>ENA-ORXU01000472-ORXU01000472.1-marine-metagenome-genome-assembly--contig:-NODE-472-length-46313-cov-6.929535_pt1 | contig 46313 bp, 35 predicted proteins | sample MGYA00237869_ERZ511484 | MGnify/ENA metagenome assembly ERZ511484 | reverse complement strand
GCGTTGCCTCTGCTCGACGTGCTCCAGCACGCCTTCGTCGAGGCGCCTTGCCGGGCGGGCGCACGCAGCCTCTGGGATGCAGGGCATCTCTGGGACAGGACACTAGCGTCGGGTGTACACCGGGTAGGCGGTGTTGATTCCCCCGCGCCCCGAGGTGTAGCCCTGGATCGTGAAGCCCAGCCCGGACGGTCCGCTGAACGGCTGTGCATCGGGGTCCGGACTGTCGGCGTGGGCGTTCAGGATGGCGCGCAGGACCTCCTCGCGGGACAGCGCATCGGGGAAGAAGCTGGAGAACTTGCGCCGCCAGGTGTCACCGTCGAGGATCTCGATGTCGGCGGTGTAGACCCCCGCCCGGTTGGGCTGGTCGCGCACCCGCGACACGCGTGCGCCCGCCGGGTCCTGTCCGCCGGGGCGTGCGTGGTAGCCGACCGGCTTGCCCGAGCGGTTGATCTCGCCTTCGAACACGTGCCAGAGGTTGATGTTCGGATCGGTGTCCGACCACTGCGCGCCGGCGTGCCGTTCACCGTCCGCCGGCGGCTGCTCCTGCCGGGTCGGAGCGCTGTCGAAGCCGGTGCCGGCGATCCGCTCCAGATCGATGCCGAAGCGATCCAGGTTGACGCCCAGCGCCACCAGCAGGAGGGCGGCGACGGGCAGCCAGCGTTTCAGATGGCGGGGCTGGATGTTCACGATGCGTCTCCGGGGCGTTGCCGTGCGTAGACCCCTGACGGAGCCGGGGTACTATACAAGACGATGTTCATCGCTCAGACGCGCTGGACGTGCCCCTCTCATCAGCGAGGCCCCGGGAGCGCTCGAGTGTCCGTTAGTCCGTCCGTGCAGATCCTGACCCGAAGCCTTGCCGCGTCGGCACGCGCCAGCCTGCTGCTACTGTTGCTGCTGGTGCAGGCGTGGCAACCGGTGCGAGCCCAGTCGCTGCCCGTGGCGCCGTTCGACGGCATCGATGTCGAGCCACCGTTCATAGAGCACGAGGTGGTCCCCGAGGCGGATGCCGGGTTCTCCCAGTTGTTCCGGGCCCTGGTCAGCGACGATCAGGAACTGGGCTCGGTGACGCTGCACTGGCGTTTCGCGGGCGAGGAGGGCTACACGGACACCCCGATGCTCCCGTCCCCGGACGGCGCGACCTGGAGCGCTCGCGTGCCGACCTCCGATCTGGAGTCGCGTGCGATCGAGTACTACCTGCAGGCCCGCGATGCCGGCGGCAATCGCACCGTGCGCGGGTTCGCCTTCAGCCCGCTGACACGGCGCATCCGCAGCAGCGCACCGCTGGCCGAACCGATCGGCAACCTCTCGCCCACGGTACAGCGTTCCACCTTCGTCTACTACGTGCTGGGCGCGCTGGTGGTCGGCCTGGTCGCCGGGCTGGCCAGTTCCGGTGGCGGCGGCGGCGGCGGCGGTGGACCGAGCGAGTGCGGCAGCGACGGCTGCGAGGTGGTGGTCACGTTCCAGTCGCCGGTGGTACCGTGAGGGCGTGGCTGCGACGGTGGGCCGCGCTGCCGGCGGTGCCGCTGCTGGTGCTGGCGTGCGATCGCACCGGCAGTGACGCCGTCTCCACGCTGGAGATCGACGGGGCGATGTCGCTGAAGGCGCCGAGCGTGCTGATGACCCGTGCGGTGGACCCGAACAACCTGGTGCCGCGTGTCACGGTCAACGGTATCCGGCAGAACATCGAGCGCACCACCAACGGCTGGCGCACCGCCTTGATCGTGCCCCAGGGGCAGCAGGCCGATATCGAGATCCTGTGGATCGAGAACATCGGCTTTCGGCAGCTGCGCTTGGCCGACTACCGCATCGTGCTCGCCTCGGTGGATCGCGATCGCTCGATCCGCGTGTTCCCGGAGGACTACCGAACCGACGGCGTCGGGCTGGATTTCGACATCGACGGGGTGTCGAACCTGTCCGAGCGCATCGCCGATACCGATCCGTTCGATTCCCAGGACCCGGGACCGGACTTTGCGCAGGTGTTCCTGCCGTTCATCGATCCGGACGAGGCGCCCGACATCGACGGCGACTACGAAGAGGTCTGGGACCGTGCGCAGTTTCGCGATCGGAACCGGCTGCGGCTGGACATCGACAACCTGATGATCGACCAGGGTGCGGTGCGCCTGGACGGTGCCACCGAGTACCGCTGGGCCGGCATGCACGACGGGCAATACCTGTACCTGCTGATCTTCGGCGAAGGGGAGAACGGGCAGACGACCTTCGGTGACTCCACGCCCGACATCTGGAACGACGATGCGGTGGAGATCTTCCTGGATGGCGACAACAGCAAGCAGCAGTCCTACGACGGCATGGACGATCGGCAGGTCATCTTCCCGCTCACGCCGTTCGGCGAGCCGCGCGCCAACGGCAGCGCAGAGGACGACGGCCGGTTCCGGCTCGGCTTCCGCTCCGCCCCGCTGGACGTGGCCGCGTTCGATTTCGCCACCTGCCTGTGCGAGGGGGCGCAGCACCTGTACGAGGTCCGCATCGAGCTGGCGGCGGCCGGCATCGAGATCGACCGGACCTTCGGCTTCGAGATCCAGCTCGACGACGACCGGGACGGCGACCTGCGCGAGGCGAAGTGGGGCTGGTTCCATCCCTCGCGCGTGAACAGCGACGTGGACAACACCAAGGACAGCCCGGTGTTCATGGGCACCGCCCGTCTGCAGCGCCCGATCGGTTCCTGAGCGTGGTGGCGCCACCCGGGCCGTCGGCGTGGCGGCTGGCCGCCTACGGCAGCCTGGGCTTCCCGTTCGCGGCGGCCTTCATCGCGCTGCAGGTCATCGTGCCGACCTGGTACGCGCAGAACACCGCGCTGTCACTGTCGGTGGTGGGCGTGCTGCTCTTGCTCGCCCGGCTGGTCGACACCGTGACCGATCCGCTGGTCGGCTGGCTGTCCGACCGGTCCCGATGGTCGATCGGGCGGCGCAAGGGCTTCGTGCTGATCGCCGCCCCGTTCGTGGCGCTGTCGGTGTGGCGCCTGTTCGTGCCGCCGGACGGGGCGGGAGGCGGCTACCTGCTTTTCTGGACCGTGACGGTCTACCTGGCAGGCACCGTGGCGCTGGTGCCGATGGCGGCCTGGGCGGCCGAACTGTCGCCGGACTACCACCAGCGCTCGCGCATCACCGGCACGCGGGTGGCGTTCGGGCTGGCCGGCACGCTGGTGTCGCTGTCGCTGATCGCCTGGCTGGGCGTCGAGGAGACCGGACCGGCGCTGGCCGCCATCACGCTGCTGGTGATGGTCACGCTGGCGCTGAGCAGCCTGTGGGCCGGACTTGTGGTACCGGACACCGCCACCACCGACACGCCGGCCAACCCGTTCGAGGCCATGCGGCCGCTGCTGGTGCGTCCCAATCCGTTTCGCCAGTTGCTGCTGGCGTTTCTCCTGAATGCGGTCGGCAACGCGATTCCGGCCACGCTGTTCCTGCTGTTCGTCACGCATCGGCTGGAGCAGCCGGGCCTGGCGGGGCCGATGCTGTTCGTCTACTTCATCGCCGCGGCCGTGTCGGTGCCGGCGTGGGTGGCGATCAGCCGGCGCATCGGCAAGCAACGCACCTGGGGTGCGGGCATCCTGCTCGCCTGCGCCTTCTTCGTGGCCGCCCCGTTCATCAGTGCCGGACAGGCCGGGTTTTTCTGGGTGGTGGTGCTGGTGACGGGGTTCGCCGCCGGCAGCGATCTGGCCATTCCCGCCTCCATCAACGCCGACGTGATCGAATGGGACGAGCTGGAATCCGGGTACCGCCGCCCGGGCCTGTTCTTCGCGTTGTGGGGCACCGCCAGCAAGCTGTCCTACGCGCTGGCGATCGGCATCGCGTTTCCGCTGCTGGAGGCCGGTGGCTTCCAGGCGGCCGAGCCGAACTCGCCGGCGGCGCTGGCCTGGCTGGGCTTTCTCTACGGCGGGCCGTGCATCGGCTTCAAGCTGGCGGCGCTGTGGGTGATGCGCGGCTATCCGATCGACGAAAGAGCGCATGCGGACATCCGCGCGCGACTGCGGGCCCGGAAGCTCTCGGCCGGATAACTGCGCCGGATAACTGCGCCGGGTAGCGGCGCCGGGTGACAGCATCGGGCCGCACCGGGTCCGCCGGCACGCGGTTCGTGGTGAATCGAAGATTCCGGCCGTCAGGGCAGCGACGTATCGGGACTGGCCACGAGCCGCAGATCCGCATCGCGGGGCGGCAGCCGCCCGTCGCCGATCGAGCGACGTGACGCGTCTTCGCGCAGGTCCTCGGCGCGCTTGCCCATCTGCATCAACTCGCCGGCGAACGCTGCCAGCGGATCCTCCCGCCATTCGGCACTCTCGTGAAAGTACGGGGAACGGTGCTGACGCAGCACGTGTTCATAGTCGATCCCGCTCTCTCCGGTGCCCGGGTAGGCCTTGGCCAGGCCGATGAGGGCGTCCTCGAGGGTGGCGAACAGCACCAGCGCCCGGCGCAGCCGATGCTCGTCGAAGTCGAAGTCGCGCTCGATCCGTTCGGCGGCGAGTCTGCCCAGCCTGACAAGCCTGTCGATGGTCGGTCCGTCCATCTCCACGTGCAGCCCGCCCTCGGTCTCGGGGTCGAGCCGAATCTCCACGATCCGTTCGGAGTAGCCTGCCAGACGGCTCTGCAGCGTGTCCTGCCAATCCTTGGCGGTGTTGACGATCGCGCCGAAAAAATCGGCGATGCCGTCGATCGAGCGCACCCGCCCGCCCTGCGCAAGCGGTGCGATCGGCAGGTGTACCCGGTCGGCATCGTCCGGGCCGTGGCGCGTGTCGTCGTGGGCGGCGAAGCCGATGCCGAAGGTGGGGCGCGAGGGCAGGAAGCCGTCGAAGAAGTGCACCGGGAAATTGCTGGAGATGCCACCGTCCGAGAACAGGCAGCGACGTAGCGGCGCGACCGGATCCCCCCCTTCCATCTGCCCGGTGTCGGCCCGGTAGAGCGGAACGGCGCTGACCAGTCCGGGAAAGCTCAGGCTCAGCCGGGCGATCAGGACCAAGGGAAGGTCGGACTCGTCCGGCAGGCGGTGCAGGTCCGTCGGCCCTCCGACTACCGAGTCCCGGCCCGATCGTCCTCCCTTCGTGACGAGCCAGGCGATCACGTCGGCCGGAAAGAGCAGCTGGAACTCGGCCAGGCTGAAATGGTGGACGCCGGCGCGCAGGGGCAATTGCCACGGTCGCCCGGACGACAGGTCGGTCGTCATGCTGGCGACGCGGATATCGTAGGTGGCCAGGTCGCCGACCGTCAGCGGCCCGGGTTCCGCACGATCCCCGGCGACCGATTCGATCCGTTCATGGATCCAGTCGGTGAAGGCCTTCTTGTCGAGCGCCCGACCCGCAGCGGTGGTCTTGCCGGTGCACAGGCCGAAATCGTGGCGGGGCAGCACGCGCGACACCAGCCAGGCGACATGCCCGGCGACGACCATGACGGGCAGGATGAGCAGCAGGAAGAGTGCCGCGATGACGTCGGCCAACCCGTCCGTGCTCGTCAGGCACACGAACCCGGGCACCAGCGCCAGCAGGATCGGTATCTTCCATGACGTGACGACGCCCCGTACCGCACCGGCTAGCCGTTGCCCCGGCGGCGCCTGTGCCACGACGAGCAGCGTTCGGTACAGCGGACGCAGCGCCGGCACCGGTTGGAACAGGGAGGCAAGATCCTGCGCCAGCATCGGTCCTATGCGTTCGAGCGAGACGAAGCCTGCGTGCGCATCGCCATCGCCGCGCTCGATCGCGTGCTGGCGACGGTACTCCGCGGCCGCCGCGAGCACGGCCGCGATGGCGCCGGCCGAGGTGCCGCCGATGCTGCGCAGCCGATAGCGCTCGGCAAGCTTCGCGATGGCTCCCGGATAGGCGACACCCGACGTGACACCGCCCTTCATGATCAGGTCGCACTCGTGCATGCGTCCGCCCTCGGCTCGTATGACAGGCCCGAGCATGCCCGCTCGATGGCGCCGTTGGCAACCGGCCCTCCCTGCTGAAACGCGAACGTCCGTTCCGGCACGGTGGAGCGTGCGCACGCGACTCGGCACGTGATCCGGCACGTGACGAAACCTTGACCCGCCCTACGAACAGTTGCCCCGTTCCATCGATTGCACCGAGGATGCGCATCGGGCTTGTGTTGTCATCGAGTGGGCTCGTCGGCTGCAGGAACGCACCGGCAGCCTCTCGATGTAATGCAAGCATGGTAAGCATGCGGGCAGAAGCATGCCGGCAACGCCAAGGAGCAGGACGCGATGACACTGAAGGAACCGGCCCCCATCCCGTCTGGTGGCAGACGCAAGGCGATGTCGAAGGCGCGGCGCGACGCGGCGACGCAGCTGGCGCACGAGCGCCCCCACGCCCTCTGCGAACCCGATGACGACGCGACCGATTGTCCGCGCACCAGGACCAACGGCGAGGAGGACCTGTACCACGATACCTACTGCACCAGTTTCACGAAGGGCCTGGCCCACGACGCGAACGGCCTGCTGCGGAACGCCGCTCACTACGATACCTTCGTGGAGGGCCTGAACCGGGAGAACGATGCGCAGGGGCCGGGCGGGAGCAGCTGGTTCGAGGCGCACGTACCGGCGGCGGACCCCACCGGCACGGCGTCCACCGCCCCCGAGACCACGGTCTCGTACGCCTGCACGATCAGGGGCCGGAGCGATCCCCTGCGCTGGCGCGGGTGGGAGAGCCCGAGAGCGGGGCACGCCTACGATCTGGAGGGCCCGGATGCCGAATCGCTGTGCATGGCGCCCGCCCCGACGCTTGCCTCCGCGGAGCTGCACGTCGAGGTGGCCGAGCTGTACGCACTGGCACTGCTGCGCGATGTGCCGTTCAGCCGCATCGCGGATGGCTCCGGTGTCGCAGCGGCGGGCCAGCTCAGCGCCGAGCGCATCGGCAGCCTGATCGGCTCGATGCCCTGGTTCGACGGGAAGGCGCCCGATGACGAACGCGAGCTGGCCCGGCGCGACGCGCGCGGGGCGAAACCCGGATCGCCCCGCAACCTGTTTCGTGGCTCGGCGCCCGGCGCGAAGGACGGTCCGTACCTGTCGCAGTTCCTGGTGGCTGGCAACGAGGCGAAGTCCGGTGCCGACGAAGGGGGCGCCGGGGACTTCGCCGGCATGCGAACCGATTTCCGCCGCGAGGACGGGCTGATCGCCTACGGTACCCAGGTCATCGACCAGCGCAGCTTCGTGCACGCGCCGGACGTCGACTACATGAGCGAGTGGGGAGCTTGGCTCGATGTCCAGAACGGCGCCAACGTCACCGGCAGCGACCGGTTCCTGAGCCGTCGCCGGTTCATGACGACCCCGCGTGACCTGGCGACCTTCGTGCACTTCGACCAGCTCTACCAGGCGTACTTCAACGCCGCCCTGCAGCTCGGTGCGCTGGGGCTCGATACGCAGTCCGGCTTTCCTTCCGGCGTGCGAACCGACCATCCTCGAGACGGCATCATCAAGCGCGACTCGTTCGCCACGTTCGGTGGACCCCATCTGCTCGGACTGCTGACCGAGGTGTCCACGCGTGCGCTCAGGGCCGTGAGGCGGCAGAAGTTCAACTACCACCGCCGGGCGCGTCCGGAGGCGATGGGGTGGATCGCCTCGATGGCCGCGGGCAAGCCGTCACTGCTGGGAAAGGCCGAAGACCCCGCCTGCAGCCTGCTGCATGCGCTTCCGAAGGAGCTGCTCGCGGCGATCGCGGCACGCAACGACGACCTGAACCGGCCCGGGGCCCGTGCCAGGCGGCGTGTCGAGTGCGCCGACGAGCACCGGCCCGATTGGCTGAAAGAGAACTACCTGCTGCCGATGGCGTTTCCCGAAGGCTCGCCGATGCACCCCGCGTACGGCGCCGGCCACGCGACCGTCGCGGGAGCCTGCGTGACCATACTCAAGGCGTTCTACATGCTGCGAAGCCGATCGGGAGCGGACTGGAAACCCGTTCCCTACGCACCGGAGGTGTACGAACCGGACGCGAGTGCGGACAGCGGAGACCCGCGCTCGGACAACGTGCTCTCCTGGGGCAAGCGTTTGCGGCGGTTGCCGGACGACCAGGTCCTCGACGGGCAAGGGTGCGCGGTGAAACTGACGGTGGAGGGCGAGCTCAACAAGCTGGCGGCCAACATCTCGATCGGACGCAACATGGCGGGAGTGCACTACTACACCGACTACTACGACAGTCTGCGGCTCGGCGAGCGGATCGCGGTGGGCATCCTGGAGGAGCAGATGTCGAACTATCCGGAGAAGGTGGACATCGTGCTCTGGGACTTCGACGGACGACGCGTCCAGATCGGCGGGGATGGCCACCGGGGCAAGGTCTCGGTGTTCGGTGCCGGGAACACCGAAGCGGACATCAAGAAGTGGTGGAGCTGCGGCGACCGTACCGGTGGTGCTTCCGCCGCTCTTGCCTGATGAACATCCGGTCCTCGGATGAACACGGGGGCCGGCGTCGCGTTCCGGCGAGGTCATGAAGGAGTTGTTCAGCGCGGCGGTGACCTTCATGTTGCTCATCGTGTTCGCCTATCTGGTCGTGCGCGGTGTGCTGATCGCGCGGTGCATGGCGAACGTGGAATGCACCGCGCTCGGGACCGAGGACTTCACCGATCGGATGGGCACGACGCTGGCGCTGATCAGCGGCCTGATATCGGCGCTCGTGGTGGCCGAGCTCTCGGTGACCCGAACGGGCGAGGTACCCGGTGCCCGGCTGGTGGCGCCGGAGCTGCTGGAGCGGCACCGCTTGCCACTGCAGATCGTCACCGGCCTGTACCTGTGCGTCTGGTTGCTGGGCGGCGTGCTCGCCTTCTTCTTCGGCTTCCTGCTGGCCGACGAGAAGAGCACGCTTCAGCCGCTGGCGGACCTCGGGCAGAGCTGGCTCGGGGTGGCCGTCGGTGCAGGCTATGCCTACTTCGGAGTCAATCGGTAGCGGCTGACGCACGAAAGCGGGCGACACGCCGATCGGAGCCTTGCCGCCCGAGCTCAGTGACGCGAGCCACCGCGCAGGTTGACCAGCATCACGAAGATCAGCAGCACCCCCCAGATCAGCTCGCGGGCGAAGTTGGACACCTGCAGCATGTTCAGCCCGCTGGACAGGAACTGCATGGACAGCACCGCCAGCACCACGCCGATCACCTTGCCACGCCCGCCGTAGGGGTTCACGCCGCCGAGCACCGCGATCAGCACCGCCAGCAGCAGGTAGCTGGAGCCGTAATCTGCCTTGGCCGAGTTGGCGCGGCTCATGATCACCAGCCCGGCGGTGGCGGCGAACATGCCGGACACCAGGTACACCCGGATCAGCAGGCGTCCGGTATCGATGGCCGCGTACAGGGCGGCCATCGGATTGGCCCCGTACATCGTGGCGCGCAGGCCGAAGCGGGTGCGGGTGAGCACCGTGTGCAGGGCGATGGCGAGCAGCGCGAACACGATCAGCGGCACCGGTATGCCGAACAGGGTGCCGTTGCCCAGCCAGGCGACGCTGTCCGGGAAGCCCATCACCGCGCTGCCGCCGGTCAGCGCGACCGCGATGCCGGTGAACACCAGGCCCGATCCCAGCGTGGCCAGGATGGGCGGCAATGCAAGCCTGGCTACCAGCAGGCCGTTCACCGCCCCGGCGGCCGCACCGATCGCGATCGCGACCGCGTAGGCGAGCATCAGCCACGGCAACGAGGCCGCGGTACCGATGCCGGCCGGTGCGAAGGAGGCGAGCAGGGTGGCGGCGACCACGGCCGACAGGTTCGAGACCCCCACCACCGACAGGTCGATGCCGCCGGTCATCATGGTCAGCGTCATCGCCAGCGCCAGGATGGCGAACTCGGGGAACTGGAACGCCATCGATGTCAGGTTGCCGGCCGACAGGAACCGCTCCGGGGACAGCAAGGCCATCAGCGCGAACACCGCCACGGTGATGATCGCGAGCCGTGCCTCGGGCGAGGCGATCAGGCGTTGCCAGCGCCGCCCTGCACGGTCCGATGGGGTGTCGGATGGACTGCCGGATGGCGAACGGGATCGAGAAGCGGAACTCATGCCGCGCGCTCCGCTGCCCGCCTGGCCTGCCAGGCGGGCAGCCCGGTGCCCAGCAGGATCAGCAGGCCGATGACCACCGATTGCCAGCTGGACGGCACCCCGACCACGATCAGGCTGTTCTGCACCAGCACGATCAGGGCGACGCCCAGCAGCGTGCCGGTGACCGTGCCGTAGCCACCGGTCAGTCGGGCCCCGCCCAGCACCACCGCGGCGATCACCGACAGCTCCAGCCCCACCAGCGAGAACGGATCGGCCATGCGCCCCAGCGAGCCGTGAATGATGCCGGCAAGCCCTGCCAGCGCGCCGACGTAGACGTACACGAAGCACTGCGTGCCGCGCACGTTGATGCCGATGCGCCGCGCGCTCTCGACCGAGCCGCCGATGGCGAATATCGAGCGGCCGAGCAGGGTGCGGTGCAGGATGAACCAGGTCAGCACGATCACCGCCACCAGGGCCGCGAATGCCAGCGGCAGTGCGTAGAAGCTGCCCCCTTCCGTGGTGCCGCGCACGATCATGCTGCGCGAGAACTCGCGCATCTGCGGCGGCAGCTTCGAGATGCGCTCCGAGCCGACGAACGTCAGCAGGAAACCCCTGAACACCGACAGGGTGCCCAGCGTGACGATCAGCGTGGGCAGGCCGAAGCCTGCGATGAACAACCCGTTCACGGCGCCCAGCGCCGCGCCGATTCCGATCGAGATCAGGAAGATGAACGGCCACGGCAGGCCGGGCACCGTGCCCAGGGTCAGCACGGTGGTGGCGTACATCGCGAACACCGCGATGGCGGTGAAGCTGACGTCGATGCCGCCGGAGATCAGCACCAGCATCGCGCCGATCGCCAGGATGCCGAGCACGATGGAGGCGCGCAGCAGGTCGGTCAGCGTGGTGGCGGACAAGAAGCGCGGGTCGCTGAAGGCTGCCAGCGCGCAGAACGCGATGATCACGATCGCCACCAGCGTCTCGTTGCGGGTCCAGAAGCCCTGGCCGAACAGCGCTCTCATGCCGATGCCCGTCCCGATGCCCGTCCCGATGCCTGTCGCCGGTGTGCGCCGTGCGTGCGAGAGGGGTCGGAGGAGGCGAGCCGGTGCGCCAGCTGCGTCTCGTCGATCTGGCCCGAAGCGATGTCGTCGACCAGCCGCCCGTTCCGCATCACCAGGATGCGGTGGCACACCGCCAGCAGTTCGGGCAGGTCGTCGCTGATGACGATGAGGCCGATGCCGGCGTTCGCCAGCTCGCGCACGATGTCGTGGATGTCGGCCTTGGAGCCGACGTCCACGCCCACGCTCGGCCCGTTCAGGATCAGCACGCGGGGGGCGCGCGAGAGCCAGCGTGCCAGCGCCACGCGCTGCTGGTTGCCGCCGGACAGCGAATGCACCGGCGCCTCGATGTCCGGTGCCTTGACCTTCAGGCGGGTCAGCCAGTCGGCCGCCTCGGAAGTCAATGCCGACAGATCGAGAAAGCCGCGCCGCGCGTGAGCGTCCAGGCGCCCGATGGCGACGTTGCGTACGATCGACTGGGTCAGGAACAGTCCCTCGGTCAGGCGGTCCTCGGGCACGTAGCCGATGCCGGCCCGGGTGGCCGCCAGCGGATCGCCAGGCGGCAGGCTCTGCCCGTCGAGGGTCACCGTGCCGGCATCCGGGCGCACCAGTCCGAACAGGGTCTTGGCAAGCGAGGTGCGGCCGCTGCCCAGCAATCCCGAGATGCCCAGCACTTCACCGGCGGCCAGCGAGAAGTCGACCTGCTCGAACGCGCCGCGCTTGCCCAGCCCGGCGACCTCCAGCAACGTGTCGGCGGCGTCATTGACCGCACTGGGCGGGGATTCGGGAACGTCGCGACCGGTCATGTGACGGGTCAGGGAGGCGGCGTCGAACGCGCCGGCGGGCCCGTCGGCCACCAGCTCGCCGTTGCGCAGCACGAACACCGTCTCGCAGACCTCCAGCACCTCGGCCAGCTTGTGGCTGACGAACAGCACCGCCACGCCGTCATCCTTCAGCAAGCGGATGATGCCCAGCAGGATCGTGACCTCGCGCTCGGTCAGCGCGGTGGTCGGCTCGTCCATGATGATCAGTCTTGCGTTCGCCGCCAGCGCACGACAGATCGCCACCAGCTGCTTGTGCGCCACCGGCAGGGACTCGACCCGTGCATCGATCGGGATGTCGACGTCGATGCGTCGCAGCGCCGCCGTCGCCCGCTCCCTGACGCGCCGCCGGTCCACCAGGCGGCGCCGTTCGCCCAGCTCGCTGGCAAAGGCGATGTTCTCGCCTACCGTCAGGTTCGGGAACAGCGAGAAGTCCTGGTAGATCACCATCACCCCGGCGGCGGCCGAGGTGCGCGGATCCAGGCGACGGTGCGCGCGCCCGCGGATGTGCACCGTGCCCCCGCTCGGTTGCTCCACCCCTGCCAGGATCTTGATCAGCGTGGACTTGCCCGAGCCGTTCTCGCCAGCCAGGCAGACCGCCTCGCCGGGCCGGATGGTGATGTCGACCCCGTCGAGCGCGGTCACGCCGCCGTAGCGCTTGACCACGCCCCGCATGCGCACGAGCGCATCGTCCGTCGGGTCGGCCGCATGGTCCGCGTGGCCCGTGCTATCCGGTGCGATCGATCGCGGCGGTTCCACGCCCGGCGTGCCGGGCGGCAACACGCGCTCGGTGCCGTGTCAGAACGGGTACTCGGCCATGTTGTCGGCATCGACGTTCACCCACGCCTGGCCGTAGATCACCTTGCCGTCCAGCGTGATGTTCTCGTAGCCGGGCAGGCCCAGGTCCATGCCGTCGGTGACCTCGTCGCCGTCGATGACCATCTGCGCCACCTTGTTCATCGCATAGCCCGCGATGGACGGGTCCCAGAAGCCGATGCCGTCGACCGCACCGGTCTCCAGGTACTGCTCGGCGATCGAGGGCAGGGAGGTGCCGAACACGCAGGTGTCGTCCTCGATGCCGCGCTCCTCGACGGCCAGGCCGATGCCGGCGATGTCGGTGGAGGCCGAGCCCTGCATGCCCTTCACGTTCGGGAACGCGCGCAGCACCTCCTGCGCCTTCTGGTAGGCGTTCTGCTGATCGTCGAAGGTCTCGTTCTTGTCGCCGACCAGCGTCATGTCCGGGTAGTTGGCTTCCTGGTGCGCGATGGCGCCGTCGACCCACTGGTTGTGCGTCTGGGAGGTCAGCGAGCCGACGAACACCGCGTACTCGCCTTCACCGCCCATGCAGGTGGCCATCTGCTCCATCAGGTTGGCGCCGAAGTCCTCGTTGACGAACGCCTCGATGTCGTAGCTGATGTTCTGCTGGCTGGCGGCCTCGTGGGTGATCACCACGATGCCCTGTTCCTGCGCGCGCTGCAGCACCGGCTCCAGCGCCTCGGGCGACATCGGCACCACCGCCAGCGCATCGACCTCCTGGGCGATCATGTCCTCGATCAGCGCCGCCTGCTGCTGCGGGTCCGCCTGCGCCGGACCGACCTGGAAGGCATTGGCGCCGGTGTCCTCGGCGTACTGCCTGACCCCTTCCTCCATGCGGTTGAACCACTGGATGCCGGCGATCTTGACCACGGTGGCGATCGAAGTGCCTTCCTGGGCCTGGGCGGTACCGGTCAGGGCGACGGCGGTGCCGGCCAGCAGGGCAGCGGCGATGCAGGTGTGGCGAGTGGCGTTCATGGGGGCGGCAGCGATGATGGGTGGGTTGCTGCGCATCACGCTACTACCGACAGGAACGAGTGGTCAAGCTGTGCTGACCGTGCGGCATAGGCGGGCTATCGATCCGCCGACTCGTCGGTGGGCGCGAACAAGGACAGCACATCGTCCGACGTCAGTCCGGACAGGGCCGCCGCCTCGCCCTGGTTGATGGTCTGATCGGCCAGCAGGGCCTTGTGCTGCTGCATCGCCATGATCTTCTCCTCGACGGTGTTGCTGGCCACCAGCTTGTAGATGAACACCGGCTTGTCCTGACCGATGCGGTGCGCCCGGTCGCTGGCCTGGTTCTCCACCGCCGGGTTCCACCACGGGTCGTAGTGGATGACGGTGTCGGCGGCGGTCAGGTTCAATCCGGTACCGCCGGCCTTCAGGCTGATCAGGAACAGCGGCACGTCGCCGTGCTGGAAGCTGTCGATCACCTCGTCGCGCTTCCGGGTGCGACCGGTGAGCTTCACCCACGGGATGTCGCGCTTGGCCAGCTCCTTCTCCAGCAGCCCCAGCATCTCGGTGAACTGGCTGAACAGCAGGATCTTCTTGCCCTCGTCGATCAGCTCCTCGAGCATCGACATGACCAGTTCGGTCTTGGCCGATTCGACCACGCCGCGCGCGCTGTCCAGCTTGACCAGCGCCGGGTGGCAGCAGGTCTGGCGCAGCTTCAGCAGCGCATCGAGCATTTCGATGTGCGAGCGCGCCAGGCCGCGTTCGGCCAGCAGCGCGCGCACCCGGTGCTCCATGCTGACGCGGATGCTCTCGTACAGGCGTGCCTGCTCGCGCTCCAGCGTCACCTCGCGCACGATCATCGTCTTGGGCGGCAGCTCCTTGGCGACCTGCTCCTTCCTTCTTCTCAACAGGAACGGGCGGATCAGCTCGATCAGTCGGGCCTGGCGCTCCAGGCTGCCGTGCGTCTCGATCGGGCCGCGGTAGTAGCGGTTGAAGTGCTTGCGCGTACCGAGAAAGCCCGGCATCAGGAAGTCGAACTGCGACCACAGCTCGCCCAGGTGATTCTCCAGCGGCGTGCCGGTGAGACACAGCCTGCGCGGGATGTCCAGGCTCTTGACCGCCTGGGCCACCTTGGCACCGGGATTCTTGATCGCCTGCGCCTCGTCCAGCACCAGGCAGCCGAAGCCGATGTCGCCCAGCAGCGCGATGTCGCGGGTGATCAGCGCATAGCTGGTGATGACGATGTCGGTCTCGGACAGCCGATCGGTCTGCGCGCGCCGGTCGGTGCCGTGCCAGATCAGCGTGCTCAGATCGGGCACGAAGCGGGCCGCTTCGCGGCGCCAGTTGCCCAGCAGGCTGGTGGGAGCGACCACCAGTACCGGCTTGTCCAGCCGACCCAGGTCACGCTCGTGCTGCAGGTGGGCCAGCGTCTGCAGCGTCTTGCCCAGTCCCATGTCGTCGGCCAGGATGCCGTTGAACCCGAACTCGGCCAGAAAGCCCAGCCAGGCCACGCCGTCGAGCTGGTAGCCGCGCAGGGTGGTGTGCAGCGGCATCGGTAGCTGCGGACGCTCCAGGCCGGTGAAATCCTTCAGTCGCTCGGCCAGCGAGAACACGTCGCGCGCATCGTGCCAGGCGACGCTGACGCCGTTCTGCTCCCAGTGCTGCTCCAGCGCCTCCAGCGATTGAGCGCGCTCGCGCGGCAGGCGCAGCGTGTCGGCATCGCGCGGGTCGTCGTACAGCTCCATCAGCGTCTCGGCGATCGGGGCGAACACCTCGGGCGCCACCTCGAGCCACTCGCCGTTGTCCGCCTGCAACAGGATCGATTGCTCGCGCGTGTCGCTCTGCAGCCACTCGATCACCAGCGGCAGCAGGTCGAAGCTCTCGGTGCCGTGGCTGAGCTTGACCGACATGTCGAACCAGCTGGAGGTGGTCTCGCTGACGGTCGCCTCCACCGTGGTGACCGACCGGAACGACAGGTCGAACGGCTCGCGCACCTGCACGCTCCAGCCCATCGCCTCCAGTTCGGTGCGCGCATCCAGCAGGCCGCGCCAAGCCTGCGCGATGCGCTGCACCTCGCGCGCGCGCGGCTTTCTGTCCGCTCGGGAGAAATCCTCCGAATCGCTGCGCCCGGCCAGCTCGAACGCCAGGAAGCGCTTGCCGAACTCCACCACGTGACGGTTCTCGGCCACCAGGTCGCGCTTGAGCACCACCGGCCGGCCGGCCGCGCTGCGACCCTCCAGCGTGGCATCCGCATCGGTGCCGTCGTAGGGCAGCAAGTAGTCCGCGTAGCGAAAGCGGATCGAGGCGTAGAAGTCCTGGATGTTCGCGCTGTCGTCCCTGGAGTGCAGCACCAGCACCGGCCGCGGCGCCTCCTCGATGCGCACGAAGTCCGGCTCGCACGGCAGCGGCAGGCGGGCGTCCGGCAGTCGGCTCGCCAGGTAGTTGCTGACCGTCTGGGCATGGGCCGCCGGCAGGGGCGGCGCCTCCACCAGTTCGGCCAGCACCTCGGTCGGCGGTGCGTTCTCCAGCTGTCCGGCCGCCTTGTCGCGCGGCGCGACGTACCACGCAGGATCCGCCGGCACCAGGATCCAGTCGTCCACCTCGGCCAGCGACGTCGTCAGCTGCAGCTCGTTCGGCTCCTGGTGCCGCCAGTCGAAGGTCAACGCGCGCGCCGGTCCGCGTCCGAGCGGTGCCTGGCGATCCGTGCCCCACCAGCAGCGCCCGGTCTGCAGCAGCTTGCCCATCAGCAGGTGCCCGATGTCGCCGTCGATGGTCAGCGTGCGGTAGCTGAAGTCGCTCTGACGCCCGACCGCCAGCTCCAGGATGGCCCGATCGCTCGGTAGCACCCACTCGGGATGATGGTAGTGGCCGTTGTAGCGATACGGCGTCTCCTTGCCGTAGCCGCCGCGCTTGAGCAGCCGGCTCTGCAGGATCTGCAGCGTGATGCCCTGCTTGTGCTGGCTGAGCTGCTCGGCGTCCAGCTGGTAGAACAGCAGCGGCTCGCCCGGCTCGTGGTGCTCCAGCGACGGGGCGCTCTGGCGGCCGCGGTCGACCAGTCGCGACAGCCAGCGGTTGATGCGCTTGAGCTTGCGGTCGTCGGGCGAGGCGGGTGTCTTCTGCCGGTCGATCCAGGCGAGAAGGGCGGCGGCCACGTGCTTGCAGTTGTGGTGCGCCGGGCAGGAGCACTCGCCGTCGAAGCGGTGGGCGGCGATGGTGATGCGCTGGTGCACCGGCTCGCCGTCGCCGTCCTGCACGGCGCCGTACAGCACCTGTCCATCGTCGATCCAGTCCAGCTCGACCACCTGACCGCCGGTCTTGAACACCTGTCCGCGCGAGGTCGCCACCGAGCCGCAAAGCTCGATCACGTCGTCGAAGTCGAGGGTACGCGGCGGCAGGTTCACCGGCGGAGTGTACCCGCTGCAAGCGTCGGGCTATGCTGGTGCGACCCGTTGACCAGCATTTTCCGGAGATCCGACATGCGCGCCATTCCCGTCAGACACCCCGCTTCGACAGACGCTGCACAGGGTCGTGACCGCTCGCCGCGGGTGAGGATCCCGCTGGCGATGCTGGCGTGCGCCGTCTCGTTGCCCTTGGCAGGCACGGGTCGTGCCGCCGAGCCACAGGAATGCAGCCTGGTGCGTTTCTCGGACGTCGGCTGGACCGATATCACCGCCACCACCGCGCTCGCCTCTGTGGTGCTCGACGGCCTGGGCTACGACACCCAGGCCGACGTGCTGAGCGTGCCGGTCACCTACGCCTCGATGGAGAACGGTGACATCGACGTGTTCCTGGGCAACTGGATGCCGACCATGGAGGGCGACATCGCCGCCTACCGCGACAAGGGCACCGTGGAGACCGTGCGGGCCAACCTGGAAGGCGCCAAGTACACGCTCGCCGCCAACGCCGCGGCGGCGGCGCTCGGCATCGACAGCTTCGCTTCGATCGCCGCGAACGCCGATGCGCTGGATGCGAAGATCTACGGCATCGAGCCGGGCAACGACGGCAACCGCCTGATCCAGGACATGATCGAAGCCGACGCGTTCGGGCTGGGCGAGTTCGAGGTGGTGGAATCGTCCGAACAGGGCATGCTTGCGCAGGTATCGCGTGCCCAGCGGCGCGACGAGCCGGTGGTCTTCCTCGGTTGGGAGCCGCATCCGATGAACGCCAACTTCGAGCTGACCTACCTGGAAGGCGGTGACGACTACTTCGGCCCGGACCTGGGCGGTGCCACGGTCTACACCAACACGCGTCAGGGGTTGGGCGAGGCCTGCCCGAACCTGGGCGCGCTGCTGGGCAACCTGGTGTTCTCGCTGCCGATGGAGAACGAGGTCATGGGCGCGATCCTGGACGACGGCCTGGAGCCGGACGAGGCCGCGCGCGCCTGGCTGAGTGCGAACCCCGACGCGCTGGACGGCTGGCTGGACGGGGTGACGACGTTCCGCGGCGAGCCGGGTCTTGCGGCCGTGAAGAACGACCTGGGCGTCTGAGCGGCAGCCGGGCCGAGCGCGCGAGCCGGGCGCGAGGCGCCACGTGCTGGATACCGTGAGCGGTTGGCTGACCGGGTACCGCCTGCCGGTCGGTCAGCTCATCGCCGATCTGGTGGCGTTGCTCGAACGGCACGCGCAGTGGCTGTTCGATGCGATTTCCGACGGCCTGGGCAGCGCCATCGACGCGAGCACCGATGCGTTGCTGGCGGTGCCGGCGCCGCTTCTGATCCTGCTGGTCGGGCTGCTCGCCTGGGCGCTGCAACGCAGCCTGCCGCTGGTGGCGTTCGCCATCCTGTCGCTGGCGCTGGTCATCAACCTGGGCCTGTGGGAGCCCACCGTGCAGACGCTGGTGCTGGTGCTGGCCTCCACCATCGTTTGCATGCTGGTCGGGGTACCGATCGGCATCCTGGCGGCGCACGGCCCCCGCCTGAACGCGGTCCTGCGTCCGGTGCTGGACCTGATGCAGACCATCCCCACGTTCGTCTACCTGATACCGACACTGATCCTGTTCGGACTGGGCGTGGTGCCGGGCTTGATCTCCACCGTGGTGTTCGCGATCGCCGCCCCGATCCGGCTGACCGCCCTGGGGGTGTCCGAGGTGCCGCGTTCCCTGATCGAGGCGGCCGATGCCTTCGGTTGCACGCCGTGGCAGAGACTGATGCGCGTGGAGCTGCCGTGCGCGCTGCCCACCATCCGTGCCGGACTGACCCAGTGCATCATGCTGTCGCTGTCGATGGTGGTGATCGCCGCCCTGGTCGGGGCCGACGGGCTGGGCAAGCCGGTGGTGCGCGCGCTCAACACGGTCAACATCGAGAAGGGCTTCGAGGCCGGGCTGGCGATCGTGATCGTGGCGATCCTGCTCGATCGGCTGTGCCGCGAGCGCGGAGCGTCCTCGTGAGCGAGGCGGTGCGCAACGCGCTGCAGATCCGGGATCTGGACGTGCTGTTCGGGCCGCGCCGAGCGCAGGACCGGGCCCTTGCCATGCTGGATGCGGGTGAGCAGCGCGACGCCATCCGCGACGCCACCGGCATCACCTGCGGGGTCATCGATGCGAACCTGGACGTGCCCGAAGGCTCGATCCTGGTGCTGATGGGACTGTCCGGCTCGGGCAAGTCGTCGTTGCTGCGCGCCGTGAACGGGCTGAACGCCTCGGCGCGCGGCAGCATCGACGTCCGGTCCGGGGAGACGTGGAGCGATGTGCGTACGCTGCGTGGCGCCTCGCTGCGGGCGCTCAGGCGGCGCTCGCTGGCCATGGTGTTCCAGCAGTTCGGCCTGCTGCCCTGGGCCAGCGTCGCCGACAATGTGGCGTTCGGCCTGTCGGTGCGCGGAGAGTCGAAGGCGGCGCAGCGCGTGGCGGTGGACCGACAGCTCGAGCTGGTCGGGCTGAGCGACTGGCGCGATGCGCCGATCGCCTCGCTGTCGGGAGGCATGCAGCAACGCGTCGGACTGGCCCGCGCCTTCGCCACCGAGGCGGACATCCTGCTGATGGACGAACCCTACTCGGCGCTCGATCCGCTGATTCGCGAACAGCTGCAGAGCGAGCTGCTGGAGCTGCAGGCCAGGCTGGGGCGCACCGTGCTGTTCGTCAGTCACGATCTGGACGAGGCCCTGCGCCTGGGCGATCGCATCGCGATCATGGAGGCTGGACGCATCGTGCAGATCGGCACCCCCGACGACATCGTGTTCCGACCGGCCGACGATTACGTCGCGCGCTTCGTTCGCCACGTGAACCCGCTGAGCGTGTTGAGCGCGGCGACCGTGATGCGTCCGGTCGAGCACGGATTCGGGGACGAGCGCCGCTCGGTCCGGCCCGACTGCCCGGTGCGCGAGCTGTTGACGCTGGCGGCGCAGAGCCCCGCACCGATCAGCGTGGTGGAGGATGGACGGGCCATCGGGGTGGTGTCGCGCGAGGATCTGCTGAGCGTGCTGGGTCGTCGGTGAGACGCTGAGCGCCCGGCGGGGCGACACCTCAGGCGATCGTCGATATTTGTGACGGGGTAGAAAAGTTCGCCCGTGGAGCCCCGCGCCGGCTCAACAGCGCCTCGCTGGTGCCGTTATGTCCGCCAGGACCAGACGAGACACCCCGGACCCATGACGAACAAAGCTGCATTGTTGACCCTGACCGCCGTTCTGGCGTTCGGCCTGAGTGCCTGCGGCAGCACGCCTCCGCCCACCAGCCAGATCGCCAAGGTGGAGTCGGCCCTGCAGGCGGCGGAACTGGCCGGTGCGCGGCAGTACGCGCCGATCGAGCTGCGCGCCGCCGAAGCCTCCAAGGCGCGTCTGGACCGGGCGATCGCGGAGGAGGAATACGAGCAGGCCGCCTCGCTGGCCGAGGAGGCCCGCGCCGATGCCGAGCTGGCCAAGGCGACCGCCGAGGCCGAGAAGGCCAGCGTGGCGCTCAAGGAGTCGCAGGACAACATCGACACGATGGTGCGGGAAGTCGGACGCGCCCAGGGCCAATGAGGAACCGGACAATGAGGAATTCGCCCATGCTGTTCAACAAGACACTGATCGCGGCGACGCTTGCCGGGCTGGCGCTGATCGGCTGCGGCGGCATGCCCAAGCAGGTCGATTCGCTGGAACAGGCGCGCAGCGCCTACGAGCGAGCCGCCGCCGACCCATCGGTCGCCCGCCACGCGCCCAAGGAGCTGGACGCGGCCAAGGATGCACTCGCCTCGGCCGAGCGTGCCTGGGCCGACGAGGAGAAGCTCGCCACGATCGATCGTCAGGCCGGGCTGGTGTCCAAGCGGGTCAAGACGGCCGAGCTGATCGCGAAGAGCCGCGAGGACGGCGAGAAGATGGAAGGCATGCAGATGGAGCGCCAGCGCGTTCAGCTGAGCCTGCGCGAGCGGCAGATCGCCCGTGCCGAGGACGAGGCGGCCCGCGCGGCGCGCGAGGCCAAGGATGCACGCGGCATGGCCGAACGCATGCAGAAGCAGCTGGAGATGCTGAAGGCCGAACAGACCGATCGCGGCATGGTGCTGACGCTGGGCGATGTGCTGTTCGACAACGACGAAGCCACATTGCAACGATCGGCGGCGCGCAACGTGAACCAGATCGCCGCGTTCATGAAGCAGTATCCCGATCAGAAGGTGGTGATCGAGGGGCACACCGACAGCCGCGGAGACGAGGACTACAACATGGACCTGTCGCGCGAGCGTGCGTTCGCGGTACGCCAGGCGCTGGTCGAGCAGGGCGTCGCGGCACGGCGCATCCAGACCAAGGGCCTGGGCGAGGCGATGCCGGTGGCCAGCAACGCCAGCGGGTCGGGGCGCCAGCAGAACCGGCGGGTCGAGGTGATCTTCCTGGACAAGCCGGAACAGGTCACCCAGCTGGAGGACTGACCTTGCGGGGGAGCGGGCGGTAGCGGCACCTGCCGCATCGCTCGGTCGAGGTTCGACGGCAGGAACGAAGGGCTCCGACAGGGGCCCTTCTTGCGTTTCCTGCGTCGATCTATCGAAGGTCCGTTCGTCAGAGCCGTTCGAACGCGTTCGCGTAGCCGTCCTCGGTGACGATCACGATGCGGTCGGCGGAGCGCTCGTACACGTTGCCGCGGCTGACGACCGGCGGGCGTGACCGCATCACCTTGGCGCTCATGCGAGAGATCAGGTCATCGCCCGGGATGTCCAGCTCGGAGGTGTCGTGCACCAGCTCGCCGGCCTCCACTCGCCAGGTGCCGCTCATCCGGATCGGCTCCTCTCCGGTCATCGACTTCATGTCGTCGGTGGGCATGATCATGCCGCTGAACGTGCCGTCCGCCTCGTAGGTGAGCGTGCGTTCCGGGATCTCCTCATCGTCCACCGGATTCAGCGCGACCAGGCGCCAGGTGCCGACGAAGGCCTGCGCCGGCACCGCATCGACGGTGTCCGCGCCGGTGTAGGCCGGCGGCCCGGGCATCAGCGACGAACAGGCGGCAAGGCTCAGGCAGGCGCAGAGCAGCAGCAGGCCTGGAGCGGTCTTCGTCGGTCGGCTTTGCGTTCGAGTCACGAGTGCGTCTCCATCGAGGGCGGATCCCAGTCTAGCAATGCTCGGCGATCGCCCGTCGACGCCGTGCTGCCGGCTCCGTCAGGCCGAGGCTTCGATGAACCCCCGCATCGCCTGCGCAACCGGTTCCGGGGTGTCCATGTGCACGTGATGGTGTCCGGGCAGCATGACGCTGCGGTGCTCGTCCAGACACGCGAACCTTGTTTTGGTATCCGGACGCTTCGACAGGAATCCATCGTCCGCGATCACGGTCAGCACCGGTACCTCGATCGCCGCCAGCAACGCCTGCACCTGGGCCTCGGTCTGGTACTGGGCGCTGGCGAAGCGCAGCGCCGGGTCGAAGCGCCAGCGCCAGCCCGGCTCGACACCCACCAGCTGGCGTTCCACGATCAGCCGCGCCGAGGCGGGTTCCATGCGGGCCGCCTTCAGGCGCGCCTGCACGGCGGCCTCCGGCGCATCGAAGGTGCGCGAGGCGAAGCGTCCGTTCGACAGCCGGTCGTCGAACGCGCGCTGCAACCGCTGCGGCAGCGAACGCGCCTCCTCGGTCAGCGGGCCGCTGGCCTCGATCAGCACCAGTCGCTCGACGGTGCCGGGGGCGGCCACCGCCAGCACCGGCGCGATGCAGCCGCCCATCGAGTGACCGACCAGCGTGCAGCTCGTCCAGCCGAGCGCATCGAGCACCCGTCGCACCAGCAGCGCGGTCTCGAACAGCGTGTAGCCGGTAGCGGCCGCGTGCGGCAGGTGATCGCTGAGCCCGTGCCCGGGCAGATCGATGGCGACGATGTCGGCCGCGGGCAGGTGCGGCATCAGCGGCAGGAAGCTGGCGGCGTTGTCCAGCCAGCCGTGCAGGCACAGCAATCGCGGTGCCCTCTCGCCACCGTCCAGCGCTGCACGTCGCAGCCCGTGGATCGCCAGGCCGTCGACATCCAGCGACAGCGTCCGGACCGGGCCGTCGGGCGATGCGGCGAGGGAAGGCGACACGGCGCTGATCGGTGGCACGGCGGGCATCATGAGGCGGGTCGGTTCCGATCATCCAGATCTAGCGTGAACACCATCAGTTCTCGATCCTCGCGACTGGCGCGTGCGGTGAACCCCAAGCGCTTCATCAGCGCGTGCATGGCGACGTTGTTGCGCAGCACATCCCCCCACAAGCGGCTGAGACCGTGCTCGCGGGCGTGCTCGATCAGCAACGTCATCAACCGGGTGGCCAGGCCGTGGCCCTGCCAGTCATCGGCGACCGTGATCGCGAATTCGCCGCCGGCACCGTCCCGGTCCAGCGAGTACTGCGCCACCCCGGCCAGCTTCGCATCCCCGGGGTCGGCCACGAACGCCATCGCCCGGTCGTAGTCCAGCTTGGTGAACTGCGCGAGCAGCAACGGCGACAGGTCGTTCATCGCGTGCATGAAGCGCAGGTAGCGCGATTCGGCCGACAGCGCGCGCACCATGTCCTGCAACGCGCTCGCATCCTCGGGACGGATCGGACGCAGCGTCATCGCGCGCCCGTCTCGCAGCGCATCCTCGCGCACCCATTGCCACGGGTAGGGATGGATGGCCAGATGTCCGTAGCGCACGCCAGGCTTCGCCTTCTCCAGCACGATCTGCACATCGAGCGCGACCGCTTGCCCGTCGGACAGGATCAGCGGATTGATGTCCAGGGAATGGATCTCGGGCAGCTCGCAGGCCATCTCCGACAGGCGCATCAGCACCTGCCGCAGCGGCTCGGGATCCAGTGCCGCCTTGTGCCGGAACGCGCCCAGGTAGTTTGCCAGCGTGGTGTCCTGCAGCAGCTGGTCGATCAGAAACCGGTTCAGCGGTGGCAGCTGCACCTGCCGATCGTGCAGCAGGGCGGTCAGATCGCCACCGATGCCGAGCGTGACGATCGGCCCGAAGGTGGCATCGGTATGGATGCCGAGCTTCAGCTCGCGCCCATCGCGCGGGGTGTGCATGCGCTCGATCAGCACGCCACGAAACTGCGCATCGGGCCGCTGCTCGGCGAGCGTGTCGCGGGCGGTGTCGAACGCCCGGCACAGGGCCGCGTCATCGGCCAGCCCGAGGGTGGTCGGTACCACCGCCGCCTTCCAGGCCAGGTTCGGCGAGACCAGCTTGCAGGCCACCGGGTAACCGATGCGCCGGGCCGCGTCCAGCGCCTCGTCGCAGCTGGTGGCACGAATGGCCGGCATGACCTCGATGTCGAACAGGCCCAGCAGCTCGCGCGTGGCCTGCGGACCGAGCAGGCGCTGACCGTGGTCGAGCGCCTCGCGCACGCGCTCGCGCGCGGTGTGCACATCGGCGCGCGTATCGCTGGCGGTCGGGTTCGGCAGCTGCAGCAACTGCTGCTGGCTGACGTGGTAGCGGTACAGGAAGTCGAACCCTGCGGTGGCCGCCTCGGGTGTGCGGAAGCTCGGGATGCCGGCCTCGGCCAGATCGTCACGTGCCTCCCGCACGCTGGCCTCGCCCATCCAGCACGCCAGCACGGGACGCTTGAGTGGCAGCGCCTCGATCAGCGTCTGCGCGATCACCTTCGGGTCGTTGCGCGCATCCGGCACGAAGATCACCAGCAGGGCGTCGAAGCCATCGACGCGAGCCAGCACGTCGATGGCGGCGCGGTAGTGCGTCACCAGTTGCCGTGCATCGCGCAGCACGATCGGGTTGCGGCCGGTCCAGTCGCGGCGCGGACGCAGTCGCGTGCGCAGGGCGCTGCCGAGCGAGGGGCCCTGGTCGAGCGCATCGCCGAGCGCGGCCAGCGTCGAAGGTTCCAGGTGCGGGGACTCGAAGCCGCGCGCGGCCAGGTTCTCGCAGGCGAGCATCGCCGGCGCCGCGCCGTTGCTGATCACGATCAGGCGCCGCCCGCGCGTGCGCAGGCGCGAATCCAGGATGCGCGCCGACGAGAACAGGTTGGAGAAGGTGCGGATGCGCACCACGCCCGAGCGCGACAGCGCGGCCTGGAAGACATCGTCGGAGGAGTACACCTGCGTGCTGCGGGTCAGCGCGTCGCAGTGCGGCGCCCCGTCATGGGTGGAGCGCATCAGCACCACCGGCTTGCTGCGCGCCGCGGCGGCCAGCGCCGACAGGAAGGAGCGTGAGCTCTTGACCCGGTCCAGGTAGACGATGATGGCGCGGGTGCGGTGATCGCCGGCCAGCACGTCCAGGATGTCGGTCAGGCGAATGTCGGTATCCGCACCGGTCGACAGCAGCGTCGAGAAGCCGACGCCTGCCACGTGCGCCCAGTCGATCAGGGCGGCGGCCAGGGTCGCCGACTGGCTGACCACCGCCACCGTGCCGGACTCGATCGGGGTCGCCCCGAAGGTGGCGTTCAGCCCCAGGTGCGGGCGCGCCAGCCCGGCGCACCACGGTCCCAGCAGGCGCATGCCGAGTCGCCGTGCGTAGCGGTGCAACTGCTCCGGCCGATCGGCACCGGACAGGATCAGCGCCAGTTTGATGCCCTTTCTGGCGCACGCCACCAGCGTGCGCCTGAGCAGCCGCTGCGGGGTCAGCACCAGCGCCAGGTCCGGCACCTCGTCCACCTGTGCCAGCGAGCGGTGGCAGGGCAGGCCGAGCACCTCGTCGTAGCGTGGGTTCACCAGGTGCAACGTGCCCCGGTAGCCGCCGGCGAGCAGGTTCGTCACCAGCGCCAGACCGGGCGAGCCTTCCCGGGCGCTCGCGCCGAACAGCACGATGGAGGCGGGGTCGAGCAGCTTGTCGAGATGGCGGGTCGGCATGGGCCGATGGTACCTTCCCGGGCCATCCCGACCGTCCGGGCCGATGTCCATTGTTATGATCGGACCATGAACACAGCGCTGGTCACCCACGATGACTGCATCCGGCACGAGATCGCGCCGGATCATCCCGAATGTCCGCAGCGCCTGGCCGCGGTGAGCGATGCGTTGATGAAGCGCGACCTGTTCGATTTCCTGCAGCATCACGGCGCGCGAGAGGCAGGCTACGAGCATCTGCTGCGGGCGCATCCGGCCTCCTACCTCGATCTGATCCACGCCAAGGCGCCCCGTGCCGGGCGCATCGAGCTGGACGCGGACACCGCGATGAACGCCTGGTCGCTGAAGGCGGCGCTGCTCGGTGCCGGGGCCGGCGTGCAGGCGACCGATCTGGTGCTGGGCGGGCAGGCCGGCAATGCCTTCTGCCTGGTGCGCCCGCCCGGTCACCATGCCGAGCGCACCCGCGCGATGGGCTTTTGCCTGTTCGGCAACATCGCCATCGCCGCGCGCCACGCGCTCGAGCACCACGGGCTGGAGCGCGTGGCGATCCTGGATTTCGATGTGCACCACGGCAACGGCACCGAGGACATCGTCGACGGCGATCCGCGCATCCTGTTCTGCTCCAGCTTCCAGCACCCGTTCTACCCGGGCGGCTACCGCGCCGACGTCGACGGCCAGCGCGTCAACGTGCCGCTGTCGGCAGGTTCCGCCAGCGCCGAGTTCCGGGCCGCGATCAATGCCGCCTGGATGCCGGCGCTGGAACGATTCGCCCCGCAGATGCTGTTCATCAGCGCAGGCTTCGATGCGCATGCCGAGGACCCGCTGGCCAGCCTGCTGCTGCAGGACGAGGACTACGCGTGGATCACCGCCAAGCTCATGGACGTGGCCGATCGGCATGCCGACGGACGGGTCGTGTCGATGCTGGAGGGGGGGTACGCGCTGCCGGCGCTGGGGCGTTCGGCGGCGGTGCACGTCAGGGGGATGATGGGGCTGGACTAGAGTCACGGGGGTGCCCTGACTGCCGGAGTGCCTTGCGTGTCGCCCGAACCCGTTACCCCGCCCGACCCGGCTTCCCGGCCCGGCGACGAAGAGCGCGAAGACGATCGCGACCAACATCGACCGACGCGCGGCACCGACCGGCAGCGCTATCGCGCCGCGAACCGGCGGCGCTCGATCGGCGAACGCGCGGTGATCTCGGTGCTGAGCATCGTGCTGGTCGGTGGCGCGACCTGGCTGGCCTATCAGTTCGTGGAACCGGCCCCGCCGGACACGCTGCGCGTGGCGTCGGGCAGCACGCAGGGTGCGTATCACGCCTTCGCGCTGGAGCTGGCCGCCGAGTTCGAGACCGAAGGGATCGCGTTTCAGGTCATCGAGACCGAAGGTTCGATCGAGAACCTGGCGCTGCTGAAGGCCGGCAAGGTCGATCTGGCCTTCGTGCAGTCCGGTCTTGCCGTGGCCGCGGAGCACCCGACACTGCGATCGCTGGCCAGCCTGTACTACGAGCCGCTGTGGATCTTCTCCACCCGCCAGCCCCGCCCCGAACGCATCACCGACCTGGCCGGCCTGCGGGTGGCGATCGGACCCGAAGGCAGCGGCACGCGGCGGGTCGCGCTGCAATTGCTGGAGGCCAACGGCATAGCGCCCGAGGCGTTGACGCTGATGCCGTTCAGCGACACCGAGGCGGCCGATGAACTGCTGGCCGGGCGGATCGATGCCGCGTTCGTGATCTCCTCGGTGGACGGGGCGATGGTGCGGGCGCTGCTCGGCAGCCCCGGGGTGACGTTGATGGACTTCACCCGCGCCGAGGCCTACGCGCGCCGCTACCCGTTCTTCAACCGCCTGGTGCTGCCGGCCGCGGTGATCGACCTGCAGGCGGACATCCCGTCGCGCGACATCGATCTGGTGGCCGCCGCGGCGACGCTGGTCTCGCGCGAGCAGGTCCACCCGGCGCTGATCGGCCTGGCGATGCAGGCGGCCGACCGGGTGTTCGCCCGCACCACGCTGTTCTCGGGGGCCGAACGCTTTCCCTCGGCGGATTTCGTCGACCTTCCCCTGGCCAGGGCGGCCGAGCGTCACTTTCGCTACGGCCCGCCGTTCCTGCAACGCTACCTGCCGTTCTGGGCGGCCAACCTGATCGATCGGCTCAAGCTGCTGGCCCTGCCGCTGATCGCTCTGCTGCTGCCGCTGTCACGCCTGTTGCCGCCGGCCTACCGCTGGACGGTGAGGAAGAAGGTGTTCCGCTGGTACGAGGAGGTGCAGCGCATCGACCAGCGCGCCAGCGACGACACCCGGCCCGCCGCCCTGTCGGCCTGCCTGGCGGATCTTGCGCGCATCGAGGACGATGCCCGGGACGTGGTCGTGCCGCTGGGCTACGCGCACGAGCTGTACGCGCTCAGGCAGCACATCGACCTGCTCACCCAGCAGATCGAGCGCCGTCCGGGGGTGCGGCCGGATCGCCGGACAGACGCATCGATTCGTCGCTGAGTGCAGGAGGGGATTCAGGAGCGGACGCAGGCGCCAGCGCGACCCGGTACAACGGACGAGGCCGTCCGATCGCGTAGCCCTGCACGAAATCCACGCCGATGCCGTGCAGCGCGTGGCGGATCGCATCGCTCTCCACGTACTCGGCGATGGTGCGCATGCCCATGGTCTGGCCGACCTGGTTGATCGAGCGCACCATCGCGAAGTCCAGCGGATCGTCGAGCATGTTGCGCACGAACAGACCGTCGATCTTCAGGTAGTCCACGGGCAGGGTCTTCAGGTAGGCGAACGAGGACAGTCCGCTGCCGAAGTCGTCGAGCGCGAATCGGCATCCCAGGGTGCGCAGGGTGTTGATCAGCACCAGGGCCCGGGACAGGCTGGCGATGGTGGCCGTCTCGGTGAGCTCGAAGCACAGCCGCGACGGATCGATACCGGGGCGGCGCAGCTGCTCGACCAGGAACGGCAGCATCGTCTCGTCGCCGAGCGACTGACCCGAGAGGTTGATCGCGCACAGGTTCGGCAAGGCCTCGGCGTCGGGCAGGGAGAGCATCCAGTCGAGCGTCCCCGAGATCACCCATCGATCGAGCCGGGCGGCCAGGTCATAGCGCTCGGCTGCCGGGAACAGCTCCTCGGGCAGCATCGCATCGTTCGATGCATCGTGGGCCCGCAGCAGGATCTCGACGTGACGGGGCGTCGGACCGGCTGGATCGGCCGCCTCGATGCACTGGGCGTGCAGCGTGAAGCGATCGTTCTCGAACGCCTCCTCGATGCGCTCGATCCACGAGCGATCCGTGCGCAGCCGGGTCAGCGCCTCGTCATCGTCGCGGTGCACGTGCAGCCGGTTCCGACCGTCGTGCTTGGCCAGGTAGCAGGCGCTGTCGGCATCGCGCATCAACTGCATCGTGCTTGCGCTGTCCGGACCGATCGCGGTGAGCCCGGCGCTGATTCCCAACGCATGGCTGCGCCGGTCCCAGTGGAACCGGTGCCGGGCGATGCGTTCGCGCAGGGTCTCGACCAGCCGCGTCGCCTCCTCCAGGCTGCCGTGCAGCAGCAACCCGAACTCGTCGCCGCCCAGCCGGGCGGCGGTGTCGCCGTCGCGCACCGAGGCGTCTAGCACGGTGGCGGTCTGTCGCAGCAACTCGTCACCCGCTTCGTGTCCGGCGTTGTCGTTGATGATCTTGAACCGGTCCAGGTCCAGATAGCACAGCACGCAGGGCTCGTCGTGGTGGCGACACCGCTCGATGGCCAGCCCGATGCGCCGCTCGAACTCGCGTCGATTCACCAGCCCGGTGAGCGCATCGTGGCTGGCCTGCCAGGACAGCTGCTCGAAGCTGTCGCGCAGCCGGTGTCGCATGTCGTCGATGGCGCGCGCCAGATCCCCCACCTCGTTGCGGCAAGCGGTATCGATCGGCACGTCGAACTCGCCCACCGCGATGCGGGCCGCGCCGTTGGCCAGCTGCGACAGCGGCTTGGCGACCAGGCGCACGAAGACCGCCAGTGCGCCCAGCGAGAACAGCAGGCCGAGAAGAGCGAGGGGCAGCACGCGCACCGCCTGCGTGCCGAGCGATGGCAGGTGATCGCCTCTCGGGATGAACACGCCGAGCAGCCAGTCCAGGCCCTGCTCGGGCGCGATCCGGGACACCATCAGGTAGCCCCGCTCGCCATCGAGCACGACGTTCTCGCGAATCTCCTCGTCGATGTCCGCAAGCCGGGCGGACCGTTCGTCAAGGTAGGCACCGGCCGCGCGCGTGAAGCGTGGGGATCGATCGTCATCGATGCGGCGACGCTCCTGATCCTGCAACGCCAACCGGTGGCCGGCATGGGATCCGATCAGCGTGCCGTCCGACTCGGCGATGAAGACCTCGCTGTTCGGGCTCAGCGTCAACTCGTCGAGAAACTGCTGCACGTGATCGAGAAACAGGTCGACACCGGCCACCCCCAGCACGCGTCCTTGGTCATCGTGCAGCGCCTGGGCACGTGTCAGCGTCAACAATCCGTTATCGAAGTTGGCATACACGTCCGTCCATATCGGTGCCGCGTCCGGCTGCAGGACCGCCTTCTCGTACCAGGGGCGCAGGCGGGGGTCGTACGCTGCCGATACGCGTGGCACGCCGTCGATGAGGCCGTGCTCGTCCGTGTCCAGGTAGACGAGCTGTCCGCCGGTGGTCTGCGAGGACACGGTGTAGCGCCAGTCGGTCGGCGGCCACGCGCCGCTGATCGAGTCCAGGCCGGCGAACGAGCCGTCGCGATTGCCGAAGTAGATCGCCGATACGGTCTGGCCGTTCTCGCGCGGCGCATCCCAGAACAGCTGGTGCAGTGCCTTGGAATCGGACGACTGCACGCGCCCGTGCCGAAGCGACAGCAGGGTGTGGCGGTTGATCAGGTCCGGGGTGCGCACGAAGTGCCTGATCTCGCGACGCGTCTCTTGCTGGACACGGTTCGCCCCGTCCATCAGTACGCCCTGCACGATGCGATCGGCGCTGCCGAGCAGCAACCAGACGGTGAACGACAGGCAGCACAGCAGCAGCAGGGCGAACCCGCCGAGCAGGACGTCCCGGCTGCGATAGCCGCCGAGCAGGCGCTTGATCAGACGATCGATGCCACGGACGAGGTCGTGCCCCGGATCGGGTCGTCGTGGTTGCTCGCTCGCCATGCGTCGCGGTATTGACGGGAAGTCCGGGTGGGCGGGACGCCACGGTGACGATCCTGATACTACGGCATCGCTGGGGTTTCGTCGCCCGCGGCTTGCAGGCCCCATCCCAAGGTCGAGGATAGAATCAGAAAGGGGTAGAAGTTGCGTTAATCCCTGGCCGCGTTCGCCGCCACTCCGCCATGCGCCGCCCCGAAGCCACGGCGCGGGACGGTACCCCGATTCGATTCACGTCGGCGTCCGGCACCCAGCACCAGCAGGCACGGTGTCAGGAACAACGTCAGCACGGTGGTGAACGCCAATCCGCCGGCGATCGCGCTGGCCAGTTGCGTCCACCACTGGGTGGACGGTGCGCCGAAGGTGACGGTGCGCGCCAGGAAGTCGATGTTCATCGCCAGCACCATCGGCATCAGGCCGAGCACCGTGGTGATGGCTGTCAGCAGCACCGGCCGGGCGCGCACCGAGCCTGTCAGCAGGGAGGCCTCCAGCGCGCCGGCCCCGCGTGCCCGGAACCCGTTCCAGGTATCGATCAGCACGATGTTGTTGTTCACCACGATGCCGGCCAGCGCGATGATGCCGATGCCGACCATGACGATGCCGAACGTCTGGCCGGTGACCAGCAGCCCGATCAGCACGCCGGCGGTGGAGAACAGGATGGCCGACAGTACAAGCATGGCTTGATAGAGGCTGTTGAACTGGGTGACCAGGATCATCGTCATCAGGAAGATCGCCGCCAGAAACGCCAGCAGCAGGAAGTTCATGGTCTCGGCCTGTTCTTCGGCTTCGCCGGCGAACACGACGTTCGCCCCGTCCGGCAGGGGATTGTTGCGGATATCGGCCGCCAACGCCTTCAGCTGCGTGTCGACGACGATGCCGTCGGTCACGTCGGCAGAGACGGTGATGGTGCGATCCCCGTCGATGCGCTCGATCGTGCCGGCGCGGGGCGCCGGCGTCATGCGCACGAACTGGCTGATGGAGACCAGCCCCTGCACGGTGGAGACGCGCAACGCATCGATCTCGTCCAGGTGACGCGTGCCGCGCGGATAGCGCACGCGGATGTCCAGCTCGTCGGTGGCATCGTCGGGCCGGTAGCCCGCGATGCGGATTCCGGAGGTCACCAGTTGGATCGCCTGCCCGATCAGCGCAACGTTGGCCCCGTACCGTGCCGCCTCCTCGCGATCGACCTCGATGCGCCACTCGATGCCGGGCAGCGGCAGCGTGTCGGTGACGTCGATGAACCCGCCAACCCGTCGCATGGCCGCGCGCAGCGCCTCGACCGAGGCCTGCACGCGTGCCTCCAGGGCCGCACCGCCGACACCGGCACGCACCGGGTCCACGCTCACCTGCAGCGTCACCGGCTTGGCGCCGCCGTCCGGGCCGCCCTCGTTGGCCACGAACTCGATCCGCACCCCGGCGATGTCGGCCAGCGTGTCGCGCAGCTCGGCGCTGATCTCGTCCGCCGGGCGCCGAAGGTCCCAGTCGATCAGCTCCAGCGTGACGGTACCGATCCGGTCGGCAGCCCCGCCGCCCGCTCCCCCGTCGCGTCCGGTGCGGGTGTACACCGATTCGATCTCCGGGTGATCGAGCACCCGCGCCTCGACGGCGCGCAGGATGCGGTCCTGTTCGCGGATCGACAGGTCGCCGCGGGCGGCCACCGCGATGGCCATCGAGGCCGGTTCCTCGCTCGGGAAGAACTCCACGCCACGCCCCAGCTGCGAGTAGGCGGCGTAGCTGGCGACGGTGAACAGGAGCACCGCGAACAGCGTGCGCCACGGGTGCCGCAGCAGCGTCAGGAGCAGCTTCAGGTAGCGACGCTTGAGGCCGGCGCTGGCCGCCAGGATGTCCTGGCAGCCGAGCCCGCGCGCATCGCTGTCCTCGGAGAAGCCACCGCCGGTCAGGATCGGGCCACGGCTGATGTGCGCACCGATCACCGGTACGAACACCAGCGCCATCGCCAGCGACGCCAGCAGGCAGGCGATCACGGTGATCGGCATGTAGCGCATGAACTGACCGATCAGCCCGGGCCAGAACAGCAGCGGGAAGAACACCGCCAGCGTGGTGAGGGTGGCGGCGATGATCGGCCAGCTCATGCGCTTGGCGGCCCGCTTCCAGGCGTCGGTGGGGGAGGCGCCCTCGCTCATGTTGCGATCGGCCAGTTCGGTGACGATGATCGCGCCGTCCACCAGCATGCCCACCACCAGGATCAGGCTGAACAGCACCACCACGTTCATGGTGTTGCCCATCGCCCAGATCACCAGGATGCCGGCCAGGAAGGAGCCGGGAATGGCGAAGCCGACCAGCAGCGACGAGCGCACCCCCAGCGTCGCCATGATCACGATCATCACCAGCACCACGCCGGAGACCACGTTGTTCTGCAGGTCGACCAGCATCGTGCGCGTCTGCTCGGACTTGTCCTGGGAGAAGCCGATCGACAGCGTGGGCGGCAGCGCGGACGCCGCCGCTGCCAGCGTGCGCTTCACCGCCTCGACCGTGTCGATGATGTTGGCGCCCAGCCGCTTCGAGATCTCCAGCACCAGCGTGGGCTGGCCGTCCAGGCGAGCGAAGCTTGTCGGGTCCTTGTAGGTGCGGCGTACCGAGGCCACGTCGCCGAAGCGCACCACGCCCGCCTCGCTGACCTTGACCGGCAGGTTCAGCACATCGTCCAGGTCCTCGATCACGCCGGGCACCTTCAGTACCAGCCGTCCGGCCCCGCCATCGATCGCCCCGGCGGCCACCAGCAGGTTGTTGTTCGAGATCAGCCCGATCACCTCGGCCATGTCGATCGCGTAGGTCTCCATGACCGCAGGGTCCACCACGATCTCCAGCAGCTCCTCGCGCTCGCCGACCACCTGCGCCTCCAGCACCCCGGGCAGCGCCTCCAGCCGGTCCTTCAGTTCGCGCGCGATCGCGATCAGGGTGCGTTCGGGCAGCGGACCGGACAGGCTGACGTTCAGCACCGGGAACAGCGAGACGTTGACCTCGTCCACGCTCGGCTCGTCGGTCGCCGCCGGCAGCTGGTCGCGCGCGCTGTCGACCTTCTCGCGCACCTCGGCGATCGCCTGGTCACCGTCGAAGCCGGCGTCGAACTCCAGCAGCACCGAGGCATGACCTTCGGCGGCGGTACTGCTCATCTGCTTGACGCCTGCGATGCCCTGCAGCGCGGCTTCCATCGGACGCACCAGCAGCCGTTCGGCATCGTCGGGCGAGATGCCGTCGTGGCTCATCGACACGTACATGACCGGGATCGGCACATCCGGCTCCGACTCCTTCGGGATGGCGGCGTAGGCCAGTGCGCCCGCCACGACCAGGAAGACCAGCAGCAACAGCACGGTGCGACTGCGGTCGAACGCGGCATCGATCAGCGCGTTCATTCGCCGGACCGCTCGGCCTCGGCCGGCGTGACGCGCTCGCCATCGGCCACGAACCCCTGTCCCAGCGTGATGATGCGGGTGCCGTCCGGAATGCCGGTGACCCAGGCCCCGTCCAACGAGGTGCTCAGCAGCTCGACCGGCAGGAAGCGGGCACGGTCGTCGGCCTCCAGCACCTTCACTCCCAATGCGCCTTCGCCGTCCAGCGTCAGCGTGGAGGGTGACAGGTACAACGCCTGCACGTCTTCGACCGGGATGGTCATCGTCGCGCTGACGCCGGCGGCAAGCGCGTGGCCCGACACGTTGCCGGAGCCGCGTCCGATCGCGCTCGCAGGCCGGTCGATGCGCGCCTCGATGGCGAAGCTGCGCGTGGCGGCATCGGCGACCGACGACACCCAGCTCAGCGTGGCGTCGAGTGCGGTGCCGTCCAGCAGCGTGATCGCCACCGGCTGACCGGCACGCAGGTCCGGCGCGACCCGCTGGGCGGCGTGGGCGATGGCGTCGAATGCGCTGTCGTCCACGAGCGTCGCCACCGGGTCCCCGCGCTCGACCAGCTGACCGAGCTCCAGCGGCAGGCGCTCGACCAGGCCGGCGAACGGGGCGCGCACCGTGGCGTCGCTGATCTCGCGCTGCCAGCGATCGAGCTCGGCCTGCGCCAGGCTGGCCTCGGCCTGTGCCTGTTCGGTCTGCAATTGCGCCTGCAGTCCGCGCCGCGACAGCGACTCGGCCGCCTCGCGCTCGGCCTCGGCACTGGCCAGGCGTGCCCGTGCGGCGGCCAGCAGGGCCCGGCGCACGCCGGTGTCCAGTCGTGCCAGCGGCGCGCCGGCATCGACGCGCGAGCCGCGCACCGTCGGCAGGTCCAGCACCCGGCCGGCGGTCTCGGCACGCAGCTCGACGGTGCGCGCCGCCGCGATCTCGCCGCGCAGCACCACCGTTCGCTGGCGCGGTTCCGAGGCGGCGACGATCACCTCGACGCGCAGTGGCGAGGGCTCGTCGGTCGCGGTCGGTCGGTCGGCGGCGTCATCGTCGCGCCACTGCCCGCTGGCCATCCACAGCACGAGCACGAGGGTGACCAGGCCTGCGGCGAGCCAGGAGGAATTGATCGCTGCTAGTCGGCGGATGATCGTCGCACTCCGTTGGCGGACGGCTATCGAGCGCGGCCCCGGGCCGGCATCACGCGCCGGTGCGCGGCTCCGACAGGCCGGAGGCGCCCTCGCGCCCGGTCAGTATGCGCAGAAAACGCGAGCCGAAGGCACGCCGGTAGAGCACCAGCGAGACCCACACCGTGGCGGCGATGAACAGCCACGCGTTCACGAACCAGGCCATGACCGACAGGGCGTAGAAATAGGCGTGGATGCCGGCGGTGAAGTGATAGGCGGCCAGCGAGTGTAGCTGCCCGAGCCGGGTCGACCACTCCTGCAGCCCGGCCTGGTCCGGTGGCGGTCCGGCGCTGCTGCGATCCGGGCCGGCGCCGAGCAGGATGATCACGTAGTTGAACAGCCGGTAGCTCCAAGCGAACTTGAAGAAGGCGTAGGTGAAGATGCCGGCCACCAGCAGGATCTTGGCATCCCATTCCACCCGGCTGTCGGTGGTGGTGAACGGCAGGTCGCCGAGCACGTCGACCGCCTGTTCGGCCGCCCCCAGCCCGGCCAGCAGCGCACCCACCAGCAGGATCGAGGTCGAGGCGAAGAACAGCACGCCCTGCTGCAGGCTGTTCTGGATCAGCGCATCGACCATCTTGGCCTCGCGCCGGGCCGAGTTGTCCATCCAGCGCAGGCGATAGGCGTGCATGGCGTGCGACAGGGTGCGCGTGCGCAGCGGCGAGCGGCTGACGATGACCGTGTGCAGCACCCAGGCTGCGAAGAACAGCACGATGGCCACCCCGTCGATCGGGTCGAATCCTTCCAGCGCGCTCAACGCTCGGGCACCAGCCCGCGCGGCGAGAAGCGGAACACCAGCAGCAGGATCACCCCCATGGTCATCAGGCGCATGTGCGCCGCGCTGGCCAGAAGATGGGCCTTCAACGCGCTGCCATCGGCCATGCCGCTGGTGATCAGCACCATCAGCCATTGACCGATCGGTTCCACCTGCACCCACAGGAACCAGATCAGGAAGCCGCCCAGCACCGCCCCGACGTTGTTGCCCGAGCCGCCGACGATGACCATGATCCAGATCAGGAACGTGAAGCGCAGCGGCTGGTAGCTGCCGGGGGTGAGCTGGCCGTCCAGCGTGGTCAGCATGGCGCCGGCGATGCCGCAGATGGCCGAACCGAGGATGAACACCTGCAGATGGCGCGCAGTGACGTTCTTGCCCATTGCCGACGCCGACGTCTCGTTGTCGCGGATGGCGCGCATCATCCGGCCCCAGGGACTGTGCAGCGCACGCTGCGCCAGCACCAGCAGGATCAGCAGCACCACGGCGAACAGGCCGGCATAGGCCAGCTTCACCGTCAGGGTCGAGGCCATGACCGGGTCCAGACCCAGCTCGCGGGCGCGCCCGGCGAACGTCTCGGAGGCCTGCAGGTCGACCTCGAACGGCACCGGTCGGGGCAGACCGACCACGTTCTTCACGCCGCGCGACAGCCAGTCCTCGTTCTTGATCACCGCGATGACGATCTCGGCGATGCCCAGCGTGGCGATCGCCAGGTAGTCCGAGCGCAGGCCGAGCGCGGTCTTGCCGATCAGCCAGGCGGCACCCGCGGCCAGCAGTCCACCGACCGGCCAGGACAGGAGAACCGGCAGCCCGAGCCCGCCCAGATAGCCGGTGGCGGCCGGATCGACCGACTCGATCGCATCGGCGGCAGGATCGAGCAGCCAGCGATACGCCACGAACCCGATCAGCAGCAGCGACGCCATGAGCACGCTGCGGCCGGTGCCCGCTCGCGTACGCCGCCACAGCACCGCCGCGGCGGCCAGCGTCGCGGCGCCCAGCAGCAGGGCCATCACCAGGCGTGCGCCGCCTGCCGACCACGCCGCGGCGGTGGGCGGCATCGACATCAGCACCGCCGCCAATCCACCCAGCGCGACGAACCCCATGATGCCGACGTTGAACAGCCCGGCCAGGCCCCACTGCAGGTTCACGCCCAGCGCCATGACCGCGCTGATCAGGCCCATGTTCAGGATGATCAGCGCGGTGTTCCAGCTCTGGGTGAAGCCGGTGAGAAGCAGCAGCGCGACGATCACGATCGCCAACAGGGCGGCGCGGCGCGTGGAGTCTACCGGTGCGGAACGCACCGCCCGGCCGCTCGCACCGCTCACAGGGATTGTCCCTTGAAGATGCCGGTCGGCCGGAACAGCAGCACCGCCACCAGGATCGAGAAGCTGACCGCGACCTTGTAGTCGGTGCTGATCAGCTGCAGCAGGCCGGACGGGGCGATCTCGTCGGGCAGCAGGTAGCCTGCCACCTTCTTCCAGGCGTAGGTCACCGTGACCTCGGCGAAGGCCACCACGAACCCGCCGACCACGGCCCCCAACGGATTGCCCAGCCCGCCGATCACCGCGGCGGCGAACATCGGCAGCAGCAGCTGGAAGTAGATGAACGGCTTGAACGACTTGTCCAGCCCGTACAGGGTGCCGGCGATGGTCGCCAGGGCCGCCACGATCAGCCAGGTGACCAGCACCACGCGCTCCGGGTCGATGCCGGACAGCAGCGCCAGGTCCTCGTTGTCCGAGTAGGCGCGCATCGACTTGCCGGTGCGCGTACGGTTCAGGAACCAGAACAGCAGCGTGACCACCACCAGCGCGCTCAGCACGGTGATGCCCTGCGTGGTCTTGATCGCCAGGCCCTCGTCCAGTCCGGTCATCGTCCTGAATTCGCGCGCGGTGACGATGAAGCGCTCGCCGTCGGCGAAGTTGCGATCGTCCGGGCCGATGATGAAGCGCACCACCCCGTTGGTGACGAACATGACGCCGGCCGAGACGATCACCAGCACGATCGGCTTGACGCGCTGGCGCCGATAGAATCGATAGACGAGCCGGTCGGTGGCCAGCAGCCAGAGCGAGGTGAGGGCGATGCCGAACGGCAGGGCGAGCAGCGCGGTCGGCAGCGCACCTGCGCCGATGCCGACCGACTGCAGCGCCCAGGTGCACAGGATGGTGGCCATGGCGCCGAAGGCCATGGTGTCGCCGTGCGCGAAGTTCGAAAAGCGCAGGATGCCGTACACCAGCGTCACGCCCAGCGCACCCAGCGCCAGCTGACTGCCGAAGGCGAGCGCCGGCACGATCACGAAGTTGGTCAGCGCCACCAGGGCGTTCAGGGCATCCATTTCAGGTTCGAGGTCTCAACCGCCCAGGAAGCTTCTTCGCACATCGTCGTCGGCCAGCAGCGCCGCGCCACTGCCCGAGTAGGCGTTGCGCCCCTGCACCAGCACGTAACCGCGATCGGCGATGGCCAGCGCCTGGCGCGCGTTCTGTTCGACCATCAGGATCGGTATGCCGGTGCGTGCCACGTCGATGATGCGATCGAACAGCTCGTCCATCACGATCGGGCTGACGCCGGCGGTCGGCTCGTCCAGCAGCAGCGTGCGCGGCCGGGTCATCAGCGCGCGTCCCACCGCCACCTGCTGGCGCTGCCCGCCGGACAGTTCGCCGGCCGGCTGGCGACGCTTCTCCTTCAGGATCGGAAACAGCTCGAACACCTCGTTCATCGTGCCGGCGATGTCGTCGCGCCGGATGAAGGCGCCCATCTCCAGGTTCTCCTCGACCGTCATCGAGGGGAACACGTTGGCGTTCTGCGGCACGAAGCCCATGCCGTGCACCACGCGCTGCTGGGGCGAGAGTGCATCGATCGACTCCCCGTCCAGGCGCACGCCGCCTTCGCGCAGGCTCAGCATGCCGAACAGCGCCTTCATGGCGGTCGACTTGCCGGCCCCGTTCGGCCCGACGATGACCGCGATCTCGCCGCGATCCACCGCGATGGTGCAGCCGTGCAGCACGTCGGCCTGACCATAGCCACCGACCAGGTTCTCGCCGACCAGGAAAGGCTCGCTCACGACGCTGATGACAGGCTTTCGCCCGATAGCGTGATGGGTCCGCGCACCACGGCATCGCTCGCCAACGGGTGCGGGAAGGCCAGGTGGGCATCGCTACCGTCCTGCGCGGTGGTCTCGTCGGTGCCCGGACGCTTCCTCAGGCCGGTCCCCAGATAGGCCTCGATCACCTGCTCGTTCGCGCGGATCTGGGCCAGCGTACCTTCGGCCAGCACCCGCCCTTCGGCCATGCAGATCACCGGATCGCACAGCCGGTCGATGAAGTCCATGTCGTGCTCGATCACCACGAAGGTGTAGCCGCGCTCGCGGTTCAGGCGCTGGATGGCATCGCCGATGGTGTTCAGCAGCGTGCGGTTCACGCCGGCGCCCACCTCGTCAAGAAAAACGATGCGGGCATCGACCATCATGGTGCGGCCCAGTTCCAGCAACTTCTTCTGGCCCCCGGACAGGTTCGCGGCGCGCTCGTCGGCCAGGTGCGCGATGGTGAGAAAATCGAGCACCTCGTCGGCGCGCTCGGCCAAAAGCCGTTCCTCGCGCGCGATGCGGGCCCGCGAGAACAAGGCGTTCATCAAGCGTTCGCCGCTCTGCCCGCCGGGCACCATCATCAGGTTCTCGCGCACGCTCATCGAACCGAACTCGTGCGCGATCTGGAAGGTGCGCAGCAGCCCGCGTGCGAACAGCGCGTGCGGCGGCAGGCCGGTGATGTCGTCCCCGCCCAGCGTCACCCGCCCCGAGGTGGGGGCGAGTTCGCCGGCGATGACGTTGAACAGCGTGGTCTTGCCGGCCCCGTTCGGGCCGATCAGGCCGGTGATCGAACCCGGCTCGATCGACAGGCTGGCGCCGTCGACCGCCCGCGCGCCGCCGAAGTGCTTGTGCAGGTCATCGACGACGATCATGCCCTGCGGCCCCGGCGGCGATCGATCGGCGCGACCGGCTCAGCGGAAGCTGGCCGTGGCCATCTCGCCGTTCTCGACCTCGATCTCGCGATAGGTGCCGAACGTCTCGCCACCTTCGGTGAATTCGACCGAGGAGGCGCCCTCGTAGTCGATGTCGCCACCGTCGGCCAGGATCTGCAGCGCCTTGGCCAGCTCGCCCGGGAAGATCTGCTCGCCCGGTGCGTTGGCCACCTCGTTGATGCTGCCGACGAAATCGGCCGAATCGCTCGAACCCGCCGCTTGCATGGCCAGAAGGATCAGCGCGGCCGCATCGTAGCTCTCGCCCACGTAGGGGCCCAGTTCGCCACCGTCGCTGATGCCCGCCTCGGCGGCCATCTCGATCATGGTCTGTGCGCCGGAGCTATCGCTGCCGGCGATGGTGCCGAAGGTGCCGTCGATGGCATCGCCCAGCGCATCGGTCAGGCTGCTGCCGATCATGCCGTCCGACAGGGCGAACGTGTCGAACGCGCCGGTGTCCAGCGAGGCTTGCATGATGCCCTTGCCGCCCTGATCCACGTAGCCGACCACGATCAGCACATCGCCGCCGGCCGAGGCCAGCGAGGCCACCTCGGAGGAGTAGTCGGCCTTGCCGTCCTCGTGCGCGGCCGAGATGGTCAGCTCGCCGCCCAGCGCGGTGAAGGCGCTCTCGATCGCATCGGCCAGTCCCTTGCCGTAGTCGTTGTTGGTGTAGGTCAACGCGGCGGAGGCGATGTCGCGCTCCTGCAGGATCTCGGCGAGCACCTCGCCCTGGCGCGCATCCGAAGGCGCGGTGCGGAAGAACAGGCCCTTGTCCTCGGCGGTGCTCAGCGCGGGCGAGGTGGCGGACGGCGAGATCAGCACCACGCCGTTCGGCATGGCGACGTTGGCCAGTACCGCACCGGTGACGCCGGAGCAGTCCGGGCCGACCAGTGCCTTGATGCCGTCCCCGGTGACCAGGCGTTCGGCGGCGGCGGTCGCAGCCCCCGAGTCGATGCAGGTGGCGTCGGCACGCACCGGCTCGACCGTGGCGCCTTCCAGGAAGTTGCCGGCCTCGTTCACCTCGCCGATGGCAAGCTCCGCACCGCCGGCCATGGCCGGCGTCAGCGATTCGATCGGGCCGGTGAAGCTGAGCAGCACGCCCAGCTTGACCTCGTCGGCGGCCGATGCCTGTCCGGCTGTCGCCGCACCGAGGGCGGCACCGATGGCGGCTGTCAGGAGCAGTTTCTTCATGGAGCGTGTTTTCCGTTTCGATGCCGAGCGCGATCGGCGGTGCGGTGTACGGTACAACAACTCCTGTGCCGTGCCGACAGCGCGCACCGGGTATTCGTCGGGCGCACCACACGGTCCCCGGCCCGTTCGTGATCGGATCGGCAATGCGGAGGGTGGCGCCCCCCGGCCAGGGGAGGGCGGGAGAGGGCAGGAGACGACATGGGCGGCCAGGCGGTACCGATGATCGATTGGGACGATGCGTTCGACAATGGCGGCTACTCGCCGGGCTCGGACCGCTTCCCCGAACGCTGGGCGCGGCAGGCGGCCGCCGCGCGCGAGCGCCTGGCGGGCGAACCGGGCATGCCCTATGGCACCGAGCCGCGTCGCACGCTCGACCTGTTCGCCCCGTCGGGCCCCTCGCACGGGCTGGTGGTGTTCGTGCACGGCGGCTACTGGCACAAGTTCGACGCCTCGTTCTGGTCGCACCTGGCACTCGGGCCGGTGGCGCGCGGCTGGAGCGTGGCGGTGGTGAACTACCCGCTGGCGCCCAGCGCCTCGATCGCCGGCATCACGCAGGCGGTCGGTGGCGCCATCGAATCGGTCGCCTCGAACGTGCGCGGGCCGATCCGGCTGATCGGGCATTCCGCCGGCGGACACCTGGTGTGCCGAATGCTGTGCGACGACTCGCCGCTGAGCGAGCCGGTGCGCGACCGGCTGGCGCGCGTGGTGACGGTCAGCGGCGTGCACGATCTGCGACCGCTGACGTTGAGCGCCATGAACGATGTGCTTCGGCTCGACGGTGCCATGGCCCGTTCGGAGAGTCCGGCACTGCGCGCACCGCGCACCGGCGTGCCGTTCGCCATCCATGTCGGTGGCGACGAGCGACCCGAGTTCCTGCGCCAGGCGCGGCTGCTGGGCGAGGCCTGGCAGAGGCAGGGGGTCGCGGTGTCGACCGTCTACCAGAGCGGCCGGGATCACTTCTCCATCATCGACAGCCTGCAGGATCCGGTCGGCACGCTGACCAATGAACTGTTGCAAGAGGAGGTCGGCCGATGAGCGTCGCGCTACCCCGCAAGGACCTGTTCGAGCTACCCGAGGGGCTGATCTACCTGGACGGCAACTCGCTCGGCCCGTTGCCGCGTTCGGTACCGGCACGCGTCACCGAGGTGGTGCGGGCGCAGTGGGGCGAGCGCCTGATCCGCGGCTGGAACGATGCCGGCTGGATGGCGCAGCCGGGCCGGGTCGGCGACCGCGTCGCTCGCCTGATCGGTGCACCGGCGGGCAGCGTCGTGCTGGGCGATACCTTGTCGATCAAGGTCTATCAGGCATTGGCGGCGGCGCTGCGGATGCGGCCCGAGCGGCGCGTGATCCTGTCGGACAGCGGCAATTTTCCCACCGACCTGTACATGGCGCAGGGCCTGATCGACACCGTCGACAAGGGGCACGCCTTGCGCATCGTCGAACCCGAGGCCGTCGCCTCGGCGATCGACGAATCGGTGGCCGTGGTGATGCTGACCCAGGTCGACTACCGCACCGGGCGCCTGCACGACATGGATGCCCTCACGCAGGCCACGCAGCGCGCCGGCGCGATCAGCCTGTGGGACCTGGCGCACAGCGCCGGTGCGCTGCCGATCGACCTGCAGCGATCGGGCTGCGAGCTTGCGGTCGGTTGCACCTACAAGTACCTGAACGGCGGGCCGGGCGCACCGGCCTTCGTGTACGTCAGGCCGGACACCATCGAGCAGGTCGAGCCGGCGCTGGCCGGCTGGCTGGGCCACGATGCGCCGTTCGCCTTCGATGCGCACTATCGCCCGGCCATGTCGATCGAGCGGCTGCGGGTGGGCACCCCGCCGGTGATCCAGACCAGTGCGCTGGAGGCGGCGCTGGACGTGTGGGACGGGGTGGACATGAACGAACTTCGCCTCGCCAGCATCCGGTTGTCCGAGCGCTTCATCAGCGAGGTGGAGGCGCGCTGCCCGGCACTGACGCTGGCCAGCCCGCGCGATCCCGAGCGACGCGGCTCGCAGGTATCGTTCGCGTTCGAGCACGGCTACGAGGCGATGCAGGCGTTGATCGAGGCGGGCGTGATCGGCGATTTCCGGCGACCCGACGTGATGCGCTTCGGCTTCACGCCGTTGTACCTGGACGAGCAGGACATCGTGCAGGCGGTCGACAGGTTGCAGGACATCCTCGATCACGAGCGCTGGGCCGAGCCGCGCTTCCAGGTGCGCAACGCGGTGACCTGAGCGGGGCGCGGAGCACGTCCGGGCGTCGCAGGTCTTTCGAAGCGGTGGCGCGCGCAAGGCCGCACGTGGTCTGATCGTGCCCCGATCCGACCCGAGCACGAGTACCCTGCATGAGCGGCAACCCCCTGAAGAACCTGCTGCACGACTATCGCCTGGCCTGCGCCACGTTCGAGCCGGCCGGCGTGCGCGATGCCCTGCAGGCACGCTTCGCACCCGATGCCACGATCAGGCTGTGCCACCCGTTCGGAGAGGTGAGCGGTCCGGATGCCTTCTACGACACGGCGCTGGCACCGCTGTTCGAAGCGATGCCGGACCTGGAACGGCGCGACATGATCGTGCTGTCCGGCACCACGCCCGAGGGGCAGGACTGGATCGGCACCATGGGCAACTACATGGGCACGTTCCTGTCGCCGCTGCTGGACATCGCGCCCACCGGGCACCTGGCGCACCTGCGTTTCCACGAGTTCTTCCGCCTCCAGGACGGGCGGGTGACCGAGATGCAGGCCATCTGGGACCTGCCGGAGCTGATGATGCTGGCCGGGGTGTGGCCGATGGCGCCGCAACTGGGCGCCTACCTGTGCACACCGGGTCCGATGACGGGCGACGGGCTGCACGCCGCACGGGACGGCACGGGCGAGGGCGAGGCCACGCAGGCGCACGTGCTGGCGATGCTGACCGACCTGTGCCGACATCCTGCCGACCCGGATCCTGCGGTCATGCAACTGGAGAAGTACTGGCACCCGCGCGCCAACTGGTACGGCCCGGCCGGCATCGGCACCGCACGCGGCGTGGCGGGCTTTCGTCACTGGCATCAGATCCCGTTCCTGCGCGGCATGCCCGACAGGAAGCTGGACCTTGCCGCCGACCTGAGATCGCACTGGGTGGCCGAGGGCGACTACGTGTGCGAGACCGGCTGGCCGAACATGCGCCTGTCGCTCGGCCACGATGGCTGGATGGGCATCGCGCCGTCCGGCAAGGAGGTGCTGATGCGCAGCCTGGATTTCTGGCGCCTGGAGAACGGACTGATCCGTGAGAACTGGGTGCTGGTGGATCTGCTGGACGTCTACCGGCAGGTGGGCGTGGACGTGTTCGCAAGACTTCGTGAATTCAACAAGGCGCGCCGCATCGCTCCGATCGACCTGCCGGATGCGTCGCGGCCGCTGTGACCCATCCGCAAGCTGCTGCTGCGCAGCATTCCGCGTCACGCCTGGCACGATCGGCTGACCGGGCTGTTCAACCGCGCCCGCACCGAACGGTTGCTCGCTCGCGAACTGTCGCTCGTGCGGGGACGCAGGCGGACGTTGGCCGTGCTCGTGCTCGGCATCGATCATTTCAGCGGGGTCAACAGCCGGGGCGGGCACGAGGTCGGCGATGCGTTGCTGCGACTGCTGGCGGAGCGTGCCGGTGGCGTGCTGCCGAACCGGTGCGCGCTCGGCGCGCTCGGGGGAGACCACTTCGCCGTGATCCTTCCCGAGACCGCCGACGCGCAGGCCGCCATGCAGGTCGCCGACACCTTGCGGGTGCGCTGTGCGCAGCCGTTCCTGGTCGACGGCGCCACGTTGCTGGTCACGATCAGCGTCGGCGTGACCGTGCACACCGACGCCTCGCTCGTCGGGGATGTGGCCAGCCCGGCACGCGAGCTCCTGCTGCAGGCCGAGGTGGCGATGCGGCAGGCCAAGGACGAAGGTCGCAACCGCGTGCGCCGCTTCGACGAGGCGCTGGCGGCACGTCATCGCGAGCACATCCGGCTGGAGAGCGATCTGCGCGAAGCCGTCCACGGCGAACAACTGGAGTTGCACTATCAGCCCGAGGTATGCGTTCGTTCGGGACGGGTCAGTGGTCGCCCAGCTGGGACAGCTGCGCGCGTCGGGCATCCGCGTCGCCATCGACGATGTCGGCACGGACTACTCCTCGTTGCCGTACCTGGAGGCCATGCCGCTGGACACCTTGAAGATCGATCGATCGTTCGTTCTCAAGCTGGACGCCGGCAAGGGCCGTTCGCTGGTCGGCGTGATCGTGAGGATGGCGGAGGCGCTCGGTCCGCAGACCGTGGCCGAAGGCGTCGAGACGGCCGGACAGCTGGCGCAGGTGCAGGCGCTGGGTTGCGACTACGTGCAGGGGTATCACTATTCGGCGCCGGTGCCGGCGTGCGAGCTGGAGGCGACCGTCGAACGCATCCATGACCCGGAGCGGCTTGACGCAAGGCGCGCCGCCTGACTCGATCGAACTCCCGGGACGGATCGCACTCTCAACGTCACGATCATCGACCACACCGGGAGCAGGACCATGCGACGCATCCTCACGAGGTGTTTTCCTGCCAGGCATGCGGTGGCCATCGCCTCGCTGGTCGTCTGCGCCGCGGCGTGGCAACCGTCGCCCAGCATCGGGGCGTCGGATGCGGAAGCCGCCGGCACGGGTGTTCCGGCATCCGAGCGTCAGTCGCTGCCGCAGCGCGTGATCGATCGATTCGGCAGGCCGCCGCAGGTGCCCGAGGGCACGCTTGCGGACGATCTGGCGCAGGCGGTCGAGGCCGCCTTCGGCGAGGCGCTGCTGAACGGACGGTGGGATCCCGTGCAGACGCGTGCGCTGGAGCGGATCGGGCGCTCCGGGGACGCTCGTCTGGCCTGGCTGCTCGCCGATCTGATGCGCATCGCCTCGTCGGCCGAACTGAGCGCCA
>ENA-ORXU01000471-ORXU01000471.1-marine-metagenome-genome-assembly--contig:-NODE-471-length-46348-cov-7.195544_pt1 | contig 46348 bp, 42 predicted proteins | sample MGYA00237869_ERZ511484 | MGnify/ENA metagenome assembly ERZ511484 | reverse complement strand
GCCGCCTCCCGGGCCGCCTCCCGGGCCGCCTCCCTGGTCGCTTCCCTGTCCGCCTGCAGCTCCGGCGACGGCACGCCCGATGACATCGTGGCCGCCGATCCGACGGCTGCCGGCAACGATCCGATCACCGGCCTGCCCGCCGACGACGGTGCGATCACCGAGCCGTCCACCTTCACGTCCACCGGCGGCGAGGCACCGGTACGCGACACCGGCTTCGGTCCGGCCCGGCTGTCGCAGGCCAACCACGAGGCGGCGGTCTCGAAGGTCTTCGGCGTCTACAGCGGTCGCGCCTACGGCACCGAGCTGTTCGCGCTGCCGCGCTACCCGATGCTGGAACCGCGGCGGATCGTCGGTAGTGCCGACCAGGGCTCGACCTCGCAGCAGGACACCTGCAGCAACGGCGGCACCGCGAACCTGTCGATGGACTGGTCGGGCAGCCGGGTCACCACGTTCGAGCGGCGCGCCGCCTTCGACGACTGCCAGTTCGGCGAGCTGCTGCTCGACGGAGAGATCGAGAAGGGCACCACCGACAACTACCGCATCGTCTCGTCCGGGCTGACGACGAGAACCTGAAGGGCTACACGAACCTGCTGCGCTGATCCGCGCGCCGGTTCAACCGTCCAGCAGCACGCCCGGCAACCAGGTCGGGAACGCCGGCACGTACGACGCTGGCGGCAGCGGATGCAGCGCTCACCGCTGCCTGCCGACGCGTCAGGCCACGGCCCGCGGCGTCGACGCATCGCCCGGTAGCGCGGTGGCACCCGGGGCGTCGTACGCGGGCCCTTGCGCCGCCGAGCAGCCCAGCTCGCTCACCAGACGCTGCTGCGCGGCCGTCTCCACCCCGAGCGCGATCGTGCGCATCCCCAGCCCGTCGGCCAGCGCGATGGTGGCCCGGTAGGCCGACAGCGCCGCGGACGGGCCGTCGCCCGGCGGTCCGTCGAGGGCCTGCAACAGCGCCCGATCGATCTTCGCCCGATCCGCCGCCAGGCGCGCCAGGCAGGCGATCGAGCAGGCGTGGGTGCCGAACCCGTCGATGGTGAGGCTGACGCCGAGCGAGCGCAGCGCCTGCAGTTGCTGCAGGCTGGCCTGCAGGTCGCTGGTCAGTGCCACCTCGTTCAGCTCGATCTCCAGCCATCGCCCCGGCAGGGCGTGATCGAGCAATGCCCGTTCGACGGCGCTCGCCACCCCCCCTTCCCGCCAGCTCAGCACCGAGATGCCGATCGAGATCGGCAACGGGGTCGAGTGGTCCAGCCAGCGCCGGGCCTGGCGGCACGCCTGATCGAGGGCGCAACGCTCCAGCGTCTCGATCAGGCCGGCCTGCTCGGCCAGCGCGACGAAGCGTTCCGGACCGGCGACGATGGCTGTCACGTCGTCCCGATCGTCCCCTCCGCCCGGTTCGGCGGGCCAGCGCATCAGGCCGTCGGCGGCCTCCAGCGCGCCGCTGGCCAGATCGATGCGCGGCCGCAGGTGCAGGTGCAGAGCGTCCCGATGCAGGGCCTGCTCCAGTGCCCCGGTCAGCTCCAGGCGGTGCCGTTCGTCGTCCCGGATCGTGGTCCGGTGCAGCGTGTAACGGTTCTTGCCCGCGCGCTTGGCCGCGTACATCGCCTCGTCCGCCAGGCGGAGCAAGCCGGTGGCGGAGCCTGCCTGCTCGGGAAACAGCGCCGCACCGATGCTGGCCGACAGCGTGGCGCCGCGTCCCTCCAGCCGATACGGACGAGCCAGCGAGCGCAGTATCGATTCGGCGATGGGGTCCAGCGCGGCGGCATCGCTCACGCCATCGAGCACCACGGTGAACTCGTCCCCCCCGAGCCGCGCCACGAAGGCCCGGCCCGGAGCGACTTGCCCCAACGTCTCCACCAGTCGACGCGCGACCTCCTCGAGCAGCAGATCGCCGGCCTTGTGCCCGATGGTGTCGTTGATCTGCTTGAACCCGTCCAGGTCGAGAAAGCACAGCGCGAAGGGGGCACGCCCGGCATCGGCGCAGGCATCGCTCAGGTAGCGCTGGAAGCGTCGCCGATTCGGCAATCCGGTCAGCGTGTCGTCGTCGGCAAGCTTCGCCAGCTCGGCATTGGACTCGCTCAGCGCCCGGGCCTGCCGTTCCAGCGCCCGGAACAGGTGCCGGTTGCGCATGGCGTTGCCGATGCTGTGCGCGGCCGAGTCGATGCGCAGCAGCGAGATGTCGGTCGGGTCGATCATCAGGTGGCCGAACAGGGCGTCGCCGGCATAGAGCGGATTGAGCACCAGCCGGCCGCGCAGCAGCTCCGGCCCCAGGGAGTCGGGCAGCAGCCGATGGGTGGCGAAGCTGTCCGACGGGCAGGGCCGGGCGACGCCGTCGATGTAGTGCTGAAGCAGCGTGGCCCGCTCCGGTGGCTGCAAGGCAGGGCCGTCGTAGCCGACCACGTAGGCGCGGCGCGGCTTCAGGTTCTCCATCCAGCGCCCCAGGGTGGCGATGATCTGCTCGGGCGTGCTGCACGAGCTGATTTCCAGCTGCATGTCACCGCGAATCGCCCCGGAGCGACGTTCGACGAATTCGCACGACATCCGGGCGGCCCAGATGTGCTCGCGGCGCTGCGCCAGGGCCGCCACGATGAGGGTGGAGCGCTGCAGCCTTCCGCGTTGCGCAAGGATCGGCAACGCAAGCGATTCGATGCGATCGCACAGCGTGCTCCACCAGTGCAGTTCCTCCTCGTCGCTGCGCGGTTTCGGTAGCTGCGACAGGTAGCTGGTCAGTTCGTCGCGATCGGTGTGCACGGTCTGCAGCAACGCCTGGGCGATGGCGTCCAGGTCGATGGCCTCGGGCGCCTGCAGGCCGATCAGCGCCTCCTGCAGGCGGCCGGCCAGCATCCGGCTGTCCGCGGTGTCCGGCATCGCCTGGTCCAGGCACATGCTGGAGGTGGAGCCGCGTATCACCAGCTCGGCATCGATCTCGGTCAGTTGCCGAAGCTGCTCGGGACGCTGCCGGTTCGTCATGCACGCCACCAGGGAACGGGCGGCGTGCTCGGCCATGCTCACGATCGGCAGGCGCACGGTGGTCAGCGGCGGCGAATGCGTGGTCGCCTCGGGCGTGTCGTCGAAGCCGGTGATCGCGACATCGCTCGGAATGGCGCGGCCGGTCGCGCTGACCGCGCGCGCAGCGCTCAGCGCCATGGTGTCGTTGGCGGCCACGATCGTGTCGATCCGCGGATGGCGTTCGAGCAGATCGGACACCGCCCGATAGGTCGTGAAGGCATCGTAGTCGCCCAGGATGTACTGCGGCTCCTCCACCGGGTGCGGCGCGTTGCGCAGCGCGGTGCTGAACACCGCTTCGCGTTCGTGCGAGTGCGCATCGTTCCGGAAGCCGCGCACGAACGCGAAGCGGCGCCGGTTCCGGTCCTGCAACAGGTGCCGCATCAGTGCATGGGTGGCCTCGCGTTCGCACATCGCCACGCTCACGGTGTCCGGCGCCTGGCAGCCGACGCTGATGACCGGTACCGCGAAGCCGCGCACCAGCCGATCCAGCACGACCATGTCGCCCTGGCGCGCCAGCGTCCCCGACAGGCACAGCACCCCGTTCACCTCGGAGCGCTGGACCAGCGTGAAGATCTGGTTGCAGACCGTGAACCGGCGGTGATGCCGATCCGGCGGATCGAGCTCGCGCCCGTTCACGCACAGGGTGGCGAAGCCTGCGGCGTCCAGCACCTCGGCGATCGACTCCACCATCTGTTGCTGCAACGGGGCGTACTCGTCGGTGAGCACCGCCACCACGCCGCGGCGTGCACCGCCCGGCTCCCTCCGGATCGCGTTCACCGTCATGGTCCGCCCGTCGGTCAGGCTCAGGCGGCGGCTTGCAGGGGAAGGGTCTCTTCCCGCCCGGAACCCGTCGGCTCGACGGCGGGCGAGCCGGGCCCGATCAGGCCGCCCCGCATCTGCGAGAACGCCATCGGATCGAGCTTGGGCAGGTAGGCGTCCGCGCCGACCTGCATGCCCAGGCGCCTGTTCTTCACCGAGGACAGCGAGGAATGCATCATCACCGGGACGCCGTCGAATCGCCGGTCGGCCTTGATGTGCTGGGTGAGGACGTAGCCATCCATGAACGGCATCTCCACATCGGTAACGATGGCGCACAGCGTATCACCGAGCGGTCGCGATTCCGCATCGGCCGCATCCACCAGAAAGCCCTGTCGGCCGTCGTTGAATTCGATCAGCACGAGGATGCGCGAGCCGGCTTCGCACGGGTAGCCGCAGTAGGCGTTCAGGTCCAGCCGGTTGGTGCCGACCAGGTCGGTGCGGTCGTCGATCGATTTCACATCCACTGGGTGCACCCGCCCTCGACTCGGTGACAGCGCCCGGATCCGGGCGTTCGCCGGAAACCGGGGTCTTTCGATGTTGAGCGGCCGCCGCGGCGCGAACTTCAGCGCCGCGAACGATATGCGCGATGCGCGGACGTTGCGCGATTCGCGGGACGTGACCGCCCGCCCGGGTCGCGCTAGCATCCCCTCCGGGTCGCTCGCCGGGGCCCCGTTCGACCCTGCCGGTCGCAACGCCGCCCCCGAAGGAGCCCGTCCGATGAATCGTCGCCTTTCCCGCCTGGCCGCCGCCGTTGCACTGATGGCGACGGCTGCCACCGCCGGTGCCCAGGAGCACACCGCCCGCATCGGCCACCTGGAGTCCCCGCAGCAGAGCCGGCACGTGCACTTGGAGAAGGTGGCCGCCCTGGTGGCGGAGCGCACCGGAGGCGCGGTGCAGTTCCAGCTCTTCCCGCAGGCGCAACTGGGCGATCAGCGCACCATGACCGAAGGGGTGCAGCTGGGCGCCCTGGAGGCGACCGTCGCGCCGGCAGCCTTCCTGGGCGGGTTCAACCCGGCGATCTCGATCCTGGACATCCCCTACCTGCTGCCCGAGGACGAGGACGCCGCCCAGGCCATGCGCGAGGGCGAATTCGGCCAGGCACTGCTCGGCTCGTTCGACGACAAGGGCGTGGTGGCGATAGCGCTGTGGCCGAACGGGCGCAAGAACTTCACCTCCAGCGAGCCGATCGACACGATCGAGGACTTCGCCGGGCAGAAATTCCGCGTGATGGACTCGAAGATCCTGATCGAGCAGTTCGCAGCGCTCGGCGCCTCGGCCATCGCGTTGCCGTTCTCCGAGCTCTACACCTCGCTGCAGACCGGCGTGGTGGAGGGTCAGGAGAACCCGCTGGACACGATCCGCGCGATGAAGTTCTTCGAGGTGCAGGACCACGTGGTGGTGTCCGAGCACGGCGCCATGGAGGATGTGGTGCTGTTCAGCCCCGGATTCTGGAACGGCCTGCCGGAGGAGTACCGCACCATCATCGATGCCGCCTTCGACGAGGTCGTGCCGGAGCTGCGCGAGCACAAGGCGGCCGCGGTGGCCGAGGCGCTGGCGGTGATCGAGGACAGCGGCACCGCCGTGCGCACCGCCTCGGCCGAGGAGCGTGCCGCGCTGCGCGAGGCGATGGTGGGCCCGGCCATCGCGGCCTACGAGCAGATCGGCGGCGAGGCGGCGACACGCCTGCTGGAGGTCTACGAGAAGGCGCGCGCCGCGCAGTAGCGCACCGTCGGGGTGCGCGCTCCGGCGCAACGCCTGCCGCGACGCCTGCTGCGACTGCTGGCCGGGGTCGAGCGCGGGGCGCTGGGCGCCCTGTTCCTGTGCATGGTCGCGCTGTTCTTCGTCGGCGTGCTGGCGCGTGAGTTCGGTGGCACCCAGGCCAGCCGCTTCGCCTGGATAGAGGAGGCGGTGCGGCTGATGAACCTGTTCCTGGTGTTCGGTGCGCTGGGGCTGGCCTTGCAGCGTGGCCGGCACGTCGGGGTCGATACCTTCCGGCGCCGCCTGCCGCCGCGCTGGCAACGCGCGGCGATACGCCTGGTCGACCTGTCGGGTCTGGCCTTCTGCTCGGTACTGGTGTGGCTGAGCGTCGGCTTCGTGCAGTTCGTGCTCGGTACCGGTCAGCGCAGCCCCTCGCTCGGCGTGCCGATGGGCTGGATCTACCTGGCGCCGGCGATCGGCTTCTCCCTGCTGGGGCTGCGCTACGCGCTGAGCCTGTTCGGCCTGATGCCCCGCCGGATCGGTGCCGGTGCCGGGCCCGGCACCGTGCCCGATTCCGTGACGCGCGGACCGTCGGCATGATGCTGCTGATCGCGTTGCTGGGCGCGCTGCTGCTGGTGGCAGGCTTCGAGATGCTGCTGGTGCTGGGCATCCCGGCGCTGGCGATCAAGGCGGGCGCGTTCGCCGCCATCCCGAACCAGGCGCTGGTGCAGAAGCTGGTCGGCGGCATCAACCATTCGACGCTGCTGGCCATCCCTTTCTTCGTGCTGGCGGCCAACCTGATGGGCGCCGGGCGCATCGCGCCCCTGCTGATCGATGTGGTGCGCTCGCTGGTCGGACATGCGCGCGGCGGCATGGGGCACACCGCGGTCGGCGCGTCGATGGCGTTCGGCGCGGTGTCCGGTTCGGCCCCGGCCACGGTCGCGGCGATGGGGCGCACCGTCTATCCGCAGCTGCGGCGCGAAGGGTTCAGCGACCGCTTCAGCCTGGGCCTGCTGGTCTCCAGCGCCGAGACCGCGCTGCTGATTCCGCCCTCGATCACCTTCATCGTCTACGGCTGGATCACCGGCACCTCGATCGCCAAGCTGTTCGCGGGCGGCCTGGCGGTCGGTGCGTTCCTGGGCCTGTGCTTTGCGCTGATGGTCGCCATCGAGGCGCGTCGCACCGGTCTGGCGGTGGCGCCACGGGCCAGCTGGGGCGAGCGCGCCGCGGCGATCCGCGCCGCTCGCTGGGCGCTCGGCATGCCGCTGATCATCCTGGGCGGGATCTACTCGGGCTTCTTCACCCCGACCGAGGCGGCCGCGGTCAGCGTCGTCTACGCGATCGTGGTCGAGACCCTGCTGCACCGCGAGCTGGGCCTTCGCGACGTGCTGCGCATCGCCGAGCAGAGCGCGGTGGCCAGCGCAGTGATCTTCGTGCTGCTGGCCATGGGTGCGCTGCTGTCCTGGTTCGTGACGCTGGCCCAGGTACCGACCCAGGTGCTCGCCTGGCTGGACGCGATCCAGGCCGGGCCGGTCATGTTCCTGCTGATCGTCAACGCCTGCTTCCTGCTGGCCGGCATGTTCCTGGACCCGAACTCGGCGCTGCTGATCCTGGTGCCGCCGCTGTTTCCGGTGGCCACGGCGCTGGGCGTCGATCCGGTGCACTTCGGCATGATCGTGACGCTGAACATCGGCCTGGGGATGATCACGCCACCGTTCGGCCTGGACCTGTTCGTCGCCTCGTCCACTCTGGACAAGCCGGTGATGGACGTGGTGCGCGGCGTGCTGCCGTTCATCGCGGTCAACCTGATCGCGTTGCTGGTGGTGACTTACGTGCCGGCCCTGTCGCTGTTCGTGCCGCGGTTGATCTACGGCTGATATGCAAAGCCTGCGTGGAGTCCGTGTGGAGTCTGCGGATCGCCCGGCGCTACGGCCGTTCCACCGGATCGATCGACAGCACCTCCATCGTGTAGCCGGTTTCCGCCAGGTTCGTCATGCTCTGTTCGGTGCGCAGGATGCCGCGCAGGCGCACCGGCTCGTAACCGTCACCGACCTCGGTCGGCCGATCCAGCTTCGCCATCACGATCTGGTTCGCAGGCGGTGGCGGGGTGTGGATGCACGCACCGAAGTAGGGCACCAGCAGGAATTCCTCCATGCGTGTCTGGCCGTCGAAGTCCAGTGGCACCACGTAGCCGGGCAGGGTGACGTGCTGACCATCCAGCGACGGGTCGGTCGGCGCGTAGCGCATTGCCTCGTCGATCTCCTGCAGTCGCAGGTTCGAATCGGCGCTGCCATCGAACAGCTGGTCCAGCTCGGCGTCGGTCATGTCCACGGTCGGGTCCGGCGCCGGCACGAAGTCCGCCGGCACCAGATCCCCCCAGCCCAGCTCGCGTACCGGCTGTTCCGGCTCGTCGTCCCGCCACCACCACGCGCTGGCCGACGTGGCCACGGTCACCAGCCCGATCACGAGCCCGCCGCCGATCAGGTATCGACGCGAAACGCCGGAGGACGGCGCGGAGGGCGGCGCGGGGGGCGGGCCGTCGGAGGTGGGGGGGCGAGTGATCATCGGTTACGGGTCCTCCGGAAGGGTTCAGAGTCGGACGGTCATGCCGTCCGCCAGCGAATGGCGGTAGGCGCGCCAGGCGGGCAGCGCGCCGGTGAACAGGGCGGCCACGAAGATTGCCAGCAGGATCAGCGCATCGCTTCCCGTGGGTATCGGCGGCGTCAGCACCAGGCCGAAGCGTTCCTGCAGCAACGGGGCGCCGATGATCACCGCCAGCGAATGGGCCAGCAGCCCGGTCAGTATGCCCAGAAGGGCGAGCACGGCGGCCTCCAGCGTCAACAGCGAGAAGATCTGGCCGGAGCGTGCGCCGCAGGCGCGCAGGATGGCGATCTCGCGGCGCCGCTCGCCCAGCCCGGCGCTCAGCACCGAGACCAGGTTGACGATGCCGACCAGCACCACGCAGGCCGACACGATCAGCAACGCCCGTGCCGCCACGCCGACCAGGTTCCACAGCTCCTGAAGCGCCACGCCCGGCAGGATGGCCAGCAGCGGCTCGTTGCGATCCTCGTTGACCGCGCGCTGGACCCGGAACACGTCACGGCGCTGGTGCAGCCCGATCAGCATCGCGGTCAGGGCGCGCGGGGCGAGTTCCTGCGCGCGCAGCGTGTCGGCCGCGGTGCGCTGGCCGGGAATCGGCGCACCGGAGCGCCAGTCGACGTGCATCGCCTCGATGCCGCGCAGGCTGACGTGCACGGTGCGATCGACCGGCGTGCCGGTCGGCGCCAGGATGCCGGCGATGCGGAACGGCTGGTCGTCGTGGTTGACCAGTCCGACCGAGCCGGTCCCGTGACTGACCACGATGGCATCGCCCAGCCGGTAGCCGAGCGCCGCGGCCACCTCGCTGCCCAGCACCGTGTCGAACAGGTCGTCGAACGGCGCACCCTCGGCCAGGCGCAGCGCGCGATCGTCGCCATGGCGGTAGTGCTCGAAGTAGTTGGCGTCGGTGCCCAGCACGCGATAGCCGCGGTGCGAATCGCCCAGCGACAGCGGGATGGTCCAGGCGACCTCGTCACGCGCGCCGATCCGCTCGTAGCTGTCGATGCTGATGTTGTTGGTCGCGCTGCCGATCCGGAACACCGAGTACAGCAGCAGCGGGATGGCACCGCTGCGCGCGCCGACCACCAGATCGGTGCCCGACACGGTATCGGCGAAACCGGTGCGCGCATCGCGACGCAGCTTCTCCACCGACAGCAGCAAGGCCACGCTCATCGCGATCGACAGCACGGCCAGAGCCGCGGTGCCGCGACGGTTCCACAGGCTGGCCCAGGCGATCGACAGCAGGGTCACGTCACGCTCCCGACGACGCCCGGTGCCGATGCCCGGTTCAACGCGCGCAGGTCCAGCGACCGATCGAAGGCCCCGGCCAGCGCCGCGTCGTGACTGACGAACAGCAATGTGGACCCCATGCTGGTCACCTCCTCGAACAGCAGGGCCAGGAAATCGTCGCGCGCCTCGGCATCCAGTGCCGAGGTCGGCTCGTCGGCGACGATCACCGGCGGGCGGCCGATCAGGGCCCGTGCCACCGCCACGCGCTGCTGTTGTCCGACGCTCAACTGCGTGACCGGTCGTCCGCCGAGCGCACCGACATCCAGCCGCAGGGCCTCCAGCAACCGACGCGCCTCGGCCGGTGCCGAACCGCCGCGCGTGGCGGCCCGCTCGCGCCGCACGGCCGAGAAGCGGCAGGGCAGCAGCACGTTGTCGATCAGTCCCAGGAACGGCAGCAGGTTGAACATCTGGAACACGAAACCGATGCGGTCGGCGCGGAAGGTGTCGCGCGCGTCGCGGGCCAGCGACTCCAGCGGCACACCGTCGACCGCGATGCGTCCGGCCTGCGGCTCGATGACGCCACCGATCAGGCTGAGCAGGGTCGTCTTGCCGGAGCCGGACGGGCCGCGCACGAACACCCGCTCACCTCGCTCGATCGTCAGCTCGTCGATGTGCAGCGTGTCGAGGCGCTGCCCGGGCCAGGCGAAGCGTACCGCCTCGAGCGCGATCGCCGTGGCGCCGGTCATCGTATCGCGTCGAGCGATATCGGCTGACCCGATCCGCTCAGCGCGACGCTCGTCTGGCCGCCCGGTCCGACCAGCTGGACATCGATGCGCTCGAAGCCTGCGAACCGCTCGAACAGGGTCATGCCGATCGAGGACAGGCGTTCCGGCGAATCGCAGGTGAACACGTACGATGCGCGCACGTCGGCGTGCTCCTCGTCGCCATGGTGCTCGTCCCCGTGGGCGTCCCCGTGCGCGTCCCCGTGTTCATCGTCTTCGTCGCCATGCGACTCGTCATCGCGCCCCTCCGCCTCGAACGGCATCTCGACATCCACATCGACCAGCGAGCATTCGCCCGCCGCGTCGGGTACCAGCAGTGCGCCGTCGCCGAGCGTGTCACGGGCCTGTTCGAGCGTGGCCCGATCGGCATCGGTGGTCGGCTCGCTCTCGAATCCGAGCACGTTGTCGGCCGGACTGTCCAGCTCGATCAGCAGCTGGTTGCCGTCCAGCACGATGTCCAGCGAAGCGGCACCGTGTTCGTGCGCATCGGGATTCTCCTGGGCCCGGGCCGGCAGCGCGGTGAAGAGCAGTGTCCCGAGCAGCACGGGGGTGGCGACCGGCAGTGCGCCGGCATGGAAACGGATCATGGGAATCACCTGGGCAAGGCGGCGCCGTGTGGGCGTCACCGGTTCTGCAGGGGCTGCCGGACGTCAGTGCGACAGGGAACGACGCTCAGGAGACGACGACGGGTGGCGCACGGGCGCTGGCGGCTCCGTCACCACGTGCGGCCAGCGGCGCTCGATCGATCGTCGACTCGGCGTGAGCGGACATCGACGGCACGTCGGCATCAACGGGGCGAGGCTCGGACAGGACCGAGCCGGCGAGCGAGCCGCAGGCGTCGCAGCGCTCGACGATCCCGTCGATGTCGATGGGCACGGAGTGCGCAGCATCCGGATGTCGGGTGTCGACGGCGTGCGGAGGACCGTCGTGAACGACGGCATGATGATCGATCGCATGCGTCAGTCCGCACACGCTGCCGATGCCCTGGGCCGTGATCAGCAGCAACGCTAGCAGCAGGCGGGGCAGCATCGACTCGAATCGATAGGGGGTGGGCGTTCGCGGAACAATCAGAGTAGCAGCCTGACGTCGAGGTTCCGGTCGCAAGACGGATATTTCCGGATTCGTCGACGAAGCCCGTCGCCAGCGCCACATCGAGACGCGCATCACACGCCGGGCCGGCGCGGTGCCCGCCCGGCATCCGGTTGTGAATCCTGCGCCAAGCTGCTTGCCTCGGGTTCGCGCTACAGTGCAGGCCGAGCCCCGAGTTCGCCTGCCCGATGCCGCCCCTTTCCCCGTCGTGAACGTTCCTGCCGTGAACGCCTCCCCCTCGACCGCCGATGCCGGCCCTGCCCGGGCAAGCTCGTCGGTCGACCCGGTGGCACGGGCCTACTGGCACCCGCTGTGCGCGCTCGAATCCCTGCAACGGGAGCGTGCGCTTTGCACCCGTCTGATGGGGGAGCGCGTGCAGGTATCGCTTCGGCGGGAACGCTGCTCGGTACGGGCTCCGGACCGGGATGGCATCGCGCTGCCGGTGGTGATCCGCTTCGGCTACGTGTGGACCCGTCCGGACGGGGTGGACGATCCGTCCTCGGGCCTGTTCGAGCTGCCCGAATACGACGAGCCCGACCGGCGCAACGTGCACGCCGCCACCGTGGGCGTGCGCACCTCGGCACCCCGCGCGGTGGAGAACTTCCTGGACATGGGACATTTTCCGTTCGTGCACACCGGGGTGCTGGGCGCCGAGCCGCATACCGAGGTGCGCGAGTACGAGGTGGCGCTCAACGAGGCCGGAACCGAGGTGCTGGCCACGCAGTGCCGCTTTCACCAGCCGCAGGCCGCCGCGGGTGCGTCGGGCGGCATGCTGGTCGACTACGTCTACCGGGTGCCGCATCCCTATTGTTCGGTTCTCTACAAGTCCTGCCCCTCGGACGAATCGCGCCTGGACGTCATCGCGCTGTTCCTGCAACCGGTCGAGCAGGAAAGCGTGCGCGCGCATGCCCTGGTCAGCGTGATCGACACCGACAGTTCCGACCTTGCCATCCGGATGTTCCAGCAATCGATCTTCGCGCAGGACAAGCCGATCCTGGAGAACCAGCGCCCGGTGCGCCTGCCGCTCGATCCGCGGGCCGAGACGCCGATCCGCGCCGATCGCAGCGCCATCGTGTACCGCCGCTGGCTGAGCTCGCTCGGCTTGTCCTACGGCTGCCTGCCTGCTCCGGCATGATCGGTCTGGAGCGCGCTCGCCGTCGCTGGTACCCGATAGCGGCCAGCACCGACCTGGTCGCCCGGCACGTGTTCCACGCCCGCCTGCTCGGGCGCGAACTGGCGCTGTGGCGCGCGGACGACGGATTCGCGAACGCGTGGGAGAACCGCTGTTTGCACCGCGGCGTGCGGCTGACCATCGGCATCAACGACGGCGCCGAGCTGGTGTGCCGCTATCACGGCTGGCGCTACGCCAACCGGACCGCCGAGTGCACCTACATTCCGGCCCATCCGGCCGACGCGCCCGCGCGTACCGTGTGCAACACCCGTTATCCGCTGATCGAGCGGCACGGGCTGCTGTGGTGTGCCGAGACCGCCGGACCGTCGGTGACGCTGCCGGACATTCCCGACGGGTTCACACTGGCGATGCGGCCGATCCCGGTGGCGGCGCCGCTGGCGGCGGTGCGCGAGGCGCTGAGCGAACTCGGTCCGGTGCACGATGGCGAGCCGCTGCCCGAAACGATCGGCGAGGTGCTGTACCTGCTGCAGCCGGCGGATGCGGCGCGCACGGTGATTCGCGGCCTGCTGCGCTCAAGGGCGAACCGGACGACCGACCAGAAGGCCGATCAGACAACCGATCTGGCGGCGCTGCTGGAGCACGACGAGCGGCTGGAGCGGCTGCGTCGGCGCGTGGAAACGGATCCGGCCCGGCGAGACGATCCGGTCGAACTGCAGGTCGCGGCGCCACGAGTGTCGGCGGCGTTGGCGATGCCCGAAGCGCGTGGCGAGGCCCGCGCCGCTCCGCTGCGTCTAGCGGTCGCCGCGCTGGAACGCACCGCCGACGGAACGGTGCTGGAAGTCGACCTGGTGCCGATGCCGGAGACCACGGCCGACGAGGCGCCGCTGCCGGCGGCCGTGCCGGGCGCGCACATCGATCTGCATCTGCCGAACGGTCTGGTGCGACAGTATTCGCTGGCCAACGCGCCGGGCCAGACCGATCGCTACCGCATCGGCGTGCTGCGCAAGCCCGACTCCACCGGCGGATCGTCCTGGCTGCACGAGCGGTTGCGCATCGGCGACGTGCTGGCCGCCTCGGTACCGCGCAACGGGTTCGCATTGCGCCGTGACGCGACAGATACCTTGCTGATCGCGGGCGGCATCGGCATCACCGCGCTGGCGTCGATGGCCATGACGCTGCAGCGCGGCGGTCACGCCTGGCGGCTCTGCTACCTGGCGCGCAGCGCCGATCGGTTCGCGCTGATGGATCGGCTGGGGCCGCTCGGCGACAAGGTCGAGTACCTCGCGGGCCTCACCGTGCAGGCCACGCAAGTAGCCATCGCTCGACACCTGGGTGCCCACCGCGATGCCCGGCACGTCTACCTGTGCGGCCCGACCGGTCTGATCGATGCCGGACGGAAGCTGGCGGCGGATCTGGGCTGGCCCGACGAGGCGGTGCACTTCGAGCACTTCGGCAATCCGGCAGCGTTGGACACCGCGGGCGGGTTCCAGGTGCAGCTGGCGCGTTCGGGACTGAGCCTTCGCGTCCCGGACGGGCAAACGCTGCTGCACGCGCTGCGCGAGCATGGCGTGCCGATGCCGTCCTCGTGCGAGCAGGGCGCCTGCGGCACCTGCCGGGTGACGGTGCTGGACGGCGAACCGGATCATCGGGACGTCTGCCTGAACAGGGCCGAGCGGGCCCGCGGCGATTGCCTGATGAGCTGCGTGTCGCGTGCGCGCAGCCCGTCATTGACCCTCGACCTGTGATGAGCGGCACCGGCGCGGACATCCGCAAGGACCCCCGCGAGGCCTGCGACGTGAACGCGGAGGCGAACGCGGGCGGAATCGCGGACGCCGCGGCGTTGCGGTTGCACGACTACGAGCTGTCGGGCAACGGCTACAAGGTGCGCCTGCTGCTGTCGATGCTGGGCCTGGAGGCCGAGCGCATCGACGTGGACTTCTATCCCGGGGCCGAGCACCGGCAGGATGCGTTCCTGGCGCTCAATCCGCTCGGCCAGCTGCCGGTGCTCGAGCACGGGGACCTGGTGCTGCGCGACTCGAAGGCCATCCTGGTCTACCTGGCCGGTCGCTACGATGCCGGCGGTGCCTGGTGGCCGGTGCAGGATGCGGTGCGGACCGCGCTGACGGTGCAATGGCTGGCGTTCGCCGACGAGCTGACGGCCAGCGCCGGGCAGGCAAGGCTGGTCGAGGGCTTCTTTCACGACGGTGACGTCATCGCGCTGCGCGCCCGTGCCCACGATCGGCTGCGCATCCTGGAGCGCCACCTGTGGTTCGCCGAGCGCGCCGGTCGATCCTGGCTGGTGCCCGGCGATCGGCCCACGCTGGCCGACATCGCCTGCTTTGCGCACGTGGCCCTGTCCGAGGAGGGCGGGGTGATGCGCGAGGACTATCCGGCCACCCGTCGCTGGTGCGACCGGGTCGGCAGGCTGCCGGGCTTTGTGCCGATGCCCGGCGTGTTCCCGCCCGGGCCGGGCCCGGCCGAATGCGTCGAGTCCGTCGAGCCGGACGGCTCGTGAGCCCCCCGCTGCTGTCACTGCGCGGCCTGACCAAGACCTACCCGGGCGTGGTGGCCTGCGACGGCATCGACCTGGACGTGGCCCCGGGCGAGATCCACGCGGTGCTGGGCGAGAACGGTGCCGGCAAGTCGACGCTGATGAAGCTGGTCTACGGGGCCACCCGGCCGGACTCGGGGGTGCTGCTCTGGCAGGGGGGCATCGTGGACATGACAAGCCCGGCCCGCGCCCGTGCGCTCGGCATCGGCATGGTTTTCCAGCACTTCTCGCTGTTCGAGTCCCTGAGCGTGGTGCAGAACATCGCGCTGGCCACCGGCGGCAGGCTGTCCGATCTGTCACGGCGGATCGAGGCGACCGGCAAGCGCTTCGGTCTGCCGATCGATCCGGCAGCGCCGGTGCACGCGCTGAGCGTGGGCGAGCGCCAGCGGGTGGAGATCGTGCGCTGCCTGCTGCAGGAGCCGAAGCTCCTGATCATGGACGAGCCCACCTCGGTGCTGCCGCCCCAGGGGGTGGAGCAGCTGTTCACCACGCTGCGGCTGCTGGCCGAGCAGGGCTGCGCCATCCTGTACATCAGCCACAAGCTGGCCGAGATCGTGGCGCTGTGCCAGAGCGCCACGGTGCTGCGCGACGGGCGCGTGGTCGGTCATGCGGATCCGCGCCACGAGAGCCCGCGCACGCTGGCGCGCATGATGATCGGCCGCGACCCGCCGCCCGGTGCGCGCGGCAGCGTGCCGACCTCCTCGCAGCGCCGATTGTCGGTCGAGCGTGTCTCGCACCGTCCGGACGACCCGTTCGGCACCGCGCTTCACGACGTCTCGCTGCACGTCGATGCGTTCGAGATCCTCGGCATCGCCGGCGTGTCCGGCAACGGGCAGAACGAGCTGGTGCGCCTGCTGTCCGGCGAGACGCGAGGCGGTGGATCGCGCGGTGCCGGTGCTCGCCTGCACCTGGACGACAGCGCACTGGATGCGCTCGGCCCCGGCGAGCGCCGCGCGCTCGGGCTGAACGTGGTGCCGGAGGAGCGGCTGGGCAGGGGCGCGGTGCCGCCGATGTCTCTGTCGGACAACGCGCTGCTGACCGCCCACGATCGGGGCCTGTCGCGCTTCGGATTCATCCGCAGGCGGCGCACCGCCGCCTTCGCGCGCGCGTGCATCCAGAGCCACGACGTGCGCTGCGGCGGCGAGTCGGCGGTGGCGGCCAGCCTGTCGGGCGGCAACCTGCAGAAGTACATCGTCGGCCGGGAAATCGCGCTGCAGCCGAAGGTGTTCGTGCTCTCGCAGCCGACCTGGGGGGTGGACGTCGGGGCCGCCGCCAACATCCGTTGCGCGCTGGTGGCGCTGCGCGATGCCGGAGCCGCGCTGCTGGTGGTGTCCGAGGAGCTGGACGAGCTGCTGGAGATCACCGATCGCCTGCAGGTGATGCACGCCGGTCGGCTGTCACCGTCGCTGGCGACCGACGGGGTCTCGCTGGACACCGTCGGCGCCTGGATGACCGGCGGATTCGTCACGGCCGGACCTGTCGATTCGTCAGGATCGCCCGATGCGTCCGGATCGTCCGCCGCGAAGGAGGGGACGGCCCGTGGCTAGTCGCGCGGACGCATCACCCCCGGGCGTGCCGCGCCCGCTCGCGCTCGGCCGTCGCCGGCTGGTCGCCCGGGTCGAGCCCTCGCGCAGCGCCACCCTGCTGGTACCGGTGGCGGCCGTGCTGCTGACCCTGCTCGGCGGCACCGTGCTGTTCGCTTTGCTGGGCCAGTCGCCGCTGGCCGCGTTCCACGCCTTCTTCATCGAACCGCTGACCACTCGCTACGGCATCGGCGAGGTGTTGCTCAAGACCGGCCCCCTGCTGCTGATCGCTCAGGGGCTGGCGATCGGCTTTCGAGCGCAGGTTTGGAACATCGGTGCCGAGGGCCAGTTGCTGCTCGGTGCGATCGCCGCGGCGGCGGTCGCGCTGACGCTTGCCGACGTCGAGTCGGTCTGGCTGCTGCCGCTGATGATGCTGGCCGGTACCGTGGCGGGGGCGGCCTGGGCCGGCATCGCCGCCTGGCTGCGGGTGCGCTTCCAGGCCAGCGAGATCATCGTCACCTTCATGCTGTCCAGCGTTGCGCTGCAACTGCTGTACTACCTGGTCAGCGGCCCGCTGCGCGATCCGATGGGCATGAGCTTTCCGCAGTCCGCGCTGTTGCACGACGCGGCGCTGTTCGCCCCGTTGCTGAACGGCACGCGGGTGAACACGTCGCTCTACCTGGCCTTCATCGCCACCGCGGCGGCCTGGCTGTTCATGCAGAAGAGCCTGCCGGGCTACCGGTTGCAGGTCGGCGGCCTGGCACCGGCGGCGGCGCGCTACGCAGGCTTCGCCGAACGGCGAGCGGTCTGGATCGGCCTGCTGGTCGGCGGCGCGGCCGCGGGGCTTGCCGGCGTCGGCGAGGTGGCAGGACCGCTCGGACTGCTGCAGCGCAGCATCTCGCCGGGCTACGGCTTCGCCGCCATCATCGTCGCCTTTCTCGGCGGACTGCACCCGCTGGGCATCGTGCCGGCCGCCCTGGTGATGGCGTTGCTCTACGTCGGTGGCGACATGGCCATGGTGTCGGCCGGGCTGTCGAACGCCTCGACCACCCTGCTGCAGGGCATGCTGCTGGTCAGCTACCTGGCCTGTTCGCTGTTCGCCACCCATCGACTGGTCAGGGTGAAGCCGCGGGAGCCGCACGCATGATGGACTCGATCGCCTTCCTGCTGGCCGGCACGCTGGCGGCCGCCACTCCGCTGCTGTTCGCGGCGATGGGCGAGGTGGTGGTGGAGAAGAGCGGCGTGCTGAACCTGGGTATCGAGGGCATGATGGCCAGCGGGGCGGCGGCCGCCTTCGTGGTCGTGTTCCACGGCGGCGGGTCGGGCAGCGCCCTGGCGCTGGGTGCGCTGGCCGGTCTGCTGCTCTCGTGCGTGTTCGGGCTCCTGGTGCTGACGTTCCTGGCGCACCAGGTGGCCGCCGGCCTGGCGGTCGGCATTCTCGGACTGGGCGCGTCGGTGCAGATCGGCAAGGCGGTCGAGGGACGCACCATCGCACCGATGCCGCGCATCGATCTGGGCCCGCTGTCCGAACTGCCGGTGATCGGCCGTGCGCTGTTCGGACAGACACCGACGGTGTACGCCGGTCTGATCGCGGTGGCGCTGGTGTGGTGGTTCCTGAACCGCAGCCGGGCCGGACTGGTGGTGCGCGCGGTGGGCGAGTCGCCGTCGGCGGCCGACGCGATCGGCTATCCGGTGGCGCTGATCCGCTTCGCCGCCATCGCGTTCGGCGGTGTCATGGCAGGGCTCGGCGGTGCCTGCCTGACGCTGGCCTACACGCCGCTGTGGGCAGATGGGCTGATCGCCGGGCGTGGCTGGATCGTGGTAGCGCTGGTGGTGTTCGGCGCCTGGCGCCCGGGACGCATCCTGCTCGGTGCCTGGCTGTTCGGCGCGGTGTCGCTGCTGGAGCTCGCCCTGCAAGGGGTCGGCCTTGCCATACCGTCGCAGCTGATGTCGGCGTTGCCCTATCTCGTCACCATCGTGGTGCTGGCGCTCATCTCGCGCGATCCGCGCCGCCTGCGCCTGGACCGACCCGTCTCGCTGGGCAAGACCCATGTGCCCCGTGCCTGATTCCGTTCACCCTTCCCATCGGCTTCCCTGGAGCGCCCGCATGACCCGCACACCGTTCGCCCGTCTCGCCGCCGCCGTGCTCGGCGCCCTCGTCATCACCGGTCCCACCGGCGCGGCGGCAGCCGATCCGATCACCATCGGCTACGTCTACCCGTCGCCTGCCGGGGATGTCGGCTGGGCACGCGAACTGGACAACGGCCGCGCTGCCGTGGAAGAGGCGCTGGGCGATCAGGTGGAGAGCGTGGTGGTGGAGAACGTGCCCGAAGGCCCGGACGCGGCGCGCATCATGAACCAGATGGCCTCCCAGGGCGCCGACATGATCATGCTCGGCTCGTTCGGCTACATGAACGACGGCATCAAGCTGGCCAGGCGCTATCCGGACATCGACTTCATCCACGCCAGCGGCTACCAGCTGGCCGACAACTTCGCCAACTTCCAGACCCGCAACTACGAGAGCGCCTACGCGGCTGGCCAGGCGGCAGGCTTCGTGACGCGATCCGACGACATCGGCATGGTGGCCGCCTACGCCATCCCCGAGATCGTCGGTCTGATCAACGCCTTCACGCTCGGCGCCCGCTCGGTCAACCCTGACGCCAGCTCGCGCGTGGTGTGGCTGAACAGCTGGTTCAACCCCAGCAAGGCGCAGGAGTCGGCACGCTCGCTGATCGCGCAGGGCAGCGACGTGATCTTCTCCATCTACCAGGACACCCCGTCGGTGGTCACCGTGGCCGAGGAGGAAGGCGTGTACGTGGTCAACACCAGCTCGGACATGAAGAGCTACGCGCCGAACCACCTGCTCGCCTCGATGCAGATCGACTGGTCCGACTACTTCGTGGCCAAGGCGCGCTCGGTCATCGACGACAGTTTCGTCGGTGACGCCTTCTACGGCGGCATGGCGGATGGCGCGGTGACGGTCGAATCGCTCAGCGACGATCTGTCGACCGAGCAGCGCGAGACGGTCGAGAGCACCATCGCCGCGATCACCGACGGCAGCTTCCACCCGTTCACCGGCCCGCTGGTGGACCAGGCCGGCCAGACCCGGGTGGCGGACGGCGAGACGCTCGACGACGCGGCGATCACCTCGATGGACTGGCTGGTCGAGGGCGTGGTGACCCGGCTGCCGAACTGACCGGCGGCAGGGCACGCACCCGGAAGGCATCCCGTGAGTCCGGCCTCGACGGCAGGCCCGCTCAGGACATCGGCCGGTGCCGTCCGGGTACATCGCGGTCGGTTCGCGCACGCGCCCGCCGCCGACACGCTGCAGATCCTGGATGACACCCTGATCGTCGTCGATGATCGGGGTGTCATCACCGAGGTGCTGGAGCCGGATCACGAGTGCTACGCGCGCACCCTCGCCGAGGCGCGCGACGACGGGCGCCTGAACACGGCGACCGGCAGCGCCTTTTGGCTGCCCGGACTGGTCGATCTGCACGTGCACGCCCCGCAATGGCCGCAGCTGGGCACCGCGCTGCACCTGCCGCTGGAGGACTGGCTGCAGCGAGCCACCTTTCCGCTGGAGGCGCGCTGCGCCGATCTGGACTACGCGGACCGGATCTATCGATCCCTGGTCACCACGCTGCTGGCGCACGGCACCACCACCGCGGTGTACTTCGCTACACTGCACGATGCGGCCACGCAGCGGCTGGCGGAGTTGTGCCTGGAGCTCGGTCAGCGCGCGGTGGTCGGACGGGTGGCCATGGATCATCCGGACCAGTGCCCCGATTTCTACCGCGACCCTTGCGCCGAGGTGGCGCTGCGCGGCACCGAGGCGCTGATCGATCACCTGGCGAACGAGCGGCGCAACCCCCGGCGGCTCGTGCTGCCGGCCATCACCCCCCGGTTCATTCCGTCGTGCACCGATCCGCTGCTGCGCGGGCTCGGCGAGCTGGCCGAACGGTACGCCTGTCACGTGCAGACGCATTGCTCGGAGAGCGACTGGGAGCACGATCACGTGCGCATGCGCACCGGCATGAGCGATACGCACGCGCTGGAGGCGGTCGGGCTGCTCGGCCGGCGCAGCATCCTGGCCCACGCCAATCTGATGGACGATCGGGACCTGCGCACCGTGGCGCATTGCGGGGCCGGCATCGCGCACTGCCCGCTATCGAATGCCTACTTCTCGAACGGGGTGTTTCCGCTCAGGCGGGCGGCCGGGTTGGGCGTGCGCATCGGTCTGGGCACCGACGTGGCCGGCGGGCCGAGCGCGTCGCTGTTCGATGCGGCCCGCCAAGCGGTGATGGTGTCCCGCCTGCTGGAGACCGGGGTCGATACGCGGCGCGCGGCGGGCAAGCGCGGCGTGAGCGACAGCCGCATCGATTTCGTGCACGCGCTGCACCTGGCCACCGCGGGCGGTGCCGATGTACTCGATCTGCCGATCGGCAGGTTCCAGCCGGGTTGCCGGTTCGATGCGTTGCTGATCGATCCGCAAGCCCCCGGCAGCGACATAGTCAATCTGTCCGACAGGGATTCGGATCAGGATCTGCTGCAGAAGACGCTGTACGGCGCCACGCGCGCGAACGTACGTGAAACCTGGGTTGACGGCCTCCGCCGCTGATCCAGAACGGGCGGGGGCGAGTAAATCGCCACCGGGTCGCTCGTGCGGCGCACATCCCGACGGGACGTTCCGAGTCGTTCTGAGGAACGTTACGCAGATGCAATGCAACTCCATCAAGGATCCGGCTACCCGGCCGTCCCGCTGCGAACCGCTTCGCAGCAAGGTCGGCCAGCCCTCACTACACTGCGGCTGCGCGCAGGCTTCGGTCCGGGCGCACGCCCTGTCAGCGCTTGCCGAGTCCGTCCCCGGCTCGAACGAGCGTGCCGCCCTTCGCTTGATGAACGTACGCTCGATGGGTGCACACCGTGCGGGCATGGCGAGGCGTTAATCGAATTCAGCTCCCCTCGTCGACGATCCCGGCTACGGTACCCGCGCTTCAGAAGCGACCCCAGACAATACAAGACCTCCGATCGCATGCACGCACTAGACTCGATACGAAATCATGCCGCCGAACGAGGCGACTGCGCCGTCGCCGTGGTGGGCGCAGGCTATGTCGGAGCCGGCGTGGTCCGGGTGCTGACCAGCGTCGATGGTGTCTACCCGGCGATCATCGTCAATCGTGACCCCGAGCGGGCGGTGGCCGTGTTCGAATCCCTGGGAATCTCCAGGGACGACATCCTGGTCGGCGACGACATGGCGCAGATGGCCGTCGCGCTCGACAGCCGGCAACCGATCGTCACCTCGTCGATCGATGCCCTGGCCGGACTGCCGGTAGGGCTCGTCATCGAGGCGACCGGCGCGATCGATCATGGAGCGCGCGTCATCATGCTCGCCCTCCAGGCGGGGCGGGACGTCATCTCCTACAACGCCGAGGTCGATGCGTTGCTCGGCGCGCTGTTCCATCGGGTCGCCGGTGCCAACGACGCCATCTACACCATCGCCGACGGTGATCAACCCGGTGCCCTGCTCAGGCTGCAGCAGCAGGTCCACGACATGGGCTTCGAGGTTCGATCGCTGCTGAACTGCAAGCGACACCTGAACCGCCATCAGAATCCGAGTTCCGGTGCGGCCTACACGGCCCGGGACACCACCTCGTCCCACATGACCACCGCGTTCGGCGACGGGACCAAGATGCAGGTCGAGCAGGCGGTGGTGGCGAACGCGACGGGCATCGCCCCGGACCGGCAGGGCATGCACGGACTCAGGACCACCCAGGAGGAGGTGCTCGCCGATGCGGCGAACCACCTGCCGGACGGGCAGTGCGTCGACTACACGCTCGGCGGGGACTTCGCGGCCGGCGTGGGCATCATCGCCCGGCACAGCGATGGCGATCTGCATCAGCGCGCCATGTCCCTGTACAAGATGGGCGACGGACCGGACTACTTCTTCTTTCGCCCTTACCACCTGGTCCACCTGGAACTGCCGCTCACGCTGGCCGACGTGCTGGTGCACCGAAAGTCGTTGTCGAGGATGGATGGCGGACCGGTCGCGGAGGTGGTCGCGGTCGCCAAGAAGCCGCTCGGCACCGGTGAGCGGCTGGACTGCATCGGCGGTTTCACCGCCTACGGTCACATCGACTCGCTGGAGGGTGCACGTGGCCTGCTTCCGGTGGGCCTGCTCGAATACGCGGTGATGACCGCGGATGTGGAACAGGATCAGCCGATTCCGCTGACGGCCGTGCAGCTGGATGCCGAGATCGACGTCGTGCACCTTTGGCGGCAGCTTCATTCGCAAGGCGAGGCGGCGAACGAGCAGGTCGAGCAGCCTTCCCGCGCCACGGCCTGACGGCTCGCGTAACGCGAACCGGGATCACCAGAACGACTCGTTCGCCCGCATCCGCCGTACAGGGCCTAGACTGGCGTGCATCCGCTGACGGTCGGTCGAGAAGAGATGCACATCGTGATGTCAGACCCGAAGGCCCGTTCGAGCTCGTTGCGCGCCCGGGCACAGGCACCCGAAACAGCGCGGGCACAGGCACCCGAAACAGCGCGGGCACAGGCATGACCTGGCTTCAGGCCTTGGCCACCGCGCAGGCCCGCGGCGATGCGTCGGTACTGATCACCGTCGAGAAGGTGCATGGCTCCGCGCCACGCGGGGTGGGGGCGCGCATGCTGGTCAGTCGGCGGGACGCGGTCGACACCATCGGTGGCGGTGCGCTGGAGCGGGCGGCGCTGTCGCACGCCGAGCGTCTGCTGCGGCGCGCCGATTCCCAGGCGTGCATCGAACGCGGCCGGTTCACGCTCGGCAAGGCGCTGTCGCAGTGCTGCGGCGGCGTGGCCATCCTGTCGTTCGCCTACCAGCCGGCCTGCGACTTTCGCGTCGAGGTGTTCGGCGCCGGCAACGTGGCACAGGAGCTGGCGCGACTGGTGCGTCGCCTGCCGTGCATCGCCACTTTCCACGACCCGCGCGCGGACTGGCTGGCAAGGCTCGGGGCCGACCTGAGCACCCGGACATCGGGGGAACCGTCGCCCTACGTCGACCGCGAAGGCGTCGACGGAGCCGGCCCCACGCGACCCGATATCGAGTTGCCGAGCGGTGCCGGCGTGCCGCTCGACGGGCCGGGCCGGCTGATCGCCCGACCGCTGGGGGCGAACGTGCCCGCCGCGGTCGAGGCGGCCCGGCCCGGTTCGCTGTTCGTGGTGATGACGCACTCTCACGAGCTGGACCTGGAGGTGTGCGAAGCGGTGCTGACGCGGGGTGATACCGCGTACCTGGGGCTGATCGCGTCGCGTTCGAAGGCGGCACGCTTTCGCTCGCGACTGTCGCGCAAGGGGTTCGGCGACGATGAGCTGCGTGCACTGACCGCCCCGCTCGGCCGGCGGGTCCGCACCGGGGACACGCCGATGGAGGTGGCCATCGCGGCGATGGCCGATGTACTGACGGCGCGAGAGAACGCGCGCGAGCTGACGCGCCGTGAAGGATCGAGCGATGAGCCGGACACGGGCCGAACCGATCGACCGGTCGATGTGGCTCCGGTCGGCACGACCGAGCCTGAAGAGGCCTGAGCACGTCGACGTGATCTCGTCAAGACGAGCTCGTCCCCGCCTGACATGAGCGTCGGCACGTTGTTCTCGATGGCCGATCGCACGGTGCTGGTCACCGGTGCGTCCGGTGCGCTCGGTCGACGGTTCGCCGAGGTGCTGATCGAGGCCGGTGCGCGGGTGATCGGCACCGCCCGGCGCAGCGACGACGAACGCCTGCGCGATCTGGCCGAGCGCTTCGGGGACCGGTTCGTTCCCGCCCGCCTGGACGTCACCGACGATGCCTCGATCGATGCGCTGCTGGAGCGATTGCGGCACGAAGGCATCGAGGTGGAGGTGCTGATCAACAACGCCGGAATCGCCAGCTCGGCTCGGGCCATCGATACGGACGACGCGCTGTGGCGACGCGTGACCGCCACCAACCTGGACGGGCCGCGGCGGCTGATGCAACGCTGGGCCGCGGAGCGCATCCGTACCGGACGATCCGGCGTGGTGGTCAACATCACCTCGGTGCTCGCGACCCGTACCATGCCCGGTACCGCGCCTTACGCGGCGGCCAAGGCAGGCTTGCTGCACCTGAGCCGATCGCTGGCGATCGAATGGGCCAGGCATGGCATTCGCGTGAATGCGCTGTCACCGGGCTACATCCGCACCGACATCAATGCCGAGTTCTTCGCCTCGCAGGCGGGCCGACGGCTGATCGATCGCATGCCCGGTCGCACGCTGGGCACGCCCCGGGACCTGGACGGTGCCTTGCTGCTGCTCGCCTCCGGGGCATCGCGCCACCTGAACGGTGCCGAGATCGTCGTCGACGCCGGTCACGCCGTCGCCTCGCTGTGACCGATCTGCATCCCATTCTCCAGCCTGCATGAAATCCTCGCCATGGACTTCTCGCTCGATAACCGCCAGGAAGACTATCGTCGGCGCATCGCCGCGTTCGTGGACGAGCACGTGCTGCCGCTCGAAGCGGACCCGGACAGCTTCGATGCGCACGAAAACCTGCGCCTGGACATCCTGGGTGCGTTGCGCGAGCGAGCGAAGGGTGCCGGGCTGTGGTGCCTGCAGTTGCCGGAGGCGCATGGCGGGCAGGGGCTGGACACGGTGGGCATGGCGGCCTGCTACGAGGCGATGAACCGTTCGATCTTCGGCCCCGCGGTGTTCAACAGCGCGGCCCCCGACGATGGCAACATGATGCTGTTGGCCCGCATCGGTACCCCCGAGCAGCAGCGCCGGTGGCTGGCCCCGATCGTGGAAGGAGCCGTCAGGAGCGCCTTTGCCATGACCGAACCGGCACCGGGCTCGGGTTCCGATCCGGCCGGCATGATGCTGACCACCGCCCGTGCGGATGGCGACGACTGGATCATCGACGGGCGCAAGTGGTACATCACCGGCGCCGCCGAGGCGATGCACTTCGTCGTCGTGGCCCGCACCTCGGACGATCCGCGCAAGGGCCTAACCGCATTCCTGTTCCACCGCGACGATGCCGGTTTCTCGATCGAACGGCGCATTCCCATCATGGGCCCCGAGGAGCACGGCGGGCACTGCGAGGTGGCCTTCGACAGCCTGCGGGTGCCGGACGCCAACCGGCTGCTGAACGTCGGTGACGGATTGAAAGTCACGCAGATTCGGCTGAGCGTGGCGCGGCTCACGCACTGCATGCGCTGGCTGGGACTGGCCAAGCGGTGCATGGAGATCGCCACCGCGCACGTGGCCGAGCGCCGTGCCTTCGGCGGGGTGCTCGCCGATCGCGAAAGCGTGCGGTTGCAGCTGGGCAGAATCGCCATGGACATCGAGATCGGCCGCCTGCTGACCATGCGCGCGGCCCGCTCGATCGACCTGGGCAGCCATGCCAAGCAGGAAGTGTCGATGGCCAAGATCGCGGTGGCCGACGTGCTGCACGATGCGGCCGACACCGCGATCCAGCTGCTCGGTGCCAAGGGCTACTCGCGCGACACGCCGCTGGAGTGGATCTATCGCTACGCCCGGCAGGCCAGGCTGGTGGACGGCGCCTCCGAGGTGCACCGCATGGTGCTGGCCGGGCGCCTGATGGAGCAGGGAGATGCGTTCTGGCGCTGGGACGATCGACCCGGTTCCTGAACGGACCCGGACAAGTGCCGGATCGCCCAGATCGCCCAGATCGCCCAGATCGCCCAGATCGCCCAGATCGCTCAGATCGACTCGGGTGCGAAGGCGCGCGCCGCCCGTTCGTTGATCTCGCGATACTCGCGCTCGCTGACGCTGCCGTCCTCATCACGGTCGTACATCCGGAAATGGGCCTCGGCAACGCCCGCCTCCATCGACGCGGCGGCGGGCGAGGCACGCCACTCCTTTTCGCTCAATCGTGCGTCTCCATCGCTGTCCAGCACGGAGAATTCCGGGGGAACGAATCGACCCTCCGGCCGGGCCTGGTCGGCGCCGACCGTCCCGACCGGGCCCAGAGCGAGCGACAGCGCGACCGAGGTGACCATCAGGGTGACCATCAGGGTACCGTGCGTCCGGTCGATCGGTGCGCCATCGATGCGTGAAGCGGTGAGAGAGGTGACACGGTGCATGTTGATGTTCCTGTGCGGGATTTCGAGGCGTCGAACGGTGCTCCCGTGCACGGGCTTCTCGAACGCTGCCTGCAACATCGTCCCACGCGCGCAACCATTGCTACAACTCGCAGATCCGCCACCCTGCGCGGCGCGTCGGCCCCTGCGCCCGTGCATGATCGACACCCGAACCTCCGGACCGCGAGCACCCGCATGCGCCTGATCGATGCCCATCACCACCTGTGGATTCCCGAACGGACGGAGCCCGATCTCGGATACGGCTGGTTGCGCGACATCGGCGCGATGAAGCCGTTCGGCGACCCCACACCCATCCAGCGCGACTACGAATGGGACGAGTACGTCGCCGAGAGCGGCGAGCACGAGCTGGTAGGGTCGGTGTTCGTGCAGACCGACGGCGCGCTGCCCGATCCGGTCGCCGAGACCGCCTGGGTGCAGTCCGTGTTCCAGGCCACCGGATTGCCGCACGCCATCGTCGCGCTGGCCGACCTGAGCGCGCCGGATCTGGACGAGTTGCTGGACCGGCACGCGCTCAGCACCGCGTTCCGTGGTGTGCGGCAAATCCTGTCGCGGCTGGACGATGATCCGGCGCGCTCTTTTGCATCGCGTCATCTGATTCGGGATCCGGCCTGGCGCGACGGGTTCGCGCAACTGGAGAGGCGAGGGCTGAGCTTCGATCTGCAGTGCTATCCGGAGCAGGTGGACGAGGTGGTGGCGGTGCTGGAAAGGCATCCGGGCACCTCGGTCATCATCGATCATGCGGGTTCGCCGCACCAGCGGGACCCGGCAGGACTCGCCCGGTGGCGCGAGGCCATGACGCGGCTGGCGCAGCTGCCGCGAACCTGCGTCAAGCTGTCCGGGTTCGGCATGTTCGATCCGCGCTGGGACGCGGACGCCATCCTGCCTCTGGTGGCACATCTGCTCGAGCGGTTCGGCGAGCCCCGCTTGCTGTTCGGCAGCAATTTTCCGGTCGATCGGCTGATGGCCACGTTCGATCAGGGAGTGATGCGCCTGGTGGCAGCCTTGCGCTCGGCCGATCCGGGAGTGGACCTGGACCGCGTGTTGCGCCGCAATGCGATCGATCGGTACCGGCTGGTTCGAGCCGGCGATGCCGCGCTCGACTGAAGAGGCCGGGTCGATACGCTTTTCTCGGCGCTTGACAGCGGCTTCGGCTGAAAGACACGATGCCGGCGAAGCTCAGCCACGGAAATCGCCATGCCGAAGGATCTCTCGATTGGCATCGAGGAGGAATACCTGCTCGTCAACCCCGAGACCCGATCGCTGGCCGCGCGCCAGCGCGAGGGTTTCATGGAGCGCTGCAAGGCGCAGGTGGGAGATCGTGTCACCTACGAGTACCTGCAGAGTCAGGTCGAGATCGGCACCGGCGTGTGCCAGACGATCGGCGAGGCGCGCATCGAGCTGACCGAGCTGCGCGAGTGCGTGGCCGACACCGCCGAGCAGTTCGACCTGCGCTTCATCGCCGCCTCCACGCACCCCTGGACGCACTGGAGCGAGCAGGAACCGGTCGATCTGGAGCGTTACCGGATCCTGGGCGGCGAACATGCAAGCCTGGCTCGCCGCATGGCGATCTGCGGCATGCACGTGCACGCCGGCATCGCCGACAAGAACGCCCGGGTCGATCTGATGAACCAGATCACCTACTTCATGCCCCATCTCCTGGCGCTCAGCTGCTCGTCGCCGTTCTGGGAGGGCGTGAACACCGGATTGAAGGCGTTCCGGCCGACCATCATCGGCGACCTGCCGCGTTCGGGGCTGCCCGAGGTGTTCGGCAGCTGGACCGACTGGGAGGAGATGCTGGACGACCTGTCCTGCACCGGCATGGTCACCGACCCGTCCAAGATCTGGTGGGACCTGCGCCCCAGCGCGCGGCACCCGACGCTGGAGATCCGGATCTGCGACATCTGCACCTGGATGGAGGACGGGCTGACGATCGCGGCGCTCTACCAGGCCACGCTGGCCTTCCTGGTTCATCTTCGCGAAAGCAACCAGTGCTGGCGCAGCTACCGCCGCATCCTGATCCTGGAGAACAAGTGGCGGGCGCAGCGCTACGGCACCGAGGCCGAGATGGGCGATTTCGGCAGACGCCAGACCGTGCCGCTGGCCGAACTGATCGACGAGCTGATCGAGCTGGTGCGTCCGCACGCCGAGCAGCTCGGCTGCATCGACGAGGTCGAGAACGCGGCGGTCATCGCCCGCCGTGGCAGCAGTGCCGATCACCAGATCCGCATCTACGAGCAAGCGCTCGAAGGCGGCGCCGAGGATCACGCCGCGCAGGTGGCGGTGGTCGACTGGCTGATCGATCAGTCGCGCGCCAGCGCCCAGCCGCCGGGACTGTGAGCGCACCGCTGCCCGCTCCCCTGGCGGAGCTGGGACTGACGCCCGATGCGGCCGCCGTGGGCGGATTCGTGGCCGGGAACGTGTTCCCGCTGACCGAACCGGGCACCGCCACGTTCGCCTGGCACGGCGATGCCGACAAGGTGGAGCTGCTGCGCTGGATCCATGCCGGCGTCGATCGGCTGGCGTTGCAGCGCTGGGGGGATACCCGCCTGTGGGTGCTGCCGATCGAGGTGAACGATGGCGGTCGCTTCGAGTACAAGCTGGCCGTGACCCGCAACGGCCACGAGCAATGGGTGCTCGATCCGCTGAACCCCGCCACCGCCGAGGATCCGTTCGGCAGCAACTCGGTGTGCCGTACCCACGGCTACCGGCGCCCGGAATGGAGCGAGCCGCTAGGCGCGCCCAGCGGCCGGATCGAGCCCTTCACCGTGCACAGCGAGGTGTTCGGCACCGAGCGCGAGGAGCGCATCTACCTGCCGGCCGGCTCCACCACCCGACCGCTGCCGCTGGTGATCGTTCACGACGGCGAGGACTTCGTCGACTACGCCGATCTGTCGGTCTGCCTGGACAACCTCATCCACCGTGGCGACATACCGCCGCTGGCGGCCGCGTTGATCCAGAGCGGGGACCGGATGAGCGAGTACCCGAAAGGGCGACGACACGCGCGCTACATCGCCAACGAGGTGCTGCCGGCGCTGCAGGCGCGCTACTCGCTGAGCGAGAAGCCGGCCGAACGCATCCTGTTGGGGGCCAGTCTCGGCGCGGTCGCCTCCTTGTCCACCGCGTTCCGCTTTCCCGGTCTGTTCGGTGGCCTGGTGCTGGCCTCCGGCTCGTTCATCCTGGATCCCGAGACGCTGGCCGGACGCCCGCACCCGGTGTTCCGGCGGGTGGCCAGCCTGGTGCGCGCGCTCAGGCGGGCACCGCCGCTGAGCGCCACGCGCGCCTACGTCTCCACCGGCGAGCTGGAAGGGCTGGCGGACGAGAACCGCGCGCTGGCCGACTTCCTGGCCGAGAACGGCGTGGACGTACGCTTCGACAGCGCCTGGGACGGGCATCACTGGCACGCCTGGCGGGACCGCCTGCGCGATGCACTGATGTGGGTGCTCGACAGCGGAAGCACCTCATCCGATACCGACGCATCGCACAAGGGAGAACGACCATGACCGATCGGACCGCCCTCATCGGCCTGTCGCTGGGCGCCGACATCTGCTGGCCGATCTGCTACGAGACCCTGCTCGAGCAGCTCGACCTGTCGATCCGGATCGACGGTACGCGCCATCGCGTCGCCTGCGAGCGGGTCACCATCGAGCCGTTCGAGATCTCGCAGCCGGTGCGCTACGACGTGGTCATCGACCGGCTGACGCACTGGTACTCCACCAGCCGCGAGTGGATCAAGAAGGCGATCCTGATGGATGACCTCTACGTCTACAACAATCCCTGGTCGCTGCAGTCGAACGAGAAGCACACCTCGTACGCGGCGATGACCCGCCTGGGGCTGTCGGTGCCGACTACCTGGACGCTGCCGCCCAAGCGCTACGACGTCTCCGACGACCTGAACGACACGCTGCGCCAGTACGCGAAGATGTTCTCGCTGGAGGACATCGGCAACCGCATCGGCTACCCCTTCTTCATGAAGCCGTTCCACGGAGGCGGCTGGCGCGGCGTGTCGAAGATCGACAACCTGGCACAGCTTCAGGAGGCCTACGACGACAGCGGTACCGAGCTGATGAACCTGCAGGCGGCGGTGCTGCCGCACGACTGGTTCGTGCGCACCGTCGGACTCGGTCCGCAGCTGCGTTCGGTCAACTACGACCCGGGTGCGCCGCTGCACGATCGCTACCGCACCGACATCGATTTCCTGTCGGCGGACGATGCCGCGGTGCTGCGCGACATGACGCTGACCATCAACAGCTTCTTCGGCTGGGAGTTCAACAGCTGCGAGGCGCTGCGCCAGGGCGACACCTGGTACCCGATCGATTTCGCGAACGCCTGTCCGGACAGTCAGGTAACCTCCTTGCATTATCATTTTCCCTGGCTGATCAAGGCCAACCTGCGCTGGTCCATCTTCAATGCCGTCACCGATCGCCCGATGCGAAAGAACATGGACTGGCAGCCCTACCTGGACGTGGCGGGCAGGGATCTCTCGCCACGCGAGCGACTGTCCGAATACGCCGCCATCGCCAACGAGCGTTTCGAGACCGAGCGCTTCCGCGACTTCTGCCGCACCCACCTGTCGCACCTGGACGAGGTGGCCCACGACTTCTTCGGCTCCGCCATCATGCGCGATGCCATCCATCGCAAGGTGAGCGCCCTGTTCCCGGCGCACGAGATCGAGGAGTTCACCGAACTGTTCTGGCAGCGCATCCAGACTTGGCGTGCGCAGGAAGGCGCGGCCGGCGATCCGGACGGATTCTGAGCATGGGCGTCACGCAAGGCACCTTCGGCGGCTGGCACTCGCCGCGCATGGAGCGCAACATCGGCACCGCTCGCTGGGGTCACTGGGGGCAGCCGGTGCTGCTGTTCCCGACCGCCGGCGGGGACGCCGGCGAGATCGAGCGCATGGGCCTGGTCGGTGCGCTGGCCCCGCTGCTGGATGCCGGGCGCATCAAGCTGTACTCGTGCGACAGCGTCGCCGGGGTGGCGCTGGCCAGGAAGAGCGGCTCGCCCGAACATCGCTGCTGGCTGTTCAAGCAGTTCGGCGAGTACGTCGCGCACGAGCTGGTACCGGCCATCAGGGCGGACAGCGGCGATCAGGAGATCATCACCGCCGGGGCGTCGATCGGTGCGTTCAACGCGCTCGGTGCGCTGTGCCGCTACCCGCACCTGTTCCGCGCCGCGATCGGGCTGAGCGGCACGTACGAGCTCAGTGGCCTGCTGGGTCACCCGGGCAACGAGGACTACCACCTGTCCGCACCGATCCGCTTCCTGCCGTTGATGAACGAGGGCGATCACCTGGAGCTGCTGCGCACCCGCTTCGCGCTGATGGCGCACGGGCAGGGGCGCTGGGAGGAACCCGGCCAGTCCTGGCGCATGGCCGACACGCTGGGCGCGCGGGGCATCCCCAACCGGGTAGACGAATGGGGGCCGGAGCACGATCACGACTGGGCGACGTGGCGGCAGATGCTGCCGGCCCAGCTGGACGAACTGGTCCCGTAGTGACAGACCACCGGAGCGATCGCGCCTGAACATCATCTTTCTCGAACCCGGCTTTCCGTCCAACCAGCGCGAGTTCGTGCGGGCGCTGGCGGCCATCGGTGCGCAGGTGCACGGCATCGGCGACCGCCCCCGGGACTGGCTGGACGAGGAACTGCAAGGCTGGCTGGCCTCCTACCGGCAGGTCGCCCGAATCACCGACGAGGAGGCGCTGGAGCAGGCGGTTCGCCAGGTGCAAGACGAGGTGTGGATCGATCGGCTGGAGACGGTGATCGAGGCGCACGTCATGCCGGCGGCCCGGGTGCGCGAGCGCACCGGCATTCCCGGTACCTCGACCCGTACCGCCTGGCTGTGCCGGGACAAGCCGGCCATGAAGGAGGCGCTGCGTGCGGTGGGCGTGCCGTGCGCCGCCTCCGCCGGGGTGTCCACGCTGGCCGAGGCCCGCGCGTTCGCCGACGACATCGGCTACCCGCTGATCATAAAGCCACGCGATTCGGCAGGGGCCGCGGGTACCTGGCGGGTCGATGACGACGCCTCCCTGGTGCAGGCTGCCCGTGAATCCGGTCTGGTCGACGGGGCGGCGGTGGCGATCGAGGAGTTCGTCGATGGGCACGAGGGCTTCTACGACACCCTGTGCGTCGACGGCAACATGCACCACGAATTCGTCAGCCACTATTATCCGAACGTGCTCGAAGCCATGCGCACGCGCTGGATCTCCCCGCAGATCGTCGCCACCAACCGGCTGGACGCACCCGGCTACGACGAGGTCCGGCGCATGCATCGCGACGTGGTCGCCGCGCTCGGCATCGAGACCACGGCCACGCACATGGAATGGTTCCACGGTCCGAGGGGACTGCGTTTCTCCGAGATCGGCTGCCGCCCGCCCGGGGTCGGCCAATGGGACGGCTACTGCGCCGCCAACGAGTTCGACCTGTACCGCGAGTGGGCACTGGCGGTGTGCCACCGGCGCACCGAGAACCCCCCGTCCAGGCGCTACGCCTGCGGCATCATCGCGCTCAGGCCCGATGGTGATGGCCACATCCGTGGATACGAGGGCACCGACGGGGTGTTTCACGACTACCGCGACCTGATCGTCGGCCACCATCTTCCCGAACCCGGCACGCCGACCCAGGGCGTGGAGGCGGGGTACAAGGCCAACGCCTGGATGCGGGTCCGCCACCCGGACTTCGACGCCCTGCGCGAGATCCTCGACGACATCGGACGGCGCGTGCAGGTACGCGCGTGAACCAAGCGAGCAACCTGTCCGACGAGCATCGCCTGGCCGACTGGCGCGATCGTGCGCTGCGGGTCGAGGCGGCGGTGGCCCGGGCCATCGTCGGGCAGGACGAGGTGCTGCGACTGATCACCGTGGCATTGTTCACGCGCGGGCACGTGCTGCTCGAAGGGGACGTGGGCGTGGGCAAGACCACCGTGCTGCGCGCGTTCGCGCGAGCGATCAGCGGCGACTTCGAGCGCATCGAGGGTACCGTCGACCTGATGCCGACCGACCTGGTGTACGACGCCCGAGTGGACGAGGCCGGGCAGCCGCGCATCGATCCCGGCCCGCTGCTTCGCCATGGCGAGGGGCTCACCACGTTCTTCTTCAACGAGATCAACCGGGCCCGTCCGCAGGTCCAGGCACTGCTGCTGCGTGCGATGGCGGAACGCTCGGTATCGGCCTTCGGACGCGAGCACGCCTTTCCGCACATGACGGTGTTCGCCGATCGCAATCGGGTGGAGCGCGAGGAGACCTTCGAGCTCGCCTCGGCGGCCCGGGATCGCTTCCTGTTCGAGCTGAACATGGCCACGCCGGTCGATCGGGAAGTTCGTCAGGATCTGGTGTTCAGCACCGCCTACCACGATGTGGACACGCTGATGGAGCGGGTCGATGGCGGCGTGTGCCGTGGCGACGAGCTGAACGCGGTGGCGCGGCTGGTGCAGCGTTCGGTTCGCGCCAGCGCCGAGTTGCAACGTTACGTGCTCGAGCTGTGGGCCGCGACCGAGCGCCCGTCCGAGTACGGCGTCAGCGTGGACGGGGTGGACATGGATCGGCTGATGCTCGCCGGCGCCAGTCCGCGCGGCATCGGCTCCCTGGTGCGCGCGGCACGCACCGTCGCCTGGCTGGCCGGACGCGATCACCTGACGCCGGCCGATTTGCACGCGGTGCTGCCGTCCGCCCTGGCCCACCGGGTGTTCTTCCAGCCGGTCCACGAGTTGCGGCGCAGCGAGATCGCACCGGCGTTCGTGCGCTCGCTGATGAACCGCATCGCCTCACCGTGAGCGAAGGGGTGAACGGGCCATGAACGGTTTCGTTTACCGGGTGCCCGGAAACGCCGGCAGCGCTCGACCGGGTGCGCACGGCGGCCGCACGCTGGGCACCGGCGACGAGTTCGCCGGGCACCGTCGACTGTTCGAGCGACCCGATCCGCGGCGGCTGGACGTGCGTGCCAGCCTGGCGGCGGTACCACGCGAATGGCGGGTCCGTACCTACCGCCAACGCGGTGCGGTGACGCTGCAGGTGGTGCTGGACGTGTCCGCCTCGATGCGGCTGGGCAGTCCGGATACCAAGCTGTCGGTGGCCGCCGAATTCGTCAGGGCGCTGGCCGACAGCGCCTGGGGACTGGGCGATGCGGTCGGGTTGAGCGCCTTTGACACCGGCTGGCGTGCGGACCTGGAGGTGGCGCCACGTGCCGGCAGGGGCGTGGCGGGCTCGCTTGGCGATAGCATCGAACGCGCCGCCGCCGCACCGCTGGTCAGCGCCGACGTCGGCGGTGTCGCCGCCGCCGCCGAACGTCTGGCCGGACGCGCCGCCTTGGTGTTCCTGGTCTCCGACTTCCTGTACCCGCTCGCCGGCCTGGCGCGCGCGCTGCAGCCGCTCGGCGGTGCGCGTACCCGCATCGTTCCGATCGTGGTGCGCGATCCGGGGGAACTGGCCCTGCCGGACGGCATCGGCTGGGTACCGATGCGCGATGTCGAGACCGGGCGCACGCGCTCGATCTGGTTGCGCGACAGCAGCCGCAAGCGTTTCGCCGAATCGATCGAGCGACACCGCGCCGAGCTGGCCGCGGTGTTCGCCACCGACGGTGTGCAGCCGTTCACGTTGCAGGGCCGCCTGGACGGCGAGGCGATGACCCGCTGGTTCCTGGAGAACGCGCCTTGAACGCTCGCGGCAACCCGCGATACCGGCCGCTCGCACCGGTCCTGCTCGGCCTGACGAGCCTGACGAGCCTGACGAGCCTGACGAGCCTGACGAGCCTGACGAGCCTGGTAGCGATCCTGGCGAGCCTGCTCGGCACGAGCGCGGCGCTGGCGCAGGGCACGAAAGAGAACGCGGTGCCGGACGCGGTGCGCAGCGACTCCGTTCAGGTGCTGGGGCCGCGTCCGGGATTCGGCTACACGATCGGGGACCGATTGCCGCAGCGCATCTTCGCCCGTGATCCGGACCAGTCGATCCGGGGCGCGCCGTCATCCGCCGACGGCTCGTCCGCACCGTCCAGCGAGTCGCCGCTGCCGGCGCTCGGGCGCACCACCCGCTGGCTGCAGCGAGTTTCCGTCGAGCCGGTCGACGACGGTCAGGGCCGTCGCGGTCTCGAACTGCTCTATCAGGTGGTCAACGTGCCCGATACGGTCACACGCATCGACCTGCCGGCGCTCGCCCTGGCGCTGAGCGATGGCGAGCCGGTGAGCGTGCCGCCGGTCACGGTGACGATCGGTCCGCTGCTGCCGCGAGACGGACCTGTCGAACCCCGCCCGGACCGGCAACCGCCGCCCCTGTCGACACGCACCGCAGAACGGGTGCGCAACCTGTCGCTCGGCGTGCTGGCCGGGTGCCTGATCGGCGGCGCGCTGTGGTGGCGACTGCGGACCCGTCGCGAAGCGACCCGCCTGCCGTTCGCCAGGGCATGGCGCGCGGTCCGGCACGCACCCCCCGAGGATGCGCGCACCTGGTCGGCCGTGCATCGGGCGATCAACGACAGCGCCGGCGGCACCGTGCACGCCGGCAACCTCGACGACCTGTTCGAGACCAGGCCCTGGCTGGGACGGCACGCCGCCACGCTGCGCGCCTTCTTCGAAGCCTCGGACGAGCGCTTCTTCGGCGCAGCCGGTCAGCCGTGCCGTTTCGACGCGGCGGCCCTGGCGCACACGCTGATGCGTGCCGAACGGCATGCCGCCCGATGAGTACCGTCCGATGAGTACCGAATGGCAGCTGCAGGCGCCCTACGCGCTGTTGCTGCTTCCGTTGGCGCTGCTGCCGCTGGCGACCCTGCGGCAACGAGCGCCGACGGGTGTCCGGCACGGTGGTGGCGGCATGGCCGGTCGCCTGTCCGGCGCCACCCCGCGCGATGCCGGCCGGCTGCACCCCTCGATCGTTGCGCTTCCCACGGATGCGTTCGGCCGCCTGGCCGAGCACGTCTGGCGCACGCTGGCCGCGTCGACGCTGCTGGCCCTGGTCATCGCGCTGGCTCGACCCGGGCTGGCCGAGACCGAGGTGCCGCGCATCGCGCGCGGCGCCGAGCTGTCCATCCTGCTCGATCGCAGTTCCAGCATGGATGCCACCATCCGTCGCGGTCCGCCGGTGCCGGGCGAAGGTCCGCGCGAGACGGTGAACAAGAACACCGTGGTTCGCGAGGCCCTGCTGCGGCTGATCGAGGAGCGTCCCGACAACCGCTACGCGCTGACCCTGTTCAATGCCGCCCCGCTGCGCGTCGCCCCGTTCCTGGACGATCCTGCCGCGGTGCAGGCGGGCCTGGTGGCCAGCGGTATCGGTCGTGGGCCCAGCCAGACGGACATGGGGCGAGCGATGCTGGCCGCCATCGATGCGTTCGACGGACGCGAGTACGTCGGCAGCCGCGCCATCCTGCTGGTGTCCGACGGGGGCGCGCGGCTGGACGAGGCGACGCAGCGCGCCATCTCCGCCGGACTGTCGCGCGAGCGCATCGCGCTGTACTTCGTGTACGTACGCTCCAGCCCCAACAGCCCGCAGCTGGAGACCGTCAGCACGGTCGCTGACACCAGCGTGGAGGAAGTCGCGCTGCACGTCTTCTTCGACGGGCTGGATACCGACTACCGGGTGTACGAGGCCGAAGATCCCGAGTCCATGGCGCGGGTGGTCGACGCCATCGATGCGCAGCAGAGCCTGCCGCTCGCGCGCACCGAACGGGTGCCGGGGGTGGACCGTACCTCCCTGGCGATCGTGGTCGCACTGCTCGGCACGCTGATGCTGCTGGCGCTGTCGCTGCTGCGCCGGCGGGAGATCGAATGAGAAGGGTCACCGTGCTGAGCGTGCTGGTGGTGGTGGTCGTGATCAGTGCAGGGGTGGCCCTGCAGGCGCAGCGGCACATCGATGCGTCACGGGCGACCGACGAGGCGGTGCGAGCCATGGCCCGGCAGGCATCGTCCGACGATCGGATCACGCCGGATCGCGACGCGCCCGATCGGGTCAAGCTGGCCGAAGCCGTCGCGCTGTCCCGAGCGAACGATGTCGAGGGTGCCGAGCGCGCCTTCGCCGCGCTGCTGCGACGTTCCGAGCAGCCGGACGTGCTTCACGATGCACGCTTCGATCTGGCCAATCTGTACTTGCGCGCCGGGCTTCGACCGGAGCTGGATCCGTCGCGCGCGCGCGGGTTGATCGAGATCGCCAAGCAGCGCTACCGCGAGCATCTGCGCGAGCGCCCGGATGATCCGGACGCGCGCTGGAACCTGGAGCGCGCCTTGCTGGCTGCCCCCGAGGGCGAGGACGCCATCGATCCGGACACCGGCCCTCCGGTCAAGAGCGTGAACGTGATCGTGCCGGACTTCGCCCCGACCGACCTGCCATGAGCCCGTCGCGCCGGCAACGCGTGGTGCGAACGGAATGGCCGTTGCTGCTGGTGCTTGCGTTGCTGGTCATCGCCTTGCTGCTCCGGCCGATCGCGCTGCCCGGGTCGGTGCACACCTGGCAGGTGACCTTCGATGTCTCGCAGAGCATGGATGTAGAGGATGTGGATCTGGACGGGCGCACGGTCAGCCGGCTGACGCTGGCACGTGCCGCCGCCGCCGAGCTGGTCAGGGCGTTGCCGTGCGGCTCGCGCGTCGGCTGGAGCGCGACCGTCGCCCAGCGCACCCTGATGCTGACCACCCCGATCGAGACCTGCCGGCACTACGATGCCTTGCTGTCGACGCTTGCCGGGGTGGACGGCAGCCTGCGCTGGGCACAGGGTTCCAGCGTGGGCAAGGGTCTGCACCAGAGCCTGCGGGCCGCGCAGGCTCTCGGTGACGAGGTGGCGCTGCTGTTGCTCAGCGACGGCCAGGAGGCTCCGCCGCTGCGCGGTGACGCCACGGGTCTGCCGAAGCAGGATCCGGATGTGCGGGTGCGCGGCCTGCTGGGCGGCCTGGGCGGAGAGGTGCCGATGCGCATTCCCAAGAGTGACGAGCGTGGCGAACCGACCGGCACCTGGTGGAGCGCCGAGGAGGTGGTGCAGCGCACGGATGCCCCGACCGGTAGCCGCGAGCACCTGTCCAGGCTGGACGAGGCCCATCTGCGACGGCTGTCCACGCTGGCCGCGCTCGGCTATGCCCGCATCGATGCGCCGCAGGACCTGGTCGAGGCGGCCCTGCGATCGCGGTACGCAGCCATGGGTTCGCAGCGGCGCGACCTGCGCTGGGTACCGGTAGCGCTGGCGCTGCTGGTGCTGGCATGGCGGTTCGCGCCGTTCGGAGGCCGCGGCGTCCCCGGGCCGCGGCCTCGCTGAAGGTGCGGCTCGCTCAGCGTTGCAGCGAAAAGCCGATCGGCGTCTTGTCGCCCGCGCGCGGGCCCAGGTTGAGCACGCAGAAAGAGTTCGGCATCACCTGGCGATTGGCCGCCAGATCGTCGATCACGCCGCGCGCGTAGTCGTCGACCCAGTCGGGCACTTCGCCGAACATCGTGAAGTGGGCGAACAGGAACATCAGGTCTTCCTGGTCGGCATGATCGCCGAAGCGGGTCAGGTAGGCCTCGTTCAGCAGCTTCAACTCGCTGATGTTCAGCAGCGTCGCCGCTCTTGAAATCGTCTGCATGGAGTCATCCTGTGGGGCCCTGCGATCATCTGTACCAAACCCTGCCGATTGTCACAACCGGGACAGGGGAAAACGATCGTGGCGAGTGCCGGGTATCCGTCACGCTCGTGCATATTGCGCGCTTGCGTTTTCGCTAGACTGGTCTATGCGGGCGCCGCCGGCAGCGCAGCGAGAGGACACGGGACGAGAGCGATGCCGCACAACGTGAACCCTGCGTACCGACTGGCACACAAGGGTGAAGGTACGTATCGCGCCCGGCGTCAACGGATCGGACAGGTCGTCGCTAGCAGCTGCACGGTGAAATTGCCGTGAGGGAGACGATACCGATGCCAAGCGCCACCAGAGCGTATGCGTCGGCTTGGCTGCTGGCGCTCTGCGTCACGGCCATGCCTTGCGCGAGCGCCGCCGACCCGTCGTCGGCAGGTTCCAGTTCACGAATCGCGGTGGAGGCTGTCGAGGCTGTCGAGGCTGTCGTGAGAACGCTATCGCGGTCCGGATCGCGCCGGACGGGGCGACCGGCACCGCGCCTGGCCGCGGCGACGCCCGCCGTGGTGATCGCCGAGACGACCTGCACCGGACCGGATGGCCGATCGCTGGGGGCGGTCATACCGGTCGCGACCGACGTCGGCAGCCATGCCAGCGGCGTGATCGTCGCGCCCGGTCGGGTGCTGACCGCCGCTCACGTGATCCAGGGCGCGAAGCGGGTGTTCGTGCGCCGCGATGCCGATTTCCGGCTGGCCACGGTGCTGCGGGTCGACCCGATCATGGATCTGGCGGTGCTGCAGGCCGACACCGGCACGATCGAGCCGCTGGTGTTCACCGGCAGCGAGCCGAGCGATGCCGAGCCTGTCTGGGCGGTCGGATTCCCGCGCGCCCAGGATCGCTCGCTCAGCGCCGGCGTGTTCCAGCAATCCCGCGACGGTGCGCTGCACACCAGTGCCGGCATCGACTCGGGGCAGTCCGGCGGCGGGTTGCTCGCCTGCCGGCAAGGGCGCTATCGCCTGGCCGGCATGCTGCGCGGCTACGGGGCCTACCTGCAGGGGGATCGCTACGTGAAGATGCCCAATCATTCGGTATCGGTCTCGGCCAGCACCATTCAGCAGTTCCTGCACAGCCGGTAGCAGCCGCGGACGCCATCACCGGCATCCAGAGTGCCGTGCGCTCATTGGCGATCGGAATGAGGAACGAGTTAGTCGTCACGCCGACCGCTCCCCGGTTCGCGTGCATGATTCCCCTCGCAGTCATCGGTGTCGAGTCCGTCACGATCCGTGGGGTCCTGGCGCGATTCTCGCGCAGCTCGCGTTGCGCTTTTCGGCTTCACAGGCCCTTAACGTTGCGTGAAGGCCTGTCGCTGGCCACTCTCGATGCCGCGCTCCAGAAAGCGGCAGGCTTCGTCGGGGTGAGCGTGTTCGCGGCGAACACCGAGAGTCACGATTCCCCCTGAATCGGCCCACGAGCACGCTCGCCCGTGCGCACCCATTTCGACAGTTCCGGCCAGATCTCTTCCGCCGCGGCCCGCGAGCACAGCACCCGGGCATGGCCGAACGCCTCGGAATAGCCGGTATCGGGGCCGCAGACGGTGAACGAGCGATCGGCTTCGCCCAGCGCTTCGTGGACCCGCCGGCAGCCTGCCGGGGGGGCGATGAACCGATCGCCTGCCCCGGCGAGCGACAGGCTCGGCATACGGATGGCGGCCAGCGCCGCCAGGTAGTCGAATCCGTCTTGCCCCGTCCATCGGCCGGACAGGTTCCACCGACACCACTGCTGCATCACCGCCCGTGTCTCGTCTTCGGTGCCGAGTCTGAATCGCGATCCGGAGGCGCGTGCCAGCGGCACCATCGCGAACATGATGCCCAGCACCTTCAGCCGGTTCACGACACCCTCGCAGGCCCCGGTCGCCTGGCTGGCGACCAGCGTCATGCGGCACAGCCTTCGCTGGCGCTCCGGATCCCGGGCCAGGTACATCAGCAGCGCCAATCCGCCACCGCTGTGACCGATCCACGAGACCTGGCGGGCACCGGTCGTCGCCAGCACCAGATCGAGCACCTGTTCGACGTCGGCAAGGCAGACCGACTCGAAGGGTTCGCCCTCATCGGCCGCGACGCTTCGGCCATGACCCCGAAAGTCGAAGCTCCACACGTCCAGCCCGTCGCGGGACAAGCGCTGCGCCAGGGCGCGCAACGAGCGGTGACTGGTGAACATGCCGTGGGCGAGCACGACCGGCGGCGCCGCTGCAGCCGTGTCGTCGGTAGCCGTGCAGCGGAACACGGCGCACCCGTTCCCGGTGGTGAACCGGGTCGTCGGCGAATGGGCAGGCAACGGTGCGGACGGATGCGCCGACGTCATGCCGGTCGCCGATCCGTTCAGGCGTCGGAGGTAGCGACCGGGATATCGGCAAGCTTCCTGGGCGTCGCTTCGGTGATCTCGGCCATGCGCTTCCTGGCGATCAGGGTCTGCAACATCGGTATGTGAAAGCCACCGTCGCCGATGAAGTGGATCCGATCGCCGTCCCATCGCAGCCAGCCCCGCGCCTCCAGGTTGTCGAACACGTGCCCCAGCGGTTCGCGGATGCCGTGCCCGAACAGCTCGCGATAGCGCGCGGCGTCGATCTGCAGCGTCTGCATGGTCTGGTACAGCCAGTTGAGCCTGACATCCTCCGGGGAGAACCGGTAGCCGATGTCGACCGGCAGGTTGCCCTTGGCCAGGTGCGCCCCGTAGTCGGCCGACGATTCGGCGTTGCGGTAGATCCAGCTCTCCCGATCGGTATCCATGCCGCGCAGGTGAAAGCTGATGGCGGCGAAGCCGACGCCGCACACCTGCTGCGTGCCGGCATTCTCGCCGGCATCGATGCTTCCGTTGACACTGCCGTCGACGCTGTCGAAATGGTGCACCTTCGACTCGTATTCGTAGCCGCTCAGCCGGTCGTCCTCGGTATCGTCCGGAATGCGCTGCCAGTCGTAGACGGTGTGCTGCCTGAAGCCGCGGCTGCGCAGCAGGTCGCTGGCGATGTGGTACATCTCGCGCCGCAGCGCCGCGTCGGGGCACAGCTCGCGCAGACCCTTCTTGGCGAATGCGCTGAAGCGGGCGATGGTCAGCTCGTAGAGCGTGATCTTGGCGATGCCGGCATCGATGACGGTGTCCAGGTCATCGACGAGCGTCTGCACCGTCTGTTCCGGCCAGCCGTAGATCAGGTCGACCGAGTTGGCCATGTCGTGCTTCAGGCACAGCTCGATGGCCGCGATCACCTGCTGGCGCGTCTGGGGTCGTCCGCTGTGCTTGATCAGCTCGCCGGTCTGCTGGGCGCCCATGCTGATCCGGTTGATGCCGGCCGCCTTCATCGATGCCATCTTGGCCTCGTTGAACAGGGGAGGGAGTCCCTCGAGCGTGACCTCGATGTCGGACGGGATGCCGCCGTACAGGCGGTCCACGTAGCTCATCAGCACCGGGTAGTGCTCGGGCGCGAACAGGTTGGGGGTGCCGCCACCGAAGTACACGCCGGTCAGCCTGTCCTGGCTGTAGTACGGCTCCAGCAGGCGAAACTCCTTGCGCAGGTCGCCCAGGTAGCTGGCCAGCCCATGCTTGCCCTTGTAGGCCTCGCTGGGAAACAGACAGAACCCGCACCGCGAGGGAACCGTCGGTATGCAGAACGGCATGCCCACGTACAGATGACTGTTGGCGGGGCCATCCTTGTAGCGTTTCTCGAGCAGCGACTCGCCGGATTCCCCGAGTGCCTTCTCGCTCCAGTGCATCAGGCCGGGATGGCCATGCTGCACGCGGTTGCCCTGATGACGATTCCTGTTCTTGTTGATGAACGAATCGACGAACGTCGGGGTCAGTTCAAGCGTCTGATCGGTACCAGCCATGCGCGCGATGTCCGTTTGACGCGAAAAGGCTAGCACCTCACGAAAAAAACAATTGTCAACTATCGCGTTGGCCCTGGCGGCCGGTCCGGTATCAAGCGACTCGGCGTTGCACCGCCATCCACTTGCCGGCGGCCAGGCGTGGAATCTCGCAGGCCTGCACCGGGCGGCTGAAGTAGTAGCCCTGGATGTCCAGGCATCCCGCCTCGCGCAGGAACTCCAGTTGATCCAGCGTCTCCACGCCTTCGGCGATGATGTCGTACCCCAGCCCGGCCGACAGGTTGACGATGGTCTTCACCATCAACCGGCTGGTCGCCCGATCGGGTAGTCCGGTCACGAACGAACGATCGATCTTGATCGTGTCGATCTCGAAATCCCCCAGCACGCTCAGGCTGGAGTAGCCGGTGCCGAAGTCGTCGATCGATATCCTGACGCCCGCCTTGCGGAGTTCGTGGCAGACTCGCCCGTGCTCCTCGGGATCGCGGCTGACGCTCTCGGTGATCTCGATCTCCAGGGCGCCGCCATCCAGGCCGTGCCGCTCGAGCACCGCCGCCACGCCGGCAGCGAACCCCGGACGGGTGAAGTGCTCGCCGCTGATGTTGATCGAGACGCAGAACGAGTGCCCTTGCGCGCGCCATTCGGCTTGCTGGCGGCAGGCGGTGCGCAGCACCCAGTCACCGATGTCCGAGATCATCCCGACCCGTTCGGCCGTATCGATGAACAGGTTTGGCGAGATCAGGCCCTTGTCCGGATGACGCCACCGGATCAACGCCTCCGCACCCGTCATCCGATTCTCGGTGAGCGAGATCTTCGGCTGGTACCACAGCTCGAACTGGTCCTGCTCCAGCGCGTAGCGAAGATCGGCTTCCAGCCGGACCCGTTCCAGCCGCGTCTGTTCCATTTCAGGGGTGTAGTACGCACTGGCCGTCTTGGGGCTCGGCTTGATGTTCTCGACCGCGATGGTCGCGCAGGAGAGCAACCTGTCGGGCGTGGTGGCGTCGCGCGGAAACAGGGCGACGCCGGCGCTCATCCTGGGCTGGATCCTGTGCGGCCCGATGGCGATGGTATGACGGGTGAAATCCAGTATCCGTCGCAAGGTGGAATCGACGACGTCGTCGTCGCCCAGGTCGTTGACCAGCAGCGCGAATTCGTCCCCTCCCATCCGGGCGACGAAATCGCTTTTCCGGACCGAGCCGGCGAGGTGGCTGGCCAGTGCGCGCAGGTATTGGTCCGCGTACTCGTGTCCGAGGCTTTCGTTGATCCCCTTGAAGTCGTCCAGATCGATGTAGATGACGGCGAACGCCTGCTTCCTGTGTTCGGCCACGTGAACGTGATGTTGCAGGTGCTCGTGGAACCTTGCCCGGTTCTCCAGTGACGTCAGCTCGTCGAAGTAGGCCATGCGATAGATGCGTTCGGCGGCCTGCTTCACGTCCGAGACATCCTGCACCGTTCCGAGCAGGATGGTCGCACCGTGCGAATCCACGACAGGCTTCACCACCTGCTTCATGTGCCGGTACTCGCCCGCGTTCGCACCGCGCGGGCGCATCCGGTACTCGAAGGAGACTTCCTTCTCCAGGGCGCCCGCCTTGGCGATCCCCTGGCGCACGCGATCGTGATCGTCGGGGTGGATCCGGCGGTAGCAGCGGGTGAAGCTCACGTGCTTGTCGACAAAGCCCAGACTCACGGCCAGCCGGTCCGACAGCTCCACCGTGTCCGTGCCGACAGGCCACTGCCAGTACCCCAGACGCGCCATCTCCTCGGTCGTCTTCATCAAGGTGATGTTGGTCTCCTGGCTGTCGTAGCGCAGGCTCAGTTGCTCGTAGTAGTTCTTCGCCACCTCCTGGCCGCAGGTGATCAGGAATCCGAACACGAACAGCGAAAAGATCGCGAGCTCTATGGTGTACTGCGCGGCATCCGTCCATAGTCGCACCTGCACCGCCACCAGGATGATGAGCTGGAAGGCGTTGCTGAGCTTGCGGTCATAGGGCAGCGTGGCGAGCGCTCCGCCACAGACGCCGCCCAGCATGAGGATCAGCAGTGCTTCGTAGGCCGGGTCGTCGGGGGGGTAGATGATCCACAGGCAGGACGACCAGCCGGCCGAGGCCGCCAGGGCCCCGAGGGAGACCCGGCGCCGCCACTCCCGACCGCGCTCGCACACGCCTACCCGTGCCCGATACCGCCGATAGGCCAGAAGATCGAGCGTGCGCAGCGCGTACACCACGGTGACCATGACGAACCAGCCCACGGCGGGCGTGTAGCCGACCACGGGTCCGAAGATCGCGACCACGACCAGGGCGGCGAGGACCGAGCCTGCAGAGCTGAACTTGACGCCGTCGTACAGCAAGTCATTGACGCTTCGGCGAATCTCGTCGCGCCTTCTGTTCATGCCGCTTGAACTCAGTAGGTCACGGATAGGTCTCCCACGGTTCCGGACACGGGTGGGGGCCACACGGTCGACGGGTATCGGCGTCGACCGACGTGAACTTGAGTTCGCAGATAGCGTGCCACCGGCTCGCGGTGGCTATTTCAAAGCACGGACCATCGCCGAACGACCGTCGGCGTGATCCGACCTGTTCGGACTACGCCGCCGCCGCGTTCAGCCCCGACGTGGCGATGTCGGTCATCGTGCGGTCGCCGCTGTAGCTGGCGTCCAGCGCCTCTTTCAGCTGCTTCGCCGCCTCTTCCTGACCGAGCCGGTGGGCGAAGGTGTGCAGGCAACCGTAGCCTGCGATCGCGTAGTGCACCATGCGCTGGTACTGGGTGATGATCATCGCGTCTCGTGTGGCGTCGTCCCCGAAACTCTCTTCCAGGGCGTGGGCACGCGCCTCCTTCACCAGCCCTTCCATGCCCTTGCAGTGCTCGCCCATCGGATCGGCCCCGTGCTCGCGGATCAGGCCCTCGAGCATGTTCATGCCCTGCTCGATCCCTTCGACGCCCGATTGCAGGGCGGCCTTCAGATCCTTGTCGGTCGCCTTTTCGGCCAGCTCGCGCACCACCTTGAGCGACTGCTTGTCCGCACTGTAGATATCCTGCAGCTGATCGATGTAGATGTCCTTCAGGTCGTTCATCGCCATGTGTCGCTCCTCGGTTCGAATGGATCAGGCGTCACCGGCAGGCGACGCGTGTCGTGAGCCAGCATCAGCGACGCGGGCCGGCGAAAGGGGGCGGTTGCAGAATCTCGTCGTACCGGCCGTCCCCTCGCGACACCCTTCACTTCACCGCGGAATCCAGTTCCGCACTGACGTAGAAGCGCTGCAGGGCCAGGAAGATCACCGCCACCGGCAGCACCGACACCGCCAGCGCCGCCTGCTGAAGCGCTTTCTGATCGAGATCGGTGAAGGCGCCCGACAGCAGGAAGATGCCGACCGGCAGCGTCTGCAGCTCGGGGGCCGAGCGGGTCACCGTCATCGTCCAGATGAA
>ENA-ORXU01000470-ORXU01000470.1-marine-metagenome-genome-assembly--contig:-NODE-470-length-46384-cov-7.325350_pt1 | contig 46384 bp, 41 predicted proteins | sample MGYA00237869_ERZ511484 | MGnify/ENA metagenome assembly ERZ511484 | reverse complement strand
ACGAAATATGTAGGGGCATGACAACCCTGTCAATCGGCAATCCCCGCAGGTTCGACCCGGGGCTCGACCCAGGGCTCAACCCAGATGGATCGGACTGGCCGGATAGCGCACCCGCGGTGCCACCGCCATGGCCAGGAAGAAGCCGAGCGTGAGCGGGGCGACGCGTCCGATGAACATCAGCACGCAGACGATGGCCCGCCCCAGGTGATCCAGCTCGCCGGTCGCCCCCTGGCTCAGGCCTACCGTGCCGAACGCGGAGGCCGTCTCGAACAGCAGGATCAGGAACGGTATGCCCTCCTGCGTGGCCAGCAGTGCGAACAGCGCGGTGATGAGGGCGAACAGGCTCAGCGTGAGCAGCGCCATGACCTTGAGCACCTGGTCCAGGCCGATCGAGAAACCGAACGCGCGCAGCTCGGTCTGCCGGCGCAGGAAGGCGACGGTGGCCAGCAGCAGCACCACGAACGTGGTGACCTTGATGCCGCCGGCGGTGGACGTGGTGCCGCCGCCGATGATCATCAGCACCACGGTCAGCAGCGTGGAGGCGTCGGTCAGTGCCGCGGTGTCGCCGGTGTTGAAGCCGGCGGTGCGGGTGGTGACGGTGTGGAACCAGGCCTCGGTCAGGCGCGCGCCGGCGCCGGCGTGCTGGCCCAGCGTTCCCGGGTTGTTCCATTCGAGCACGCTGAAGCCCAGCAACGGCAGCAGGATCAGCGCCAGCGTACCGGTCAGCATGATGCGCGTGTGCAGCGTGAAGCGGCGCCAGCGGCGCAGCCTGAGCACGTCCGACAGCACCAGGAATCCCAGTCCGCCGATGATGAACATCAGCGGCACCGAGATGTTCACGATCGGATCCAGGACGTAATCCACCAGGCTGTTCGAGAACAGCGAGAAGCCGGCGTTGTTGAACGCCGATATCGCGTGGAACAGCGACAGCCACAAGCCTTGTGCCCAGCCGAAGTCGGGCACGAACACGAACGCCAGCACGATCGTGCCGACCAGTTCGGCCACCAGCACGACCTTGATGATGACGGCCACCAGGCTGATCAGCTCCGACAGCGAGGTGCTGCCCAGGTCCTCGCGCAGGAAGATCTTCTGCGACAGGCCCACGGGCAGGCCGAGCGTGCCGATCACCAGTACCGCGAAGGTCATCAGGCCCAGGCCGCCGAGCTGGATCAGCGTGGCGATGACCGCCTGGCCGAAGCCTGTGAGCGCCGTGCCCGGATCGACCACCACCAGACCGGTGACGGTCACCGCCGAGGTGGCCATGAACAGCGATTCGGACCAGTCCAGCGGCTCGACCGAGGAGACGGGCAGCATCAGGATCGCCGCGCCGACGGTGATCAGCGCGGCGTACAGCAGGGCGAGTACCGCCGGCGGCGGCAATCGCATCGACAGGCCGCCGCTGGTCATCACTGCTTTTCGGCGAAGGCGCGCATGTCCTCGCGCTTGCCGACCACCAGCAGGGCATCGTCGGCCAGCATCGGCGTGTCCGCCTCGCACGCGATGAAGGTGTCGTCGCGCACCAGGCCACGGCAGTGCAGCTGATGCCGTTCGAGCAGCTTCAGCTCCTCCAGCCGCTTGCCGGCGCGGCGCTTGCCGATGCGTACCGTGGCCACGTACAGCGAAGCGGCCAGGTTGATGTAGTCACCGATCGCCTCGTTGTGCAGCATGTGGGCGATGTGCTCGCCGTACTCGCGCTCGGGTTCCAGCAACCGGTCGATGCCGAGCTTTTCGAGGATGCGTGCGTGGGTGGCCGAACCGGCCTTGGCCCAGATCGTCCTGGCACCGACCTGCCGGGCGTTCATGCAGGCCAGCACGCTGCTCTCCAGGTCGGACGAGGTCGCGATCACCACCACATCGTAGCTGGACAGCTCGGCCTCCTTCATGGCCAGCTCGTCGCGCGCATCCATGATCAACGAGCGGTGCAGGATCTCGGTCATCGAGGAAACGCGCGATTCCGAACGGTCGATGCCGAGCACGTGGTCGCCGAAGCGATCCAGTTGCCTGGCCAGCGAGATGCCGAAACTGCCCAGGCCGATGATGGCGATGTTGCGCGACGAATTGCTCATGCGGGTCCGCTTGCGTTGGCCCGTCGAGACTACGGCAACCGATACGGACGCCGGACACGCGATGTCACTCTGACCGACCGGTGTCGACCAGCTCCGCGATGCGCCCGTCCAGCCAGCGATGACGCCAGCCGTCCAGGAACCCCACGTGACCACCGTGAACCGACACCTCGTGCACCGTGCCGGGCGCCAGCTCGTCCGGCTCGGGCAGGATCGCCTCGGAGAAGAACGGATCGTCGACCGCCGACAGGATGTGCACCGGTCGGCGTATGCCGCCCAGCCAGCGGCGAGCGCTGCAGCGCTCGTAGTAGTCGTGCACGCCGTCGAAGCCATGCAGCGGAGCGGTCAGCGCATCGTCGAATGCCCAGAACGTGTCCAGCGAGGTGTCGGCCACCGGCAGTTCCAGTTCCGGGCGTGCGCGGCGCTTGGCCTCGTGATGGGCCCGCATCAGTCCGAGCAGGAAGCGCTGGTAGCCACGTGCGGCGCCGCGCGACAGCGTGTCGGCACCGACCGCCAGCACCAGTGGTGGACTGATCGCGATGGCCGCATCGAAGCCGGCGCTCTGGCCGCTCTGGCCCAGGTAGGTCAGCAGCGCGTTGCCGCCGAGCGAGTAGCCGAGCCCGATCAACGGCGAGCCGGGGTGGCGCTCGGCCAGCAGCGCGGCCATGCGGGCGATATCCTCGGTCGCCCCGGAATGGTACGAGCGCGCCAGCCGGTTCGGTTCGCCCGAGCAGCCGCGCCAGTGCATCAGCGTGATGCGGCAGCCGAGCGCCGTCAGCGCACCGAACGCGCCGGCCACGTAGCTGGACGACAGTCCGCCGGCCAGGCCGTGGAACAGGCAGACGGTAGGGCGGATGCCGGTCGCTTCACCGGCATGCACCAGGTCCAGGAAATCCCCGTCGGGAAGCTCCAGGCGCTCGTGCCGAAGCGCCGGCAGGGGCGGGCGGACGAGCCGCGCGGCGAGAATCGTCTGCACGTGCGGGTTGCGCAACCACGCGGGCGGACTAAATTCACTGGATACTCGTCGTCCTCGACGGCTTTCCGACACCGGTTGCATGCGTATCCTGCTTTCCAACGACGACGGTTACCTGGCGCCCGGCATTCGTACGCTGCGAACGGCCCTGACCGCGTTGGGCGAAGTTACCCTGGTGGCGCCGGACCGCAATCGAAGCGGCGCCAGCCATTCGTTGACCCTATCGCATCCGATCCACGTGCGCGATCACGGTGACAGGATCTGGTCGGTGGAGGGCACGCCCACCGATTGCGTGAACATCGCCCTGTCGGGCCTGCTCGACGAGCGCCCGGACATGGTGGTCAGCGGCATCAACGACGGTCCGAACATGGGCGACGACGTGCTGTACTCGGGCACGGTCGCGGCGGCCATCGAGGGGCGCAGCCTCGGGGAGCCGGCCATCGCGGTGTCGATGGCCAGCCACCGGCCCGTGCATTTCGAGACCGCGGCGGCCGTGGTGGTCAACCTGCTGGCGCACCTTCGGGAAGTGCCGTTGCCGTCCGACACCATCCTGAACGTCAACGTGCCGGACCGCCCGCTGGAGCAGATTCGCGGACTGCGCGCCACGCGCCTGGGGTCGCGCCACCCGTCGCAGGGCGCGACCCGCATGGAGAGCCCGCGCGGCGAAACGCTGTACTGGATCGGCGCGGCGGGCGAGGTGTCCAGCGAGGGTGGGGACACCGATTTCGGCGCTACCGACGACGGTTTCGTATCCGTCACGCCGTTGACCATCGATCTGACGCGTGACGACAGCGTGCAGCCGGTGCGCGACTGGCTGGCCCACTTGGACCCGACCCCTGACGACCCGGCCGATCCGGGCCGGGCGTCATGATCGCCACGCGCTCGCAGATCCGCGGCATCGGCTTCACCTCCCAGCGCACCCGCGACCGGATGATCGACCGGCTGGCCGAGCAGGGCATCCAGGACGAGCGGGTGCTGGATACCTTCGCCAGCGTGCCGCGTCACCTGTTCGTGGACGACATGCTGCAGACCCGCGCCTACGAGGACGTCTCGCTGCCGATCGGCGAGGGGCAGACCATCTCGCGGCCCTGGGTGGTGGCCCGCATGACCGAGGTCCTGCTGGAGAACGATGCCGAGCGTCCGGTGCGCCGGGTGCTGGAAGTGGGCACCGGGTCCGGCTACCAGGCCGCCATCCTGTCGCAGCTGGTCGATGCGGTGTTCACGGTGGAGCGCATCGAGGTGCTGCTGGACCGGGCATGCCGGCGTTTCGAGGCACTGGACTACCGCAACGTGTACAGCCGCTACAGCGACGGCGGATGGGGCTGGAGCGAACAGGGACCCTTCGACGGGATCGTGGTCACCGCCGCGCCGCGTGACATCCCCGAGCCACTGCTCGAACAGCTTGCCCCCGGCGGGCGATTGATCCTGCCGCTCGGTCAGCGCCTGGGCAAGCAGTCGCTGACGGTGGTGACGCGCGAGCGCCACGGATTCACGCGGCGTACCATCAGCGACGTGACGTTCGTGCCGTTTCTTTCCGGCAAGTCGTGAGGGGCTTACTACACTTCGGCACGATGATGACGACTTCCCGACTCCCGGTCCGCCTTGCCCTGCCGAGCACGCTGCTGCTCGTGGGCCTGCTGGTCGGCGGCTGCACGGGTCTGACCACCGTGCAGGTGGAGTCCGAGCTGGAGAAGCTGCGCTTCTATCCCAACATGCACGTGGTGCAGGCCGGCGATACGCTCGAGACGGTGGCGTTCCGCTACCGGCTCGAGACGGCCGAACTGGCGGCATTGAATCCCGGGGTGAGCGACATCGGCCTGCGTGCCGGCATGCGCATCAACGTACGCCCCGGGACCGAACTGCCCGACGAGGTGCGCCAGCGTGCGCGGTTGGCGGCCGGGCCGGAGCGTCTGTCCGACTCGCGATCCGCTCGGGTGGCGGTCGCTCCCTCCCCGCCGGCGGAGCCGCTGCTCGCGCCGGCGCCGGCCGCTCCCGCCGGGGTTGGCGTGCAGCAGCCGACCACGGTGATCGCCACAGCGCCGGCTCGGCAGGCCGAGCGGTTTCAGGAGGGCGTGCCCGGAGCGCCGACGAACCGGATGCCGGACGCGAGCGGATCGGGCGCGACGGGACCGGATGGGGCACCCGACATGGTGATTCGCGAGGCTCGTTGGCAGGCCCCGCAGGGCGGCTATCCGAAAGAGGAGGTGATCCCCGACGATCTGGGCCCCCTGCCCGACGCCGGCGAACCGCTGGCGGCCTACACGCCGGTACCGGGCGGCATGGGGGAGCCTTCGCGCCCGGCCGGTGGCTGGGTCTGGCCCACGCTGGGGCAGGTGGCTCGCGGGTTCTCGCCCGATCGCGTGGACGGGCAGGGCATCGACATCGCCGGGCTGCCGGGGCAGGACGTGCGCGCGGCCGCTGACGGTACGGTCATCTATTCGGGCAAGAGCCTGACCGGGGATGGCGGCAACCTGGTCATCCTGAGGCACGAGGAGGGACTGATGACCACCTACGCCCACGCCGACCGGCTGTTCGTGACCGAGGACGACGTGGTGCGCGCCGGCGACCCGATCGCCAGCCTGGGAGCCAACGAGGCCTCCGAGTCGGTGCTGAGCTTCGAGGTGCGTCGAGCCGGTCAACCGGCGCCGTTGGACCCGCTGCAGTTCGTCCGGCCCTGAAACACTGGTTTCATGACCAGTCATTCACACTTGTTGTACAGAAACAACTGTGAAATCCAATGAGTTAGGTGAATAAGCTGCAGTAGGTTGTCATAACATTTACGAAAGTTCAGAATCATCACACTTTCGAAGGGACGCCAACATGGGCAGCAGCTGGAATCAGTCACTCAACACCGGCTTCCGCAGCCGACCGGTGGAACGCGTACCGGACGATGGCGAGAAGCTGCCGAAGAGCCAGCTTCGCGACGTGTCGCGGCGCGAGATGGATGCCACGCGCATGTATCTCAAGGAGATCGAGCACTCCAGCCTGCTGACCGCCGACGAGGAGAAGAGCTACACGCGGCTGGCGCAGAAGGGTTGCGAGAAATCGCGCGCCAAGATGATCGAGTGCAACCTGCGCCTGGTGGTCAAGATCGCCCGCCGCTACATGAACCGCGGACTGGCGCTGCTCGACCTGATCGAGGAAGGCAACCTGGGGTTGATCCATTCGGTCGAGAAGTTCGATCCCGAGCGCGGCTTCCGCTTCTCCACGTATGCCACGTGGTGGATTCGCCAGACCATCGAGCGCGGTCTGATGAACCAGACCCGCACCATCCGGCTGCCGATCCACGTCGTCAAGGAGATGAACGTCTACATCAAGGCGGAACGTCGGCTGCAGCAATCGATGGATCGCGAGCCGACGTGCGAGGACATCGCCATGGTCACCGACAAGCCGGTGGCCGACGTGCAGCGATTGATGGGACTGCGTGACCGGGTCAGCTCGGTCGATGTGGCGGTCGGCAAGGATGGCGAGCGCTCGCTGCTCGACATCATTCCGGACGAGAACAACGTCGATCCGTCGGAGGCGCTGCAGGACGAACGCGTGCACGCCAACATCGACGATTGGCTCGGCTCGCTCGAGGACAAGCAGCGCGCGGTGCTGGAACGCCGCTTCGGGCTCAACGGGCACGAGAAGAACACGCTCGAGGAAGTCGGCCGCGAACTGGGCGTCACGCGCGAGCGCGTTCGCCAGATCCAGATGGAGGCGCTGAAGCGGCTGCGCCGCACGCTCGAGGGCAGCGGCTACTCGGCCGACTCGCTGTTCACGGCGTAGGCGCCCGTCATTCCCTGATCTGCAGCAGCGCCGCGGCGACCGGGCGGTCCTCGTTCACCAGCACGCTGTAGGTACGACAGGCCGCCCGCGTGCTCATGACCTCGAGCGCGATGCCCCGGGCGGCCAGCGCCGGCGCCAGGCGCATCGGCTCGAACACGTGACCGGCGCCGGTGCCCAGCAGCAGGATCTCGGCCTGCTCCTCGTGTTCGGCGGTATCGAGCAGCGCAGCGAAATCGTCGGCCTTCAACTCGTGCGGCTCGCCATCGAACCAGTGCTCGATGACGCGTGATCGCGTGATCAGCAGGTTGCCTCGGTAGTCGGTGCCGTCGACCGCCAGCAGGCCCGGCCCATAGGCGCTGATCAGCGGGACCTCGGCTTTTTCGAGTTGCATCTTCATTGACGTATCATACGGCGCTCCCGACGTCGCCGATCCCGTGCGGCGCATTCGTCACGAGGCGCTCGCTTGACCCCCCTGAACATCGGCCTGGTCGGCCTCGGAACGGTCGGGCGCGGTGTGGCCGACATCCTCGGCAACGGCGCGACCGACATCGAACGGCGGGCCGGCCGGTCGCTGCACATCAAGGCGGCGGTGGTGCGCGACGCCGAACGTGCCGGCGCCTGGTGCGCCGAGCACGGCCATCGGTTCGACATCCTGACGGATGCGCAGGCGTTGCTCGATGATCCGTCGATCGACGTGGTGTGCGAACTGGCCGGTGGCGAGCAGCCGGCGCTCGGCTGGACGCGGCAGGCCCTGGCCAGCGGCAAGCACGTCGTCACCGCGAACAAGGCCCTGATCGCCACGCATGGCGAATCGCTGTTCGCCCGGGCGCGCGAGCACGGGGTGTCGCTGCGCTTCGAGGCGGCCATCGCCGGCGGCATCCCGATCGTCAAGGCCCTGGCCGAGGGCCTGGCCGCCAACCGGATCGAATGGCTGGCGGGCATCATCAACGGCACCGGCAACTTCATCCTGTCCGAGATGGCCAGCCACGGGCGCGAGTTCGCCGACGTGCTGGCCGAGGCGCAGGCGCTCGGTTACGCCGAGGCCGATCCGACGTTCGATGTCGAAGGCATCGATGCGGCGCACAAGCTGGCGATCCTGGCCTCGATCGCGTTCGGCACGCCGCTGCAGTTCGACGGCGTGGTCACCGAGGGCATCTCGGCGATCGAGCGGGTCGACGTCGCCTTCGCGGCCGAACTCGGCTACCGCATCAAGCACCTGGGCGTGGCGCGGCGGCGTGGCGACGGTCTGGAGCTGCGCGTGCACCCGACGCTGATTCCCGCCGGGCGTCTGCTGGCCAGCGTCGATGGCGTCATGAATGCCATCGTGGTGCACGGCGATGCGGTCGGCTCGACGCTCTACTACGGCGCCGGCGCAGGCTCCGGACCCACCGGTTCGGCGGTGGTGGCCGACCTGATCGACATCGCGCGCGATGGCGCACCGCTGCCGCCGATCAGCGCCGCGGCCGAAGGCGGCGAACCTCTGCGCGCGCTGGCGTCCGACGATTTTCATTCACCGTTCTACCTGCGCCTGGAGGCCGAGGACCGGCCCGGCGTGATGGCGGCCGTGGCCGGCATCTTCGGCGCCGCCGAGATCAGCATCGAGGCCATCCTGCAGAAGGAGCCCGGTGCGAACGGTGACGGACCGGTCACCGTGCCGATCATCCTGCTCACCCGCCAGGTGCGCGAGCGCACGCTGCGCGAGGCGGCGGCGCAACTGCAGGCGCTCGACGCCGTCACCGCCGATGTCGTGGTGATCCGCGTCGAGACGCTCGGCTGACGCCCGGCCCGATCCTTCGACGGCTGCGTTGCACGCCGTCCGACCCCTTTCCCGACGAAATCCACCGATGCGCTACCAAGGCCTGATCGAACGTTATCGCGACCGTCTGCCGATCGATGACGACACACCGGTGATCAGTCTGTGCGAGGGCGACACGCCGCTGATCGAGCTGGTCAACCTGCCACGCGAACTGGCGGTCGAGACCGGCAGCGAGGTACGGATCCACGTCAAGTACGAAGGCCTGAACCCGACCGGCTCGTTCAAGGATCGCGGCATGACCATGGCGGTCAGCAAGGCGGCCGAGAAGGGTGCGCAGGCGATCGTCTGCGCCTCCACCGGCAACACCTCGGCCTCGGCAGCCGCGTATGCGGCGCGTGCCGGCATGAAGGCGTTCGTGCTGATTCCGGAGGGCAAGATCTCGATGGGCAAGCTGGCGCAGGCCATCGCTCACGGGGCGATCGTGCTGCAGATCAAGGGCAACTTCGACGACGGCATGCGGCTGGTCAAGGAGATCGCCGGCGGCAATGCCCCGGTGGAACTGGTGAACTCGGTCAACCCCTATCGGCTGCAGGGCCAGAAGACCGGCGCGTTCGAGATCGTCGAGGCGCTGGGCCGGGCGCCCGACTACCACTGCATACCGGTGGGCAATGCCGGCAACATCTCCGGCTACTGGATCGGCTACTGCGAGGCGGCCGGGCACAACACGGCCAGCTGCACGCTGTGCAACGGGCAGTGCCCGTACCTGCACGCGCCGCTGACCGACCGGCGTCCGGTGATGGTCGGCTACCAGGCCGCCGGCGCCGCGCCGTTCCTGCGCGGCGAGCCGGTCGAGCGGCCCGAGACGCTGGCCACCGCGATCCGCATCGGCAACCCGCAGAGCTGGAAGCTGGCCGCAGCGGCGGTGGAGGAGTCCGGCGGCTGGTTCGACGAGGTGACCGACGAGGAACTGCTGGCCACCCAGTCGCTGCTGGCCATGCGCGAAGGGGTGTTCTGCGAGCCGGCCTCGGCGGTGTCGTTGTGCGGAGCGCTGCGTGACGTGAGAAGCGGGCGCATCCCGTCCGGCAGCCTGATCACCTGCACGCTGACCGGTCATGGCCTGAAGGATCCGGAGACCGCCATCGCGGGTCACGACCCGATCCGCACCGTGGCGTCGGACTTCGCCTCGGTCAAGGCGGCCATCGTGGACGCGCTGGAGACCTGATCGGCGGTGCCGCTCCGGAAAGGGGGCGGCCCGGACCGCTCAGCCGGTGCGCAGGTCCTGCGCCGAGCGCCCGGGCCGGGCGGCGATCCTGTTCAGGCAGCGCTCGTCGGCCCGATCGGTGAACGCGTCCAGCAGGTCGGTATAGTGCGAACGCTCGATGGTGACCGCCCCCATCGAGCGCAGGTGCGGCGTCTCCAGCTGGCAGTCGATCAGCCGGTAGCGATCGCTTCGGGCAAGGTGCACCAGCGCCGCCTTGGAGGCATCGCTGGCGCGCGAGAACATCGATTCGCCGATGAACACGCGGCCCATGTCGATGCCGTACAGCCCGCCGACCAGAACGGCGCCTTCCCACACCTCCAGCGAGCGGGCCAGGCCGAGCGCGTTGAGCGTGCAGTAGGCCTGGATCATGCCGCCGGTCACCCAGGTGCCGGTGGAGCCCGCACGTGGCGCACCGCATTGCTCCATGACCTTGCGAAAGGCGAGGTTCTCGGTGATCCGGTAGCGGCCGGACCGGATCGTCTTGCCCAGGCTGCGCGACACCTTGATCTCGTCGGGCCAGATCACGCAACGGGGGTTCGGCGACCACCACAGGATCGGCTCGCCGTCCTCGAACCACGGGAACACGCCACGGCGATAGGCACGCACCAGGCGGGCGGCGCCCAGGTTGCCGCCGGCCATCAGCAGCCCGTTCGGCTCGATCAGGGCGGTGGAGACGTCCGGGAACGGCGTGTCGTCATCGTCGGACGCCAGAAACGGGATGGGCATGGCGAGGCGCTACACCGGGCCGATGTCGGCCTTGAAAGGTAGCAGCTCGGTCAGGCCGTCGCAGCGCAGCCGCATGTGCGGTCGCTCCTCGTCCAGGTACCTGGCGACCGCGTCCCGAAAGCCGTCGTGGAAGATCCAGTGCGCCGAGCGGGTCAACGTCGGCTCGAACCCGCGGGTTATCTTGTGCTCGCCCTGGGCGCCGGGCTCGAAGCGCGCGATGCCGTGCTCGATGCAATGCTCGATGCCCTGGTAGTAGCAGGCCTCGAAGTGCAGGGCGTTGTAGTCGCGCCGGCACCCCCAGTAGCGCCCGTACAGCGTTCCGCCCCCGTGGAACATCACCGAACAGGCGACCGGCTCCAGCGGCGTGTCGTCGTTCGGGTCGTAGGCGAACACGATGAGCGTGTGGTGCCCGAAATCGCTGCCCATGCGCCGGAAGAAGGCCTCGGTCAGCGACGGATTGCCCCACTTGCGATCGAAGGTCGCGCTGTAGAACCGGTGCACCGTCGTCCACTCGGCAGCGCTCAGCGAGGTGCCGGAACGGCGTTCCAGGCGTAGTCCGGCATCGCTGACGTAGCGCCGTTCGCGCTTGAGCGTCTTGCGCCGCTTCGAGGTGCACTGGGCCAGGAAATCGTCGAACGAGGCGTAGCCGGTGTTCTTCCAGTGGTACTGGCAGTCCAGGCGCGCCAGATGAAGGGGGTCGTCATCCGGCGCCTCATCCGACGATTCGTTCCCTGACTGGTCCGCTGACTGATCCGCTGGTCCATTCGCCTTCTGCTCCGTGAGCAGCCGCTGCTCCTGTTCGCTCAGGAACAGGTAGTGCACGCTGGAATACGCCTCGGATTCGGCGTAGCGGCGCAGAGCGCTCGCCATCAGGTGGCGCGTTTCCACGACGGACTGGTCGGCCCGCACCAGCAGTCTCGGACCGGTGGCCGGCGTGAACGGGACGGCGGCCACCAGCTTCGGGTAGTAGGCCTGCCCGTAGCGCTGGAAGGCATCGGCCCAGGCCCAGTCGAAGACGAACTCGCCGTAGCTGTTGGTCTTGACGTAGGCCGGCACCGCGCCGATCAGTTCACGCTCCTCGATGGCCGCCTGGTCACCCTGCTCGGCACCCGACCACAGCAGCAGGTAGCGCGGGTACCAGCCGGTACTGTCGCCCAGGCAGCCGGTGGACTCGAGCGCGTGCAGGAAGGCATGGCGCACGAACGGGTTGCCGGTCGCGTCCAGCGCATCCCAGGCCGACGGCACCACATCGCCCAGACTGTCGCGGATTTCGATCTGCAGGGTCGGCTGACGGGTTCGCTGCCGGGCTGGCTGCCGGGTCGGGACGTCGTTGTCTTCGCGCATGACGCTCTATACGGCGGCGCGCCTCGCCAGATCGTCGTCGATCGGGTTCGCCAGGGCATCGGTCACCGTCTTCAACCCGGGCTGCCCGGTGGCCTGCGCCTCCAGCCAGCGCTCGGCGTCCAGGGCGGCCATGCAGCCGGTGCCCGCCGAGGTGATCGCCTGACGATAGACATGGTCCATGACGTCGCCACAGGCGAACACGCCGGGCACGCTGGTGGCGGTGGCCTCGCCGTCGGTGCCGCTCTTCACGCGGATGTAACCGTTCGCCATGTCGAGCTGGTCGGCGAACAGTTCGGTATTGGGCCGGTGGCCGATGGCGATGAACACGCCGTGCACCTCGATCGCCTCGGCATCCGTCGTCTTGCCGTTCGCCCCGACGCCCGCATCGGTCCTGGCGCGCAGGCGCAGGCCGGTGACGCCTGCCGCATCGCCCAGCACCTCGTCCAGCACGTGATTCCACACGATGCGCACGCGTCCCTCGCGTTCGCGCTCGAACAGCCGATCCTGCAGGATCTTCTCGGCGCGCAGGCTGTCACGGCGATGCACCAGCGTGACGTGGCTGGCGATGTTGGACAGGTACAGCGCCTCCTCGACCGCGGTGTTGCCGCCGCCGATCACCGCCACCGGCTTGTTGCGGTAGAAGAAGCCGTCGCAGGTGGCGCAGGCCGACACGCCACGGCCCATGAAGGCCTGTTCGGATGGCAGGCCCAGGTACATGGCGCTGGCGCCGGTGGCGATCACCAGCGCATCGCAGGTGTAGGTTTCGCTACCGCCCTGCAGACGGAACGGGCGTTGCGACAGGTCGACCGACTCGATGTGATCGGACACCAGATCCGTCTCGAAGCGCTCGGCGTGCTGCCGGAAGCGCTCCATCAGCTCGGGCCCCTGGACCCCCATCGCGTCCGCCGGCCAGTTGTCCACATCGGTGGTGGTGGTCAGCTGGCCGCCCGGTTGCATGCCGGCGATCAGCCGGGGGGAGAGGTTGGCACGCGCCGCGTACACCGCGGCGGTGTAGCCGGCAGGCCCCGAACCGAGGATCAGCAACCGGGCGTGGCGGTCGTCGGCGGGGGTGTGGGTCGAAGGGGCAGGCATGGAAGGGTCCGGGGTGAGCGTCTACACTCGCTGATTCTACGACGGCAGCTGCGACAGGGCCCCCTTGCGCTTCCAGGAACGCGTTTTGCCACAGGCTACCCGTAAACGTCCGGCCACCACGGCCTCGCCCGGCAAGGGTACCCGTCCCAAGGGGGTCTCGAAGAAGAAGGCCACCGCCCGCAAGGGCGCCTCGCGGGTGACCTCGAAGAAGGCCAGCGCGTCGCGTGGTGCCGCTCGCGGTGGCCCCGGAACGCGTGGTGGCACCAGGGCGGCGGCCCGTGGCGCTGGAAACCGCACGCTGGCCACCGCCACGCTGACCAACACCCTGGCGATCGGGCAGATGACGCGCCTGCTGCGCGAGGTCGGTGCCATCGTCTGCGGCTTCGCCGCGCTGTTGACCTTCCTGGCACTGGCAGGGTTTCACATCGACGATCCGGGCTGGTCGGATACCGGCGCCGGGGACGCGGTGCGCAACAGCGTCGGGCGTGCCGGTGCCTGGTTCGCCGACGTCACGCTCTACCTGTTCGGCTTCATGGCCTACCTGATCCCGCTGATCCTGGGCACCAGCGCGTGGCTGCTGTTTCGCGATCGTCGCCGCTCGCCGGACGTGTACCGTCCATTCGTGTTCGTGCGGATCATCGGCGTGCTGCTGATGCTGGCGGCGGCCAGCGGGCTGGCCGACCTGCACTTCGGCGTGCCGGACGGCGCGCTGCCGCGCGGTACCTTCGGTGGCGGCATCCTGGGCACCGCGGTAGCCTGGCGGCTGGTCGCCTACCTGCACCACCTGGGCACCACGCTGCTGTTGCTGGCCCTGTTCTTCTCCTCGCTGACACTGGCTTTCGGCACCTCCTGGCTGCAACTGGTCGAGTCGATCGGTGCGGCGCTGATGCGCGGGGTGGAGCGTCTTGCCGGGCTGGTGGACGGGCGCACCGCGAAGAGCGAGGAGCGCGTCCGCCAGCGCGAGGCGGACAAGGCGCGTCGTGCCCGCTACGCCGATGCGGTGCCCGGCGCCACCGAGGCGTTGGCCGGGGTGCCGCCGAGCCTTGCCATCGATGCCGACCGGTCGCCGCCGGCGCGCGGGCTGTTCGCCTCGCTGTTCGCCGGGGTCGGCTCGGCCGGAGGCACGCTGCGCCGCCTGGCCGAAGGGCCGGACAGTGCCGGCTCGCCGTCCGGTGCCGGATTCGACGCCGGCGGCACCGCACGCGATGCCGATCGGCGCGATGCGCAGGCGCGCCTGCTGGACGATGTGGATGCCTTGATGCTGCCCTCCCGCCGCGGGGCCGCTGGCGATCCCGATGTCGATGTCGGTGGCGGTATCGATGCCGGGGCACCGGACGACGCGCCGCGCAAGCCGAAGAAGCGCAAGCCGTCGGCGGGCCGGAAGAAGGCCGCCGCACCGAGCGCTGCGGATGCGCCCGGCGATACGTCGACCGACGATGCGTTGGGCGAGGCGCTGGACGATGCGGCGGAGGCGGAGGCCGGGTTGCCGTCGGTCGCGGCGTCCGCGGTCGACGCTCCGGTGGCGACACCGTCCGGAACACCGGTCGGAACGCCGGCCGAGACCGAAGCCGGACGCAAGAAGCGGATCGCGATTCGCGAGCGGGCGCACAACGAGGAGCGCCAGGCCAAGCTCTATCTGGACGTGCCGGATACCGACCTGCCGCCGATGGCGCTGCTGGACGCACCGGCGCCGATCACCAAGGGGTTCAGCGAGGAGGAGCTGCGCGGGCTGTCGCTGCTGCTGGAGGAGAAGCTGGCCGAATTCAAGATCGAGGTGCAGGTGGTCGCGGTGCAGCCCGGCCCGGTGATCACCCGGTTCGAGATGCAGCTGGCACCCGGCATCAAGGCCAGCCGGGTGACCGGACTGTCGCAGGACATCGCCCGTTCGCTGTCGCTGACCTCGGTGCGCGTGGTCGAGGTCATCCGCGGCAAGAGCACCATCGGCATCGAGGTGCCGAACCAGCACCGCGAGATGGTACAGCTGTCCGAGATGCTGATGAGCGAGCAGTACGCGGCGCAGAAGTCGCCGCTGACCCTGGCGCTGGGCAAGGACATCTCGGGGCACCCGGTCACCGCGGACCTGGGCAAGATGCCGCACCTGCTGGTGGCGGGCACCACCGGATCGGGCAAGTCGGTGGCGGTCAACGCGATGCTGATCAGCCTGCTGTACAAGGCGACCGCGCGCGACGTGCGGCTGATCCTGATCGATCCGAAGATGCTGGAGTTGAACGTCTACGACGGCATCCCGCACCTGTTGACGCCGGTGGTGACCGACATGGCCGAGGCGGCCAACGCGCTGCGCTGGTGCGTGGGAGAGATGGAGCGTCGCTACACCGTGATGGCCGCCTTGAAGGTGCGCAACATCGCCGGCTACAACAAGAAGATCCGCGACGCGGAGCAGGCCGGTGACCCGTTGACCGATCCCCTGTGGGAGGCCGAGCTGTCGCTGAACCCGACCGGCCCTCCACCGATCCTGGAACCGCTGCCGCTGATCGTGGTGGTGGTGGACGAGTTCGCCGACATGATGATGCAGGTCGGCAAGAAGGCCGAGGAGCTGATCGCGCGCATCGCCCAGAAGGCACGCGCTGCCGGCATCCACCTGATCCTGGCCACCCAGCGCCCCTCGGTCGATGTGATCACCGGGCTGATCAAGGCCAACGTGCCGACCCGCATCGCCTTCCAGGTATCGACCAAGATCGACTCGCGCACCATCATCGATCAGGGGGGGGCCGAGACGCTGCTCGGCCACGGCGACATGCTGTACCAGCCGCCCGGCGCATCGATCACCCAGCGCGTGCACGGCGCCTTCGTGGACGATCACGAGGTGCTGGCGGTGGTGGCGCACATCAAGTCCACCGGCGAGCCGCAGTACATCGAGGCCATCCTGCAGGAGAACCAGGGCGTGATCCCGGGCATCTCCGGCGGCGAGGAGGGCGGTGCCGGTGGCGAGCAGGACGCGCTCTACGACCAGGCCGTCAACGTGGTCACCGAGAGCCGCCGCGCCTCGATCTCGTTCGTGCAGCGAAAGCTGAAGATCGGCTACAACCGCGCCGCGCGCATGATCGAGGAGATGGAGATGGCCGGAGTGGTCACGCCCGATGTCAACGGCAAGCGCGAAGTGCTGGCCCCGCCACCGGTCTGAGTGCCCGCCCCGACAGCTGTGCGAATTTCCTTGTCCGAACCCCCGAGCCGAGACGTTGCTATGCCTCCATCGCGCCTGACGATCGCCGCCGCCTGCTTCCTGAGCCTGTTCGTGCTGCTCATCGCGCGTGGCTCCCACGCCGCGCCGATCGATGCCCCGCCGCTCGTCATGTCGCACCTCGGCGGGTGAACGCCGGGACCGGCCTACGGTCGATCGGTGGTTCAACGATCGTTCAGCCACCGCGTGCCACACTCCCGCCGATGAAACGCTTGCCGCCGAAACCGGCCTTCCTGCTCGGCCTGCTCGCCTTGACCGGTCACGCCCACGCCGACCGGGCGGCGCTGGAGGCGTTCATGCAGGACGTCGACAGCTTCTCCGCCCGCTTCGAGCAGACCCTGTACGCCGGCACCGGCGAAGAGCTGCAGAGCCAGAGCGGCCGGGTCACGCTGCAGCGTCCGGCCAGGTTCCGCTGGGAATACGACGCGCCGGATGCCGGCGCCGGCGGGCAGACGCTGGTGTCGGACGGCGAACGCGTCTGGCTGTACGACCCGGAGCTCGAGCAGGTGACGGTCAATCGCATCGACGAGCGCGTTGCAGGAACGCCGCTGGTGGTGCTGATGGGGGACGAGCCGCTGGATAGCGCGTTCGGCATCGCCGAGCTGGGCGAATCCGACGGCATCTCCTGGCTGGAACTCACGCCGTCGCGGCCGGACACCGACTTCGAGGCGGTGTACCTGGGTTTCGACGGGGCCGACCTTGCCGCGCTGGAACTGCGGGACAGCTTCGATCAATCCACGCAGATCCGGTTCGAGGACTTCGACGCCGACACGCCACCGGCCTCCGACGTGTTCACGTTCCAGGTGCCGGACGGGGTGGACGTGATCGGGCTTGACGAGTAGCTCGATACCGGCGGTGCGCACCGTGTCCGCCGATCGGGACGGGCGGGCGCTCGAAGGCTCGCTCGAAGGGCTGCTGGTGTTCGCTCTGTCGAGCGGCGGCCTGCTGGCGCTCGGGGTCGCCTGGAGTGCGCATCGGTTCGGTGTCCACGATGATGCCTTCACCACTGAGTGACACACCGAGAACACACGGAGAACACACGGAGAACACACGATGCACCACGACAGCCGCGGCCATGCGATCAGCACGGAATCGTCCGAGGCGGCACGTGCCGTCGATCGGGCGATCGGGCACCTGGTCGGACGTCGGGCCGCCATGATGGAGGCGATCGAGGCGGCCGTTGCCGCCGATCCCGGCTGCGTGATGGCGCAGGCCCTGTCCGGTCTGATGGCCTGCGGTGCGCGCAAGAGGGCGGCCTTGCCGGTCGCGCAGCGGGCGCTGGAGGCGGTGCGCGCGACGCGCCACGCGGCGACCCGGCGCGAACGGCTCTATGTCGATGCGCTGGAGCACGCCGTCGCCCGCCGGCCCGGCGACATGGTGTCGGTCTACGAGGCGATCCTCGCCGGTGAGCCGACCGACCTGCTGGCCGCGGTGCTGGCGCAGGGCGAGCTGTTCTGGACCGGCGACATGGCCCGTTCGGCGCAGCTGTCGGCCGGTGCGGACCCGGCCTGGCACGCAGGCATCGACGGCTATCCGGACTGGCTGGCACTGCGCGCCTTCGATCTGGAGGAGGCCGGCGACCTCGAGGAGGCCGAGCGGCTCGGGCGGGAATCGGTCGAGCGCGATCCTGCCAACCTGTGGGGGGCGCACGCGGTCTCGCACGTGCTGGAGATGCGTGGCGACAGCGTCGGCGGCGTGCGCTGGCTGGACGGCCTGCACGCGGGGTGGAGCGCCGGTGGGCCGATGCGCTTTCACCTGTGGTGGCACCGCTGCCTGTGCCACGTCGAACTGGGCGAGCACCGGCGGGCGCTGGCGCTGCACGATGCCTGGCTGCGCAACGACGAGCTGCCGTTCCAGCGGGCGGTGCCGGATTTCTACCTGGACGTGCAGAACGCCGCCTCGCACCTGCTGCGGCTGGAGATCGCCGGTGTGGACGTCGGTGAGCGCTGGCAACCGCTGGCCGCCGCGATCGAGCCCAGCTGGGACGACCTGTCCAGCCCGTTCACCACGCTGCACGTCGCCATGGTGCTGGCCGCCACCGGGCAGCACGAGCGGCTGGCGACGCTGGTACGGCAGGTGGAGGCGTTCGGCGCCGCGGGTCGCGATCCGGAGCGCGGACACGCGGGGACGAACACGGAAGCGGCGAACGGACAGGCGCCTGCCGACACGCTGGCCGCCGCCTACCGGGAAGCCCCGCCGGTGCTCAGGGCGATCGCCTGGCACCGGGCCGGACGGCATGCCGAGGTGGTGGCGGCCGCCGCCCCGCTGCGCGATGCGCTGTGGCGCTTCGGCGGCAGCCACGCGCAGCGCGACGTGCTGTTCCAGCTGATCTTCGATTCGGCGCGTCAGGCGGGACACCGCGTCCTGATGCAGGCGCTGGGCGAGGACCTGGAACGCATCGGCTTTCGTGCCCCGTTCGAGCGCCGGGCCTACCGGATGCCCGCCGCGACCCCCGACTGAAGCGGCCCGTGGCCGCCGCAGCCGCTCAGTGCGACAGGATCTTGGACAGGAACAGTTGCGCCCGCTCGCTGCCCTGGGCCTCGAAGAACGTCGCGGTCGGCGCATCCTCGATGATCCGGCCTTCGTCCATGAACACCACCCGGTCGGCGACGGTGCGGGCGAAACCCATCTCGTGGGTGACCACCATCATGGTCATGCCCTCGCGGGCCAGCTGGACCATCACGTCCAGCACCTCGTTGATCATCTCCGGGTCCAGCGCCGAGGTGGGCTCGTCGAACAGCATCGCCATCGGGTCCATCGCCAGCGCGCGGGCGATAGCGACGCGCTGCTGCTGGCCGCCCGACAGCTGCGAGGGATACTTGTTCGCATGAGCCGACAGCTCGACCCGCTCCAGCAGGGCCTCGGCCTTGGCGACCGCTTCGTCCTCGCTGCGCTTGAGAACCTTGATCTGACCCATCGTGACGTTCTGCAGCGTGGTGCGGTGCGGGAACAGCTCGAAGTTCTGGAACACCATGCCGATGCGCGAGCGCAACGCGTCCAGATCGGTTTTGCGGTCGCTGACCAGCGTGTCGCCCACCCGGATCTCGCCCCCGTCGATCGGCTCCAGGCCGTTGACGGTCTTGATCAGCGTGCTCTTGCCCGAACCCGACGGGCCGCAGACGACGACCACCTCGCCCTTGTCGATGCTCAGCGAACAGTCCTTGAGTACCTGGAACTGCCTGGTGTACCACTTGTCGACACCGCTCAGAGCAATCATCAAGTAGCCAGCCTGCGTTGGAGGATGCGCACGCCGCAGGAGGCGGCAAAGCTCATCACGAAATAGACCAGCGCCACGAACAGGAACATCTCCACCAGGCGCTGGTCCCGGTTGGCGACGATCTCGGCGCTGACCAGGAAGTCGCGCAGCCCGACCACGTACACCAGGGCGGTGTCCTGGAACAGCACGATGGCCTGGGTCAGCAGGATCGGTGTCATGGCGCGAAAGGCCTGCGGCAGCACCACCTCGCGCATGCTCTGCCCGTAGCTCATGCCGATCGCGCGCGCCGCGGCCATCTGGCCGGGGCGCACGCTGTTGATGCCGGCACGGATGATCTCGGAGTAGTAGGCGGCCTCGAACATCACGAACGCCACCAGCACCGAGGAGAACGCGCCGACCGGCCGGCCGAGGATCAGCGGCACCAGGAAGAACAGCCAGAAGATCACCAGGATCAGGGGCAGGGAGCGGAAGAAGTTCACGTACAGCGCGGCCACCTGGGCCAGCACGGGCACGCGCGCGATGCGCAGCATCGCAAGCACGGTACCGAGCAGGATGCCGCCCACGATACCCAGCACGGTCAGCAGCAGCGTCATCTGCATGCCGTCCCACAACAGGTCGGCGTTCGCGCCGATGACGCTGAAGTCCAGGTCTGTCATCGGGTGCTCAGTTCCTGTTCATGCCTTGGCCGCGGACAGGGTGCCGGGCAGCGCGGTGCGCCGTTCCACCACGCGCATCAGCAGCATGACCGTGAAGGTGACCGTGCTGTAGACGATGGTGGCGGCGGTGAACGCCTCGAAACCCTGGAAGGTGTACTCCTCGATCTGGCGCGTCATGGCGGTCAGCTCGACCACACCGATGGTCAGCGCCAGCGAGGAGTTCTTGAAGATGGTCAGGAACTCGCTGGTGAGCGGCGGGATGACGATGCGGAACGCGTTGGGCAGCAGCACGTGCCGGAACACCTGCGGCTCGGTCATGCCGATCGCCCGGCCCGCCTGCCGTTGCCCGACGCCGACCGCCTCGATGCCCGAACGCACCTGCTCGCACACCCGCGAGGCGGTGTACAGGCCGATGGCGATGAAGGCGGTGGTGAAGGCCGGGTAGGGCATGTCGCGCTTCACCCAGCGGCCGGCCTCGTCCGGCAGGAGTTCCGGGAACACGAAGTACCACAGGAACAGCTGCACCAGCAGCGGAATGTTGCGAAACAGCTCCACGTACACCGTGCCGATGCCGCGCAGCAGCGCGCTGGACGAGGTGCGGAAGATGCCCAGCAGCGTGCCCAGCGAGAACGCGATCGTCCAGGCCAGCAACGACAGTGCCAGCGTCCAGCCGAGCCCTGCCAGGATCCAGCCCGCGTACGGATCACGGAACAGGATCCCCCAGTCCCAGTTGTAGTTCATCGTCCGGGCCGGGCGGCGGGAAGGCCGCTTCGGTCCCGAGCTATTCGGGCAGGGCCTGCGAGCTGAACGCGGCCGCCAGATCGTCGGACAACGGCATGTCGATGCCGGTCGGGCCGGGCTCGAACCACTGCGCGTAGATCTCGGCCATCTCGCCCGAGCGCATCAGTCCGGCGAAGACCACCCGGCCCAGGCGCTCGAAGGTCGAATCGTTGCGCGGCACCATGATCGCGTACGGATCGAACGACAGGTAGCGACCGGTCACCTGGTAGTCCGCCGGATCGCTCGACCTGGACACCAGGCCGTACAGCAGCACGTCGTCCGAGCCGTAGGCGTCGATGCGGTCGGTCTCCAGCGACAGCCAGCCCTGGCTATGGTCCTTGACGGTCACCACGTCCACGTCCAGCCCCAGCTCGTCGATCGCCGCCTTGATGACCTTCTCGTTGGTGGTGCCGGCCGACAGGCCGATGACCTTGCCCTCCAGGTCCTCGATCTCGGTGATGCCCGAATCGGCCCTGGACAGGATCTTGGTGCCGGTGATGAACGTGGTCGGCAGGTACTCGACCTGCTTCTGGCGGGTCAGGTTGTTGGTGGTCGAGCCGCACTCCATGTCGATCGTGCCGTTGGCCAGCAGCGGAATGCGGGTCTGACCGGTGACGGGGATGTACTTCACCTCCAGCGAATCCAGTTCCAGCTCCGCCTGGATCGCCTCGACGAACTTGCCGCACAGATCGATCGAGTAGCCGACCGGCTCGTTGTCGTCGCCGATGTAGGAGAACGGGATGGAGGTCTCGCGGTGACCGATGTTGACCACGCCGCGTTCGGCGATGCGTGCCAGGGTGGGGGAATCGCCGGCGTCGGCCAGCGCCGCGCTGGACCAGGCGGCGCCGATCAGCACGGTGGTCGTCGCGGCCAGGATGATCGGGTGGGCGATCGGGCGGGCGTGTCGTGGGGTCATGGGCATGCGTCGGTCCGGGTAGGAGGGGGCCTTCGTGCGGGCAGGAACTGCAAGCGACCGTACCATGCAGCGCTGACCCGCTCGGGTCGGCAGCGCCCGTGCTAGCCTTCGGCGGCCCGGCGCTTGCGCGCCATCGCCGTCCGCGCCCGCCCAGCCTCGACGTGACCACGCCCCCCTCCCCAGGCCTGTTCGCCCCCGACGAATCGTTGCGCCCGCTGGCCGACCGGCTGCGCCCGCGCGATCTCGACGAGTTCCACGGCCAGCAGCACCTGCTGGGACCGGACTCCACATTGCGCCAGGCCCTGCAGCGCGACCGGTTGCACTCGATGGTGTTCTGGGGACCGCCCGGCACCGGCAAGACCACGCTGGCACGGATGATCGCCACGCACTGCGATGCCGCGTTCATGAGCATCAGCGCGGTGCTGGCCGGCGTGAAGGAGATTCGCGAACGGGTCGCCGAGGCGCGCGATCGGCTGGCCACCAGCGGGCAGCGCAGCGTGCTGTTCGTGGACGAGGTGCACCGCTTCAACAAGGGCCAGCAGGACGCCTTCCTGCCGCACATCGAGGACGGCACCCTGTACTTCGTCGGCGCGACCACCGAGAACCCGAGCTTCGAGCTGAACAACGCGTTGCTGTCGCGGGTGCGCGTGTACGTGCTGCGCTCGCTGGAGCCGAACGATCTGCGCGCCATCATCGATCGGGCGCTGGACGATGTCGAGCGCGGGCTGGGCAGCGAGCGCATCGTCATGAGCGATGCGCACCGCGATGCGCTGGCCGCCACCGCCGACGGTGACGCGCGGCACGCGCTGGTGCTGCTGGAACTGGCGGCCAGCTGCGCGCGCGAACAGGATGGGCGGCGCATCATCGACGAGGCCGTGCTGGAGGAGGTCACGCGCGATTCGCTGCGCCGCTTCGACAAGGGCGGGGATGCGTTCTACGACCAGATCTCGGCGCTGCACAAATCGATGCGCGGCTCGGATCCGGACGCTGCGCTCTACTGGCTGTGTCGCATGCTGGACGGCGGCTGCGATCCGCTGTACATCGCCCGGCGCATCCTGCGCTTTGCCTCCGAGGACGTCGGCAACGCCGATCCGCGCGGGGCCGAGCTTGCCTTGTACGCCTGGCAGGCGTTCGAGAGGCTGGGCGCGCCCGAGGGCGAGCTGGCGCTGGCGCACGCCGCCGTGTACCTGGCCTGTGCGCCCAAGAGCAACGCGGTCTACACCGCCTACAAGCGGGCGCGCGCGTTCGTGAAGGGGCACGGTTCACAGCCGGTACCGATGCACCTGCGCAACGCGCCGACGAGCCTGATGAAGGAGCTCGGCCACGGCGAGGGTTACCGCTATGCCCACGACGAGGTCAACGGCTTCGCCGCCGGTGCCGACTATTTCCCCGAAGAGGCTGGCCGGCAACGCTTCTACGAACCGGTCGAGCGAGGGCTGGAAATCCGTATCGGCGAGCGATTGAGCGAGCTGCGCCGGCTGAACGCCGAGAACGCGGGCAAGCGTTGAGCCGGCCCGCCAGTGTCCTGTCCCAGAGATACCCTGCCTCCCAGAGGCTGCGTGCGCCCGCCCGGCAAGGCGCCTCGACGAAGGCGTGCTGGTTCTGCCGCCAAGCGCTCCAACGCAGGGCCGGGACCGCTCTGGACGACCCTTCGGGTTTATGCCCGCGCTGTATCGGCTCGTGCAGGGGGTGGCGCATTGTGCAGAGGCTCCCTAGACTCCGCCGATCGTTCCGGAGACACCACATGCTCGCCGCGCTTAGAGGATCGTCCCCCGGCGTGCTGATCACGCGCCTGCTGATCGCCGCCACCGTCGTGTTCGCCACCTACAACCCGACCGGTCGCTCCATCGGTCACTGGGTGGTGCAGAACGACAACCCGTTCGATGCCTGGGTGGTGCTCGTGGCGATCGTCACGTTGCTGATCAACGTGGCGTTGCTGATCGCCGCCTGGAAGGCGCTCGGCATGCTGGGCGCGCTGATCATCGCGGTGCTGTTCGCCGCCCTGGTCTACCTGTCGTTGCAGGAGGGCTGGGTGCGGACCGACAACCAGGCCTCGCTGGAATGGCTGGCGCTGATCCTGGTCAGCGTGTTTCTGGGCATCGGCCTGTCCGGGGCGATCATCTGGCGGCGCGCCACCGGACAGGTGATCACCGACGAGGCACCGGACGTCGATCGTTGAGTCCACCCGAAGCTCGATGTCCCGGAGCCGAACGATGATCCGCCACCGAACGCTCGACTACCGCGATGCGGCCGATGCGCGCACGCTGGTACGGCTGCTCGACGATTACGCCCGCGATCCGATGGGCGGCGGTGCGCCGCTGCCGGACGAGACGCGGCAACGGCTCGCCGGCGTGCTGGCGCGCACCGCCGGCGCGTTCTCGATCGTGGCCGAACGCGAGCACGGCGCCGGAGAACGCGAAGCGTTGGGGCTGGCGAACTGCTTCACCACCGTGTCCACGTTCGCGGCAGCCCCGTTGGTGAACATCCACGATCTGAGCGTGGTCGCGGCGGCGCGTGGTCAGGGTATCGGCCGGGGTCTGCTGCAGGCGGTCGAGGATCACGCGCGCACGCTGGGGGCGTGCAAGGTCACGCTGGAGGTGCTGGAGGGCAATGCGGTGGCTCGCGCCGCCTACCAGCGTGCCGGGTTCAGCGGCTATTCGCTGGACGACGTCACCGGACACGCGTTGTTCTGGCAGAAGTCCCTGCTTCCCCCGGCCGCCTGATCCCCGGCGTCGATCACGACGCGGCACCGTCCCGACCGGCGTGCTCGGCCAGGGCCCATGCCACGTGTTCGCGGACCAGCGCCGACGGGTGCGCGCTTCGTTGCTCCAGGGCGCAGATCACCTCCGGGGTGGACGGTGCGTTGCCCAGCGCCACGGCGATGTTGCGCAGCCAGCGCGCGTGACCGATGCGCCGGATCGGCGAGCCTTCCAGGCGGCGGTCGAACTGCGGCTCGCTCCAGCCGAACAGCTCCACCAGCGAGGCGGCATCCAGTCCGTGGCGCGGGTGGAAATCGGCTTCGCGCGTGGGGGCGGTGAACTTGTCGAACGGGCAGGCCAGCTGGCAGTCGTCGCACCCGTAGATGCGATTGCCCATCGCGCGCCGGAATTCGAGCGGGATCGGGCCTTGCAGCTCGATCGTGTGGTAACTGAGGCAGCGGCGCGCATCCAGTTTCCACGGCGCCACGATCGCACCGGTCGGACAGGCCGGCAGGCAGGCGTTGCAGCTGCCGCAGTGCTGCCGCGTCCGCGGCGGGTCCACCGGCAGCGGCAGGTCGGTGTACAGCTCGCCCAAAAAGAACCAGCTTCCGGCCCGTTCGTCGATCAGGTTGGTGTGCTTGCCGATCCAGCCCAGCCCGGCCTTTTCGGCGATGGCCTTTTCCAGCACCGGTGCGCTGTCCACGAAGGCGCGGTAGCCGAACGGACCGATGGCCCGTTCGATGCGGGTGGCCAGGCGCTGCAGACGCCGCCTGAGCACCTTGTGATAGTCGCGCCCCAGCGCGTAGCGCGACACGTAGGCGAGCGCCGGATCGCCCAGCACGTCGACGGCATCGCGCGCGTTCGGCGGGAAGTAGTCGAGCCGCACCGAGACGATGCGTACCGTGCCGGGGACCAGATCGGCCGGGCGACTGCGACGCGTGCCGTGGCGCGCCATCCAGTCCATCTGCCCGTGCAGCCCGGCGTCCAGCCAGTTCAGCAGCCGCGTCTCGTGCTTGCCCAGGTCGGTGTCGGTGATCGCCAGCGCCGACAAGCCCAGCTCGCGACCCCAGTCGCGGATCGCGTCGGCCAGTCCCGTCAGCCCGGACGGACCCGTCGGCCGCGTCAGGTCGAAGGCCCGCTCAGCAGGTGGTTCGCAGGAAGTCGTCATCGGGTACCGCGGTGAAGTGCCCGCTCTTGTAGCAGACCCGGGTGCCGGGCGTACCGGCCCACGACTGCCAGGCGGGCACCGGGTTTCTGATCCAGCTGCCGGCACCGAAGCTGCCGTGCGCATCGTGGAGCTCGCCGCTGAGCACGAAGACCTCGTCGCCGACCGGATCGAGCGTCGGGCGAAAGGCGACCGTGCTGGTCCAGCGCATCAGCATCACGTTGGCCTTCTCCTGGCCGTGCAGCGGCAGGACCTCGATGCCCTCGGTCGGTCCGTGCAGCCAGACGTCGGCATCGGTCGTGTCGCGCTGCCTGCGGTCGACATCCTGCGGCGCGATCTGCCCGATCGAGACCAGCAGCAGCGCATCGGTCGACAGCTCGGCAGGCGCGCAGGCCTGTGGCCCGTGCAGGGGTTGGCGCAACCAGCTGCCGGCAGGGAACGCTTCATCGTCCAGCAGCAGGGTGCCGCGCTGCACGAAGATCTCGGCGCCCGGAAGCGGGCCGCTCGACAGCGCGCCGGTGCTCTGCCCGGCGGCGATCTGCACCAGCATCCGTGCCTCGGCGCGAACCAGTTCGAGGATGCGCAGGTTCAGCCCGGGTCTGGGCGACGGGCGGAACGGCGGCGTGTCGGGCAGGCAGATCTCGCGGTGCGCCCGGTCGGCGGCCACATCCGGCTGATCGGCCGGTATCAACCGGGCGAACGGGTCCATTGCCGCGGGCCGGACCGGATCGCCACTCACGATCGCCGGGCGGGCAGATCGACCCGTTGAACTTTGATCCGACGGTCGCTATCCTGCGGAGAACATTTGGAGAACGTTCGATGAGCGAAGCGTCCCCCCTCACGCACCTGGAAGCGCGCGTGCTGGCCGCCATAGAGCGGCACGTGCGTGCCGAGGGGGTCGCGCCGACCATCGCCGAACTGGCCATCGATCTGAGGCTCAAGTCGAAGGGCACGGTACATCGCTATGTGCAGTCTCTGATCGCCAAGGGCAGGCTGGAGCGGCATGGTAACGGTTGGCGGGGCCTGCGCATCGTCGGGTTGTCGATGCCGGATCGGCCGTCGAACGTGCATCGGCTGCCGCTGCGCAGGCGCGAGGATGTGGAGCCTCCGGTCGAACTGCGCCCTGGGGTCGTGACGCCGACGCGTCGGGACGACCGCGAACCGGTGCCGCGGGGCAATGTCGATACACCCGTGATGCTGGCGGCACCGTCGGGCGATCCGGACGAGGCGTCCGCCGCCGATGCGACCGGGCACCGCATCCCGCTGCTCGGCCGCATCGCCGCCGGTCTGCCGATCGAGGCGATCGAGGATCAGCGCTTCCTGGACCTGGCCGGCCTGTTCGCCGGGCCCGAACGCTACGCCTTGCGCGTCAGCGGCGACTCGATGATGGATGTCGGCATCCTCGACGGCGACACCGTCATTCTCAGGAAGCAACGCACCGCTCGCACCGGCGACATCGTCGTGGCGCTCATCGATGGTCAGGAGGCCACGCTGAAGCGTCTGGGCAAGGTGCGCGACGGCATGGTGGAGCTGATACCCGAGAACGCGTCCATGCAGCCGCTGCGCTATGCCGCGGCGCGCGTCAGTTTCCAGGGAGTGCTCATCGGCCAGTTGAGAAGCTACTGATGGTCGGCGAGGAGGGGTTGCGGCTTCACGAGGAGGAATCATGAGCGAGTCGTCGGCAACCGATGAGCTGGTGCATGCCCTGAAGGTGGCCTACACCTACCTGCCGCAGGCGCTGGACGTGAACGATTACGATTTTCCGGGCCGGGTGGAGCGCACGCTCGCCGATATCGCGCTGGTGCGCGAGGCGTTGCTGACGCACGACATCGACCCGGACGAGGTGGCCGGCGAACTGGAGCTCGGCGCGCCCGACTCGAGTCTTTGAACAGCTCGGCGGGCCGGGCGTCCAGCGGCGTGCCGGCATGAATGCCGACAAGCGCCGGCAGATGTTCGAGCGGCTGGCCGCCGAGCGGCCGGACCCGCAGCCGGAGCTGGAATACGACAGTCCGTTCGAACTGCTGATTGCGGTCATCCTGTCGGCCCAGGCGACCGATGTCGGGGTCAACCGGGCTACCCGTCACCTGTTCCCGGTCGCGCGCACGCCGTCCGCCATGCTGGCGCTGGGCGAGGAGGGCGTGCGCGAGCGCATCCGCACGATCGGCCTGTTCAACGCCAAGGCGCGCAATGTCATCCGCACCTGCGCCCTGCTGGTCGAGCGGCATGCGGGTGAGGTGCCGGCGTCACGACAGGCGCTGGAGGCGCTGCCGGGCGTCGGGCGCAAGACCGCCAACGTGGTCCTGAACATCGCCTTCGGCCAGCCGACGCTGGCGGTCGACACGCACGTCTTCCGAGTGGCCAACCGCACCGGGCTCGCACGCGGCACGACGCCCGAGCGGGTGGAGCGCGCCTTGCTCAGGCACGTGCCGCGCGATTTCCTCCAGGATGCGCATCACTGGTTGATCCTGCACGGGCGCTACACCTGCCTGGCGCGCACGCCGCGTTGCCCGGACTGCTCGATCGCCTCGTTGTGCGACTATCCGGACAAGACCCCGCCAGCGAAGGCGCCGCCTGCCGGGCGCGCCCGATCTTGACCCGATGCTCGTGCAGTCGCTAAGGTCGTGGCGGACCGGATTCCGCGAAACCGAGGTGTAGAAACCGCTGGCATGCCCGCCTCGACGCTGACCGGCTCGACCGAACCGTTCGCCGATGACGCCCCGGATCGCGATCTCGCCGACCAGGCGTTCGAGCGTGCGCTGTCGCAGGCATCGGTGCTGGTCGTGGACGACGAACCGGGCATGTGCAACTTTCTCAAGCGTGCCCTGGTGCCGCGCTGCGCCCTGGTCGAGGTGGCCGCCTCGGCGGAGGAGGCGGAGGCGCTGCGCCTTCGCTATCACTTCGATCTGCTGCTGGTGGACATCCGCCTGCCCGGATTGTCGGGCCTGGACTGGCTGTCGCGCCTGCGCGAGCGCGGCGTGCGCACCCCGGTGATCTACATGACCGCCTATGCGGACATGCAGATGTCCATCCAGGCGCTGCGCCACGGCGCTGGCGACTTCGTGATCAAGCCGTTCCGTACCGACGCGATGTTGCAGGCACTGCACCGCGCGCTGGTACGTCACCGCCCGGTGGGCCTGGACGAGCTGGGTCGGCTGAAGCTTGCCCGGACGGCCGCCGAGCACGGCGTCATCGGTCGAGGCAAGGCTATCGCAGAGACCCTGCGACTGGTACAGCGGGTCGCTTCCGCACCGAGCACCGTGCTGATCCACGGCGAGACCGGGACCGGCAAGGGGCTGATCGCGCGCACGGTGCACGCGCTCGACCGACGGCCGGGCGAGTTCGTCACCCTGGACTGCGGCAGCGTGCCGGGCGAGCGGTTCGAAAGCGAGCTGTTCGGGCAGGTACGCGGCGCCTTCGCGGGAGCGCAGAACGCGCGCCCCGGGCTGATCGCGCACGCCGAGCGAGGCACGCTGCTCCTGGACGAGATCGGCGAGCTGCCGCTCAGCCTGCAGGCCAGGCTGTTGCGCGTGCTCGAGGAGCGGATGATGCGACCGCTCGGCGCCGAGCGCGAGCAACGCGTGGACGTCCGGGTGATCGCGACCACCAACCGGGACCTGGGCGCCATGGTGCGCGATGGCCGCTTTCGCGAGGATCTGTGGTTTCGTCTGAACGTGCTGCCGATCCGCGTGCCGCCGCTGCGCGAGCGGCTCGACGACCTGCCCTTGCTGGTGGAGCACTTCGTGCAACGGCTGTCGGTGCGGTTGAAGCGTGCGCCGATCACGCTGATGCATGCCGATCACGAACGACTGCGAAGCTGGCGCTGGCCCGGCAACGTGCGTGAGTTGCGCAACACGATCGAGCGGGCCCTGCTGACCGGGACGCTGCCGCCGGACAGCTGTCTGGGCGAGGCGCACGAAGCCTCGATGCCCACGGGTACCGAGGGCTTTCCGCTGGACTGGTCGCTCGATGCGGTCGAGCGCACCCACATGCGCGCCGTCCTGGCCAGCACCGGCAACAACAAGTCGGCCGCGGCGCGCGTGCTGGGCGTCTCGCGCAAGACACTGGAACGCAAGCAGCAGCAGTGGGACCAGGCTGCCGTTCGCGAACAGGACAAGGACGGTTGATGCCCCCGGCGCCCGGTCGCCCGGGTGCGCTGTCGCGTCGGGTTCGCACGCTGCGCTTTCGCCTGCTGGCGCTGGTCCTGGTGCCGCTGGTCCTGCTGGCGATGACGGTCATCCTGCTGGGCGCGCGCTGGTCGACCGACATCACCTACCGGCAACTGCGCGCCATGGTGACCACCGACCTGAGCGTGGCGCGCGATGCCTTCCAGCGACTGCAGAGCGATGCGCTGATCCGGCTGGCCGACGCCGCCGGTGATCCCGCCCTGCTCGCGGCACTGGACGAGGGTGACACCGATGCGCTGGACGAACTCATCGGCCGTACCGCGAGGCAACGCGGCTTCGATTCGCTGACGGTGTACGACGCCGAGGCGAACGAGCGGTTTCGCCAGGGTGCCTGGATCGCCATGCCCGCACCGGACGTGGCGCTGTGGCAGCAGGTGCGCAAGCGTTCGATGTCGATCAGCGAACCGATCGTGACCGGTGCGGTCGGCGTGGAGCGCGTACCGCGCTCGCTCTGGAGCGCGGAGCTGTCCGACGCCGCGGTCGAGATCGCGCTGGTCGATACGCCGCGCGCGGCACCGGACGAGCGTGCCGTGGCCGGTGCGCTGGAGGACCGGGCGCTGCTGGTGAGAGTGCTGCATCCGGTGCTCGATGACCGCGGCCGGACCCGGGCCTGGCTGGACGCGGGCGTGCTGCTGAATCGCAGCCTGCTGTTCGTGGACGCCATGCGGGACCTGGTCTACGGACCGGGTCGTCTGGCCGACGGATCGCGCGGTACGGTCACGCTGTTCCTGGACGATGTTCGTGTCAGTACCAACGTGCCGGACCGCGAGGCACGTCGCGCGCTGGGCACACGGGTATCGGCCGAGGTGCGCGAGCACGTGCTCGGCCGAGGGTTGCGCTGGATCGATCGCGCCTTCGTGGTCAACGCCTGGTACATGTCGGCCTACGAGCCGATCCTGGACCCGGCCGGCAGGCGCATCGGCATGTTGTACGTCGGTTTCCTGGAGCAGCCCTTTCGGGCCGACCTGCTGCGCGCGATCGCGGCGCTGGCGATCCTGTCGCTCGCCGGTTGCCTGCTGGCCGCCCTGGCCGCGACGCTGGGGGCCCGGGCGATCTTTCAGCCGGTCGAGCGCATGGCCGAGGTCGTGCGCGCCACCGCGATCGGCGAGCACCGGCGAATCGGCACGCTGGAGGCGGCCGACGAGCTGCGCGAGCTGGCGCGGCAGTTCGATGCCATGCTGGACGCGCTCGAAGCGCAGCGCCTGCGGATCGAGGACGACTCGCGCAGCCTGGAGCGCAAGGTGACCGAACGTACCGAGGCGCTGCAGGAGCGCAACGTCCGGTTGCAGGAGTCGCTGGACCTGCTGCGGCGCACGCGCGAGCAGCTGGCCACCGCCGAGCGACTGGCGGCGCTGGGCGAGCTCACGGCGGGCGTGGCGCACGAGATCAACAACCCGACCGCGGTGATCCTGGGCAACCTGGACATCCTGGTCGAGGAGATCGGCGACGCGCGGGAGGGCGTCAGCGTGGAGATCGACCTGATCATGGATCAGGTGTTCCGCATCCGTTCCATCACCGATCGGCTGCTGGCCTGGTCGCGCGCCGCCTCGATCCCGCAGCCACCGGCACCCGCGGGGCGCATCAGCGCGACGCTGGCCTCGCTGGTGGCCGACGCGCTGGCCCTGGTGCAACACGAGTTGCTGGCCCGCGACGTGAGCATCATCGAGGAACACGCCGACCACGCGCACGTCGCGATCGATCCGCAGGAGTGCCTCCAGGTGCTGGTGAACCTGGTGCAGAACGCGCTGGAGGCCGGCGACAACGAGCGCAGCCGCGCGCAGACGCTCAGCCTGCGCAGTCGGCCGGCCGGCGACCTGGTCCTGCTGGACATCGAGGACAACGGCCCCGGGATCCTGCCCGAGCATCTGCCGCGCCTGTTCGACCCGTTCTTCACCGCCGGCAAGCGGGGCGGCTCCGGACTGGGCCTGTCGGTCAGCCACGGCATCGTGCATCGGGCGGGCGGGCGCATAGAGGTGTCGTCCCGGTACGGAAAGGGCGCACGGTTCACGCTGGTGCTGCCGCGTGCCCGAGGCGAGCGGACCGATATCCCGACGTCGGCCGCCCTGTCTCGAACGTGACGTATCGTCAACTTTCGTCTCGATGGGTTTCGGACCGTTTCTTCCCCGCCGTTAGCCACTAACCTACCGGGGTAGACCTGACCGGCCGATCGTCCCGTGGCACGCCCCTATCCCCTGACCGACCTCGTCAAGCTCGTGCGCGCCTATGGCGTGCTGGCTGGCACCTCCGACGAGGAACGCGTCCTGGCCGGACCGATCAGCCGTCGCTGGATCGCCACGGAGGTCGAGCGGCAGGTATCGCTCGCCTCGCTGCCCAAGGCGTTGTTCAGGACGCCGCGCGGACGCGATCTGCTGGCGGCCGAACTGTTCGGCGAGAAGGATGTCGATCCGGAGACGCTCAGGCCCGAAGAGCTGGACATCGACTCGCTGGCGGCGGGCCGCATGATCAATTCGAACCGGTTGCCCAAGCTGGAGCCGATGATCCACGCGGCGGTGCTGGTCGCCAACATCCTGCTGGGCGTCAAGCTGTACGGCATGCACGGGCGCGGCCATCCGGGCATCACCCACGACCTGATCGTGGCGGCCATGCTGCAGGACGCGATCGGCAAGCCGAACCGGTTCAGCGGCATCACGCCGATCGATCACGAGATCGTCGACGATGCGTACGTGCTGACCTGGTTCGGCGATCGGGTCGCGGCCCTGACGCGCGAGCTGTCCGACACGATCGCCTGGTTCGACAGCGCGTTCGAGAAGGACCTCAAGCCTGCCGAACCCGAGAACCCGGCCATCGCCACGGCCGTGGCCGCCATCATGGCCAGCCGGCTGCGGTTGAGCGCACGCGCGGCCGGCGACCGGGTGATCAGCTTCCTGGACGCCGTGCAGCGCCGCGAGCTGAGCCAGGCCGGCATCGATTGCACCGACGATTTCCCGGAACGGCGCTGGCTGGCGCGCGATCACGCTCGCGCCGTCGCCGCGTTCGCCTACACCGGCTGCGATCACTACGCGTTGCGCGAGCCGTTGCGCAACACCCTGCTGATGGCGGTCAAGGACGTGCTCGACGATCCGTCCAAGCGGGACCGCCTGTCCGGGCGGCGCGGCAAGGCCACGCACGAGGTGCACATCAACCTGCCGGTGATGGAGTACTTCGTGGCGGCGGAGGCCCCCAACTCGATCGAGACGGTGCACATCGCCAGCCTGGAGATGATGCGCTCGCTGGAGCGCGGGCGTCGCAAGTCGCTGTCCAGCATGAGCGCGCACGCCTTCCGCATCGCGGAACTGGCCGAACGCGTGCTGGGGCGTGCGCTGGAGCCGCTGGTGGTCACCGTGGCCATGCTGCACGATGTGGTCGAGGATGGCGGCGAGCGGGTGACCGGGTTCGGGCATTCGCTGCGACGCATCCAGTTCCGCTTCGGCGGGCCGATCGCGGCCATGGTGTCCGAACTCACCGACTCCAGCGTGGCCAGTGCCGGCGCCCTGAAGGCGCGCCTGACCCTGCAGCAACCCTACCTGCTCAGTCCGCAGGACCAGTTCGACACCGATCGCTTCACCACCATGCGTCTGAAGCCGACCGAGGCGGAAGTGCCCTACACGTTGGCCGGTATCGTGATCAAGCTGCTCGACACGGTGGTCTCGCTGGAAGAGGGCATTCGCGATCCGGACCTGATGAGCGGTCACTGGCGTCACTCCGGCGCTCGGATCTACTGGGCCGAGCGGGTGCGAGGGGCCATCGTCCGTCCGCTGGTGGAGCGCTTGCTGATCGAGCTGCGCGACAGTCGCGAAGACCCGCGCTACTCGGCGCGTCCGCATCACGTGAACGTCGTGCGGCTCAAGGCCGGTCGCTCGCTGATCGAGACGATGCTGATGTGGCAGGACCTGTATGCCACCCAGAACCTGGCGATCCTGGCGCGCGAGTACGGGCTGGGCGAGGATCAGCGAGCGTTGCTGATCCAGTTGTTCAACGATCGCAACGTCAGCAAGCAATGGTTTCGGGAGCGTGTGCTGCACGGTGTGCTCGATGACGGGGCGTTGATCGAGGCGCTGTTCAGCGGTCGACTGCCCGAGCTCGGGTACACCACCCTGTATCGCAAGGATGCCGCCGAGGGCTCGGCACGGGACGAGAGCACGTTCCAGGCGTACCGTCGCTCGGCGCTGCGTCGCCAGGAGATCCGCGAGGAACTGGGGCTGGCCACCAGCGCCAAGCTGGCCTCGCTGCAACTGCGCCGCGAACAGGTGTTGCGCGCCTACGACGCCGCGGTCGAGCGTGCCGACGAACTCGATGCCCAGATCCACGTGGTGGACGTGGTGGACGTGGGCGAGCCGGATCCGGTCCCGCCGTCGGCGGCCGACACGTCGGCCCGGGGAACGGAGCCGGACATCGAGTTGAGCACCTTGCCGGTGGGCGGCAACGTGGTGCGACTGGTCAGGAACGGGGGCTGAGCGATTCGTGGCCGCCGGGCATCAGCACACGCTTGCGGCCAACGGCGAGGGCAGGTGGGCCGGGGCCAGGCTTGCCGCGGTGAGCGGTTCCGGCTGATGCAGGAAGAAGCCCTGGGCAAGGTCCACGCCCAGCTTGCGCACCTGCTCCAGCGTCTCGGCGCTGTCCACCCCTTCGGCGACGGTCTTCAGCCCCATGACGCGAGCGACCCGGACGAACCCGTGCACGGCCGCCTCGTTCAACGCATCGCCGGCCAGCCCGGCCACGAACTGACCGTCGATCTTCAGCACGTCGACCGGCAGTGACTTGAGGTAGCCGTACGAGGCGGCCCCGGCACCGAAATCGTCCAGGGCGAAGCGCACGCCTAGCGCCTGCGCCCGTTCGATGAAGGCGGCAGCGTTCGCCACGTCGGCCATGGCGGCGGTCTCGGTAACTTCCAGGCAGAGCCGACCGCACGCGCCGGGCCCCGCGCTGTCCAGCAGCGCGATGACATCCCTCTGGAATACCCGGTCTTCGATCGATCGTCCGGACAGGTTCACGAACAGGCGTTCCACGCCGCCCCGATCGTCCTGCGCGAGCAGCAGGTCCACCACGTGTCCCAGTACCCAGCGATCGATCCGGGTCGAGAAGCCGAAGCGCTCGGCGGCCGGCATGAACAGCGCCGGAAAGATCAGGCTGCCATCGGTATCGCGCAGACGGATCAGCACTTCGGCATGCATTCGTGCATCGTCCGGATCGAGCGACAGGATCCGCTGCGCGTGCAGCACGAACCGACCCTCGTCGAGTGCCTGTGCGAGCCGGGTTGCCCAGCGCATGCGGCGGCGGCGGTCCAGTACAGCCCGGTTGGTCTCGGACCAGGCGTGCACCCGGTTGCGCCCCTCCTTCTTGGCCGCGTAGCAGGAGGAATCGGCGCACTTCAGCGCAGCGGACACATCGCACCAGCGCGCATCGAACGGCACCAGGCCGATGCTGGTGCCGATGCGGTAGCCACGATCCTCGTGCAGGAAGCGGAACGCCTCCATGCGCTCGCAGATGCGCTGCGCGACGGCCAGGGCGCGGTCCCAGTCGCCGTGATCGAGCAGCACCCCGAACTCGTCCCCGCCCAGTCGCGCCAGCGTGCCGTCTTCGCCCACGATGCCGGTCAGCAGTCGGCCCATCTGGATCAGCAGGCGGTCCCCGGCCGCGTGGCCGCAGGCATCGTTGACCAGCTTGAACTGATCCAGGTCGATGAACATCAGGGCGCTGGCGCGGCGTGTCCGTTTCAACTCCGTCAGCGAGCGGGACAGGATCTGCTCGAACTCGGTGCGATTCACCAGGCCGGTCAGCGCATCGTGGCTGGCGCGGTGCATCATGGTTCGGACCAGGCGACGCTGCCGGGTCACGTCGCGGAATACCAGCACGGCCCCCAGCACCGTATTCCACCGATCCAGTATCGGCGCGACGCTCTGCTCGATGTCGTGTTCGCTCGAATCCCGGGCGACGAGTACCGAGCGAATCTCCGGCTGATCGCCATCCTGTCCGGACAGGCACAGCGAGAACGCACCGCCGGCCGGCCGTCGGGTGCGTTCGCAGACGGTGCGGTAGACCTGTGACACCGGTCGGCCGCAGGCGCCTTCGGAGCGATGCCCGGTCAGCCGCTCGGCGACCGGGTTGAGCCAGGTCACGTTACCGTGCGAATCCGTCGTGATGACCGCATCGCCGATGGACTGGAGCGTGACCCGCAGCAGCTCGTGCTGCCGGGTCAGCTCTTCGGTCGCCAGCGTCAACTGGTGATGCACGCGATCCAGGGCCTGGCGTTGCTGCACGCGATCGGTGATGTCCTCGACCGTGCCGACGTAGCCGGAAGGTCCCCGCTGCCCGTCGTCCACCGGTCTGGCCACGGCGCGCAGGCAACGCACCGTTCCGTCGCGGTGCTGCACGCGAAACTCCTCGTCGAATTCCTGTCGGGCGATCGCGGCGACGTTCCAGTCGTGGAACAGGGCGTCCCGGTCCTCGGGATGAAGCGTGGTGGCCCAACCGTGCCCGAGGGCCTGCTCGTTCGTCGCACCGAAGATCGATTGCCACCGATCGTTCGTGTAGGTGCATTCTCCCTCGGCCGTGGTCGAGAAGATGCCCAGCGGCGATGATTCGGACAGCGCCCGGAACCGTGCCTCGCTGCTCGCCAGGGCTCGCGCCGCGCAACGTTCCTCGAGCAGCTCGACGATGGCCTTGGCCAGGCAGGCCAGGATGTCGCGCTGTTCGGGCGAGAGCTGGCGGGCAAGGCTGTCCAGCACGCATAGCGAGCCGGCGTGAGCGCCGTCGTTCAGTTGCAGGGGATGGCCGGCGTAGAAGCGTACCGGAAGCGAGCCGACCATCGGCACGGGGTCGGTGCACGCTGTCAGGGATGCCAGGTCCGGCACTTCGGTGACCTCGCGACGGCAAAGCGTGTCACGGCAGAACGTGTGCCCGAGCGGCAGCTCGCTTGGGCCGGTCAGTCCGATTCGGGACTTGAACCAGTGGCGTCCGCCATCCATCAACGAGATCACCGCGGCCGGTGCGTCGCAGGCGAGCGCTGCCGCACGCGTCAGGGCATCGAGTCCAGGTTCCGGCGGGGTGTCGAGGATGCGCAGGCGTGCCAGCGAACGTAACCGCCGCGACTCGCTCAGCACGGGTGTGCCCCGGACACGGTGTCGAGGCGTTCCCGGTCGCGAAGGGCGGATCGGATCGGCATGACAACCCTCGCAAAGGCAACTGAACGACAACTGCGTCACACTACGTCATTGCAAAGGGCGGTACCGCGATGAATTGTGTCTCATTGTGACGATCGTGGTTCGCCTATACCTCCATCACCACCTGCCGCTCCGGCACGCGATAGCCACCCAGTTCCGCCGCTTCGCGTACCGCAGCATCGTCCCCCAGCCGTTCCAGCAATTGCTGCACCGGTCGGCGGAAGAAGGTGCGCCTGTCGACCACCAGGTCGATGGCGACATCGGTCGTGGCGATGAAGCCGAGCCGGTACTCGCGTGCCACGCTCTGCACCCCCGGCGCGATGTCGGCCGCACCCACGTTCACCAGAGCCGCCGCCGCGCGCTCGCTGTGGCAGCGTTCCACCACGTGCAGCTCGCCGAGCGTCACGTCGTGTTCGGCGCAGGCGTCGGCCAGCGTGCGCCCGGTACCGGTCTGCTCCCCGCGCAACGCCCAGCGAAGCGTGCGATCGTGCAGCAGCGAGGCCACCCGATCGTGCGGCTCGTCGGCACCGGCCGGATGGCGAGCCGCGGCGTTCTCGCCGAGGATGAAGCCCTGGGTGCGCTCGAAGCAGCGCACCACGGTCCAGCTCGCATGGTTGCGGTAACCGCGCAGCAGGGCCACGTGGCGTCGGGCGTGCGGTTCGCGAGCGCCCCAGTTGATGAAGCAGGCATCGACTCGGCCGGCGTCCAGCATGCTCAGCCCGTGACGCGTACCGGCAGGACAGTAGGCCAGCAGTGCGCTGCGCTGCCAGTCGATCGCCAGGCGACTGCAGACGCGATGCACGAGCCGGTCGTCGCTACCGGCGATCAACAGGCGATCGGCGAGCACCCCGCCATGGCTGTTCTCGATCAGCCAGCGCTCGATCAGCGTGCGAGGGAACAACCACTTGCCGGTGATCTTCGTTCCCGGCAGTACACCTTCACCGGCCAGCTGGTAGATCTTCTTCTCGTTCAGGTGCAGCAGGCCGGCCAGCTCCGGCACCGACAGGAACGGCGATGCGTGACGCAACGCCTCGACGGGCACATCGAGCGACAGGTCGGTGGAGGCGTGCACGCGCGGACCGTCAGGACAGGTCCCGTTCGCCCTTGGTCGGCGGCGGCACCTTGCGTTGCGTCGGCATGGCATCGAATTCGACGTGCTCGGCACCGTGATAGACGAGGAAGTGTCGCCCCTTTGCGCGAGCGATCATGGTCATGCCGATCTCGCGCGCCAGCTCCAGCGCCATCTCGGTCACGCCCGAGCGCGACAGCAGCACCGGGATGCCCATGAAGGCGGTCTTCATGACGATCTCCGAGGTGAGCCGGCCCGTGGTGTAGAAGATCTTGTCGGCACCGTCGATACCGTCCAGCCACATGCGCCCGGCTATCGCGTCCGCCGCGTTGTGCCGGCCGACATCCTCGACGTGCATCAGCGATTCGGTCGCGGTGCACAGTCCGCAACCGTGCACGGCACCCGATATCCGGTACACCTCGTTCAACCGGCCCACGTTGGCGATCAGCTCGTACAGTGCCGATTGCCTGAGCGGCACGGGCGCCAGCTGCACCTCGTACAGCTTGTCCACCGTGCAGCTGAAGATGGTGCCCTGGCCGCAGCCGCTGGTGACGATGCGCCGCTTCATCTTCTCCTGCCAGTCGGCGATGCCGGTACCGGCACGGGTGGTCACGTCGACCACCTCCTGATCCCAGTCCACGACCACGGATTCGATCGCGTCCAGCCGGTCGATCAGCTTCTGGTTGCGTATGTAACCCAGCGTGAGCGCTTCCGGGCGCGTGCCCAGCGTCATCAGCGTGACCACCTCCATGCCGTCCACCCGGATGGTGAGCGGCAGCTCGCCCGGAATGTGCACCGGCACCGTCTCGCCGAACTCGTTCACCGCCTGGATCGCGTGCGCCGGTTCCAGGCCCTGGTCGGTCAGCACGGGTCGGCGCGCGGACACGTCGTTGCCGGCGGCGTCGGCGGCTGATGAGGCACGGTGCGGAATCGCGTTCATGTGCGTGAACTCGTGAGGGTCACCGGATTCTGGTGCCGTTTCCGCTCCCCGTCATCCAAAGTCCTTGCCGGAAATGGGGCAATTCGTGTCAGATCGGGACAAATTGTCGCAGTCGGGGCGGATGCGGACGGAGCTCATATGCTTTTATGCGTGTCCGATGCGCCGAGCCCGTTGCTTGCCCATGAGTCGTGCGTGACCGAACCTGACGCCACCACCCGCCTTCGATTGCACCTGCCGGTGGTCGTGGTGCTCGAGCGCCGCGAGGTCGTGACGCGCTTCTGGTCCGCGCCGTCGTGGTACCTGTCCAGCGTGCTGGTCGGCGAAGCGTTGGCCGATCACGTCGATGCGCAGCCGCTGCGCGAGACGGAACGAGGACGCGAATTCGCCTGGAGCGGACATCGCGTCACCTTGTACAAGGATGCCTGCGAACGGTACTGGCACGCCTTGATCGGTGATCGTCCGCTGGTCTACGTCGTCTGCCGCGAGCGTGCGGTGGGTGACGACAGCGATGCGGGCGCCGGCATCGCGCCGGTGGTGGTGACCATCGACTACGACGAGGCCACCGCGTTCGCCGAGACCGACGAGCTGGTGCTGTCCGGCGACATCACGCCGGAGCTGTACCGCTACATGGAGGCATTCGTGCTCGAACATTATCGTCCCAAGCCGTTCGAGAAACGCCGGCGCAAGCGCTGGGCGGACGGGGAGGGCGGGCACGGCACGTCTCGATCCGACGCATGAGCGAGCCTGCGCCACCGGACGGATCGGGCCGGTTCCTGCACCGCTGGTCGGCGCGCAAGCGGGAGGCGCCGAGCGCTCGCTCGGCGAGCGCGGACGATCCGTCGGGCGATCCGTCGGGCGATCCGTCGGACGATACCCTGGCGGCGCTCGACCGCGATGCCGGTCCGCTCGCCGACACGAACACCGCCGCTGACCCTGCGACGGGCACCGATCGGGAGTTGACGACCCCGCCGCTGACCGATGCCGACATGCCGAGCGTGGAGTCCCTGACCGAGACCAGCGACCTGTCCGGCTTCTTCAGTGACGGGGTCTCCGCCACGCTCAGGAAGGCGGCACTGCGCCGCGTCTTCTCCGGGGCGGCGTTCAACCGGCGCGATGGGCTGAACGACTACGACGGCGACTACACGGTGTTCGAGCCGCTGGGCGATACCGTGACGGCCGACATGAAATATCACGCGGCACGTCGCGAGCGACTCGAGCGCGAACGCGCCGAGGCCGATGCACGGCTCCAGCGACGGAGCGCCGATGAAGAAGCCGGATCGAGGGCCTCCGCGCAACGGGAAGAAGCCGATGCGGAAGCCGACGCAGAGGTCGACGCAGAGGTCGACGAGACGGCCCCTCGCGGTGACGGGGCCGTCGTCGAGCCCGACGTGCCGGGCGCAGCAGCGCCCGAGTCCGTCGTCGATACACCCCACCCGAGCGACCCCCCGGCATGACCGACCCGATCTCCGTCCCCTTCGTGCGCGACCCGATCGCGGCGGCCACCCCCTCGCCCGAGGCCACCGGCAGTGTCACCTACCGATCGGCCGGTGCCTGCCTGGTCATCGGCGAGCTCGAGGCCGCGTTGGCCGCGTTGGCCGGCCTGCCCTCGCTGTCCTGCAGCGTGTTCGTACCGGTACCCGGCGCCCGCGGTGTCCAGAAACGGCTGCTGGAGACCGGCGTGACGGTGTTCACGGGCGATGCGCCGCGGGTGGACGGGCACCTCGGTGATTTCACGGCGACAGCCGGTCCGGCCGATGCACCGATGGACCTTGCCGTCGCCACGTGGCGCGAGAGCGGACGCTTCGACCTGGTGCTGGATTTGGGGGGCGAACCGGTCCTGGGCCAGCGGTTGCCGCCGCCGGGCTACGTTCACCTGCCGCCCGGTACCGGGACGGCGATGGTCCGATCGGCGATGGAGTCGCTGGACTCGCTGGTCGGCGAGTTCGACAAGCCGCGCTATTTTCGCTATCGACCGGATATCTGTGCGCACAGCCGTTCCTCCCTGACGGGATGTTCCCGGTGCCTGGACGTGTGCGCCGCCGGCGCGATCGTCCCGGCGGGTGAAGGCGTGTCGATCGATCCCTACCTGTGCCAGGGTTGCGGAAGTTGCGCGACCGTGTGTCCGACCGGTGCGATGCGTTACGCCTATCCGGCGCTGCCCGAGGCCATCGAGCGCACCCGCGCCTCGATGCGCGCCCGTCCGGTCGACACCTTGCTGCTGCACGTGGAAGACGACGAGCCCGGGCTCGCGGCGCTCGGGGTGCCCGGCAACGTGCTGAGCCTGGTGGTGGAGGAAGTCGGCGCCTTCGGCCTGGACTACTGGTTGACAACGATCGCCGGCGGGATCTCGCGGATCGTGCTGATCGACGACTCGCCGGAGGATGACCCGGGTCGACGCGCGCTCGAGCAGCAGGCAGCCTTGCTGCATCGATTGCTGGGCGGACTGGACGGGTCCGGCGTGTCCGACGGATCGACGCCGATCGTCGCCTGCGTGCCGCTGGAACGGCTGGCGAAGACGCTGGAGGAACCCGGACCGCTTGCAAGGCCAGGCCGACAGGCGGCAGCCTTCAGCGTGACGGATGACAAGCGCGGTACCGTGCGCGCAGCGCTGGACACGCTGTGCGAGCACCATCCGCCGCGCGAGCCGGTGCTGCCCCTGCCGGGCGGTTCCCCGTTCGGACGCATCGCCGTCGACCCGCAGGCCTGCACGCTGTGCATGGCCTGCGTGTCGACCTGTCCGGCCGGTGCGCTGCTGGACGGCCGGGACACCCCGGCGCTGCGGATGATCGAGGCGAACTGCGTGCAGTGCGGATTGTGCGAGCAAGCGTGTCCGGAGCAGGCGATCACGCTGGATTCACGCTACGTGTGGGACAGCGTGGAGGCACGTCGTGCCGTCACGTTGAACGCGGAGGAGCCGTTCCATTGCGTACGCTGCCACAAGGCGTTCGCGACTCGTCGCCTGATCGACACCATGACGGCCAAGCTGGCCGATCACTGGATGTTTCGCGAATCGGCGGCGCGCAAGCGGTTGCGCATGTGCGAGGACTGCCGGGTCAAGGACTTGTTCGAGCATGAACCGGACGGACCGGACGTTCATCGCGGTGCCGCATCACCGGACGGAGGAAACCGATGAGCCGGACACGCGACGCGCTGCGGGTGCGCAGCGAGCAGGCCTTCATGGCCGACGAGATGCAGGCGGCCAGGGCCGGCACCTGGTCCTTCCTGGCGCGCGTGCTGAGGGCGGCTCCCGATGAGGCGCTGCTGGATACCCTGTCGGGCCTGGGGAGCATCGACACTGCCGACGGACCGATCGCGATGGGGTGGGAATTGCTGCGGCGTGCCGCCGTCGCGGCGGATCAGAAGGCGCTGGCCGAGGAGTACTTCGGATTGTTCATCGGACTCGGCCGAGGCGAACTGGTGCCCTTCGGCAGCTGGTACCTCACCGGGTTCCTGATGGAGAAGCCGTTGGCCGTCCTGCGACGCGACCTGATTCGCCTGGGCATCGAGCGCGAGTCGGGCGTGGCCGAATCCGAAGATCATGCCGCTGCCCTGGCCGAAGCCATGGCGATACTCGTGCGTGCCGGGGACGATGTGACCCTGGCCGATCAGCGAGCCTTCTTCGAGGCGCACCTGGGGCCCTGGATGCCACGCTTCTTCCAGGACATGCAGAACGCGGAGTGCGCAAGCTTCTACCGCTCGGTCGGTTTCTTCGGCGAGACGGTGCTCGGCTTCGAAGCCTCGTTGCTGGCCATGCCCGACTGATCGGCACGGCACGGGCGACGGATCCCGTCCGCCACCCGCACCGGGTCACGTACCGATCCTTCAGTCGGCGTGCTCGATCGACGCATGCTTCGGTCGACCCAGCAGGCCGCCCACGGCGGCCGCGATCAGTCCGACCAGCGAGGCGACGAACGCCAGGAAGGCCGCCGTCGAGACGCTCTCGGCCGCGGTCTGCGCCGCCTCGGCTGCCCGGGCCTGCGCCTGCACGACGTTCTGCTCGATCGTGGCGACCGCCTCGTTCGCTCGTGCCTGCCAGCGATCGACCGTCCGCTGCGCCTCGGCTTCGGAGATGTCGAAGCGTGCGGCCACCTCGCCTTTGAGCTGTTCGCGATCCTCGTCCGAGATCACCGCATCCGGTCCCGCGAACAGCTGGTCCACCATGCTCGTGACGTCCTGGGCCGCATCGCCGGGCGAGCTCACCACGTCGCTCGCCGTGGAGCGGGCGATCTGCAGAGCGCGATCGCGCTCCTGCGGGCCGACCACGGTGGAGGCGATGCCTTCGATCTCGGCACGGATGTCCTGCGGTGCCAGGTCGCGTTCACGCATCGTCTGACGGACCTCGGGCGGCAGGTCGTTCATGCCGATGTTCGGGATCAGGCTCTCGACCGACAGATCGTCCGGAAGCGCTGCCTGCACGGAGGACCCGACGGCGCCGCCCGCCTTGCCCAGCAACGAGGCCGTGCCGCCGGCGATGTTGCCGACGGCCGTGGTGGCCAGCCAGAACATGGCCAGTGTCGCCACCGCCCAGACCGCCGCACCGTGCAGCACGCTGCCCTGCTTGCGCGGCACGCCGGCCAGGCGCCCGGCCACGTAGCCACCCACCAGCAGGGCCACCAGCTGCGAGCCGACCAGCCAGATGCCGGAACCGCTGGCCAGCGCACCCGCACCCGGCGTGCCGTCGCCGCCCGGTGCCGGATCCAGCGTGGCGGTGCCGATGCCCAGTCCCAGCAGAGTCAGCAGCAGCAGCGTGGCGATGCCGATCACGGCGCCGGCGAAGATGGCCCCCCAGGAAACGCGCTTCAACCCGCCGCCCTGCGCGACGGCACCGTCCACGCCGCCATGGTGATGGACATCGACATGGGCACTGCCGCGATGCGTATCGTCGAGCGTTCGCGCCCGGGAGGTGGTCTGATCGTGTGTACTGGCCAAGGGAGTCGTGTTTCCTGAGTCGTGGAAGGCGGGGCGAATGCACCCGGTCCGCTCCGGCATGTCGTCGAGAGCGAGGCGATGGTGAGGCGGGACGGTTCCGCCGGCGCACGGCCGCGGCTCGCGTGCACTTTCGCCCGACGCCGGCGGTAGATTCGACCGGAGTGGAGGGGGTTGATTGCACGTCGCTCGCCCCTGTGCGGGCACCTGGGACATTTTGGCCGCACCCGGCGGATCAGCACGAATTCGGGCGGGCCGGCAAGGACCCTGGCGGACCTGATCGGATCGTATAGACCCTGCTTCCCGTGCGGTCTTCTTGTTGCTAGAGTTTCGGCTCGATGCACCGCCGACAGCCCGGGAGATACCGATGAGCGACGACCGAACCTGCGAAAGCACGAACACCGCGAAGCCGCCGGCCTTCATCGATGCTCGCCGGCGCGGACTGTTGCAGGGTGCAGCGGTGGCGGTGGCCGGCGGCGCGGCCGGCGTGGGCACGGCGGCCCGGGCGGCCGCGGCACCGCTCGATCCGGTAGCGGCGAAGCCTGCGGAGGATGCCGGCTATCGGCTCACCGACCATGTGCGCGAGTACTACGCCAAGGCGCGCTCCTGAGCGAGCGCCGCACGGCCTGACCTGCGCGCCCGCCCCTGCCATGAATTCCGCGATCGACCGATCCGCCGACGCTTGCCGGATCCTCTCTGGAGATACCCCATGAAACTCACGCGACGCCAGTCCGGTCAGTCAGCGGATCGGTCCGACCCGGCGGGAGCCGCACCCGCGGGCCTGCTCGGCAGCGCGATCGATCGGCGCACCTTCCTGCGCAACTCCGGACTGGGCGCCGGCGGTGCCGCGCTGCTGGCGACCGCCGGTGCCGGCATGGTCAGGAAGGTGCGAGCGGCCGACACCTCGCACGCGAAGGCGGGCGTCGAGACGACGACCGTGCACTCTGTGTGCACCCACTGCTCGGTCGGCTGCGGCGTCGTCGCCGAGGTGCAGAACGGCGTATGGACCGGGCAGGAGCCGGATTACAAGTCGCCGATCAACCTCGGCGCCCACTGTGCGAAAGGGGCGGCGCTGCGCGAGCACGGTCATGGCGAGCGACGTCTGAAGTACCCGATGAAGCTGGTCGGCGGGCAGTGGACCCAGGTCTCCTGGGAGCAGGCGGTCGACGAGATCGGCGACACCATGCTGAAGGTGCGCGAGGAATCCGGGCCGGATTCGGTCTATTGGCTGGGTTCAGCCAAGCACAACAACGAGCAGGCCTACCTGTTCAGGAAGTTCGCGGCCCTGTGGGGCACCAACAACGTCGATCACCAGGCGCGCATCTGCCACTCCACCACCGTGGCCGGCGTGGCCAATACCTGGGGGTACGGCGCGATGACGAACTCCTACAACGACATGCAGAACTCGAAGGCGATGTTCTTCATCGGCTCCAACGCCGCGGAGGCGCATCCGGTGGCGATGCAGCACGTGCTCAAGGCCAAGGAGAACGGCTCCAAGCTGATCGTGGTCGATCCGCGCTTCACCCGCACCGCGGCCCACTCCGACCAGTTCATCCAGATGCGTCCGGGCACCGACGTGCCGGTGGTCTGGGGCATCCTGTGGCACATCTTCGAGAACGGCTGGGAGGACGCCGAGTACATCCGCCAGCGGGTCTACGGCATGGACGACATCCGCCAGGAGGTCGCCAAGTGGGGTCCGGAGGAGACCGAGCGCGTCACCGGCATTCCGGGTGCACAGCTCGAGCAGGCCGCACGAACGATGGCCGAGAACCGCCCGGGCACGATCGTCTGGTGCATGGGCGGCACCCAGCACACCATCGGCAACAACAACACGCGCGCCTACTGCGTGCTGCAGCTGGCGCTGGGCAACATCGGCGTGTCCGGTGGCGGGGCGAACATCTTCCGCGGCCACGACAATGTCCAGGGTGCGACCGACCTGGGCGTGCTGTCGCACACGCTGCCCGGCTACTACGGTCTGGCCGAAGGCTCCTGGAAGCACTGGAGCAAGGTCTGGAACCTGGACTACGAATGGATCAAGGCCCGCTTCGACCAGACCGCCTACGAAGGTCCGGAAGACAAGCGGACACCGCCGATGAACACTGCCGGCATGCCGGTCTCGCGCTGGATCGACGGCGTGCTGGAGGATCCGGACAACATCGCGCAGAACGACAACATCCGCGTCATGGTGCTCGACGGCCACGCGCCGAACTCCCAGACCCGTGGCCCGGAAATGAAGGCGGCCATGGAGAAGCTGGAACTGATGGTGGTCATCGATCCCTATCCGACGGTCTCGGCGGTGATGCCGGATCGTCAGGACGGCGTGTACCTGCTGCCGGCCTGCACGCAGTTCGAGACCTCGGGCTCGGTCACCGCGTCCAACCGCTCTATCCAGTGGCGCGACAAGATCATAGAGCCGCTGTTCGAGTCGAAGCCGGATCACGTGATCCTGCACGACTTCGCCTACAAGCTCGGCTTCGGTGACGAGCT
>ENA-ORXU01000469-ORXU01000469.1-marine-metagenome-genome-assembly--contig:-NODE-469-length-46593-cov-7.537428_pt1 | contig 46593 bp, 45 predicted proteins | sample MGYA00237869_ERZ511484 | MGnify/ENA metagenome assembly ERZ511484 | reverse complement strand
TTTCGCTGGCAACCTCGGTCTTCGTCCTGGTGGGCGTGCTGGCCTCTCTCCAGGCAGGCTGCGACTGGGTGACCGTGTTGCTGATGGGGGTGCTGACCGGGACAGGCGGCGGAATCATCCGGCAGCTGGTCTGCGAGCAAAGGCTCCCCAAGAACGTCCATCTGGATATCCTGTCGGCGGCGGTGGCCGTGTCGGCGTGCGCCGGACTGGTGTCATTGGGCGCGGGAGTCTTCGCCTGCGTCTGCGTGACGGGCGTGGTGCACTTCGCGGTCAAGAGAGCGGTGAGTGGTGCGAGGTTGCTCGCCTGCGGCGGGCCGGCAGCGGCCCCGCGCCGGTGCCCATAGGGAGGTTCCGGGTTGCCCGCAAGGGTGACCCGAATCACCCCTCACGAACCGGTTCTGTGGATTGAAATTCACAGAAGTGTTGTAATCGTGGAGTCGATCGGTCACGTCCCCGTCATGGCGGGTGTCGAGACTGCTGCAACTCCGCCCCCTCCCTCGAACCGGACCCCCTTCCCGATGCCGAACCGCCGCTCGCTCGCCGCCACCGCTGTCGCGCTCACCTTGAGCGCCGGTGCGTTCGCCACCCCCGCCGCCGCCGCCGAGATCCAGTTCTGGCACGCGATGTCGAACCGCCTGAACGAGCTGCTGGACGAGCAGGTGGCCAAGTTCAACGCCTCCCAGGACGAGCACACCGTCGTCGCCACCAACAAGGGCAACTACTCCGAGGCGCTCAACGCCGGCATCGCCGCGTTCCGCGCCGGCGAGCAGCCCACGCTGCTGCAGGTGTTCGAGGTGGGCACCGCCACGATGATGAATGCCAAGGGCGCCATCAAGCCGGTGCACGAGCTCATGGCCGAGACCGGCACCGAGTTCGACCCGTCGATCTATCTCGCCGCGGTGGCGGGCTACTACACCACCTCCGATGGCAAGATGCTCTCGCTGCCCTACAACAGCTCCACCCCGGTGCTGTACGTCAACGACGATGCGCTGGCCGATGCCGGCGCCGCCGACATGCCGCTGCAGACCTGGGACGAGGTGGGTGAGGTGCTGGCGAAGCTTCAGGAGGCCGGCAACGACTGCCCGATGACCACCGCCTGGCAGTCCTGGATCCACCTGGAGAACCTGTCGGCCTACCACGACGTGCCGTTCGCCTCCGAGGACAACGGCTTCGCCGGCGTCGATACCACGCTGGAGCTGAACGGCGAGGCGCAGGTGCGCCACGTCGGCAACCTCGGTCAGTGGGCGCAGGACGGCCGGTTCGTCTACGCCGGGCGTCGCAACGAGGGCGGCGCACGCTTCAACGCCGGCGAGTGCGCGCTGTTCACCGAGTCCTCGGCGGGCTACGCGAACACCCGGGCGCAGGCCGAGTTCGACTTCTCCATCCACCCGCTGCCGTACTACGATGACGTGGAGGGCGCCCCGCAGAACACCATCATCGGCGGCGCCTCGCTGTGGGCCATGGCCGGCAAGAGCGACGAGGAGTACCAGGCCGCCGCCGCCTTCCTGAACTTCCTGTCCACCCCGGACATCCAGGCGCAGTGGCACCAGGACACCGGCTACCTGCCGATCACCATGGCCGCCTACGAGCAGACGAAGGCGTCGGGCTTCTACGAGGAGAATCCGGGCACCGACATCGCGATCGTGCAGATGACCGGCAAGGCGCCCACGGCCAACTCCAAGGGCATCCGGCTCGGCAACTTCGACCAGATCCGCGGCGTCATCGACGAGGAACTCGAGGCGGTGTGGACCGGCGACAAGCCCGCGCAGGAGGCGATGGACTCGGCCGCGGAGCGCGGCGACGAGCTGCTGCGCCGCTTCGAGCGCACGGCCGGCCGCTGAGCCTGGAACCGACGGCGCGCGGGACCACGGCCTGATCCGTGGAGAAGCGCGTCGTCTTCGAGCACCGCTGGCTGCCCTACGCGCTGCTGGCCCCGCAGCTGCTCGTCACCGCGGTGTTCTTCCTGTGGCCCGCGGGCCAGGCGCTGGTGCAGGCCACCCAGCTGCCCGACCCGTTCGGGCTGTCGACCGAGTTCGTCGGGCTGGAGAACTTCGAGTACCTGTTCGGGGACCGCTACTACCGCGCCTCGTTCCTCACCACCGCCACCTTCAGCGCCCTGGTGACCGCGGTGTCGATGTCGGTGGCGCTGCTGCTGGCGGTGCTGGCCGACGGGGTCATCAAGGGCTCGGGGGTCTACCGCACGCTGCTGATCTGGCCGTACGCGGTCGCGCCCGCCATCGCCGGCGTCATGTGGCTGTTCATGTTCAACCCCTCGATCGGACTGGTGGCGTACTGGCTGAAGGCGTTCGGCGTCACCTGGAACCACGTGCTCGACCCCGAGCAGGCGATGGGGCTGGTGGTGCTGGCCTCGTCCTGGAAGCAGGTCAGCTACAACTTCCTGTTCTTCCTGGCCGGGTTGCAGGCCATCCCGAGGAGCCTGATCGAGGCGGCCGCCATCGACGGTGCCACCGCCTGGCACCGCTTCCGCACCATCGTCTTCCCGCTGCTGTCCCCGACCACCTTCTTCCTGCTGGTGGTGAACGTGGTGTACGCCTTCTTCGAGACCTTCGGCGTCATCGACACCATCACCCGTGGCGGGCCGGGCCAGTCGACCATGATCATGGTCTACAAGGTCTACGCCGACGGCTTCGTCGGCCAGGACCTGGGTTCCTCGGCGGCGCAGTCGGTGGTGCTGATGGGCATCGTGGGGATGCTGACCGTGGTGCAGTTCCGGTTCGTCGAACGGCGCGTGCACTACTGATGCGCGCGCCCCCGATACGCGCATCCGTCCCGCCGACGTCGCGAGGCCGCTGACACCGTGGTCAGGAACAACCCCTGGGGCGCGGTCGGCGTGCACGCGTCGCTGATCCTGGGCATCGGCCTGATGTGCCTGCCCATCTGGCTGACCTTCGTCGGCTCCACCGTCACCCAGGCCGAGATCGTGCGCCCGCCGCTGCCGGTGGTGCCGGGCGGGCAGCTGGTCGCGAACTACCGCGAGGCGCTGTTCGGCGACACGCCGGTGGCGCGCATGCTGGTCAACACCACCATCATGGCGCTGGGCATCGCCATCGGCAAGATCGCCATCTCGCTGCTGTCGGCGTTCGCGATCGTCTACTTCCGCTTTCCGGGACGCATGCTCTGCTTCTGGATCATCTTCATGACGCTGATGCTGCCGGTGGAGGTGCGCATCGTGCCGACCTACGAGATCGCGGTGAAGCTGGGACTGCTCAACAGCTACGCCGGGCTGATCCTGCCGCTGATCGCCTCGGCCACCGCGACGTTCCTGTTCCGCCAGTTCTTCATGACCGTACCGGACGAGCTGGTGGAGGCGGCACGCATGGACGGGGCGGGGCCGATGCGCTTCTTCCGCGACATCCTGCTGCCGCTGTCGATCACCAACATCGCAGCGTTGTTCGTCATCCTGTTCATCTACGGCTGGAACCAGTACCTGTGGCCGCTGCTGGTGACCACCGATCCGCAGATGGACACCATCGTGATGGGCATCAAGAAGCTGTTGCCCAGCGCGGACGACTACGGCAACTGGCCGGTGACCATGGCCACCGCCATGCTCGCCATCCTGCCGCCCGTGGCGGTGGTGCTGCTGATGCAGAAGCTGTTCGTGCGCGGCCTCGTCGACTCGGAGAAGTAAGGGCAATGGCGACCGTCACGCTGGATGCGGTGAAGAAGCGCTACGGCCGCACCGAGGTCATCCACGGGGTGGATCTCGAGGTGGCCGATGGCGAGCTGATCGTCATCGTCGGCCCGTCCGGCTGCGGCAAGAGCACGCTGCTGCGCACCGTGGCCGGCCTGGAGACGATCAGCGAGGGCGAGATCCTCATCGACGGGCGGCGCGTCAACGAGGTGGAGCCCAAGGACCGGGACATCGCGATGGTGTTCCAGACCTACGCGCTGTACCCGCACATGACGGTGTTCGACAACATGGCCTACGGGCTAAAGATCGCGAAGGTGCCCAAGGCCGAGATCCGCGCCCGGGTCGAGGAGGCGGCCCGCCTGCTGGCGCTGGACGACTTCCTGGAGCGCCGCCCGAAGGCGCTGTCGGGCGGGCAGCGCCAGCGGGTGGCGATGGGCCGGGCCATCGTGCGCCAGCCGAGCGTGTTCCTGTTCGACGAGCCGCTGTCGAACCTGGACGCGCTGCTGCGCGTGCAGATGCGCCTGGAGATCAAGCAGCTGCAGCGTCGGCTCGGCATCACCTCGCTCTACGTCACCCACGACCAGGTCGAGGCGATGACGCTGGCCGACCGGCTGGTGGTCATGAACGCCGGCGTCGCCGAGCAGATCGACTCGCCGATGGACATCTACGAACGACCCGCGTCGACCTTCGTGGCAAGCTTCATCGGCTCGCCCGGCATGAACTTCATGGACGGCACGCTGGGTGCGGACGGCACGACGCTCCAGCGTGACGGGGCGCCGTCGATTCCGCTGCGCGCCCCGGGGCTCGCCGCCTTCGGCGGACGCGCCGTGCGGGCCGGCGTGCGGCCCGAGAACATGACGCTCGCGGACGGCACGGAGGCGGACCTCACGCTGGAGGTGGTGACCGTGGAGACGCTGGGCGCCGACACGCTGCTGCACGGGCTGCCGTCCGGGGATGCGGGTGCGGCCGCGACGCTGGTGGACGGGGCACGGCACTCGCTCGCGGTGCGGGTGCCCGGCAAGACGCGCGTGGCGGAAGGGGAGCGGGTGGGGCTGCGCGTCGGCGAGGACGGCTGGCACCTGTTCGATGCGAAGGGCGGGGGGCGGATCGAGGCGGCCCTGACCGAGTCGGCCTGAAACGCTCGCACGCCGGTGCCACGATCCTCGGCCGGAACACGGTGCACCTGTTCGAAGGCCGCTGGGTCGAGACGGTCGGAGCAACCGATGCGGGCAGGGGGGGGCAGAGCTGCAATATACTATGGATTCGCGCGAGCATCGTGCTCCAGCAGGGTTGGAAACGATCTGTGGTAGCCTCGAACCGGATCACAGATCGGCTTGATCAACGAGACGCTATCCGCGTGTCGGACAAGGACTGTCGAACCGAGGCCTGCGACGCGCCCGGCGCACCACGCGACGGATTCACGCGCCCCGGGCACTGCCTGTACGCGAGTCAACGGAACGGGGTCAGGGGATGACGGACATCAGGACGCATGGCGGTCTGTCTGCCGAACATTACCTGCGCGATCGTGTGGACACGCAGCTGCGCTGGTACGGCGACAAGAGCGCGTCGGCCAAGCGTTGGCACCAGGGGTTGCAATTGGCCACCGTCGTGCTCGCTGCCAGCGTTCCGGTTCTCACGCTCGCCTCCGGCGATGACCGGGTGCGGATCGCCGTCGCGGTGATCGGCGCGCTGACCACGGTCGCCGCGGGACTCGGCTCGCTGTACGGCTTTCGGGAGCGATGGATCGAGTACCGGTCGGCGGCCGAGGCGATCAAGCACGAGAAGTACCTGTTCCTGACCGGGGTGGCGCCCTACGCCACGGAAGACGCCTTCTCGTCGTTCGTCAAGCGGGTGGAGTCGATCCTGCGAGACGAGCACGTCACGTGGCGCGAGAGGCTTTTGGACGACACGGTGGAGGAGCCGGTCAGCGATCGCTCGACGCAGGAGACCGAGTCGCCGGGAACGGATCCGATGCACCTGGCGACGGAGCATGCGCGTGCGCCGGGTGCTGCGGCAAGCGGTGCCCGATCGCTGAAGGCGCAGGGCTGAGCCATGACCTTCGTCAATGACATCGATGCCGACCGGCCGCGCAAGATCCTGACCCTGGACGGCGGTGGCGTGCGCGGTGCGCTGAGCGTCGAGATCCTGGCGCGTATCGAGCAGATCGCGCAAGAGCGGGGTGCCGAAACCCTGTCGGACTACTTCGACTACATCTCCGGCACCAGCACCGGCGCCATCCTGGCGGCCGGCCTGTCGCTCGGCTGGTCGGTCGAGCGCCTGCGAAGCTTCTACGAGACGCGTGCGGAGGAGATGTTCGACAAGTCCTTTCTGCTGAAGCGTCTGCACCACCTCTACGATGCGGAACCGCTCAGGGCCTTGCTGCGCGAGGAGATCGGCACCGAGCAGGACGGCAGCGAGGTCACGCTCGGCAGCCCTCGCTTGAAGACCTTGCTGATGATGGTCATGAGGAACGCCACGACCGACTCGCCCTGGCCGATGTCGAACAATCCGCGTGCCCGGTACAACGACCGCAGCCGGGCCGACGTGAACCTGGCCATGCCGCTGTGGCAGCTGGTACGGGCGAGCACCGCGGCGCCGGTCTACTTCCCGCCCGAGTGCGTGCGGGTCGGGGAGCGCGAGTTCCTGTTCGTGGACGGCGGACTGACCTGCTACAACAACCCCTCGTTCCATACCTTCTTGATGGCGACGACCGCGCCGTACCGGCTGGGCTGGGCCACCGGCGAACAGCGCATGCTGCTGGTCTCGGTCGGCACCGGCACCAACCCGATGGCGAATGCCGGGCTGGCACCGGGCGACATGAACCTGCTCTACAACGCCTCCACCGTGCCGTCGGCGTTGATGTTCGCCGCTCAGAACGAGCAGGACTTCCTGTGCCGCACGTTCGGCAAGTGCCTGTGCGGCGATGTACTGGATCGGGAGATCGGGCACCTGCGGCACGTGCACGACGCGCCGGGCACCGGCCCGGTCGACCCGAAGCTGTTCACCTACGTGCGCTACAACGCGGATCTGACGTCCGATGGGTTATCGCGCCTCGGGGTAGGCGATATCGATCCGAAGCAGGTCCAGAAGCTCGATGCGGTCGAAGGCGTGCCGGATCTGCAGCGGGTGGGACGGGCGGTCGCGGCCCACCAGGTCGAGCCGTCCCACTTCCACGGGTTCGACGCCTGATGCGTCGGGCGTACCGCAAACGCGCCGATGCGGCCGTGACCGCCGTGCGCCTGGACCTGGACACCGATGGCCTGGTGTACCGCAAGTGGGGTTCGGAGCAGCGCGGCAAGCCGGGCGACTGGCTCGTCGACAACGACGGCGACGTGTACACGGTGGATGCCGACTCGTTCGCGGCCACCTACGAACGCACCGCACCGGGGCGATACCTCAAGCGGGCGCCCGTCTGGGCGATGCGCGCGGCAGCGGCGGGCGAGGTCCGCACGAAGGAAGGCGTCACGCGTCACGCGGCCGGTGACTACCTGGTTGCCAACGACCCCGACGGGCACGACGCCTACGCCGTCTCCGCCGAGAAGTTCCACCGTCTGTACGAGCCCATCGACACGCCATGACACGCTTCGACCAGGACCTGTTCATCAGCTACGCCCACATCGACAACCAGTCGCTGTCGGCCGAGCAGGACGGCTGGATCAGTCGCTTCCACCTGTCGCTCGCCGCGATGCTGAGCATGCGCCTGGGCAAGAAGGTTCGCATCTGGCGTGACGACAAGCTGCAGGGCAACGATGTGTTCGCCGAGGAGATCGTCGAGCAGTTCGGCCGCACCGCGGTGCTGGTGTCGGTGCTGACGCCGCGGTACCTGAAGTCGCGCTGGTGCACGCGCGAGGTCAGCGAATTCTGCGCGCTGGCCGAGTCCAGCGGCGGGGTGATCGTGGACAACAAGGCGCGCGTGTTCAAGGTGCTCAAGACGCCGGTCGATTCCGAGGATCCGCTGCCGCCGCTGCTGCAGTCGCTGCTCGGCTACGAATTCTTCACGATGGACGACGGTGCCCCGCTGGAACTGGACGCGCTGTACGGGGAAAGCTTTGCTCAGGACTATCACCGCAAGGTCAACAAGCTGGCGTTCGAGATCGCCGGGCTGCTGACGATGCTCGAAGAGGCGGGCGAGCCGCCCCTGGCTCCCGCCGCCTCGGACGAGGAGCGGGTGGCGGACGCCGATCCGGCCCGGCGAGCGGTCCGCTCGAGCGTGGGTCCGCTCGTCTCCAGCGCCGGGCCCGGTGGTCGATGCGTCTATCTGGCCGATTGCAGCTTCGATCGCAAGGAGGAGCGCGAGATCTTGCAGGCCGAGCTGTCGAGACTGGGGCACCAGGTCCTGCCCGATCGCCATCTGCCGCGCGATGAAGAGGAATGCGTCGCCGCCATCGCCGCGGCCCTGGAGCGTGCGGATCTGGCGGTGCACCTGATCGGTGCGCATGCCGGTGCCGTCGCCGACGGGCCGAGCGGCAAGCCGCTGGTGGTGCTGCAGAACGAGCTGGCCGCGGCACGCAGCGAGCGTGCCGGTCTGAAGCGGGTGATCTGGCTGCCGCAGGGCACCGTCACGAGCGAACCGGGCCAGCAGGCGTTTCTTCGCGCGTTGCACGATCAGGCCCAAGCGCAGTGCGGGGCGGACCTGCTGACCGGTGGACTGGAGAGCCTGCGAGAGGCGGTGTTCGCGGCGCTGGAAGACGCCGGGCCGTCACCGCAAGCCGGAGCAGGGGCGAGCGCATCGACGGGCCCATCGACGGATGCGGCCGACGATGAAGCGTCCGTCGCGAGCGGCGCGTCCGGTTCAGCGCTCCCGGACGGTGAAACCTCGGAGCGGCGATCGATGCACCTGCTGTGCACGAAGGCCGACCGCAAGGCGACGGTGCCGCTGCGTCGTGCGCTCAAGGCGCGCGGCATCGACGTCACGCTGCCCGCGTTCGAGGGCCCGGCGACCGAGGTGCGCGAGGCGAACCGGCAGTTGCTGATGCATTGCGAGGCGGTGGTGCTCTACTACGGGCACGGCGACGAGGCCTGGAAGCGCACGGTCGACACCGAGCTTCTGAAGCTGCCCGCCTATCGTTCGGGCGCCGACATACCGACGGTGCACACCTACCTTGCCGCACCGACCACACCGGACAAGGAAGACCTGGTGGACATGGACGAGCCGAACCTGGTCGATGCGCTCGACGGCTTCGACGAGCACCTGGTGGACGCCGTGCTGTCGGTCGAATCCGCCGAATCCTCCGCGGCATGAGCGGGCTCGCCTCGCCGGCACGCACGAGGGCTGCCGAGCGGCCAAGGCCGGCTCGTCGAGACCGTCCTGCCAATCCGTTTCCCGGGCTTCGTCCGTTCAGCCCGGGTGAGGAGCACCTGTTCTTCGGGCGCGAACGCCAGATCGACCGGATGGTCGACAAGCTGGCCGCGACGCGCTTCCTGGCCGTCATCGGCAGCTCCGGCAGCGGCAAGTCGTCACTGGTCAACTGCGGGCTCCGGGTGGCGCTGCGCGCCGGACTCATGGCCGAGGCGGGCACCGCCTGGCGCATCGCCTGCTGTCGACCGGGCAGTGACCCGATCGCCGCGCTGGCGCGAGCGCTGGCCGAGGACGGCGTGCTGTTCGAGGATTTCCAGGCCGAAGGGCTCGCGCTGGACGACATCGTCGCCACCAACCTGTCCATGAGCCGGCTGGGGTTGGTCGATGTCGTCGAGCAGGCCCGGCTCGACGAGGACGTCAACGTGCTCGTCGTCATCGACCAGTTCGAGGAGCTGTTCCGCTTTCGCGCCGATGGTGCCGTTCACGATCCCCATGACGGGCGCCCCGACGAGCAGGCTGTCGCCTTCGTCGCGCTGCTGATCGAGGCGGCGCGCCAGCGTCGTCACCGCATCCATGTCGTGCTGACCATGCGTTCGGACTTCCTGGGCGATTGCACGGCCCTGCCCGGGCTGGCCGAAGCGATCAACGATGGACAGTACCTGGTACCGCGCATGACCCGTGCGGAACGTCGACTGGCGATCACCGGACCGCTGGACGTCGCAGGCGTCGGTATCGATCCGGTCCTGCTGACCCGTCTGCTCAACGATGTCGACGACGAGCCCGACCAGCTGTCGATCCTGCAGCATGCGTTGAACCGCATCCGCGCCGCCCACCTCGAAGGCGACGAGGGCCAGGGCCCGCTCGACCTGACGCACTACGCTGCCATCGGCAGCATGGCGAACGCCCTCGATCGGCATGCGGAGACGGTCTGGGCGGAGCTGGGCGACGATCGCCGGCGCCGGATCGCCGAGCGGCTGTTCAAGGCGCTGACCGACACCACCAGCGATCGGCGCGGCGTGCGCCGGCCGACCTCGTTCGGCGAGCTGTGCGCGTTGTGCGACGCCTCGTCCGATGAGCTCGCCCGGGTGATCGACGCGTTTCGCCGGGCGGATCGTTCGTTCCTCATGCCGCCGGCCGCCGAGCCGCTTCAGCCGGGCACCATCGTCGACATCTCGCACGAGAGCCTGATGCGCACCTGGCACCGCCTGGTCCACTGGGTCGACGAGGAGGCGGCATCGGCGCGCGTCTACCGGCGCCTGCTGGAGACGGCGCGCCTGCACGAAAGGGGCGAGGCGGGCCTGTGGCGCGATCCCGATCTGGCACGCGCGCTGGCGTGGCGGACGCGTGAACGCCCGAACGTGGCCTGGGCCGACCGCTACGGGGGGGATGTCGCCATGGCGATGCGCTTTCTGGACGAGAGCGCCGCGGCGGAGGAGGCGGAGCGGGCCCGGCAACTGGAGGAGATGCGGCAGGATCAGGAGCTGGAGAAAGCACGCGCCGTGGGCGTCGAGCAGCGTGCGCGGATCGAGGCCCAGGAGCGTGCGGCGAAGGTGCAGCGACGGGTGACGCGGGTGGTGGCGGCGGGGTTGATCGTGTCGACGCTGCTGCTGTTCGGCATCATCGGCCTGTTCATGGCGAAGCAGAGCCGGGAAGAGAGCTTTCGCGAAAGCAGCGCCAGCACCGGCAGCGCGCTGAGTCAGCTGGGCAACGAGCTGGAGGCGCAGAAGGCGCGCTGGAAGCTGGTGCGTGCCAGGGCGACCCGCGGGGAAGGCACGCAGGCGGTGAGCTTTCGCAACGAGAGCGGCGAGGTGCGATTCGTCTCCACGCTGAACGACGACGGTTCCGAGAGCGTGCCCGTGCCGATCGATCCTGCGCTGACGGCGGGGGAGTCGATGCAGCTCGATCTGCGTCGCAACGACGTCTGGCTGGTGCGTTCCACCTCCGGCGGGCCCGTGCTCGATGCAGGGTTCGTCGAGGACGACGGGGAGGTCGTGGTGTCCCGATGAAGCACCCGTTCGATCCAGCACCCATTCGAGGAGATGTCCGGACATGACCATCAAGCTCGGCAGTCACGACCCCGGCCTGGACGGCGGCAGCCTGTCCGCGTTGATCGATCGCGTGCGTCGTCTCTCGGGCGACGTCGCCGAGACCCTGCGCGACGACAAGGGGCCGGCCCCGTTCGCGGTCGCGGCCCCGGCCGGCGGCTGGGCCGTCGCCGACGTGCAGCGCTTCCTGTCGGGTGCAGGCTTCTTTCCCGGCGGGCAGCCCGACGGCATCTGCGGCTACCGGACCCGCGCGGCCATCCGCTTGTTCCAGGAGTACGTGAGATCGGTGGAGGGACGGCCTTGCACGCCTGACGGAGTGGTCGGGCCGAAGACCCGTGCGCAGATGACCCGCTGGCGCGATGGCGCCCTGCAGGCGAACTGGACGCCTGCGCTGGAGGCCTGGGCCGACGGCTCGCTCGGCGAGAGCGACACGGGCAGCGGCGCAGAGTGGCAAGACTGGCTGCACTTTCTCGAGGCGTTCAAGGCACGCCACCTCGGTCTGTCCGACCCGGTCTTCGCAGCGATCGAGACGTTCGACGGGCCGACCGATACGCGCCGGGTCGCCGATTGGCGCTTCGGCTCGGACGAGCTGCACCTGATCGGCATCCGCTATGGCGAGACGATCGAGAAGGGGCGCGGGTTCGACGACGTGCTGGTGCTGCTCGCGAAGGGTCTGGTGTTCACGTTCCAGGGCTCCACCGATCCCGGTGCGACCGAACACGTGAAGGGTGCGCCGTTCATGGTGCGCGGGCAGCACGACTTCCGGCTCGGCCTGCACCAGGGCAGGTATCACGCGCTGCGACCGATGAACCACGCGACCCATGGGGTACTGGTACTGCGTTCCGAGCGGGGGTTCGCGCTCGATGAAGCCAACCCCCGCGGCAGGCTGGAGGTCAACGGCTCGATCAACGTGCACTGGGCCGGGGTCGGCCTGCGCCGGCAGGTGAACCGGTGGTCGATGGGTTGTCAGGTGATCAACGGGGCGGGCTACCGGAACCATGCCGGCGACATCGTCGACTGCACCGACCACGTCGCCATCAACAACGGCGAGGTGGCCGATCCCGCCAAGCGCAAGACGCGCGGTGCGTACAACGTGCTCTGCGACCTGATCGTCGCGCTGTCGAGCGACATGGCGAACCCCGGTACGGTCCGGTACACGCTGCTGCACGGCTCGGACCTGGATCCGGATCCGGTGATGGCCGCTCGGATGTCGCAGGTTCGCGCCGATGCCTGGCGACGGATCATCGCGAACGGATGATCGTCAAGGGAGAACAGGATGCTTGGATTCAGCGAGTACGGCCGACAGCTGAACGGTGCCAGCCTGTCGACCCGACTGGCACGCTATGGACGCGAGATACTCGATCCGCGTTTCGATCTGGTGCGTACCGGCGAACCGCGCACAGGGGGCGCCTCCTCGCCCGAGATGATCAGGAGGCTGCGTCGACGGCGCCACGACCTGGCGTCGCGACGACGCGCCCTGCTGCGACAGCGCAAGCCGCGCGCACAAGCGTTCGACGACATCGCCAGCGGGCTGGAAGAGCTGACCGTGAGCCAGATCCTGAGCGCGGCGGATTTCGGCCATGTCGCCGGGCCGTTTCCCGACCCGTTTCGTCTGATCAGCGATCCGGGCGATGCCTCCTACGCGTTTCCCGCCGCGCGGACCCGTCGCAACCGCAAGCGCCCCTTGACGATTCCCGACCTCATCGATCTCGACCTGTTCGAGCGCACGCGTGATGATTTTCCGAAGGGCGGCATGCGCAACGAGATGCCGACGGCCGTTCACGTCATCTGGATGGGAGGACCGTTCACGCGTGATCGTGGCCAGGAGCGGGTCGCGACGTGGAACAAGGTCGGAAAGGTGGCGAATCGATTCCTGTGGACCGATCGAAGTCTTGAGCAGATCGGTGCGGCACGCGGCACGGAGAAACGAGGCTACCGGGAGATGGAGGCGTTCTGCCGCCGGAACCGGTTCGTGGTGCTGTGCGTCGACCAGGTGTTCGATCGCTGGAAACCGATGCGCCTCCAGCACCTGTTCGACCTGCTGCGATTGCAGCGCGAATGGGCGGCCGCATCGGACATCCTGCGCTACGAGCTGCTGTACCGTTTCGGCGGCGCGTACGCGGACACCGATGTCTCCTGCCTGGAGAAGATCGATTGGCACCGGGTCCGTGAAGTGCCGAATGCGCCGGCGCATCGCTTCGGCATGGGCCAGATGCACGACGATCTGCCGGTGCAGGCCGCGCTGTTCTGCACCAGCAGGAACCCCGTGCTGGCGTCGATCCTGGACTTCATCCAGGCCGGTGCGACCCGCGAAACCGAGCAGATGCTGCGTTATACGCCTCGGGCACGGGCCGGAGCCGACGAGTACAACTACACCCAGCGCCGCATGGACGAGATCCTGGCCCGTACCGGCCCGACGGCGGCCTACGTCAGCGTGATCGCACACTTTCTCGGTACGCGGACGCCCCTTCGCGAGCTGTTCCCGAATTTCATCACCGTCGATGAGGACTGGGCCCTGCCGCACGAGGAGTTCTACGGCATCTACTCCGACCGCATCCTGGCAGCCCTGACCGACGGCGATCCCGAGGGGGCGGGCATGCCGAACACGGATGAGAAGACGAAGACGTACTTTCGCGACGAGCTCGGCATGGGTCGGGCGCTGCTGGACATCGGTTCCGAGGCGAGCTGGCTCGGGGTGCGGCGAACACCGGTCGGAAACGTGGAGGAGGCCAGGATCGCGCTCACCACGCTGCTCTTTCGCCTGCAGGCGGACCCGACCCTCCTCGACCTGGTGCCGCTGGAGCACACCAGGAGCAACGCCACGTTGATCACCGAGGTGGTCAAGGCGCTGACGACCGGCTTTCCCGATTCGCTGGACCGAACCGACATCGCCCTGCTGGGCTACCAGCCGCACGGCGAACCGCAGCATCCGATCGAGAGCAGCGCTCGTGAGGTGCGGCGTCACCTGGAATCCGTGGTGGGCTTCGATTTCTCCACGCGAAGCCTGCCGGACCGGGTCAAAGAGCGGAACGAGCCGGCGGGCCGCACCCTCCTCAGCAGGCGCTACGCCTTTCGATGAGCAAGCTGGATACGCGACGGGCGGTACCGCACCGGGTGGTGCTCGCATCGATCGGCACGGGCGGGTTCTCGCACCTGCCGGTGCTGCGGCGCTTGCGCCCGGTCTCCGATGCCCGGCTGGCCGAACTCATGCTGCAGGCACCCTCCGAGCTTGCGCTGGTGGGCGACGCGGCCGCCGCCGAGGCGATCAGCGCGACGTTGAACGAGAGCGGCCTGCGCACCGAGGCGGTGCCCGCCGAGGAGCCCTTTCAAGAGGGCTGCGGCGAGTTCGACATCGCCGTCCACCTCGACGATCCCGAGCGCGCGCCGGCCATCATCGCGCTGCTCTGCGGCCTGCTCGGCGTGGATCACGTGGCCGCGCGCGAGCTGCTGTTCGGCGCACCACCGGCGCTGCTGGGCAACGTGTCGGCCGCCACCGTCGAGGCGCTCGCCCCGCGCTTCGCGGCCCTGGGCGCGACCCTGGTGGCATCGCGTCGCGACGAGGCGCGATACGACCTCGTCGTCGGAGACTGTCCGCCGCGGCTGCACGCGCACCTGCTCGAACGTGCGGGCCGGGAACGCGGTGCGATGACGGACGACGGCCCGCTCATCGTCGAGAATCTCGATCGCCAGGCCGCCGAGCGGCTGTTGGCGGAAGTCGTCCGATCGTCGAGCCGGGCCAGCGTGCTCGACCGGGCCTTCGAACGGTTCGAGGTGCGCATCGATGCCTGCCCCGGCACGAGCGAAGCCGCCCGTTGCCTGATCGAGCTCACCGGCATGCCGCCCGCGGTCGCCGGGCGGATTCCCGCCAACACGCCGATCGTGCTGCTCGGCGACGTCGACCGTGCTCGGGCGCAGGCGGCACTCGGCGCGCTGTCGAAGGTCGGCGCGCGCGCCGTGGCCGACCTGGTGACGTTCCGACGCTACCGCGTGCGCATCGAGCGGGCGACACGTGCCGACGCTGCCGAGCGCACCATCGAACGGGTCACCGGGCGTGCCGAGCGCATCGGAGCCTTGCCCCACGTGCTGGACGCGACGCTCGCTCACGGCCACGCGCGGTGGCTCGCGGTGGAGCTTTGCAAGGCGGGCGACGAGGCCAGGGTCATCGCCGCGTGAGCGCCTCCACGGAGGGCGTGCAGGGCATCGTCACCCATTTCGGTCTCGCCGAGCAGGGCAAGCTGCACGCGCTGGCGGGCGAGCACGACCGGGCGCTGCTCTACTATCGTCATGCCATGCGCATGGCGGTCGGCGAAGGGGCTCCCGAGGCGTTCTTCCGTCACTACCTGGAGTGCACGATCGAGTCGCTCGAGTTGATGGAAAGCTTCGAGGATGTGCTCGACTACTGTCGAAGGGCGGACGATCACTACAAGGGTGTCGTCACGACCGATGAGCATCAGATCGCCTTCATCGCACGAGATCGTGTGGCGATCGCCCAGCGCAGAGGGCTGGTGCTCGCCAAGCTGGAGCGGCGCGGGGAGGCGATCGACTGGTTGGCCGAGACGCGCCGGCGTGCCAGTCTTGCAAAAATGGATGTGCCGCTGATCGCCGTTCTCGACGAATGGCTGCGACGCGGTCTGCACGTATCGACCGAGCGAATCGTTGCGGAGCAGAGAAGACTCTGCTACTTTGCAGTGACCCCCGATTCCGTCGATCCGAGTCGCGCGGTCAGCCTCCCCGAGGCGTTGTTGACACCAGGAGCGGCGTGAATCATGGCCAATGCAGCATCGACCCTGGCGAGCGCGCCCATCGGTCAGCTCATCCGCGACATGGCGATGGCGATCGCCGACGCCCAGGGCTACCTGGACGCCGCCGCGATCGAGACCACGAAGGAGATGGCCGGTACCATCGTCCTGAAAGGCGGCGAGGGAACGGACAAGGAATCGTTCAGCCTGCTCGCGCTCGGCTTCGCGCCCACGTTCTACAGCTTCATCGAAGCGGACATCGAACTGGTGCTGGAGACGCGCATCAGCGAGGACACCACCGTCGGTGCGAACGTCGGTGCCACGCTCGACCAGGAAGGTGGCAAGCCCGGCGCGACACCCGATGCCGAGCCCGGCACCCGTGCCGTCGGCATGACGATGAGTGCCGAGTTCCAGCGCAAGTTCGCGGTGGAGACCAGCGGGCACACGCGCATCACCGCCAAGCTGGTCGCCCTGCCGCCGCCGGCGCGGTTCCTGGAAGCGATTCAGGCGAGCGAATGAGCGCGGTCACCACCCAGCTGCTCAACAGTCCGCTACCCGCCTTGCTGCAGACGCTGGGCGAAGCCATCGCCGAGGCGCAGTTCGCCATGGACACACGCTCGGCCAGCGTGGCCGAGCGCCTGGCGGGTACTTGGGTCGCGATCGACGAGAGCACCACCGCCTCGCTGCTCGCGCTCGGTTTCATGCCCTCCTTCTACCACCTGTCGAGCGCGACGCTGGAGGCGCGCGTGGCCTTCAGCTCGACCGAGAGCACCGAGGTCGGTGCCAGTGCGAGCATCGGCGGCTCGTTCAAGCTGCTCAGCGCGCAGGTGAACGCCTCCTACTCGAACAAGTACGGCTTCAACGCCGAAGGCTCCAGCAGCATCGTCGCGAATTTCGTGTCGGTGCCGCCGCCCGCCGCGCTGCGCGACCTGCTGGTGGTCCGCGCCGCCGAGGCGTAGGCATCACGGCCCCACTCACGATCGACAGGCGAAGGTGACCCGAATGGCAGACGAGGCGAAGGCGATCGGTACGGCACTGGCCAACGTGCCCATCGGCACGCTGATCAAGAGCGTGGCGCTGGGCATCGCCGAAGGTCAGGCGGCGCTCGATATCGAGTCGATCAGGAACGCCCAGATGATGAGCGGCTACGGGCCGAACTGGATCGGTGACGAGAAGCTGGACATGGAGGACTACCGCGTCGCCTTCGGCCGCGACGAAAAAGGCGATCCGAACCTCGTCTCGATGATGGAGCTCGGGTTCACGCCGTCCTTCTACCAGTTCGTCGACACGCTGATCGAGGTGAAGATGGCGATCACGGCTACACGCGATTCGTCCGACGTGACCAGGAACAAGGGCGCCACCACCACCATCAACGCATCGAGCTCGTCGAGCTGGTTCTCCCGCAGCAGCTCGGTCACCGTCACCAGCACGCCGGTCGATGCCACCTACTCGAACAAGTACGGCTATTCGGCCGAAGGATCGAGTCTGGTACGTACCAAGCTGGTGCCGGTGCCGCCGCCGGCGATCCTGGAGGAGCGCATCCGCGAGCTGATCGAGACCGAGCGCTCGCTGCCCGCCGCCAAGCGTGCCAAGCCGAATCGGGAACGCAACGTCAAGCGAGCACTGGGCTAAGGGCCTTGCCGGCCGTTCGCAACGCACGCCCATCGCTTTCGCAACGAGGACAGGTTCATGGCCAGCAACATCGGTACCCAGCTGCTCGAGGTTCCGTTCGGCGAGATGGTGCGCTCGCTCGCCGGCGCCATCGCCGAGGCGCAGTATCAGCTCGATCACAACGGCGTGCGCCTGACGCAGATGATGGCGGGCGAGAAGTACCCCACCGGCCAGCTCGATGCCGATGGCGAGGACATCATGGGCGACCCGGTGACGATCGAGTTCGGCGGCGAGAAGCTGACGATGCTGGAGCTCGGGTTCACGCCGACCTTCTACCAGTTCGTCGACACCATCATCGAGGTCAAGATCTCGCTCAACATCTCCTCCGAGATCGCCAGCTCGACCAAGACGGTCTCGGCCTCCGCCTCGGGCTCCTACAACCCGTTCCGCATGAGCGTCAAGGCGTCGGCCACCGCGGTCAGCGCAAGCTTTTCGCAGAAATACAACTACAGTGCGGAAGGCTCCAGCCTGATCCGTACCAAGCTGGCGCCCGTGCCGCCGCCGGCCATCCTGGAAGAGCGCATCCGTGCGCTGGTGGCCGAGCGCAGCGGCGGAGCGGCCGCGCCTTGAGCGCGCACCGCACCTGGGAGGATCTGCTCGACGAGGGTGATCGACCCGAGCACATCGCGAGCGATCCGGGTGCGAACGGCACGGTGCCGAGTCTTGCCCGGCCGTCCGGGCGCTTGGCGGACGAGCTGCCGGGAGATGGAGAGGCGCCACCGCTGCCCGCGTCCCCCCCACCGGTACTACCCGTGTCGGCATCGACCGCGACGCAGGGGTCGAGAGGGAACGGGCTGCGGCGCGACCTGATCGAGAACCTGGCGGGCGAGGCCGAACTGCCTGCCGATGTGCTGGCGCTGGTCGACGAGTACGAGCGCGCGGAGCGCAGGCTGAAGCAGCTGACCGGGCAGCTTCCGCCCGATCCTCCCGACGCTCGCGAGGCGGCGCGTTTTCCGCTCAAGGTGCACAGCGCCGCATCGCGGCTGGAGGAGCGGCGCCTGGCGGCCCTCGAGGAGCAACGCTCCATCGGGCGCAAGCGCGTGCAGGAGCGTCGCGCCCTGGCGGCGCGCACCGAGCAGGCACGGCGGGAGGCGGCCCGCGTGCGGCGGGACGCCGCGCGCCAGGCCGTGCTGCAGGCCCGCACGGTGGAGGAGCGGGCGCGAGAGCACCGTGCCGCGCAGGCCGCCCGCGTTGCGGTGATCGAGCGTGATCGGGCAAGGTGGGAGGACGAGCGACGTCGTGCGCTGGAGGCTGCCTGCCTGGCTCGGCGCGAGCTTTCGGCCCATGCGGAGCGAAGCCTCGACCGGGTGAGGGCGCGTGGCATCGAGGCGAACCGTGCGGCACGCCGGGAGGAGCGGCGCGACGAGGAACGTCGTGCGCGTGCCCTGGCCAGACGTCGTGGCGAGACATCGCATGTCTGAGGATTTCTCCGCCTCGATCGAGGACTACCTGGTCGGGCTCGCGGCCAGCCTGCAGCACGCCCAGCGCCAGCTCTCGGCGCTGACGGTGCCGGGCGAGGGCGCCCGGCCGACGGTGTCCTACCAGCTTCCCAAGCTCGATTTCGAGCTGAAGCTCTCGCTGGAGCTCTCGGAGGAGGCGTCCTCGTCCGCCGGTTCGGGTACCGGTGTCGCGATGCGCGGGCGGCTGTTGAACGCGACCGGCTCCCGTACCCAATCGGCCGAGGCCGCGAGCCGGATCAGCGGCTCCTTCGTCGCGGTGCCGCTCGATGGCGGCAAGCCGCCGCCGGTGCTGGCCACGCGCATCGAACGCAGCTCACTGGCGAACCACTTCTCGATCATCGCCTCGATGACCACCGCCACCGGCGAGCCGCTGGTGGATGTCGATGTGCACTTCAATGCTGATCGACGCCTTGCCGCCGAACTCAACCCGGCCGTGGAACCGCCGGCGTCGCGACCGTTGCACGCGGTGGTGCGCACCGGCAAGGATGGTCGGGCGAGCAACCTGCTCGATGCCTCGGCCGAGCCCGCGGGCACGCGCGTGCCGCTGATGATCGATGCGTTGGGGCGCACCACGACCATCGTCTTCGTGGTCGTACCGCCGGACAAGCCGGTCACCGAAACGGCCGACGACGATGGTTGATGTCGCCGAGTTCGACGGCACCCGCGGACCGGGCGCCATCAACGATGCCATCCTGATCGGCGACAGCAGCGAGCTGGGACTGGTCGGGCGGGACTTCACGGTCGAGGCCTGGGTGAAGATCGCCCCGCACGATCCTGCCCATCACGATGACCTGATGGTACTCGGCACTCCGGCCGACGGGGGCGCGAACCAGGGCCTGCATCTCGGTCTGCGCAAGCGGCGACTGCATCTGGGCTTCCACGACAACGACACCAGCGGCACCCGTGAGCTTCGAGACGATCGCTGGTACCACCTCGCGTGGCGCTACGCCGAGGGCAGGCAGACGGTCTTCATCAACGGACTCGTCGATGCCTTCAACGGTTCACGTGAAAAGAGTTCGCGCAAGGGCCGGTCGCGCAGTGACGGGCCGCGCAAACCGTTCGCCGGCGACAACCTCGAGGTGAGGATCGGCATGTCGCGCGATCCGACGGGGCCCACGTGGGACAGCTTCGTCGGTCGCATCGCGGAGCTGCGCATCTGGAACCATGGTGTCCCGGAGGAGAAGATCCTGGAGCGCTGGACGCATCGTGTCAGAGGCGATGAGCAGGGGCTTGCGAGCTACTGGCCGCTCGACGATCTCGGCGCACCGTCGGGGCCCGTCGATCGCGTGCGCGGCACGTCGGGCACCCTCCTCGGCCGGACGGCCTCGGCCGCTGACGACACGCTGCCGCTGTTCCCGGTCAGGCACGTTCAAGGAATCCGCTTCGGCGCGGTCGCGCCGAGGCGCTTCACGCTGGATTGGACGCGCAAGCTCTTTCCGCCCGACACCGCCCGTCTGGCCATCGAAGCCTGGGTGCGCCCTCACAGGACCGACCAGGAGGCCGGCCCTCGACCGGTGCTGTCCCAGCACGGTCCGAGCACCGGCTGGGAACTACGTGCGGGCCGACACGCCGAGCTGATGCTGACCCTCGGGCAGGAACAGGTCGTGCTGGCGTCGACCACGCCACTGCGTCCGGATGTCTGGCAGCATCTGCTCGGCGTGTACGACCGCTCGTCGCTGACGCTCTACGTCAATGGCATTCGCGACGCGTTCATGACGGTCACCGGGGAGCCGGTCTGGTACGACGGGCCGCTGTCGGTCGCCTGGAACCCGAACTTCGGCGGTCGCCTGTACGAAGGCTTTCTCGGGGATGTGCGGGTGTGGGCGGCGCCGAATGCCGATCCGGCAACGCTGATCCGGTCGGTCATGTGGGAGGGGCTACCGCATGACGATCCAGGCCCACGCGTGCAGTTCCGGTTCGGCACCGATGCCTGGCTGACCGAAGAGGTATGGGAGGCCTTGCGACACGAAGGATTGCGTCTGGGAAAATTCCAGGCGCCACCGATCCGGTTGCAGTCCCCGGACGCTGACGACGGGGCCTCTGACGGCGTTCCTGACGGTGTCCCCATGGGGCCGCCGGAGGGCGTCGCAGAGGCGGACCCGGTGCCGACGGCGCCATCGGCGGACAGCGAGCGGCAGAAGCTCATCGTCGAGTTCGAGCGAGCCAGGCAACGTATCGAACAGCTCGAGCAGGAACTCGAGGCGTCGAGACTGACGGCGGAGCGACGTGCCGACAGCATCGCCGTTCATCGGAAGGCGGCCGATCTGGACGGTGACGAGACGACGCTCGAGCAGTTCGTGCGGGACATGCGCGCAGGCATCGAGACCGCCCGGGGCGAGATCGACGGTATCGGTGGCAACTACCGCCTGGGACGCGTCACGATCCAGGCCAAGGTGCTGCCGGGCGCGAAGGGTCGCTCGATCCGCTTTCCCGCGGTCGGCGAAGTGGACGGCAGCCTGCTCAGCACGATCGATCTGGACTTCGAGAGCGCCGGCACGGAGACGGTGCCTGCGCTGCCGACGGTTCCCGACGTGGTCGGTTACACCGAACCCAAGGCGCGGCGCGAGCTGATCTCGGCAGGCTTCACCGCCGAGGTGAGCTACCAGTCGGTCGACAAGCGTGAAGAACGGGATCGGGTCGTGGACCAGAGACCGTTGCCCGACAGTGCACGAGACCCCGGTACCGCCGTCACCGTCTTCATCGGCAAAGAGATGACAGGGAGCTGAGCCATGGCCGATCACATCGCCTCCGAATTGCTGGAAGAACTGCCTGCGGCGCTCGGTGACCTGATAGCCGCGATCGGTCGCGGCGTGGCCGATGCGCAGGGTGCGCTCGACGCCGCCGCCATCGAGCAGCTGAGCGCCATCGCGACCGCGGACGGTCGTGTCGCCGAGACGCTGCGCGCGATCGGCTACCAGCCGACCTGGTACCGTATTCCCGAACTGCAGGCCGAGCTTGCCGTGTCGCTGACGCTGGCGGGCCGCAGCGAACGTAGCGGCCGGGCGGCCATGCAGCTCTATGCCACACCGATCGACGCCAGCTTCTCGAACAAGTATTTCGTCAACGCCGAAGTGACCAGCCGCATCAGCTTCAAGGTGGTACCCGTGCCGCCGTCGCCGCTGGCCGCCGGCCTGGTGGTGGTACCGGACCTGCTCGAACCGGCCCTGACCTGGGCCGAAGCGACGGCACTGCTCGAGGCCTCGGCCATCCCGTTCGAGCGGGATGCCGTCGACCTGCGCGAGGTGGCGGACGACGAGCCGGGTCGAGAGGGCCTGCTGGCCGACAGCGACCCCGTCGTCGCCACCACGCCCGGACCTCACGAGGTGCTCCTGCCCGGTGCCACCCTGGTGGTCACGACGCGCCGGCCGGGGTCGGTGGCATGAACGATCCCGGCCGCGACCTGGTCCACGCACCGCTGGGCGACATCATCCGCGATGTCGCCCTGTCGATCGCCGACGCGCAGCGCGGGCTCGACGAGGCGTCGACACGCACCGCCGAGTTCATGAGCGGGCGGGTGGTGCTGCGCGATCCGGATAGCGGCGCGCTGATCGATACGAACGGCAATCCGACCGCGACGCCGACCGTGGTGTCGTCCGAGGTCATCTTCGGTCACGACGTGAACGGCGAGGGCGAACGGGTGCCGCGGCTGGTGTCGATGATGGAGCTGGGGTTCGTGCCCACCTTCTACCAGTTCGTCGACACCACCATCCAGATCAAGCTGTCGCTGCGCCTGTCCGGCGCGGGCGGCGTGCACGATCGGATGACCCGGCAGGGTGCATCGATCGGGCAGGGCGACCGGTCCCTGTCGGTGCACGCCAGCACGGTCGACGCAGGTTTCGCGGCCACTTACGGGTACTCGGCCGACATGGCCACGACGGTATCGACCAAGCTGGTGCCGATTCCCCCGCCGGCCGCGCTGGAGGCGCAACTGGCGAGCCTGCTGGCGGATCGGCGAGTCGATCTGAACCTGGCCGGTGCGGCCGAGCTGGCGGCGCTGGTCGCGCTCGGCTCCGAGCGTGCGGCGGCCGTGGTCGACGAGCGGGAGGCGAACGGACCCTATCGATCGCTTGCCCAGCTACGCGAACGGGTGAACGGCATCGGCGAGAAGACGATCGATGCGTTGCGCGATGTGCTTCGCGTCTGAGCGGTCGCTCCGCCGCTTCACCCGTGCGCCTTCGACGACAGGGCCGTGACGGTTTCGTGACCCGCTAATCGATACGCCTGCCATCCGGGCGTGTCAGTATTTCGGCTCCTGCGTTACGGCGTCGACATTCCGACTCTCCGCTTGAGCAAGACCGCTTCGTCCGCCCCCGCGACGCCCGCCGACAGCCTGTTCTGCCGTCGGTGCGCCGCCTTCGTGCTCGCCGGCACGCTGTGCCTGTGCTGGCCCATGCTGCTGCAAGGGGGCGCGCTGGTGTTCTACGACACCGGCGGCTACCTCTGGCACGGCTGGCGGTTGCTCGACGTGGCGGCGGAGCTTCTGGGCGTGCCGGGCGGCCTGCCCGACCCCGCGGGTGGCGTCGATGTGGCCGACCCTTCCATGGCGCTGTCCTCCGCCCCGGTCGGCGCCCCGGTCAGCGCCCCCGGCCTGCCCATCGGCGAGGCTCCCGCGTTGCGCGGCGCGATGGCCAAGGCGGCGAGCACGCGTTCGCTGTTCTACTCGCTGTTCGTGTACGTCAGCTCTCGCCCGTTCGGACTGGCCGGCACGGCGATGCTGCAGACGGCATTCGTGCTGCTCGTGGCGTGGGCGGTTCTGCGCGATGCGCTGGTACCGTTCGGTCGCCGTGCGATCGTGGGCTGCGCGGCGGTGGCCCTGCTGACACCGCTGCCGTTCATGGCCTCGTTCGCGATGCCGGACCTGCTGGGCGCCGTGCCCATCCTGTTCGCGATGCTGCTGGCGCGTGGCTGGGACACGCTGGATGGGCGCAGCCGCCTCGTGGTGACCCTCATCACCTGCGTTGCCCTGCTGGCGCATCTGGGCAACATACCGCTGGCGCTCGCCTGCCTCTCGAGCGCGATCGCGATCCGGCTGCTGGACGGGCGGCGCGATCCGGTCAGCATCCTGCTGGCGCTGGGGCCGCTGCTGCTGGTGATCGGATTCAACGCCACGCTGTCACGGATGGCCTTCGGAGAAGTCCAGGTCACGCCCTACCGGGTGCCGGTGATGCTGGCCCGCTCGATGGAGGACGGACCGGCGCGACGCTACCTGCAGGAGCATTGCGATTCCGAAGGCTATGCCGTGTGCGAACTGTTCGAGGAATTCCCGGACGATGTCGGGCAGATCCTCTGGAAGGCGGACGGGGCGTACATCCAGGCCCCGCTCGAGGTGCAGGCCCGTGTGCGTGCCGAGGAGATGACGATCGTGCTGCGCACCGTCGCGGCCTACCCGCTGTGGCAGATCGCGGCGCTGATGCGGAATTCGCTGCTGCAGTTCTCGCGCGTGGGCACCGCCGACATCGCGCTGCACGATGTCGAACTGCGCGTGGTGCCGAAGAACGGCCTGCAGTTCGATCGCCGGCGTGGCCGAGAATTCCTGAAGGCGGCCGGACTCGTGCACAGGCTGACCTGGTTCGCCGGTCTGGCTGCCATCTCGGTGCTGGTGGCCCGGTCCCGGTCCCTGGACCGCACGCCACTGCCGAACGGTGCGCCGGCCCTGCTGGTCGTCCTGGTCATCGGCCTGCTGGCGAACGCGGCCATCTACGGTGGGCTGTCCGCGCCGGTCGATCGGTATCAGTCAAGGGTGGCGTGGCTGGCGCCCGCCGTGGCGTTCTGGCTCTGCGCGTTGCTCGCTGCTCGCACGCCGGCCGACTCCACGCGCCGCTGATGCGCGTTGCCCTGTCCGCCAACGAACCCTCGGTGGTCGAACGAGCCGGGCGGCATCGCTCGGTGCGGTTGGCACGATGCACAATCGCGAACGGTCGGACCCGTGCGACGGTCACACTCGCGGACGGTCGAACCGGTTCGAGAACCGCCATGTCGCGTCGCGACATCAACCGCCTGCTCGCCTTGCTGGACGATGCGGAACGTCGCCGCTGGCGTCGCGAGCTCGAGCCGGTCCGCCTGACACCCGGACAGGTGCTCGAAACGCGGGAGCGCCCTTCCGTGCACGCCTGGTTTCCGGTGTCGGCCACGGTCTCGATGATGAACACGACGCGCGACGGGGCGTCGGGCGAGCTCGCGTTGATCGGCAACGAAGGGCTTGTCGGTCATTCGCTGATACCCGGAGTCGGCATGCCCCGTTGCTGCGCGATCGTCTCGGATGGCGGTGACGGCTTTCGCATCGAGACAAGCTTGGTGGATGCCGAGTTCGAACGCGGCGGTTCGATCGCGCAAGGCCTGCTGGCCTTCACCGAGGCGTTGATCGCGCAGATCGCCCAGCTGGTGCTGTGCAATCGCCACCATCTCATCGAGCAGCAGCTCGGCCGCCTTCTGCTGACCAGCCTGGACCGCGTGGTCGGCGGTGAACTGCAGGTGACCCACGAAGGGTTGGCCGCCCGGCTCGGCGTCCGGCGCGAGGCCGTGACGACGGCGGCCCGTGCCCTCAAGCGCGCCGGTGCCATCGATCACCGGCGCGGTCGTATCGAGGTGCTGGATCGCACCGTCCTGGAACGGCGCAGCTGCGAGTGCTACGCGGTCATCGCCGCTGAGTACGACCGGCTGCTGCGTTGAGGGACACCATCCCTGTGTCCGTCGTCTTGGCCCCGGCCGAACCGGATCAGTCGTCGGTGCGCAGCAGATCGATCACGTCGGTGATGCCGTCGACGCCGTTCGCCGCTCTCACGGCTCGCTGCCCTTCCATCGTTTCGGATACCACGCCGCTCAACCGAGCGACCCCTTCGTCGTTCACGGTGACCTGGATGTTTCCACCGACGCCCGCATCGTCTATCGCCTCCTTGACGCGATCCGGGTCGACGGACGCTGCGTGCGCAACGCCTGCGATGACCAGCGTGCCGGCGCACGCGATCGTGCGAACAACCTGACTCAGCCTTTTCATGAGCATCATCCCGAACAGGTGAATGGATGCGTCGCCGAGGTGTCAGCACCGCGACGCCGGTTCAGGTTGCGCGCTTCGCGATGAGGGGGTCGGTGCGGCAGCGCACGTTGGCATCGCCTGAACCCATCAATGCGGCAACGTGGTCCATTCGGGGCGCCGAGCGCCGTGAACGGATCGGGATCGTCGCGATCGGCCGGCTCGGCGCCTCGCGCACGTTCGGGTGCATACTCGATGAAGTGCAACGCCAACCGAACGCGACGCGAAGAGGATCCGGTGGAAAGGCTTCGACAGCACGCGAGCGCGTGGTCATGGCTGGCCGAGAACCCGCGGCGCCCCTGGTGCATCGCGCATCGCGGTTTCAGCGATCGTGCCTTCGACAACTCGATGCAGGCGTTCGAGCTGGCATCGGCGGCCGGTGCGGACTTCTGGGAGGTCGACGTTCGCACCACTCGCGATGGTGAACTCGTGGCCTGTCACGATGCCGACCTGAGCGCACTCGGCTTGCCGGCGCTGAGGCTCGAGACGCTCGATCTGCAAGACTTCCTGGCTGCCTGTGCCGGCGCGGGTCAGCCCATGCCGCGCCTGCACGATGTGATCGAGCGAGCGCTCGCCCTGGGATCGGGACTGTACATCGATGCCAAGGATCGCAACGCGCTCGACGCTGTGCCGGCATGCATGGCCGAGCGGGGAGTCGAGCGCGGCATCATCGCAAGCTTCGATGCGCAAGCGTTGTCGGAGCTTGGCGCGAGGGGGTGCGCCTACCCCCGCTCCGTCCTGGTACGCCGCGGCGTCGATCCGGTCGAGCGTGCGCTGGAGGCGGGCGTTCAGCTCGCCCATCTGTGCTGGGAGTGGGCGCAGGTGTCCGAGTCCGAACTGAGAGCGTCGGGGTTGTTGACCCGCGCTGCGCGGAACGGCCTGCACATCGTGCTGTGGCACGAGGAACGGCCGGCCGTTCTACGCCAGCTGCTGCCGCTCCGGATCCGTGGCATCTGCACGAACGATCCGGACCGTCTTCATGCCGCTCGACCGGCGGCGCGGCGACGGTGACGCTGGCGATGGAGCGGATTCAGTGCTTCTTCTGCTGATCATCGCCCAGGAAGGCCGCCAGATCGTCCTGCTCCTTGCGTGACGGGACCTGCTTGCGATCCTCGGCCGCCTGCGCGTCTCGCGCAGCGGCGGCCTCGCGTTCCAGGCGCCGGTTCTCCACGCGCTGGCGGGTCCGGGCCGTCGTCCTCGAGACCCATCGGTACGCAAGGAAGGCCAGCAGCGCCAGGCCGAGCAGCACGAGAGTATTGAACACCGGAATGTGGCGATAGCCTTCTTCGACCGGCCAGGCCTTGAGCGCGTTAGGGAACCTCGAGAACAGCGTCACCCGCCAGCCGTAGTGTCGCAGCGCGATGAGCTGCTTGTCAGCCGCGAAGGATTGCATCTGCGCCTGCAGGTTGGCGGAATCGAACTTCAGGTAGAGGAGGTTGTCCTCGTTGCGGTAGACCCTCGGCTGGCCATCGAGCGTCTCCGTCTGCAACTGATAGACATCTCGGGTGCGGTTCTGCCCTGTCTCGGAACCGTCGGCGTCCAGACGCTTGATCTCGACCCCGACCGCTCTCACCACATCGACCTGTGGCAGCGAATAGTGGAGAACGGCCAGCAGGACGGCCGCCAATATCGCCAACAGGACATTTCGGACGGTCAGTAGTCTTTTCATCTTCGGCTTTCAGGAATTTTCATCAGGTCGAATGCGAGGTGCCCCTCGACTGTACCCGCGCAGGGCCGGTGTCGGTCAACTCGTCAGCGTCGCCGGAGCCGGCACCCTGGCCTCGACGTCCGCCCCGACCTCGATCGCCGGGCGGACCATCCGCGTGGCGCGCCAGTGCCACCATGCCGAACCAGGCGAACAGGGCGAGCGCGAACCACCATTCGATCACGTTCTCCATTCGGTCGGGATCGGCGAGCGTGGCCTTGAGCAGCAGGTTCAGCGGGCCCAGCGCCAGCATCGCGATCACCAGCACGCGGCGCACCCGAAGCTCGACGGGTGCCCGATCGGTGCCCGCGTTCCGTTCGAGCACCAGCGTCGCCAGCAGTTGCGCGATGCCGGTACCACCGAAGAAGAAGTAGATCCCGAGGCGGCGCAGGAAGTCGTACACCGGACCATCGGTCCCGAGGAACACCACGTAGGGAACCAGGAAGGCACCGCCGCCGATGGCCAGGACGAGCACGACCCGGCGAAGTCCGGCGCGCGTCGGGGCACGCGCTGCCAGGCGCTGGTTCTCCTGCCACCAGAACAGGATCAGCAACAGCGAACACGGCAGCATCACCGTGCGGAACAGGTAGATGACCGGCACCTGGCGGCAGGCGCGGCTGATCGAGGTGCAGCCGTCGATCAACGGCAGGCAGGGCTCGATCAGCCCGGCGCCCATCGACCAGGCGGTGCACACGATCACGGCCGTCACCGGCAGCACGCAGCAGGCGGCGGCGGTGAACACGTGCCTGGACACGTGCCTGGACACGTGCGGACTCTCAGGGCGAACGCCTACAGGAACGTCAGTCCCAGCGCGATGAGCGCACCCGACAGCACCAGGTGTATCACGCAGAATCCCATGATGTCCTTGGCTCGAAGGCCGGCGATGCCCAGGATGGGCAGTGCCCAGAAAGGCTGCACCATGTTGGTCCAGGCATCCCCCCAGGCCACCGCCATGGCCGCACGCGGCAGATCCGCCCCGAGCGCCTGCGCGGCCGGCAGGATGACGGGGGCCTGCACCGCCCATTGGCCGCCCCCCGAGGGCACGAAGAAGTTGACCAGCCCGGCCGACAGGAAGGCCCAGAACGGCAAGGTGGTCCCGGTGGCGAAGCCGACCAGCCCTTGCGACACGGTCGCGGCCAGGCCCGAGTCCACCATGATGGCCATGATGCCGGCGTAGAACGGGAACTGGATGACGATGCCGGCTCCGCCCTTGACGGCCTCGTTCAGCGAGTCGAGCAGGTTGCGCGGCGTACCGTGCAGAAGGATCGCCAGCGTCAGGAACAGGAAGTTGATCGTGTTCAGCGACAGGCCACCGCCGGTGGCGAAATGCTGGATCACCCAGGCGGCGCCGCCCGCGCCGATCAGCAGGGACAGCGTGCGCGAGGTCTCCAGCCGGCTGGCGGGCGTCGCCGCGGCGTCACGTTTCACGCTCGCCTCCTCCAGCAGCGATCGGTCGATGAACACGCTATCGGCTTCCGAAGGCATCATCGCGCGGTTCACGAACGGGGTGACGACGAAGAGCGCGGCCACGATGATCAGGTTGAAGGGGGCGAAGATCGTCTCGGCGGTCGGAACGAGGCCGACCAGATCGGTGAACGGATGGCCTTCGGTCGCGATGGACAGCGGAATCGATCCGGCCAGCCCGCCGTGCCAGACGATGAAACCCGAATAGGCCGAGGCCACCAGCAGCCGGTAGTCGACCCGGACCTGGCGGGCGAGTTCTTTCGCGAACAGGGCACCGACGACGAGCCCGAAGCCCCAGTTGATCCAGCTCGCCATCAGCGACACCAGGCTGACCAGCACGATCGCCCCGCCCGGACTCTTCGCCAGCCCGGCCAGTGCGGTCAGGCCGCGACGCACCAGCGGCGTGGAGGCCATCAGGTACCCGGTCACCAGCACCAGCAGCATCTGCATGGAGAACGACAGCAGCGACCAGAATCCATCGCCCCACATCGCCGTGACGGAAAACGGGCTGACGCTCTGCACCAGGCAGGCCGCGACCCCTGCCACCAGGGTCAGGATCAACACGAACACGAACGGATCGGGCAGATAGCGATCCACCACGCGCACCATCGATCCTGACAGGACTCCGAGCATGTCGCTCTCCTCTGGTGATCGTCGCGACGATGCGGCCGTAGCGATGGAAAGCGGTGACGCCTTGCATCATTTACGATGAGCGCCGTGCTTGCAGTCTTAAGATTGTTGCCGATGCCCGGGATGAGCCTTCACAGCGGCCATGAAGTGTGAAACGCTGCCCTCGACATCACTCGCCTGGAGGAGCTGCCGCATGGCCATCGGCATCTGGATCAGCCTGTCCCTGTACTTCGTGCTCATGGTCGGCATCGGCTTCTACGCCTGGCGCAGATCGACCGCCTCCTCCGAGGAATACATGCTGGGCGGGCGGCAGTTGAGCCCCGCCGTCGCCTCGCTGTCGGCCGGTGCCTCCGACATGAGTGGCTGGTTGCTGCTGGGTCTGCCCGGAGCGTTGTTCGCCACCGGCCTGGTCGAGGCGTGGATCGGCATCGGCCTGTTCTGCGGGGCCTTCCTGAACTGGATCATCGTGGCGCCTCGCCTGCGCGAGCAGACCGAGCGCTATGACAACAGCCTGACCATTCCGCAGTTCCTGGCCAATCGCTTTCCCAGCAGGGCGATGGCCCTGCGCACCGTCTCGGCCATCATCATCGTGGTGTTCTTCGCCGTGTACACAGGCTCCGGTCTGGTGGCCGGTGGCAAGCTGGTGGAAAGCGCGTTCGGCGAGGTCGTCAACGTCGGCACCTACAGCGACTATGCGGTCGGTGTCTGGGGCACGCTCGCGGTGGTGCTGGTCTACACCGTGATCGGCGGCTTTCTCGCGGTCAGCCTCACCGATTTCTGCCAAGGCGTCATCATGATGCTGGCGCTGGTGCTGATGCCGGCCGTGGTGCTGTTCGGCAGTGGCGGTGGCGGTTTCGAACAGGCCTCGCAGACGTTGGCCGAGGTCGATCCGCAGTTCCTGTCCTGGACCGAGGGGCTCACCGTCATCGGTTTCCTGTCGGCGATCACCTGGGGGCTGGGCTACTTCGGTCAGCCGCACATCATCGTGCGCTTCATGGCCATCCGCTCGGTGCCGGATGTGCCCAAGGCGCGCAACATCGGCATGACGTGGATGGGCATCTCGCTGGCCGGGGCGCTGTGCCTGGGCGTGTTCGGGCGTGCCTACGCGGTGCGCAACGGGCTGGACGTGGCGGACCCGGAAACCATCTTCATCGTGCTGGCGGACCTGCTGTTCCATCCGCTGATCACAGGCTTCCTGTACGCGGCGTTGCTGGCGGCGGTGATGAGCACGATCTCCAGCCAGCTGCTGGTCGCCTCTTCATCGCTGACCGAGGATTTCTATCGGCTGTTCCTTCGAAAGCGGGCCAGCGAGTCGGAAAGCGTGCTGATCGGACGCATCAGCGTGCTGCTGGTCGGCGTCGTGGCGGCCTTCATCGCCAGCGACCCGACCTCGAACGTGCTGGGTCTGGTCAGCAACGCCTGGGCCGGATTCGGTGCCGCGTTCGGTCCGTTGATCATCCTGTCACTGACCTGGTCGCGCATGTCCGGTGCCGGGGCCGTGGCCGGACTGGTCACCGGCGCGGTCACCGTGATCGCCTGGATCGCGCTGGGCTGGAACGGCGCCTTTCTCGGCGGACCCGGCGTGTACGAGATCATTCCGGGGTTCGTCGCGGCCTGGGCCGCGATCTACTTCGTGAGCCTGGCGACCGAGTCGAGCGGGGAGTTCCGCTCGGCCGTTCCCGGCTGATCGTGCGGTCGGTCTGTCCGGCCCTGTCGGGTCAATCCGAGGCCGACAGATCGACCCCGGTGACCGCCTTGTCGCTCTTCCAGCGATCGCGCACCCGGGTGAACAGCTGGTCCGCCTTCGCGCGCGTGGCCGACAGATCGATCGTCACGCGCCACGAGCGCGGTGCGTCACCGAGGTCGGCCGCGTCGGGCATGCCGGCGTCGGGCGCCCCGCCAGGCTCCGGATCGTCTGCTGCCGGGGGAGGAAGACCCTCGAGCTCGACCGGCGCATCGTCCGGGGTCCGCACGTCCTGGCGAGCCGGGGCGTCGGACGCAGCCGCATCGGCCAGCGTTGCCTGCCAGACCGCCACGCGGTGCTCGATCGTGCTTTCCAGCTCCTCGAACGGCAGGCCGAGCAGCACGGTGCGATCCTGGAACAACGCCTGCTGAACCGCCGGCAACGCATCGAGCGTGGCCGCGTTGCCCTCGGCGTGCGCCTGCAGCGTCTTCTGCTTGAGTTCCTGCCGGCGTAGGCGAATCCTGCGCTCCAGGGAAAGCCTTGCCTGACGCGTCTCTTCGGTGACCGCGTCGACGGCATCGAACAGGCGATTGATGTCGGCCGCCTGTTCCAGCGCCGCCTGCTTGGCCTGCTTGAGCGTCTGCTCGGCGGCACGGAACTGACGGATGCTGTCGTTGGCGTTGGCGAAGTCGTCCTCCTCCGACAGTTCGACATCGACCGCGCGGATGCGCTCCACCAGCCCGTCCTTCCATTCCTCGAAGTTGGATTCCCTGACCTCTCCCGTCAACGTGATGTTCAGATCTGTCATGCGGTGGACGAGGTGCGTATCGGCGGCCGGCGATGGTAGCAAGGGCGAGTCGGCCGGCGGGACGGCTAGAGCGATCGGTGAAGCGATGGCTCAGCGCTCCGCTCGCTCAACTCACGGTAGAGCGCCTCGGCCTCGTCGGCCAACGGGGCGGATACCGAGCGCAGCGGCTCGGGTGTGCTGGTGGGCGCGCGCAGCATCGAGATCTCGCCCTCCAGCGATGACGGTCGCATCAGACCGGCCTGGACGGCGAGCCGTTCGAGCGCACCGCTGCCGTTCTCGAGAAAGTCCTCGAAGCGAACGAAGCGTGCCCGAGGCGGTGCGGTGTCGAGGGCGTAGCGGTAGGCATCGATCCAGTAGCGCAGCCAGAACGCCGCACCGATGGATCGAACGTCGTGCGCGCCGCCCTTGTGCCCGTTCGGGAACCGGATCGGTCGGAAGTTGCACCCCAGGTCGTGATGCCCGATCCAGGCCATGTAGCGGCGCGCGAACGGATCCTCGTCGTGCAGGCGCAGGAAGCGTCGGTGCTGCGCGTGCAGCGAAGCGACGTGCGCGGCCGGGTGGCGAAAGCAGCACAGCAGCATCGCATCGCCGAAGGCCGAGGCGACGGCCGGCAGGCGGGCGACGTTCGAATTGTTCTTGGACAGGTAGCGTGGCGCTCGCGCACCTCCCTCGCCGGCCAGGCAGACAAGCTTGGCGGCGAGCCGGTGCCAGGCGATGCGGAACTCCTCCGTCAGATCGGCCGGGCCTAGCGGGCGCATCGTGTCGCCGTCGAACAGGGTATCGGCGAGGTGATTGATCCACAGCACCTCCTCGAACGCCTCGGGACTATCGAGATCGATCATCATCGCGTCGCCGTGCGCTCGCTCGCGGGAGGCGATCGTGCGACGAGAACCTGCGCCGAGGCGGTCCCACAGCAGGGGGGTCAGCACGAAGGGCATCTGGCGGTAGGTGTAGCTGGCGAACTCGCCGGTGCCGTACAGCAGCTCGAGCACCAGCGTGGTGCCGGCCCGCGGCAGACCCGTGACGAACACCGGTCGCTCCACCCGCACGTTCGCCAGGCGCTTCTTGAACACGTCGTTCTCGACATCGCCCAGCACGCGCTGCAGTGTCGGGTGCACGAACGCCAGGCGGTGGAGCAATCGATCGAGCGCGCCGTAGCCCGCGGTTGCCGGGACGGTGTCAGCCACGAGCCGGTGCGGGCGATCTGAGCCTGGCGTAGACCGGCATGACGACCAGCAGTGCCGCCAGCGCCCACCAGGAACTCAGCAATCCGTAGAGGCCATCCGGTGACACGGCGAACAGCGCCTGCGCGGTCGCGGCGATCGCCAGGCAGGCGCCCAGCACCAGGGCAAGCTTTGCGGTGAAGCGCAGCGTGTCCCCGAGCACCGCAAGGCTCATGCGCCGTACCGCGGTTTCCTTTTCCAGGTCGCTCAGGGTGTCCGAACGGATGATGCGCGTGGCCGCGGGGGCGATGTGCAGCACCCGCCGGATGTCCCGCAGCACGTGCAGGCGCACGAACAGCTCGTGGAACACCACCCCCATCAACGCGAAGACCGGCAGCGCCAGCAGGTTCACCCCTTCGTGTCCGTCGTGTCGGGGCGCTCCAGGTCGGCCGCCATCCGGGTCTCGTCCGCGACCGGGACCGGTGCCTTCTTGCCGAACGCACGCTTCAGCGGATACCAGAGCAGGCCGAACAGGGCGAGCACGATCGCGGCCCCGATACCGAACAGGGTACCGAACACGCCCAGTCCGGCACCCGGGCCGAGATAGGCGTGTGCCGGCGCGCACAGCGTCGCGCCGAGGGTCAGCAGCAGTGCACTCGGCAGCAGCCGGCGCGGCAGGGCGGCCAGGGCTTGCGCACGGAGCGCGCGCATCGGGATCGAACGTGTCGAGAAAGGGTGCGTCATGATGGATTGCTTCCTGGAGAGCACGCGAAACGCGCGGGTCGCACATCGAAGAAGTCCGGGGCCAGCAGCGTGTAGTCGGCCACGAACGCATTGTGATCGGTCGAGAACAGGTTGTTGATCTCCAGCAGCACCTCGCCGTCCGGCGCGAACTCGAGCGCACGACCCTCGAACGGGACGACGACCTGCAGCGTACCGTCGGCCAGGTACTCGTGCTTGCCCATGTACTGGCTGTAGAAGCGGAAATCCGGATCGATCCCCGCGGTACCGACCGAGCGTGTGCCCGGATCGATGGACACGATGCTGGAGAGCCTTCGCCAGCCGTTGTTGTTGAACACCGTGATCTCGCCGTTCGCCTGGAAATCCGGATCGTGCTGCTGGATCCACGGGCCGTGACTCCACCACCTGATCTGCATCGTGTCCGGGTCCAGCACCATGACCAGGTCGATGTTCCGGAAGCTCATCAGCAGGTCCCCGGCCTGGAAGTCCGGGAAAGCGTCGGCCATCTGCGGCTGCAGCACTTCCAGATCGTTCGGGTGGAACAGGTCCGGAACCGATCGAGGGCCGGACGCGTGCTCCAGTGCCTTGCCGGGCACCAGGGTGAAGATCGCGCGATTTTCGGGCGAGGCCTCGATCACCTCGGCGACCAGGTCGATCTCCTGCAGCGTCTCGCCGGTCCGCGGATCGAAGCGGACGAGGAACTGGTACTGGTCGAAGGCGGATGTCTCGCCACGCCAGGTCCAGAGTCCTCCGCGCGGGTCGCTCGCGAGCGAATGGTGGAACGCACCCTCGCGACTCCACACCGGCTCGCCGCACGTGTCGTAGCGGGTCATCACGTCCCCCTTGTCGGTGTTGACGATGACCGATCCGTCGCTGAGGAAATGAAAGGCGTGCGGTGCCTCCGACCCACCGGACGGGCCATCGGCATCCTGCACGCCGTAGTTCAGCACGCGCCGGTGCACCTCGGTGCCGGTGTCGTCGAACAGGCGGATGCCGAAGTCGGCTTCCTCGGCCAGATAGCCCATCAGTGCCCGATGGCCCGGCTGCAGCCGATCGGGCCGATGCGCGGTCCAGGTGTCGCGCGATGCGTGATCCGGCGCAGGCCCCACCGCGTGCTCGGGGGCGAAGGCGCCGTATTCGACCGCGTCGCCCAGCACCGCCATCGCGTTTTCGATCGGCCTGAACGGCCAGTACTTCTGGTTGGCGAAGTGGACACCGGCACCGAACACGGCGCCGAGCGCAAGCGTCGCGAGCGAGCCGATGAACACGCGTCGGCCGACACGATCGGCCCGCGAAGGGGAAGGCGCCACCGCGTGCGGCTCGTCCGTCGCGGACGCTGCACGCGAGCGCTGCGCATAAGGGCTGTCGTCCATGGGGGTGACGTGATCCACCTCTGTTCGAGACCATCGGGCCGATCGGTGCAAGGGTGCACCGGAGGCTCTTCCCCGTTCGTGTCCATCCATACAGATTCACTCGCGCCAGGATGAGCAGAGTCGTCCCGGGCCGGGTGGTGTCATCCTCCATTCGTGCGAGGATGGCCGACACGTCTCGGGCACCGCTCCTTCGCATGGGCAGAAGTATCGATCGCACCACGTTCACCGATGAGGATCGGGCGCGGTTTCGCGAACGACTGGACGAGAGCCTCGAGGTGCTCGGCACGCTGCTGGCGCGTCCCGGGTTCGGTCAGGGCCAGGCATCGATCGGTGCCGAGCTGGAACTGTGCATCGTCGATGCGCTGGGTCGCCCCGCCCCGGTGGCGGAACCCCTGCGGGCCTCCTTGGGCGACGAGCGGTTGACCCTGGAGATCATCCGCTACGACATCGAGGCGAACCTGACGCCGGGCCCGGTCGCCGGACAGCCGTTCCGGCGTCTGGAGAGAGAGATGGTCGAGATGCTCTCGCTGCTGAACGAGGGGGCGCAGGCGTATGGCGCGCGCGTGGTGCCGGTGGGCATTTTGCCGACGCTGCGGCCACGCGACCTGGTCGCCGCGATGATCACCCCGAACGCGCGATACGAGGCGCTGACCACCGAGCTTCGCCAGCGCCGTGGCGAGAAGTTCCACATCCGCCTGAAGGGGCGCGAATCGCTGTCGGTCAAGACCGACAGCGTCGCTCCGGAAGGCGCCTGCACGTCGCTGCAGGTCCACTACCGCGCCCACCCCGAGCGGTTCGTCGATCTGTTCAACGCCGTGCAGCTCACCACGCCGCTACTGGTCGGTTTCGCGGCCAATTCGCCGTTCCTGCTGGGGCGCGAGCTGTGGCACGAGACGCGGATCGGCCTGTTCCGACAGTCGATCGACGGTCGCGATCGCGAGCGCCGGGAACTGAGCCTGCCGGCTCGCGTGCACATCGGTCACGGCTGGCTGCGCCGCAGTGCGCACGAGGCGTTCGCCGAGACGGTGCGCCTGTACCGGCCGCTGCTGCCGATCGTGGAAGAGGGCGCGGGTCCGCGTGCCGCGCTCGAGGCGTGCGGGGAGCTGCCGCCGCTGGAGGAGCTGGCGCTGCAGATGGGCACCGTCTGGCCGTGGAATCGCGTCATCTACGAACCGGCCGACGGCGGGCACGTGCGGGTGGAACTGCGCGCGCTGCCGGCCGGGCCGAGCGCGGTGGACATGGCGGCGAACGCGGCGCTGTCGATCGGACTGGCCGAGGGCCTGCTGGACGACATCGAGGCGCTGGTCACCGCGCTGCCGCACGCCTTGCTCGTTCAGAACCTGGAGTCGGCGGCGCGCGACGGCATCGAGGCCCGGCTGCTCTGGCCGGCCGCCGGCACCCGCCGGCTGGAGGAGCGCGCGCTGGTCGATATCCTGGGCGAGCTGCTGCCCGCGGCCAGAGGCGGTCTGGCGGCGGCCGGGATCGATGCGGACGAGATCGACCGCTGCCTGGGTAACGTGGAACGGCGACTGGCGACAGGCGCGAGCGGGGCGGGCTGGCAGATCCGTACCGTCGACCGCCTGCAGGCGCAGGGCGGCATGACCCGGCAGCGAGCGCTGCGCGCGATGTTCGATCGGTACGCGGAGCAGGCGCTGGCCAACCGGACCATCGCCGACTGGCCGACGGACTGATCGGCCGATCCTGCCACTGACCGGACCGACTCCGTGAACAGGCAATCCGCCAACCTGCTGCTGCTGCTGCTCGCCGGTGCCGCCTGGGGCATGGGTTTCGTCGCGCAGGCCACGGCCATGCGGGACATCGGACCGTTCCTGTTCATCGCGTTGCGGTTCCTGGTCGCCGCGCTGTCGTTCGTGCAGTTCGTCTGCACGGCGGTGCTGGCCGTGGCGGTGGCGCTGGCGATCGAGCCGATCGATGTGGCCGCCATCGTCCGGGCGTTGCCGAGCGTGCTGTACGCCGGCGTGTTCGCCAGCGGGTTCGCCTTCACGCTGCAGGCGGTGGCACAGCGGCACACCACCGCGTCCCAGGCGGCCATCTTCCTGTCGTCCGAAGCCCCGTTCGCCGCGCTGTTCGCCTTCGTGTTCCTGGGAGAGCGCATCGGCCTGCTCGGGCTGGGCGGGTGCGCGATGATCCTGGCGGCGATGCTGCTGGTCGAGTTGTGGCCGGCGCGGGCCGCACGGCAATCGGCGAACGCCATCCGGTGAAAGGGAGCGCCCATCCGTTGATCGATTCGAGAACTCGCGCGATCCGCTCGCGCGCGCGCCGCGCATGGCTGATGGCCGCACTGGCCGTACCGCTGGCCGTACCGCTGGCCGGTCACCGCCTCGCGGCTGCCGATAGCGGGGCCATTTCACCGGAGCCACCTTCGAACGACTGGTCGCCGCGCTCACGATCGAGGATCTGGTGACCATGCAGGCGGGGCTGGAGCGCACCTCCGGCGCCGGCTACGGGCGCTGGGTCGCCAGCGAGGACTGGGTGAGCGATGCGCTCTCCCGCCCCTTCGTGGCCAAGCCGGGCGCACGCCTGCTGTACCTCACCGGCAGCTTCCACGTGCTCGGCGCGGTGCTCGCGCTCTCCGCCGGCCAGGATCTGCACACGCTGGCCGAGTCGTGGCTCGGAGACCCGCTCGGCATCGATTTCCCCCACTGGACCCGGGATCCGCAGGGGCGCTACCCGGGCGGCAACGAGATGGCCTTGTCACCGCTGGAGATGGCTCGCATCGGCGAGCTGTACCGCCTGGGCGGGCGGTGGCAAGGCGAGCGCGTGTTCGCCGCCGGGTGGGTCGAGCGCAGCTTCACCGCGCACACCCGTTCGCCCTGGTCGGGTATCGCGCCAGGGCGTCATGCATCGCCGGTTCGCCCGTCATGGCTCAGTGAGCGATCATCACGTGCCGCACCGCCGTGTAGTCCTCCAACGCGTACATCGACATGTCCTTGCCGTAACCGGACTGCTTGAGTCCACCGTGCGGCATCTCGTTGACCAGCATGAAATGCGTGTTGATCCAGGTGCAGCCGTACTGCAGGGCGGCGGCGGCCTCCATGGCACGACCGATGTCGCCGGTCCAGACCGACGAAGCCAGTCCGTACTGGCTGTCGTTGGCCCAGTCGATCACCGGGTCGTCGTCCGTGAAGCGGGTGATCGACACCACCGGGCCGAACACCTCGCGCTGCACGATCTCGTCGCTCTGCAGGGCACCGGCCACCACGGTCGGCCGGTAGTAGAAGCCCGGCCCCTCATGCACGCAGCCGCCGGTGGTGATCTCGATGTGCGGCAGTTCGGCGGCCCGTTCCACGAAGCTTGCCACCCGGTCGCGCTGGCGCGGCGAGATCAGCGGCGGGATCTCGTTGCGGGCATCGTCCGCATCCGCATAGACGATGCTGGAGGCGGCCGCCGTCATCTCGGCCACCAGCTTGTCGTAGATGCCGGCACCGGCGTAGATGCGGCAGGCCGCGGTGCAGTCCTGGCCGGCGTTGTAGTAGCCGAAGGCTTTCAGTCCCTCGACGGTGCGCGCCAGGTCGGCATCGTCGTAGACGATGACCGGTGCCTTGCCACCGAGCTCCAGATGGGTTCGCTTGACCGATTTCGACGCAGCCACCAGCACCTTCCTGCCGGTGGCGATGTCGCCGGTAATGGAGACCATGTCCACCCCCGGGTGATTGATCAGCGCATTGCCCACGGTCGCGCCCTGACCGACGATGACGTTCACCACTCCCTCGGGCAAGACGTTCGAGAGCAGGCGGGCGAAGGCGAGGGCGGTCAGCGGCGTCTGCTCGGACGGTTTCATGACGACGGTATTGCCACCCGCCAGGGCCGGCGCCAGCTTCCAGGCCATCATCATGATCGGATAGTTCCACGGCGCGATCGAGGCGACCACGCCGATCGGGTCGCGTCGCACCAGGCTGGTGTGTCCGGGCATGTAGCTGCCGCCCAGCGGTCCGCTCATGGTGCGGATGGCGCCGGCGAAGAAGCGGAAGCAGTCGGCCACCGCCGGGATCTCCTCGTTGCGGACCTCATTGATCGGCTTGCCGCAGTTCAGCGCCTCCAGCTTCGCCAGCGATTCGAGATCGGCCTCCACCGCATCGGCGATCGCCAGCAGCTTCGCCGAGCGTTCGGACGGGGTGGTCTTCGACCAGGTCCTGAACGCGGTCCGGGCCGCCTGCACCGCCCGATCGATCTGACCGGGATCGGCTTCCGGCATGGTCACGATGGTCTCGCCGGTGCGCGGGTTGAACACCTGTTCGGCGGACTCGGTGCCCGCTTCGAAGGAGGTGCCGATCAGCATGTTGGTGTCCATCATTTCTCCAGGCGTTCGGGTGGGCGGAAGGCGGTGGGGCCGGCGATGTGTTCGGCGATGTGTGCGGTGACGTGTTCGGCGGCGTTCACTTGCTCTGTCCGGCCACCGTGTCGGTACCGCGGGTCAGGTAGTACGCGGCCAGGATGGGCAGCGCGGTGACCAGCACCACCAGCATGGCCACCACGTTGGTGACCGGCCGCTGACGCGGGCGCACCAGCTCCTCCAGCATCCAGATCGGCAACGTCTGCTGCTGGCCGGCGGTGAAGGTGGTGACGATCACCTCGTCGAAGCTCAGCGCGAAGGCCAGCATGCCGCCGGCCAAGAGAGCGGTGGCGATGTTCGGCAGCACCACGTGGCGCAGCGTCTGGAAGCCGTTCGCGCCCAGGTCCATCGACGCCTCGATCAGGTGGGCCGAGGTGCGGCGGAATCGGGCGACCGCGTTGTTGTAGACCACCACCACGCAGAACGTGGCATGGCCCAGCACGATGGTCCAGAAGCTGAACGACAGGTCCGCCAGGTTGAACGCGGATCTGAGCGAGATGCCGGTGATGATGCCCGGCAGCGCGATCGGCAGGATCACCAACAAGGAGATCACCTCGCGCCCGAAGAAGCGCGTGCGCGCCACCGCCGCGGCGCACAGCGTGCCGAGCAGCAGCGCGATCAGCGTGGAGACGCTGGCCACGCGCAGTGACAGCGACAGCGCTTCCCAGACATCCGGGCGGCTCCAGGTCACCCCGAACCACTTCAGGGTGAAGCCCGGCGGCGGCCATTGGTAGCTCTTGTCCTCGGTGGTGAACGCGTAGACGAAGATCAGCAGGATGGGCAGGTGCATGAACAGCAGCCCGGCACCGGCGGCGATCTTCAACGACAGCGGGGCGCGATCAGAGCGCATCGAAGGCCCCCTTGCGCTTGGCCACCCACAGGTACAGGCCCATGATGGCGATCGGCACCACCGCGAAGGCCGCGGCCAGCGGGATGTTGCCGGCGGTGCCCTGGAACTGGTAGACGGCTTGGCCGATCATGCGCGCCGAGGTGCCGACGATCTGCGGCACGATGTAGTCGCCCAGCGTCAACGAGAACGTGAAGATCGAGCCTGCGATGAGGCCGGGCAGGGCGAGCGGCAGCACCACCTGCCGGAAGGTCTGCCAAGGGTGCGCGCCCAGGTCGGAGCTGGCCTCCAGCACGGAGGCGGGAATGCGCTCCAGCGCCGCCTGCACCGGCAAGATCATGAATGGCAGCCAGACGTACAGGAACACCAGGAAGGTGCCGGTCCAGCTGACCGACAGCGAGTGACCGCCGATGCCGGGCAATGCAAGCCAGGCATTCAGGAGCCAGGACAGGTGCAGCGTCTCGAACAGCCAGTTCAGGATGCCCTCCTTGGCCAGGATCAGCTTCCAGGCGTAGACCTTGACCAGGTAGCTGGACCACAGCGGCAGCATCACGCCGAGATAGAACAGCGCCTTCCAGTGCCCGCGTGCGAAGCGTGCCGCGTAGAAGGCCACCGGAAAGCCGATGATGGCCGCGGCGATCGTCACCGAGGCGGCCATGGTGACGGTGCGCACGATGATGTCCAGGTTGGCCGGGCGCAGCAGTTCGGCATAGGTGCGCAGGGTCAGCTCCCGGTCGATCATCCCGGAGAACTCGTCGATCGAGAAGAAGCTCTGCGCCAGCAGCGCGAACAACGAGCCGAGATAGACGATGCCCAGCCAGAGCGCCGGCGGCACCACCAGCAGCAGGATCAGCGCCCGCGGGCTGCGCCACAGCCCGTCCGAAAGGCGTTCCAGCACGCGTCCCGGCAATCCGCTCGGCCGCCGGGTCGACAGCGGGCCGTCGCGGCCTGCCGCTTCAGCCTTCATTCGCCGCGGCCTCGTCCGGCATCAGGTGCAGCGCGGCGTCGTGCCAGTGCAGGTGCACGGCGCTGCCCGTGTCGGGAACCGCATCGCCCTTGGGCAGCAGCGCATTGATCGGGTGACCGTCCAGCTCCAGCGCGACGCGCACCGCATTGCCGAGGAACGCGCTGCCGGTGACGGTGGCGTCGTGCCCGTCCGCTCTTCCCTGCCGTGTCGCATCGGGGGCGATGCGGATCGCCTCGGGCCGCAGGCTGGCCCAGCAGCGCTTGCCGATCAGGCGCTGCACGTGCTCGGGCGGCAGCACGTTGGAGCTGCCGACGAAGTCGGCCACGAACGGGGTCCTCGGCCGGTCGTAGACATCCTCCGGCGTGCCCACCTGGCGGATGCGCCCGGCGTCGAACACCGCGATGCGGTCGGCCATCGACAGCGCTTCGCCCTGATCGTGGGTGACGAACACGAACGTGATGCCGAGCCGCTGCTGCAGGCCCTTCAGCTCGGTCTGCATCTGCTCGCGCAGCTTCAGGTCCAGTGCGCCCAGCGGCTCGTCCAGCAGCAGCACGCGCGGCTTCTGGATCAACGCCCGTGCCAGTGCCACTCGCTGGCGTTGTCCGCCCGACAGCTCCGAGGGTCGACGGTGGCCCACGCCGGGCAGCGCCACCAGCTCGAGCGCCTCGTCGGCCATGCGGTGGCGGGCCGCCTTGGCGGTGCCGGCGATCATCGGCCCGTAAGCGACGTTGTCGCGCACGTTCAGGTGCGGAAACAGCGCGTAGTCCTGGAACACCGTGTTCACCGGCCGACGATAAGGGGGCACCCGGGCGGATGGCTGACCGAAGATCAGGATCTCGCCGGCGCTGGCCCGTTCGAATCCCGCGATCAGCCGCAGGCAGGTGGTCTTGCCCGAACCCGAGGGCCCGAGCATGGCGAAGAAGGTGCCTTGCTCGATCGCCAGGTCCACGCCGTCCACCGCCCGCACGGTGCCGAAGTGGCGGGAGACGTCGCGGAACTCGACGGCGGGGTTCATCGGCGGACCGACCGGGGCGGGAGGGGCTGCCGGGACCCGATCCGGTTCAGCGACCGCCGATGACGCCGATGTAGTCGGACACCCAGCGGTAGTACGGAACGCATTCCTCCTGGCTTTCGCAGTTGGAGACCGGTGTCTGCCAGAAGCTGATGCGCTCGAAGTCGTCCAGGCCGTTCTTCGTGCACCCTTCGGCGGTCTGCATGCCACGCCCGTCGGTGCAGGCGGCCAGCACCGCAGGGTTCGCACCGAACCAGACCGACAGGTCGCTCATCAGGTTCGAGCTCAGCGTGTGCTCCATCCACAGGTAGGCGCAGTTCGGGTGTTCGGCGTCCGCGTGCATCATCGTGGTGTCGGCCCAGCCGGTGGCGCCTTCCTCGGGAATGAGCGAGGCGACCGGTGCCTCGTCGCCCTGCAGCAGGTTCACCTGGAAGGGCCAGGAGCCGGAGGCCGCCATGCCCTCGTTCTTGAAGTCGTCGATCTGGATGAATGCATCGTGCCAGTAGCGACTCACCAGCTTGCGCTGTGCCCGCAGCAGATCGAGCGAGGCGGCGTACTGGTCGGCATTCAGCTCGAACGGCGACTCGATGCCGAGTTCGGGCTGGTGGTGCATCAGGTAGTTGGCCGCATCGGCGACGTGGATCGGGCCGTCGTAGGCCTGCACCCGTCCCACGTTGGTCTCGCCGTCCGGCAGTTCCTGCTCCTCGAACACCACCGACCAGGAGGTGGGGGGCTCGTCGCCGAAGATCTCGGTGTTGTACATCAGCACGTTCGGCCCCCACATGTAGGGCACGCCGTAGTGCGTGCCCTCGACGTAGTGCCAGGGAGCCTCCTTGAGCCGGTCGTCGATCGTCTTCCAGCTCGGGATCAGGTCGATGTTCACCGGCTGCACCCGCTGGCCGGCCACCATGCGCAGGGAGGCATCGCCGGAGGCGGTCACCAGGTCGAAGCCGCCCTCGTTCATCAGCGCGACCATCTCGTCCGAGGTGTTGGCGGTCTTCACGTTGACCTGACAGCCCGATGACTCCTCGAAGGCCGTCACCCAGTCGAATTCGGCCACCGTCTCGCCGCGTTCGATGTAACCGGGCCAGGCGACGATGTCCAGCTGCCCCTCGCCCTTGCCGATCTCGGTCAGCATGTCGGCAGCCTGCAGGGGGCCTGCCGACTGCGCGACCCACGTGGCGACCAGGATCGCGGCGGTGACGGGGGTGACGGGCAAGGTCATGGCGAATCTCCGATACGGCGGCGACGGGGCGCCCGGGTGCGAGGGGCCACTCTCGTCGCTTGCCGGAAAAAGCGCAAACGCATTCCTCAGAAGGCTGACATCGGAAAAACCGATGGATCAGGCCGGAGAGCGGACGCGGTACTGCTCCTGCGCCACCTCGATGAAGTCGCGGGCCGCCGCCTCCAGCGTGGAGCCGCGTCGCCAGACCACGCCGATCTGCACCGCCGGCAAGCTGCTGAACACGTCCCGGCTCTCCAGTCGCGCGCCCTCCAGCGACCAGGGTCGGTAGACCAGCTGCGGCAACAGGGCGACACCGGCACCGGTGGCCACCAGGGAACGCACCGCCTCGACCGAGCGGGTGCGAAAGGTGATGCGCGGGCGTTGCCCGAACGCTGCCAGGAGCTTCACCGCCTCGTCCTCCATCTCGTCGATGTCCAGCACGATCAGCTCCTCCTGCGCCACGTCCATGAGGGAGATGCTCGGCTGCGCCGCCAGGCGGTGACCGCTGGGCAGCCACAGCCGGAACGGCGAGACGTCCAGGATCTGCGCGTGCAGCGCCTGGCGATGGCGCAGGTGCGAGGTCACCATCACCGCCACGTCCAGCTCGCCGCCGATCAGCAGGTGCTCCAGATATTCCCCGGAATCCTCCTGCGCCGACACCCGCACATCGGGATTGACCCGGCGGTAGCGGGACAGCACTTCCGAGAGCACATAGCCGGCGGTCAGGGGGGTGACCCCCAGGTTCAACCGCCCCGCGATCCGGCGCGGCTCCGAGCCGATCGAGCGCGTGGCGCTGGAGACCTCGGCCAGGATCGCGTTGGCGTGACGCAGAAAACGGTGCCCCTCGTGGGTGATCTCCAGCCCGCGTGCCTGTCGCTCGAACAGCGCAACCCCCAGCTGGGACTCCAGCTCCTTGATCGATTCGGTGACGGCGCTCTGCGAGATGGACACGCTGCGGGCGGCACCGCTGATCGAGCGTTGACCGGCGGCCGCCACGAAGTAGCGCAACTGCTTGAGCGTGAAGGCCATGGGGGCAGGCGACGGATCGGTGCCCGCTACGCTAACCGAAGTGTCCGTACCTCGTGCGGGCCGCGTCGCGGTCCGGCCCCGATTCGGCAGCTCGTCCTTGCCGAACCGTGCTTCGCGAGCCTGGACGTGGGTACCCGTCGTGCCCGGTTCCGGAAAAGAGGGGGGGATCGGCCTGTCTTTGAGCGCGCCGTCACAGTTCTCCGCTACCTGTCCGGATGGATAGACGTCGAGCGGCATGAGATTGGCACGCTGTGCGCTCCCGTTGCCCCCGGACGTCTTCGATGACCACCCTTCGATCCACCGGTGCGCACCACGCCCCGTCTGCCCGCTGGCGCACGCTCCTGCTCGGTGCGCTCGCGCTGGCTGGCGGTTCCGCCGCGGCCGATGTCGCACTGGCGCCCGACAGGATGAGCGTGTCGCGGGGGGCCGTCAGCGAGCAGGGCATCGCCGTGCTCGCCGAACGCAGCCTGAGCGGCACGGCGGACGGCTGGGCCGACTACGTCGAGTTCAGCACCGGGGCCAACGGTTTCGTCGCGGATTTCGGTTTCACCCTGCCGCTCGACACGCTCGGGGCGGCGCTCGAGGCCCTGTCCGTCCGGACCAATCACAAGGGTTCCGCGTACCGCTTCCAGGTCTGGCGCTGGTCGATTCTCGACGTGCGGGCCGGCCGTTGGGTGCCGCTCGGAGACAATCGTCACGCGCCCGATTGGCGCTGGAAGGCACAGCATTTCGCGGTGCCGGGAGCCGCTGCCGATCATGTCGACTCGCTGGGCCGGGTCACGCTCCGCCTGACATCGCCCGAGGCGGGCGACGATGCCGACCTGGATCACCTGTCGCTGCGCGTCGCCACCCGCCCATCCGCTGCGGCCAGCGGGTCGCCCACTACGCGTTCACCGGCTGGTGCGACCGGCAGCGACGGTATCTGGCGGCCCGCGCCGGGTACCTCCTGGCAGATCCAGTACACCGGCTCGATCGACACCTCGCTCGATGTGGACGTGTACAACCTGGACCTGTACGACACGCCCGTACGGCGCATCCAGGCGTTGCAGGCAGCCGGCCGTGCGGTGATCTGCTATTTCAGTGCCGGCACCCGGGAAGCCTGGCGTTCCGACGCCGCGCGCTTTCCCGCCAGTGTGCTGGGGGCGAACAACGCCGACTGGCCGGGCGAGAGGTGGCTGGATATCCGTGCCGTCAGCACGCTCGCGCCGATCATGAATGCCCGCCTGGATCTGGCCGTGCAGAAGGGATGCGACGGTGTGGACCCGGACAACGTCGATGCCTACAACAACGCGACGGGGCTGCCGTTGACGGCGGGTCACCAGCTCGTCTACAACCGCTTCCTGGCGAACGCCGCCCATTCGCGTGGGCTGGCGATCGGTCTCAAGAACGATCTGGCACAGGTGCGCGAACTGGAACCCCATTTCGATTTCGCGGTGAACGAGAGCTGCAACGTCTATGACGAGTGCGAGCTGCTGGGTCCGTTCGTCGAAGCGGGCAAGGCGGTCTTCGGCATCGAATACCGGGGCGATCCGGCCACGTTCTGCCAACGCACCAATGCGCAGGACTTCGATTTCCTGAAGAAATCGCGGCGGCTCGGCGCTGAACGCCAGGCCTGCCGCTAGGGAGCCTCTGCACCATGCGCCACCCCCTGCACGAGCCGCTCGGCGTGCAGGGCTTGGCGGCGCCCGAAGCGCG
>ENA-ORXU01000465-ORXU01000465.1-marine-metagenome-genome-assembly--contig:-NODE-465-length-46861-cov-351.852749_pt1 | contig 46861 bp, 26 predicted proteins | sample MGYA00237869_ERZ511484 | MGnify/ENA metagenome assembly ERZ511484 | reverse complement strand
TTGTAATGCGTTTTTAGCACTTTTGCTAAAAACGTAATTCACTGATAATCAGAGACTTTTAACTCTTAGTTGGCATTTCTAAATGAAGTCTATTAATTTTGAGGAAAAATCACCGCCTTCAGTCGTCTACCGTAAATGCACTAAGGTGCGGATTCTCCTGCATAAATATTTTAAATTCTTTACTGGACAAAAAAGTAATCTTTTCTCCAAAAGTTCCGGCTTTTTTGAAGTATACCGTCACGGGGCGAAACATCAAATAATGATTTTCGACCATTTTTTCTATATTGTGATACGGATAGCGACGGGCTTTAAAATAATTGGTAACATATAAAAAGTCCTCGTCTACATCTACCCGTTTGAGGCGCATAAAAACCTGATAAAACATTAGCATGCCCAATAAAAGAAATAACAGAGCTCCAATCCGTGCGACCATAGGCGTCACAACGCCGCCTGCCATAGTGTATGCCCCATCTTCAGAAAATAAAATATAAGCGACAAAAGTCCCAAAAAACGCAATCCACATCACTGGAAGCACCAATTTTAGAAACATCGTCCAACCGGAAGTAACTGATTGTATTCGCATCGTGCAAAGATAAGGAAACAATGCTACAATGATGCAATGCTGTAATGCTTAAATGATGTAATTCATACTAAGCGAAGCCAGGTTCACCTTTAGGAGTTAGAGGTCGCGTGTAGATAAAAAAAAGCGTGTTTGCTATCAACAAACACGCTCATTATATTTTCAAAATTTGCGAAGCAGCAAAAAACTCATAACTCGCAACTCATAACTCGCAACTCATAATTCGCAACTCGTTTACCGCTCCCCTTCAAAAGCTCCAAAGTCAAACAATAAAGAGAAACGCAAAGTATTATCCAACGGATTACGCTGATTCGTAGTTGGTACGAGGTAGGAGAAATTCAATCCGAAGATATTATATTTCAAGCCCAAACCAACCGTAAAAAACTTGCGATTACCTTTTGTTTGATGCTCATTGAAGTGACCGACACGCACTGCGAATTGCTTGTCGTACCAGTATTCTACACCAATAGAATAAGTATTTTCGCGCATTTCCTCTCCAAATCCGCCCGGTGCATCACCAAATGAACTCAAAGCTGCTGCGATAACAGATTTTTCTTTATAATCAGGTACATTAGGGTCGCCAGAATTATTATTTTCTGGGCTAAATGGATCGCCACCCGGAGGGGTAGGTACGAGCAAACGATTGATGTCAACCGCGAAATGAATCGAGTTAAAATCATCAATATCATACTCCAAACCAGCACCAATACCAAGATTGGTCGGGATATAATCTTTATTTGCAGATTGTGTGTATGAGATTTTTGTACCGATATTCGAGATAGCTGTACCGATAGTCAAGCGCGAATCACGACCACCAATTTCCATCGGTGTACGATACGTGAATGACAAATCACCTGCCACTGCATTACCTGGCGTAATCGTTTCATCTTCAACGGTTTGCCCATTGGCAAGTCGCGAATAAATGTACTTCATCGCCAAACCTGCGGAAAATTTATCGCTCAATTTTCGACTATACGCCAAAGATAATTCAAACTCATTCGGACGATCACTACCGAGTGGTTGACCGTTTTCATCCGTAAATTGAATCGTACCAAGCGAAAAATAACGCAATCCCAAACCTACGGTTTGTAAATCATCAATCTTGCGATAACCAGAAAGGTAAGCCATGTACACATCCTGCAAACCCAAAGCACGCAACCACGGCGTATACGTTGCAGAAAGCCCCAAATCCTGTTCGGCAAAAGCCAATTTGGAAGCATTGAAGTGCATAGCGTTGGCATCTGGAGAGATAGCGATACCCACATCGCCCATCGCGCCACTGCGTGCATCTGGGATGATTCGTAAAAACGGAACAGAGGTTACGATAGTATTGACACAAGGCTGTCCGGTCACCTGATTCGTACCATCAACACTACACACATTAACTTGGGCGGTGGTATGGGTAGATATAAATGCGAAGAGAGCAACAAAAAGGCTCATCTTCTGAAAAATATTTTTTATCATTTTGATTAATGCTTTTGTTTTGTGGAACGCAAAGTGAAAGAAATTAAATAACATGTGCCATTATACTCGTCTTTTTTCCGTCTAAGAATCCTTTGAAATCCTTACGTAGCTAAGGCTATGTGCGGCTTTCAAAAAATCCTTAGACAAAAAAAATACTTCGCATTATGGGACATCTTATTTAATTTCTTTCACAAAGATAAATAATGGATAACTAAAATAAGTATCAGGAACAAAATAAATGTATATTCTCGACTTGTTATTTTCTTTTATACTTTACCAAATTTTCCTTAAATACAGTGAGTATTCGCGTCAAATTTGGTTCGTCTAAAAAAAAATAACGACGCGAAGAATGTACATTTATTTAATTCCTGATACTAAGTATCAGGAACAAAATAAATGTATATTCTCGACTTGTTATTTTTCCTTTATACTTCACCAAATTTTCCTTAAATACAGTGAGTATTCGCGTCAAATTTGGTTCGTCTAAAAAAAAAATAACGACGCGAAGAATGTACATTTATTTAATTCCTGATACTAAGTATCAGGAACAAAATAAATGTATATTCTCGACTTGTTATTTTTCCTTTATACTTCACCAAATTTTCCTTAAATACAGTGAGTATTCGCGTCAAATTTGGTTCGTCTAAAAAAAAAATAACGACGCGAAGAATGTACATTTATTTAATTCCTGATACTTATTGTTTTTTATCTCTCAATGCGTTTAATAAAATACGCAATACTTTTAATTTAGTTTCGATTATTGACTCGACATTTACATGACCACAGGAACGAAACTGATGTTTGACCCTTAAAAAACTAACATAAATGTGGTGTTATCACCTACGTCGCATTATAAACGCCAGAGGTATTCATTTATTTCAATGAATGTTAAAAAAATTAACTTTTTATCCATCGCGAACAATAACCAAGCAACAACAAACACTTTAACAACAAAACAAAAAGCCAATTTCTATTCACAAAAATTAACTTTTCGTCCATCGTCAAGCGTAGCGTCCGTCCACCGTTTACCGTAGTATCACCAACTTCTCAAACTCACTCTTTGCACGCACCTGTTCGCCTGTATCTGCCTGTATACTTATGCGATACACATATACACCTCTGCCTATACGTTCACCAAAATCATCTGTACCATCCCAGTCGATACCCTTCACGCGGTAGCCCGTTGGCGTGATATTCTCCTCAATCGTTTTCACCAACTGTCCGGAGACAGTAAAAATCTGCACCATTACATCTATTGGCTGCCCGGCAAAATTATGTTCAAACTCAAACGACGTATGCGTTGTAAATGGATTTGGGTAATTTAAAACGTGCGCCAGTGCGATTTCTGCATTTCGCGCCACGACAAATTCCGTATAGCCTTCGGCAGAATTATTCGATACATCCCAAGCTTTTACTTTTACGGTATGTCGCCCTTCGGGAATATTCGTTAGCGGATAACGCACTTCGCCCTTGCGCGGATTATCGAGTTCCGACTCATAAAAATCATTTAAAATATAGGTTTGCGACGTATTATCGTCTACATTTCCCGTCAAATCGTGTCCGATACCTGCGCCGGCGGTATTGATACCCAGGTCGTCCGAAAGTTTCACCAACAAAGTCGGATTCGCGTCTGTTATTCCGCCGAAGGCGAAACCATCATCATTCATAAACACCTCTACTACAGGCGGTTGTTCGTCAGTAATGCCATCAGCCGAACCGCCAATCACAAAATCTTCGTAAGCCCCTGCTGCGTCTCGCGACGTGCCATCATCCGCATAATAGCTGATTTTTCCATTCCCAAAACTAAAATCAATATCACTTGGTACTACGAAAGTAAATTTAAACTCACCATTCGTCACGCTCACACGACCTTTAAATATCACATTTTGTTGCAATTTGAATTGTGCCTGCGGACTACCCCCGTCATTGCCGATTGTCGTCACTATTTGCACTTTATCATATACGGTTGGGTAGAGAATGCCGTTGAAATCTGTCAGAATACCGCCATTCGGATTTTTCACAAAGCCTTCTACGGTCATCTCTTCGAGAGCGCGAACGGTGTCCGTTTCGGAAATCGTTTGGTTATTTATTTTCGTCGTTGCAATCTCATATTGAGGTCGCGCCAACTTCATCGAAGGGTCGCCGAGCAAAGCAAATTTACGCGAATTTTCGACCGAGGCACTACTCGTATTTTTCGCCACACGGAGTATTTCTCCTATCGTCGGGATGACGCCATTTACGGGTTTAAAAAGATTACTAAAAACAGCCTTTGAGAGTTGAAAATTGGCATTAGCATACACTGCACGTACCGTTGTAAAAGTGGCAATAGCACCGCCATTGGGATTCAAAACTATTTGCTCTCCGGCGGTATTATTATCGCGGTCATCATAGGGGGCAAATTCGCAAGTAGCGGTCACGAAAAGCGGCAATTTATTCGCATTTGTCCACGAATCCATATCATCCTGACGTAGTACAAATTCCTGCGCCCAACCATTGCTACCGCCGTGTCCTGTATAATTTACGACCAGATTTCCTTTAAACATATTGTTATTAATCGCTTCTGTGGCGCGTGGAAAACGATTGCCCTGAGGACTAGGAATTTGCTGGTAGGCATCAAAGTATATCTTATTGATATTGAGGTCGGAATAGGCACGTCCGAGCCTTGCAGCTACCGTATCGGCATCTCTGAAATGTAGGTTATTATCTTCATCATCGGCATTAAAAAGCACGCGATTTCGCCAGTCGCCAAAGCAAGTGGCATCGGTATCATAGCGAATGATTTTATCGACCATCAGCTCTGCTTCCGTTAGGTTTTGCACCGGAAAACGCCCTGCGCCAATATCCAACAAACCGCCTGCGATATTTCCCTCATTATCATCCATCAGTGCGAAATAATCATCCGATGGATAACTCGTAATTGGATTCACGGATTCGCGAGTTTCATAGACCGGAACGAGGTCTACATAATCATTATCGCCATTATTATTTTTATGGTCAAAAACGCCATCACCAAACATCAATAAATACCGCAGCGAATCCATCGAATTAGAACGCGAGTACAGCATTTTCACAAAATCACGAATGGCAGTCACGTCCGGCGAACCCGACCCAAATTCATTGTAAATTTGGTAGACAGGCACCGCCTCAATCGTCATTCCGCTATGGCTCGTACGATGGTCGATGTAGCGATTCACGGCAGGTTCGAGTTCGGGTGCATATATGATCAGCATATCGGGCGATTTGGTGATGCCATGCAAATTTTGATGTTGAATTTTTTCTACAAAAACAGGCGCAGCCAATTTATTATCTTCAAAAACAACGAAGGTTTGCAGCGTTTCAGTTGCTGCGCCAAACGTAAGTTCTGCACCATTTATGTTATAATTCTGACGCACCGGGTCGAGCGCGTTCGTCACGTTCCAAATTTCGATATTATTATTTGCATTATTTATGGTAAAATTTGAAATCGGCTGCCCTATGCTACGCGAATCTCTGACAATCAATGAATTGCCTGTATATCTCAAAGCGCATCGGGCTTGCAATGTTATATAGTCGAGCCAAGCTTCGGCACTCGTCGGGCGAGTATAGTCGAGCTTTAAAGTGATGTCATCGCTTGTCGCATTGAATGTACCATTAGCCGTTCGTATCGCGGCAAAAGGACTTGTACCACCGCCGCCGATATTGCTCATATTTGCTGTCGTAATTGTACTGCCATTATGAGAAATCGTAAAGCGGTGTGTACCGTCATTTACAGAACGTCCGGCGAGTTGGCTACGCACTTGCACAGGCTCGCTTGTGATGAGATTTTCAAAGCTAAAATCATATTCTTTTTCATCGACAAATTTGAACTGGTCACCAAACCACTGCCGCCCACTGGGATGCGTAGATTGAAAATAATCCAATAAATTCATCTTTTCCTCCTCCAAATGAATCACCGCATCGTAGCTATCCGTAGAATAGTTTGCACCATTCATAGATGCCTGATTTACAATACGTTTTCCATTTTCAGAGGCATTTATTTTGAGAAAATAATAACTCTTATCTGAATAGAGATTTTTCGTAACACTGAATGTTTCTGTACCTTCATTATACGTAGTCGGGTCGGGACCTGTCGCGTAAAATAAAATGAAATCATTCGAACTAAAATTACCGTCGCCACTACTTATATAAATCGTATTTTCATACACATCATCTTCTCGAAAATCGCCTACGATTTCGGGTAGCGGCGTACCACCATTTCCCAATAATTGAATACGTGCCGGGTCAATGTCGCTCAAACTCAAGCCCAATTCATTTGTCAAAAAATTCGCATCAATTTTATGTACACCAGCCGTACTCACGGCTATTTTATATATTTCACCCGAACTTAATTTAGAAGCAGTCGTATTATCGGGTGCTCCATTTTTTAATACATTTGCACCCTCATTGTGCTTAATGTGCAATTCGCCGGACACCAAACGCTCAAGACCGCTACCAACACGACGCAGTGGCACGAACTCAATCGTTCCCATTGCACGTCCGCGCGCCATGTCCACACGTGCATCTATGCGGATATTTTCTACAATAAAAACATCGTCTTCATGTGCTTTTTTATCGATACGTTCGTATTGAGCATTTTCGATGGTAACAGTAAGCGTACCATCGGAAGAAAGCGGAAATTTATGCACAAAACTCGGCAAGCTCGGATGCTTAGGCGCATAGTCTGCCCCCTCAAAACGTAAGATTTCGACAGTTTTTCCCGGAAAAACTTCATAGGTGTGGGGTGTATCTTCCCATTCAGGTGTCACAAATACCGTAAATGGCTCAGTAGCATGCACCGTAGCCGATAGCAAAAAAGTGAAGAAAAAGAGCAGTGTTCTTATCATAATGGTTGGATTTTGAATGCAATAATGTTTTCAATGAATAAATTAACATTTCTTTAAGGACACAATTTTCATGCAGTCAAACGTATATGTTTAGCATAAATTTACGTCTAATTTTATTGAAATACATTCTTGACTGTCTTATAAACACACATTTTGTCTTTTAGATGGCAAAACTATCAAATTTAAGTAAAAAATAAAGTTTAAATTTAAAATAGTAATTTAGCGCATCTAAATTCACTTTTAATACTTAAATTTAGACCTCAACTTTCCCCATAATCGAGATAAACTTAAAAAATGAGAATACACATTACATGCCTTTTGTTGCTTTTTATGTCATTCCGAATGATGGCACAAGATGTCGTGTTTAGTCAGTTTTATGCTGCGCCAATGGAGTTGAACCCTGCTTTGACGGGCTTGACTCATGCACCGCGCATCATTTTGAATTACAGAAACGAATGGCCCGCCATTCCCAACGCTTACACGACTTATGCGGTTTCCTATGACCAATATTTCAAAAAAGTAAGTAGCGGAATTGGGGTCAATATAATATCCGACGTAGAAGGCGGCGGCATCTACACAACGAATAGAATTGATTTTTCGTATGCTTATGACCTCCGAATCGAAGGAGATTTTTATCTTCGCGGCGGTTTAGAAGCAGGTTTTGTGCAGCGAAGGCTGAATTGGGACAAATTATTATTCCTCGACCAGATAGATCCTTTGACGGGAGCAACCGATGGTTCGGGCAATCCATTTCTCACAGAAGAAACACGACCGGACAATTTGTCACGGTATTACGGTGATTTTTCGGCGGGTGTTTTGGCATACTCTTCGGCATTCTATGCAGGAGTCGCGCTCAAACACATCAATGCGCCAGACGAAAATCAATTGAATTTTGAAACGGATTTCGCCCAAAGACCTGTTTTGTACTCGGTACACGCAGGGGCGCAAATCAAACTGGGCGAACGCAATAAATCACAGCACAAGACGTTTATATCACCGAATATCCTATTTGCTCGACAAGCGGATTTCGGACAAGTTAACGTCGGGGCGTATGCACAAACTGGAAATATTTTCGGCGGCGTGTGGTACAGAAATGCGTGGAGCAATCCCGATGCCGCGATATTTCTCATTGGTTTCCAACAAAATATCGTCAAAATTGGATACAGTTTTGATTGGACATTATCCCAACTAAATAGCCACACAGGTGGCGGTCACGAAATTTCTGTCATCCTAAATTTCGACGACCAAAAAAATAGACGCAAAACAGATTATAACGATTGTCTCGAATTATTTAGATAATAGACTTTATTCTAAAATAGTTTGGATGAAAGAGGAAATAAAGATTTTTTCACTAATCAAGGCGGCTGAAATTGAGCAATGCCTTAGTATAGTGAATTTTCAGGCAACGCAGAGTAATGGAAAAAGATTATTTACTCTATACAAAATATTTTGGAATAAAGTCTAATGTATAACGAGAGAGATTTTCGCGTAGCGAAAATCGATTTTTTAAAATTAATCATTATACATTAATCATTAAAAATAAAGTGCCATTTTTCAAATATAAAAACATAATTTAATTTATGAAACAATTTCTTAAAGTAGCGGCATTTGCGATGCTCGCGCTACTGGTTTTTGATTCTTGTAAAAAGTCAAAAGAGACTTCCGAAACAACAGGTTGGAACTACAACGACACCGAATGGGGTGGTTTTGAGAAGTTAGAATATCAGGGACAAACTGAAGGTCCGAACCTCGTACTTGTCGAAGGGGGTACGTTCACGATGGGTGTTGTTGACCAAGATGTGATGTTTCGTTACAATAATATTCCACGCCGAGTTACGGTTTCTTCGTTCTACATGGACGAAACTGAAGTTGCCAACATTGACTACCGCGAATATATGTGGTGGTTGCAGCGTGTATTCAGCGAATCTTATCCGGAAGTACTCCTCAATGCACTGCCCGATACATTGGTGTGGCGCGAAGAATTGGCTTTCAATGAGCCATTCGTCGAAACTTACTTCCGCCATCCATCCTACAACGATTATCCGGTAGTTGGTGTCACTTGGTTGCAAGCCAATGACTACGCCAAATGGCGTACCGACCGCGTAAACGAAATGCTCCTTATCCGTAAAGGCATCCTCAATGCGAATCCTGAACAAAAAGATGAGGACAACTTCAACACTGAAGCATATCTTGTCGGTCAATACGAAGGTAGCGTCAATAAAGGTATGAAAGATTGGCGTACCGGAGGCGAACGTAAAGTGCGCTTTGAGGATGGCATCCTTGTACCATCTTACCGCCTGCCCACCGAGGCAGAATGGGAGTACGCCGCCGTTGCTTTGCAAGGCAAACAAGCCACGAAAGACGAACGTATTTCTGACCGACGACTCTATCCGTGGGATGGTACCAGCATGCGTTATCAGCGTCGTGGTAAATACCAAGGACAGATGCTTGCCAACTTCAAACGTGGTCGTGGTGACTACATGGGTATGGCAGGTAAACTCAACGATAATGCACACATTACCGCACCTGTACGTTCTTATATGCCCAATGATTTCGGCTTATTCAACATGGGCGGCAACGTCAGTGAGTGGGCTTTAGATGTCTATCGTCCGCTGACAAGTATCGCGCTTGAAGATTCTGAAAATCACGACCTCAACCCATTCCGTGGACATATTTTTGAACAAAAAGTACTCGACGAAGAAGGCAGACCAGTCGAAAAAGATAGCATCGGACGCATTCGCTACGAACCTATCCGCGACGACCAAGCCGCAGAACGACTCAACTATCGCCGTGCCAACGTAGTTGATTATCTTGATGGTGATAAAGAATCTGAAGTATTCTACAACTACGGAGTATCTACCCTCATCAGCGATAAAGCTCGCGTCATCAAAGGTGGTTCATGGGCAGACCGCGCCTACTATATGGCTCCGGGCAACCGCCGTTTTCTCGACGAAGACCGTTCTTCTAAAACCGTCGGTTTCCGTTGTGCAGTCACGCGCGTAGGAGGTCCGCAAGGCAATGACAACAAAGGTGGACACCAATTCCCAAAACGCTATCAGAAGAAAAAGAAACGTAAGTATAAATAAGTTAGCGAGTTGACGAATTGACGAGTTAATTAGGGAAGAGGAAGAAAATAATCTACCCCAAATGAAGAAGTTATTTATTTTCTTTCACTAAGTGAAACATATAAGAAAAAGAATAATTCAGGCGGGTAGATTATTTTTTTCGTCTTCCCTTAGAAGATAAAAAAGCCTTTTCCATACGGAAAAGGCTTTTTTTTGTGTGATGATTCTATTTCGTGCCGTAGAGAAAATTCATGAATTTTCTCTACGGCACAATTCGTAGGGACAGGGCATGCCTCGTTCCTACAAATTATCTATTCATTTCATTACCGTATTAACACCATTATAGCATTACATCATTTAAGCATTATAACATTCCAGTGGGGGGCGCATCCCTACGGGTCGGGCTATCCGCTACATTCGGCGCGCTGTATGTTGGTTCAGCTAACACTTACAGCCATCTGTCGCTATCGCGCCAGCTACCTGTAAGCGTAGCTTCACACACCATACATCACACCTCATACCGCTCCTATCCCTTGCGCGAGAACGATTCAACATTTCAGAGCATAAGCAGAGACAAGATTAAAACGTTTCGCGAAGCGAAATAAAAACTCGAACTTGAACTTTCCTACCTATCCATCCATTCGTACAATTTTCGGTAAAAACGTCCCCAACACATCCACCAAATCTGTCTGTGCAGCCATTACTTGATGAATATCTTTGTACGCCATTGGAATCTCGTCGATACCGCCGCCGATGAGTTTTACGCCTGCTTTTCGTAGCGATTCCTTCATCATTTTGCCTGTAAATGATGCTTTTGCCTTCGTACGCGACATCTGCCGACCTGCACCATGCGAAGCCGAATTGAGCGACAAAGCCGTTCCCTTACCTCGCACAATAAAGCCCGGAGCAGTCATCGAACCAGGAATCACACCGAGTACGCCCTTGCCTGCGGGCGTCGCGCCCTTGCGATGCACGATGACTTCCTTGCCGTCGTGTAGCGTCTCCTTCCATGCAAAATTATGGTGATTTTCGACTCGTGCGATAGGTTCTTCGCCCAATGCCAGCGACAAACGCCGATGTATCTCATCGTGACAAGCCGAGGCATAATCTCCCGCCAGATTCATCGCCAACCAATACTCCATTCCTGCCTCTGTATCGAGGCTCAACCATGCCAAATGTTGCGCCTCGCGTGGCAATCGACATTGCTCTTTTGCAATGCGTGTATAGGTCTGCGCGATAGTCGCACCCAAGCCCCGTGAACCCGAATGAGACAACAAAGCCAAATACGATTTCTGTTCCAAGCCCAAGCCATTTTCTGCCTCCGTAATATCCACTACACCAAACTCCACAAAATGATTGCCCGACCCCGAACTGCCCAACTGACGATAAGCTCTATCCTTCAATTTTTTTACTGTCGGAATTTCTCTAAACTCCTGTCTGTCAAGTATTTCATGCGGCTTCGTTTTGTCAAAATGTTTACTGCCGAATCGTGTATGTTCTTTCAAATTCAGCGTCAGTTGGTATCTATTATGACGGATATATTCTGCCGGCATATCGTAAATACTCAAGCACATCCGACAACCAATATCCATACCGACACCGTAGGGAATCACCGCATTTTTTGCCGCGACGACCCCACCAATCGGCAAGCCATAACCGCCGTGTCCGTCCGCCATCAACGCACCTGCCTGTATGATGGGCAGGCGCATCGCGACCTCCATTTGTTGCTTGGCGGTTTGGTCGATATGTTTACTGCCATAGGTCTTATACTCCGCAATTTGAGACGGATGTTTGAGGGCGATTTCTTCGCCTTCATTGAGCATTTCCACTTCAATTTCCTGCGGTTCCATAAATTCCTGCGCGATTTGTGTCAAAATGACATCGCTTTCGTAGTTTTCGGGTGTTTTTGCAATGTTTTCAAGGAGATTGAGGACGAAACCTTTATTGTTTTTTTTATAATGTCTCATCATCACATTGATAGCCAAACTCGCTACCTTGCTACCACGCGGATAGCCTAACTTTTCGAGGTCTTTGCCTCTTATTTTTAACTTTGCCATAATCGGAATGCAAAACGTAACACAGACATTCCTGTCTATCCTTTGTGTGGCACAGACAGGAATGTCTGTGTTACGTTGATTAATAAAAAAGATATAAATCGCCTGTTACTACAGAATTGTAGTAGCGAAAACTAAAGGTGATATGTGGTGAAGACACGCATAACGAAAAGGTTTTTGGTTAGTAATGATGTGAATACGTTTGGGTGTTGGGAAAAGTTCTTTAATAGAGATTTTTTATAAGAAATAAAATTCCAAAAGTAACCGTCATACCGCACATGATGCGGTATCTGTGATGGCTTGGTACGATGCTAAATAGTAGCTTTAGTCTAAAATCGCGCTCTTGCGACAACGGATACCGCATCAAGTGCGGTATGACGGTTTATTTTTTGTTTGTTTAAATATTTTGAAAACACTTAAAAAATCCCGTATTTCGGGCTGTGAAAATGGAACAACTATATAAGATTTTTAAGTCGTGCAGCGGCGTGAGTACGGATAGCCGTCACTTGCCCAAAAATTGCTTGTTTTTTGCACTCAAAGGCGAGCGTTTTGATGGTAATAAATATGCACTTGCAGCACTCGAATCAGGCGCAGCTTATGCCGCTGTGAGTGATACTTCGCTGCCGCAAAACGAACGACTCATTCAGGTAGATGACACGCTCAAAGCCTTGCAGAATTTGGCGCGTCATCATCGTAGGCAATTTGATATTCCTTTCCTTGCGATTACGGGTTCAAATGGAAAAACGACCACGAAAGAACTCGTCAGCAGCGTTCTTTCTGCTAAGTATAAAACGCATTTTACGCAAGGGAATTTTAATAATCATATCGGCGTGCCACTCACGCTTTTGGCGATGTCTGCGGATACGGAAATTGCCGTCATTGAGATGGGTGCGAACCATGTTGGTGAGATAGATTTTCTGTGCCGAATCGCCGAACCGACACACGGACTCATCACAAATATAGGCAAGGCGCACTTGGAAGGTTTTGGTGGAGTTGAAGGTATAAAACAAGGGAAATCAGAGCTTTATCGTTTTTTACAGGAAACAAAAGGAACGGTTTTTATTAATCAGAATGAAGAACATTTATGGAATTTATTGCCACCGCAAACGGAGTTTATTGCTTACGCGACGGGCGATAATATCGACTTCAATTTACAGCAGGAATCCGCCGACCCTTTTCTAAATGTTATCCTAAAAAATGAGGATGAAAAATACCATATTGAAACAAAACTTATTGGGGCGTATAATTTCAATAACATTCTCACCGCAGTTACTGTCGCCAATTATTTTGACGTAAAAAATGAATCTATAAAAGCTACCCTTGAAACCTACACGCCGACAAATAATCGTTCTCAATTTTTACAAAAAAATAAAAACCACTACATACTCGATGCCTATAATGCGAACCCAACAAGCATGAGTATTGCCCTCAAAAATTTTGCGGAATTGGACACGCACTTACCGAAAATTGCCATACTTGGCGACATGCTCGAATTGGGCGCAGAAAGCACCACCGAACATCAAAATATTGTAGATTTGGCTGCCAAATCCGGTTTAGGGCAGACACTTTTGGTGGGTGAAGAATTTTCTAAAATTAATTTGCCTGAAAATATGCGTCATTTTGAAAATGTAGCCGCATTGAAAACGTGGTTTGATGTACAGCATTTTTCGGGCGTTTATTTTTTGGTGAAAGGGTCACGTGGGATTCGACTGGAGCAATTGTTGGCGTAACGCGAGCTTCCAGTTCATTGTGCTTTTGACTGTGAGCTGGACACTCACGTTATGTTAGGGAAGACGAAAAAAATAATCTACCCGTCTGAATTGTTCTTTTTCTTATATGGTCGCATTGAAATATAGCCATTTTTTAATTAATTAAAATTATTTTTTAATTTATTTATTATTAAAAATGAATTTTTTATAAATATTTTTTATTATAAAATAATTTATAAATATCCTTATTTCAGCAGAACCTTATATGTTTCACTAAATCTTCCTTACGTAGCCCAGCTATGCGCGTCAAATTTAGCCAAACATATAAAAAAAATAACTTCTTCATTTGGGGTAGATTATTTTCTTCCTCCTCGCTTACAGTGTCTTCAAGTATTCGATAAGCGCCGTCCTTTCATCCACCGTTAATTTATCTCCAAATATATGTCCCTGATTACCATAACCTTGCAAGGTAGTATCGTAAGTGTGTTTACCTTTTGGCTTACTCATACTTTCATACTGCCATCCCATCTTTTCGTAATCATAAGCGCGGCTGTCCCACACTCGTTTCCAGTATTTTGGGCGTTGTTTGCTATCCAATAAATCTACTAAAGTCGGTACGGAAGCATTGTGCAAATAAGGCGCACTCGCCCAAATACCATCCAACGGAGGCGCAACATAGCCCGCTTTTGGCTCATGTTTCGAGTAAGGCGCAGAGTTGGCGTACCAACTCCGATTATACCAATCAGAAAGTCCATCATTTCGCATAAAATACTGTGCGTAATACGGGTCAGTACCGACTTTTTCGAGCGAAATTAATTTGTTTGGATAGCGTTCGGTTTCTCCATAATATCCATGACACTTACTACAATTTTCTTCGAAAATCGCTTGTCCGCGTTCTGCGATATTCGTGTCAATTTCTTTTGGAAATTTAGGAGCTTCAAGGCTGTGCATCCATGTCAGCACATTCTCAAAACTATTGAGAATTTCGCGTGCCTGTACCGTGTCGCGCACACCTGCGAGGGAGGCCTGCATAAATTGTTTGCGGAAATCGCCGCGCCCCATGCCGTTGTAATATAAAGCGTTCTTTTTCTTGACGTTCCATAGAGGTGGCACATCCGAAGCGAGGACGTATCGGGGCATATCGTACTGTTTTTTTTGCTCATATTCGAGGTCGGTAGGGTCGCGAAAATTGGCGTAGCCCTCCTCCAATCGAAAGGCAGGGTTGACACCCGGATTCGGCGTTTTTATATAGCGCAAACCCTTTGGTAACAGATGTCCGTAGGGCTGAAAAGCCTGTCTCTCGATACTGCGTTTTCGATACTTCAATTTGGTCATCGTATTAATCCCAAATGCAAATAATTTCAAGCTTTTTGTGAAGTCGCTTTTGCTATTGCCCAAGCCTGGAATCAACTCCCCTTCCAACCGCCCGGCATGGCAGGCAAAACACGTTCCTGTGACTACTTTTGCACCATTTTCCATTTCAAAAGCGGTCTGACTATACGGCATTCGAGCATTGTTGCCTGTACGATGCAGGAGCGTGTCGCGGTACTTGGCAAAACGTTTTTCTACCAAGCCATAAGGCGCGCCCGTACCGACATAATCGCCCGACGAAATGTAGTCAAAACCTTGTGCCACATCACCATCTGCCACCTGTGGCGTAGCAGGAATTTCTTCGTAAATCCAATCTGTATCAGTCGTTTGTGTAGGCAGATTTTGATAGGTATTACAAGCGAAAATCAAGAGTAAAGTGAGGAGAACAAGCGTTTTATTTTTCATTTTTAACTATTAGACTTTATTCCAAAATAATTTGTAAGCAGCTAAGGAACTAGACTTTGGACATTAGGTAACTGGGAAATTAGGTAATTAGGCTGACGAAAGCATAATTCGCTATTTATCAGCATAATAAAAATTGTAATAAGGTTAATTTAAAATAAAATGCAAATTAACGTAAATTATTGATAATGAGTGATTTACCTAATTACCCAGTTCCCTAATTACCCAATGTCCAAAGTCCAGATGTTTAAGTATCAGGAATTAAATGAATGTACATTCTTCGCTCATTTCCAATATGGAGTAAAATTCATTTTCGAGGAAAAGAAACACAGGCTTCCAGCCTGCATCGCGCTATATCGACACCTTATTTCGATAAAACAGGACGTACTAATGCGATGCAGGCTGGAAGCCTGTGTTACGTTCACCCTATGATAAGTAGTGAGACAAAAATATCCTTACTTTTTGACGGTTTCTTTTTTCGCTATTTTTCCCTACAAAAATCCTTATCCCGAATCGGGGTTCGGGACAGGCTGTAGCGTAGGCTATGTGCGGTTTTTGTAAGAAAAAATATCGAAAAAATAACCACGTCAAAATTGTAATCCTATTTTTTTCCCACTACTTAGGGAAGTGTTTTATTACTTATTAGTGAAACAAAAATACACCCCCTCGCATTTCCAAAATGCAAAGAGAGTTTTCCTCACTTCTCTTTTCTCTTATCTCTCTTTTCTCTCGTCTCACCTCTCTCATCACTTAATCCGTTTCAAAGCACTCAAAAACCTATCAGGAATTTCATCTCGACATGCCATTTGATAATCATTGAAGGAGCAGGGAACGAGTTTGTCGTGTTTACGTTTTTTGAGCGAAGGAATTTGTATCCACCAACGTTCGCTTTTTTTACTTTTCCAAAAAATAAGTTCGTGGTCATTGAGATTGACGGCGTAGCGCGTAAAATTGCCCTCGTGCATGGGCAGGTCATGTACACGTTGAGCGTAGCCGTCGCTAAAATACCAAATCATTTGGGCGATGACTTGTGCGGTTTGTGCGTGTATGTCATTAGGCGGATGATAACCGTAAAAACCTACGGATGTCATTTTGTCACTCACGCCGGCATAATATGCGATTTGGCAGGCTTCTTCGGCAAAAATACCACTCGGTGAAGGAAGTCGATGCCCTGGTGCTTCTGATTTTTTGAGCACCGAAAGGTCAAAACTCAACATATCGGCATCGCGCACAAGTGGCTCTATATCAGATAAATGTGATTTTATTTTGCCCAATCGGGTGCAACCATAACCTTGTTTGTCGAAATAACTTACCGTCTTGGGGTCGGCAAAATGCGTTTGGTGACCGATATGACTTAGGTTAAATAAGAAATTTTTTTTGTCGTGTAGAATTTTATTTAAATAAAAATAATCTTTATCCTTTTTGCGGCGGTCAGTAGTGAAGGCAATGCGCTCATTGACGACTGCCATGTTGACGAGTCGATTGAGCAATTGGTATGCCTTATACTGTGCATAAGTAAATGCCTGATGTCCGCCGATAATGATGGGAATAATACCGCTTTTCAGCAGTTCAGCCAATACAGGAATCGTAAATTCGGGATGTACCTTACGGAAATTTCCAAGGTCCGCTATAACGATATTTTTATCGGGCGCAGTCATCGTGTACAGGTGTCGGCGTACTTCGTCCGCGCTCTCCTCTTCGATGCCGACTACCGCCATTTTCACCGTAGTCAAGGGCGGCATTTTATCGTCAAAAATCAAGGCACGTTTGCCCCACTGATGCGCTGAAAGGCTGCGAAGCGGAACAATATTTTTCGTATCAACAGGTTTTAACCAATTTTCGAGCATAATATTTGAGTTGTGAGTTGTTTAACGAAACCCGTAACTCACAACCCGTTGGCAAAAGTACAAAATTAAGCAGTAGAAAAAACCTCGAAATGAAAGTAGGTGACGGGCGTGTTTAATGTTAGGGAAGACGAAAAAAATAATCTACCCATCTGAATTGTTCTTTTTCTTATATGTTTCACTAAATCTTCCTTAAATACAGTGAGTATTTGCGTCAAATTTGGTTTGTCTAAAGAAAAAATAACGACGCGAAGAATGTACTAAGTACACCGTCCAAAAAGTTTCTTCACTTTTTGAAGTATTTTTTTTGAAATGACTCTTCCCTAAAAACTCCTTAAATACAGAGCGTATTCGCGTCATTTTTGGGTAGATTCATTCCAAAATAAACGTCCAAAAATGCAAAGAAACTTTCTGGACGGTGCACTAATACATTGTCAATTAAATTTCTTTGTGTTTTTGAATTTTCCAATGTGGTTTTAACCCATTGATTTTCAGCGAAATACAATGGGTTAAAACCACATTGGAAGATAAAGAAATTTAATAAACAATGTACTAAGGATAATATAATTCATTATTTAGTTTTTTGATAAATTTCGCGCTTGTTCGTTTCTTGCGTAAGGGATAGTAGGTGTTGTTTGAACGTAATGGAGCGATAGCGGAGTGGAGAGAGTGCCGGATAGCCCGACCCCCGACTGATAAGGAGGGGGATACGCCCAAGTTAATATTCATTTCATGGATTTTATCCAAGAAATATAAAAATTAAGGTTATAATTATTTAAAACAAAATCCGAATATGTTTTTAAACCATTGAAAATCAATATTTTACACCAATATTTTAATTGTCTAATTACCTAATTACCTAGTTTTCCGATGTTAAGAAATAATAAATAATTTGATTTATAACATGAATTGACAGAAAAACACATATTTTTGTGCCTTGATGCAAGAATTATTGGTCATAATTTGCAACAAAAAATAATTTTGACCGTAATAAACATGGACTTATGGAAATTGCCGGTCAGTCCTACCATAGTATCTGGATTGATGAAAATGAGGAGATAAATATTATAGACCAACGCTGGTTGCCACATGAGTTTAGAGTGGTCAAATTGCGTTCGGTAGCTGATGTGGCTCGTTCGATTCGAGAAATGTGGGTGAGAGGTGCACCTTTGATTGGTGTTACAGCTGCCTTTGGTATGTATCTTGGCACGGTAGAAGCAAAAGACGAAACAAACTCGGCACTCTTTTTGAAGGAGTGTTCGGAGCAGTTGTTGGCTACACGCCCAACAGCTGTGAACCTTCAGTGGGCGATTCATCAACAACTTCATGCTATCCTACAAGCAGATAGCCCACAGGAACGTATAAAAATAGCCTACAACACAGCCCGGCGTATCAGAGCGAATGATATGGATGTTTGCCAAAAAATTGGTGAACATGGTATATCGCTGATTGAAAATATAAGCGCAGCCAAGCAGGGTGCTACGGTAAATGTACTGACACACTGCAATGCCGGCTGGTTGGCTTGTGTAGATTGGGGAACAGCGACCTCTCCGATTTATCAGGCATATGATAAAGGTATAGACCTCCATGTATGGGTCGATGAAACGCGCCCGCGCAATCAAGGTGCGCGACTTACGGCATGGGAACTTGCTCAACACGGCGTACCGCACACGATTATAACAGATAATGCAGGCGGACATCTGATGCAGCATGGTATGGTTGATGTTTGTATTGTAGGTACAGACCGCACCACTCGCACAGGCGATGTGGCAAATAAAATTGGTACTTATTTGAAAGCATTGGCGGCAAAGGACAATAATATTCCTTTTTACGTCGCTTTACCATCTTCTACTATTGATTGGGAAATAGCGGATGGATTGAAGGAAATACCCATTGAAGTGAGAGGGGACGAAGAAGTGCTACATATATATGGTCTACATGAAGGTGAAATCAAACAAGTACGCCTCGCCCCAAAAGGAAGCAAAGGATTGAATTACGGATTTGATGTAACCCCGGCGCGCTTAGTAACGGGGCTTATCACTGAAAAAGGCATTTGCAAGGCAAATGAGCGTGACATCAAAAATTTGTTTTCGTAATTTGGACTACGGGTGACGAGTAAACCAATCATGGACGAAGTTTACATAAAAAAGGAATGTAAGTAGTGAGACAAAAATATCGCCGCCAAACGAAGCGTGTTTAACGGAAATCAAGCGGTGGCGGCAGAAGTTATTTGAATTAAAGCTCATAGGCTAATATGAGGGTTCGGGGATGGGATATGGCAATATAAGCATGAGATATCCTGAGCATAATGACTAATTTATTATCATCGCCACACAGACGGGCGGATTAAAAGAATTGGAGAAAAAACATTATTCTTTGATAACTTCTTGCAGCATTACAGAAAATCGCGTATATTGTCGCAGTTTACAGAAAGCCTCTTCCGAATCACTAATACATTATACCATCCATAATCTCAATAATAGTCATAATGCGGTGATGCACATACACCACCCTAAAATGTGGAAGCAGTTACACAATTTAAATTGCTTACCACACCAAAAAATGTACCCTACGGAACTCCCGATATAGCCTTTGAAATTAAATGAATGTATGACAATAATACGCTCGAAAGCCAAGTCATTATAACGGCAGGTCACGAGTATGGCGTCATATCTTTTGGAAATTCTATGGGCGATTGTGGTGACTTAATACTACAATGTCTGTCAAATATTTCGGTACATTAGACGTTTTTAACTACGTTGAAATAAACTATATGAATTTTTGGGTGAATATTTCGCTAAAAAAACTCATAAATCGTTTGCTTCAACAGAAAAAAAAACTACTTTTGTACTTAGTAAGGTCTTAATTTATTTAGGTGCTCAAAATATTTATAATTTTTATTAATTAACTAAAAAAAAGGACAACCCTATGACAAGGAGATTCAACTTTTTAAGTGCAATTGCCCTAACGTTACTCTTTGGCACTATGGCTTTTGCACAGCAAAAATCAATTTTCGACGACGATGTCGTTAAGGATCCGGATGGCCAACACAAAGAGTGGCGTTCTGGAAACACCAAGTATCCTTCTAAGCCAAGAGATATGTGGGAACTTGGTCTACATGCTGGTATTTTTAGTATATCAGGAGACGTGAATCCTTGGCGCCCAATTCCGGGTTATGCCTTTGGATTATCTTTACGAAAGTCACTCGGGTACGTATTTTCTGTCAGATTGACAGGACATTACGGAGTTACTCGCGGTGTCAATTTTCAAGCCAGCCAAGCTGGTGCCTGGCAGAACAAACAATTGCGTTCGTTCAACAATGGTGCTATCTCAGGTTATGGTTCACAAGTTCGCTTTAATCCAAATCCAAATGCTACTGATGAAGTATTTACGGTAGGAGAAGGAGTGCCTTGGTTTGCAAATTATGAGAACAAGTACTTTGAGGCTTCTATTCAAGGTATCTTCAACCTCAACAATTTGCAATTTCACAAGGAACAGAACAAATGGAATCTTTATGTCTTCGGTGGCGGTGGTGGTAACATCTACACGCTCAACTATGATGCACTTGATGGTGATAACGGTATCTATGATACCCAATTTCGCCAACTTCAAGCTGACATCACTGGTGCAAATCCGAAGTATGACAGAGATACTCCAGATGGTAGACGCGAAATTCGCAACCAACTCATTGATAACATCTTAGATGGCGATTTTGAGACACCTGGCGAAGTTTGGGGTAACCTTTGGAACTTTGCAGGTCCATCTGACAAAGATGGTGCTACAAGTGTAGGTAAAGCATTGGCTAACGCTGGTGTAGGCTTCGGCTACCGCTTGAGTGATAGAATCACGCTTGCTTTGGAGTACCAAGCAACATTCTCAGATGATGACCTTTTAGATGGTTACCGCTGGCATGATTCAGGTACAACGCCCAACGCTGATGTTGACTTCACTCGTGATGTAGATGTACCTCATTACAAAAACTTGCGTTTGAACTTCCACTTAGGTAGTTTCGAAAAGCGTGTTATACCCTTATGGTGGTTGAATCCTTTGGATGCACCATACGAGCAAATCGCACGTAATACTCGCAAGGAGTCTGGTTGTCCTCCGGATGACGAAGATGGTGACGGTGTACTTGACTGTATCGACAAAGAGCCTAACACGCCAGCTGATTGTCCTGTGGACACACGCGGTGTAACGCTTGATAGCGATAGCGATGGTATTCCTGACTGTCAAGACGAAGAAGTATATTCACCTCCGGGCTGTCCTGTGGATGCTAAAGGTGTTGCTCAATGTCCAGTTGAACCGCCTTACACTGATTCAGATGTAATGAAGCTTGCTGAAGAGAATGGTTGGGGAAATCCACCGTATGTTCCACCAATTGAGCCATGCTCAAACGAATGGTACTTACCAATGATACACTTCGATTTGGACAAGTATTACCTCAAGCCTGAGTTTTACCCACAATTGCACCACGTTGCTAACACAATGTTGCGTTGTCCAGGTATTCAGGTTGTAGTTACAGGTCACACAGATGCTCGTTTGCCAAATCAGTACAACGATGTACTTTCGTACAAGCGTGCCGAGAAGGTAGTTAGCTATTTGACAAACAACTATGGTATTGATAGAAGTCGTTTGATCCTTCAATATGGTGGTGAAGCCAATCCAATCGTAACAAGCTTGGGTGATAATCACACCGGTAAGCAAGAAGTTGAAATCGGTCAATACATGAATCGTCGTGTAGAAGTCCGCGTAGCTCGTGGCGAATCTGAAGCAGGTCGTCCAGCTTATGACGGTAACTGGGATTCAGTAGGAAAAGACACACCACGTTCTTCAAGAAGTGGTAATATCTATTCTGGTAATCCTGGCGCAGGATACTAATATTGATTTGATTTATCAATTAAGATATAAAGAGCGACTCATTTGAGTCGCTCTTTTTTTATGCCCAATCGGTAATTTGTAGGGACAGGGAATGCCCTGTCCCTACAAATTGCTGATGTATCTTTTTTTGTTTTGGGAAATAAAAAACCGCAAGACAAATGAATGTCTTGCGGTTATCTTTTATTAGTTCCAATAAGTGAAAGAAATTAAATAAGATGTCCCATAATGCGAAGTATTTTTTTTGTCTAAGGATTAAAACCTATTTTCTTTTCAATACTCTTTTCACTGCCTGAATAACATTAGGCGTATCCAAGCCATATTTAGTCATCAACTGTCCAGTCGTTCCACTCTCTCCAAAGGTATCATTCGTAGCTACAAACTCAATAGGTGTCGGCATTTTGCGTGCCAATAGCTGGGCAATACTTCCGCCCAAGCCACCAAGTATTTGATGCTCTTCGGCTGTGACTACGCAGCGTGTTTTGCTTACGGAGTCCAATATTGTTTCCTCGTCGAGTGGTTTAATAGTGTGAATATTTATCAATTCACAATGAATGCCTTCCGCCTCGAGTTGTCTTGCAGCTTCAATCGCCTTCCAGACCAAATGCCCCGTTGCAAAAATACTCACATCCGAGCCTTCGCTCAATGGTAAAGCCTTACCAATCTCGAACTTATGTTCTTCTGTAATAAACATAGGCCATCCCGGGCGACCAAAACGCAAATATACCGGACCATAATGCTCCGCAATCGCCATTGTCGCTTGCTTAGTTTGGTGATAATCGCAAGGATTGATGACGACCATGCCGGGCAACATTTTCATCATGCCGATGTCTTCCATGATTTGGTGCGTTGCGCCATCCTCGCCGAGTGAGATACCGGCATGTGAAGCACAAATCTTCACATTTTTATGCGAATAGGCAATCGACTGGCGAATCTGGTCATACACACGCCCCGTAGAGAAATTGGCGAATGTCCCCGTAAACGGAATTTTTCCCGCCGTAGCAAGACCTGCCGCTATGCCCATCATATTCGCCTCTGCCACACCAACTTGTATAAATCTTTCAGGAAATTCATCAATAAAAGACTGAATTTTTAATGACCCGACCAAGTCTGCGCATAAAGCGACAACTTCAGGATTTTGTCGTCCCAATTCGAGCATTGCATCACCATAGCCGTTTCTGGTTGCTTTTTTACCGTAACTTTCTATATTCATAATGAGTGAATGAGTGAATTTTGAATGAGTGGAATTTGATTGATTTCGCAGCACGAAATCACATATAAAATCAATCAAAAATCATGAAATCAAAAATCCCCTAAGGTTTCTTCTAATTGTGCCAATGCTGCTTTGGCTTGTTCGTCATTTGGTGCTTTTCCGTGCCATGCGTGGGTTCCTACCATGAAATCGACTCCGTAGCCCATATCGGTTTTCATTAAGATGCAGATGGGTTTTCCTTTTCCGGTATGCGACTTGGCTTCTGCCAAAACACGTAATACATCTGCCATATCATTCCCGTCCATGTGCAAAACCTCCCAGCCGAAAGTTGACCATTTGCCGGGCAAATCGCCGAGTGATAGTACATCTTCATTTGAGCCGTCGATTTGCTGACCGTTCCGATCTACGGTTACAATTAGATTATCGACTTTATTGTGCGCAGCAAACATGATTGCTTCCCAATTTTGTCCTTCTTGCAACTCGCCATCACCTGTCAGGCAATAAACCAATTTATCGTCGCCATTCAGTCGTTTGGCAAGTGCTGTACCGATGGCTACAGAGATTCCCTGTCCGAGCGACCCCGAAGCTACACGTATACCTGGCAAGCCCTCATGTGTAGCCGGATGCCCCTGCAAGCGTGAATTTAACATACGAAAAGTTTCCAATTCTTTGGTAGGAAAATAACCGCTGCGCGCCAAAACACTGTACCAAACTGGCGAAATATGTCCATTGGAAAGAAAAAACAAATCTTCGTTTTTGCCTTCCATCTTAAAATCTTTGTCGTGTGCAAGTACTTCAAAGTATAATGCCGTAAAAAAATCGGCACAGCCCAAGGATCCGCCCGGATGACCGCAAGTCGCGCGATGTACCATGCGTATAATATCGCGGCGTACTTGTGAAGCTATTTTTTGTAATTCCTGAATCTCCATTTTTAATGCTTAGTAGTCAATGGTTAAATGATTAATATTTGCAAAGGTACATATTTGCATACAAAAAAAAAGCGGATGTTTTAATTTCATTTAAAACATCCATTAATATTCTCTTTTGAATTATTTCTAATAAATAGCCACGCATTTGACAAGTTCATCAAGGTAGTTGACACTTTTTTAGAAATGTAAGGGAAGAGGAAGAAAATAATCTACCTCAAATGAAGAAGTTATTTTTTTCGTCTTCCCTTACTAAACTTTGAAAGGCAAAGCCTTTTTGGTTCTTTGACAAATCCAGTGAAGTGAATGAAGATTTGGGCGTATCCCCCTCCTTATCAGTCGGGGGTCGGGCTATCCGGCACTCTCTCCACTCCGCTATCGCTCCGTTACGTTCAAACAACACCTACTATCCCTTACGCAAGGGACGAACAATCGCGAGGCAGAAAAACGAACAATCACGGGATTTGTCAAAGAACCGCCTTTTTTAAACATGCTCTAAGGAACAGGGTTTCGATAAATGCAGATTTTGACTTTTTCTTTTCCCTTTTCTGCGTTATGAAAATCCTTGTATAGCTTGGCTATGTACGGTTTCCATGCCTTGAAAAGAAAAAAATAAAGTCATCAAAAACATGCATTTATTAAAACCCTGTTCCTAAGAAAAGTGTTTGGAGCAATTTTTTTCATAAACATAATAACATACCTGCTTTTTTTTCTTATTTTGTAACCGATTTGTGATGCACTCATTTTGATTGGCTAAACAAGTAATTAGGGAAGACGAAAAAAATAATCTACCCGTTTGAATTGCTCTTTTCTCCATATGCCCCCAAATTTTCCTTAAGTAGCTCGGCTATGTGCGTCAAATTTAGCCAAACATATAAAAAAAATAACTTCTTCATTTAGGGTAGATTATTTTCTTCCTCTTCCCTTATCATAATTGCCAAGCGAGTAATAGAGCGCCAGTTAAAAAAGTAGTACCGTTCATTTTGTAAATTCTTAATAATCAGCTATTTGCAATGTACAATTTACTACTTTTTATGCTGATGCTCTAAAACACCTACTGTTTTGATTCATAAATAAGAATAAACAATGAAATTTTTTTACACACTACTCCTAACCGTATTGGTATCAATCATTCATGGTCAAGATTTTTACAATCCGGACAATATACAAACCATTGAGGTGACTTTTGCCGAAAGCAATTGGGATCAACTCATGAACAATGCTTATGCAGCCGATGCAGGATATATTTTGGCACAGAGTGTCACCATAAATGGAATGACATTCGACAGCATAGGCGTAAAATATAAAGGCAATAGTACATACAGAGACAATCAAGTGAAAAACCCGTGGCATATAGAACTGGACACCTACAAAGACCATGAGTACGATGGATATACAGATATTAAATTGGCGAATGGTTATAAAGACCCTTCCTTCCTTCGGGATGTTTTGGGCTATCAAATTGTACGTCAATATATGGATGCTCCACTGGCAAACTACGCGAACCTGTATGTTAATGGAACGTTGATAGGGCTTTATTCTAATACCGAATCGATTTCGAAAAAATTTATGAATAAGCGTTTTGGGTCGAAAGAAAATACTCGGTTCAAGTGTTCGCCTCCCGATGGTGCTGGTTTTCCAGCTCTTGATTTGCCTAATCTGGTGTATCTGGGGCAAGATAGTACGGACTACTATGAAGCCTATGAGTTGAAGTCTGATGTAGGCTGGCAAGAGTTAATAGACCTTTGTGATACGCTGGCTAATCACACCGATGCTATCGAAACGATGCTAGACGTGGACAGAGCCTTATGGATGATAGCCTTTGATAATGTAACCGTCAATTTGGACAGTTACATAGGTTTTTTCGCTCAAAATTACTATCTATATCGCAGTGATTATGGGCAGTTTCTTCCCGTAGTTTGGGATTTAAACGAAGTCTTCGGAACCTTCTCTCTAACCGGTTCAGACTACCTCAGCAGCACGACTGCCAAACAACAAATGACACACCTGCTCCATGAAAATAACAGTGACCATCCATTGATACAAAAGCTACTAAGTGTGCCGATGTATAAGCGTATGTATTTAGCACATCTGAAGACTATTTTATTAGAAAACTTTGAGAATGGTGCATACTATGATATGGGCTTATCACTTCAATCTATCATAGACGATGCCGTGCAAGCCGATGACAATAAGTTTTCTACGTATAATAGTTTTATTAGCAATTTAACTTTTGACGTAGGCGGTAGTCCGGGTGGAGGTACTGTACCGGGTATTACCAATTTGATGGATGGAAGAGCGCAGTACCTGTTGGGACTAAGTGATTTCACACAAACGGAACCGAATATTTCTGACATTAGCCTATCCACACCTTCCCCAAATATCAATGAAACCATCACTGTTTCAGCAACGGTAACAGATGAAACAGATGTATTTCTCGGCTTTAGAAATTCGGCGACAACAGCCCCATTTTCAAGGGTGCAGATGTATGACGATGGGGAGCATGGCGACGGCGCAGCAAATGACGGTGTTTATGGAGTAGACCTGACCATTAGCTACACCACAACCGAATACTATATTTATGCTGAAAATGAAAATATCGGTATGTTTTCCCCGAGAAGAGCAGAATATGAATATTATAGTATCAATGCTGTTTTTATGTCAAATAGTGATGTTGCCATCAATGAGTTCATGGCTTCCAATGACACGACCGTTAAAGACCAAGATGATGAATATGAAGATTGGATTGAGTTGTATAATAATGGTACAGCAAGTTTTGATTTGAGCGGTTATTTCCTTACGGATGATGCTACTAATCTGACGCAATGGTCATTCCCGCAAGGCACTGTAATAGAGCCTGATGGGTATTTGACAGTATGGGCAGATAAGGACGAGGCGCAAGAAGGACTTCATGCCAATTTCAAATTGTCAATTGTCAACTTCCGGCGAATCGGTCATATTGGTAAATCCGGCGGATACATCTATTGTCGATGTAATAGATTACGCTGAACAAACAACAGATATTTCATACGGTCGTTTTCCCAATGGAATCGGAGCATTTCAAACAATGAATCCAACATTTAATCAGGAAAACACAGTCACTACGGGGATTGAGGATGTGTTGGTTAATAATGATGTTTTGAAGGTCTATCCAAATCCTGCCAAGAATAATTTTTTCTTGGAATATACCAACGATGACTCAAAAGAAAAACTCGTAACTATCTTTAACATCACAGGAACAATCACTTATCAGAATACTGTAGTCGGTAAAACATTGATTGATACTTCGGATTGGAGTCCGGGTATGTATATTATCAAGTCGGAAGGTAGTGCAATGAAATTATTGGTGCATTGAGTTAGGGAAGAGGAAGAAAATAACCTACCCGTTTGAATTGCTCTTTTCTCCATATGTTCCCCCAAATTTTCCTCAAGTAGCTCGGCTATGCGCGTCAAATTTAGCCAAACATATAAAGAAAATAACTTCTTCATTTAGGGTAGATTATTTTCTTCCTCTTCCCTTATCATAATTGCCAAGCGAGTAATAGAGCGCCAGTTAAAAAAGTAGTACCGTTCATTTTGTAAATTCTTAATAATCAGCTATTTGCAATGTACAATTTACTACTTTTTATGCTGATGCTCTAAAACACCTACTGTTTTGATTCATAAATAAGAATAAACAATGAAATTTTTTTACACACTACTCCTAACCGTATTGGTATCAATCATTCATGGTCAAGATTTTTACAATCCGGACAATATACAAACCATTGAGGTGACTTTTGCCGAAAGCAATTGGGATCAACTCATGAACAATGCTTATGCAGCCGATGCAGGATATATTTTGGCACAGAGTGTCACCATAAATGGAATGACATTCGACAGCATAGGCGTAAAATATAAAGGCAATAGTACATACAGAGACAATCAAGTGAAAAACCCGTGGCATATAGAACTGGACACCTACAAAGACCATGAGTACGATGGATATACAGATATTAAATTGGCGAATGGTTATAAAGACCCTTCCTTCCTTCGGGATGTTTTGGGCTATCAAATTGTACGTCAATATATGGATGCTCCACTGGCAAACTACGCGAACCTGTATGTTAATGGAACGTTGATAGGGCTTTATTCTAATACCGAATCGATTTCGAAAAAATTTATGAATAAGCGTTTTGGGTCGAAAGAAAATACTCGGTTCAAGTGTTCGCCTCCCGATGGTGCTGGTTTTCCAGCTCTTGATTTGCCTAATCTGGTGTATCTGGGGCAAGATAGTACGGACTACTATGAAGCCTATGAGTTGAAGTCTGATGTAGGCTGGCAAGAGTTAATAGACCTTTGTGATACGCTGGCTAATCACACCGATGCTATCGAAACGATGCTAGACGTGGACAGAGCCTTATGGATGATAGCCTTTGATAATGTAACCGTCAATTTGGACAGTTACATAGGTTTTTTCGCTCAAAATTACTATCTATATCGCAGTGATTATGGGCAGTTTCTTCCCGTAGTTTGGGATTTAAACGAAGTCTTCGGAACCTTCTCTCTAACCGGTTCAGACTACCTCAGCAGCACGACTGCCAAACAACAAATGACACACCTGCTCCATGAAAATAACAGTGACCATCCATTGATACAAAAGCTACTAAGTGTGCCGATGTATAAGCGTATGTATTTAGCACATCTGAAGACTATTTTATTAGAAAACTTTGAGAATGGTGCATACTATGATATGGGCTTATCACTTCAATCTATCATAGACGATGCCGTGCAAGCCGATGACAATAAGTTTTCTACGTATAATAGTTTTATTAGCAATTTAACTTTTGACGTAGGCGGTAGTCCGGGTGGAGGTACTGTACCGGGTATTACCAATTTGATGGATGGAAGAGCGCAGTACCTGTTGGGACTAAGTGATTTCACACAAACGGAACCGAATATTTCTGACATTAGCCTATCCACACCTTCCCCAAATATCAATGAAACCATCACTGTTTCAGCAACGGTAACAGATGAAACAGATGTATTTCTCGGCTTTAGAAATTCGGCGACAACAGCCCCATTTTCAAGGGTGCAGATGTATGACGATGGGGAGCATGGCGACGGCGCAGCAAATGACGGTGTTTATGGAGTAGACCTGACCATTAGCTACACCACAACCGAATACTATATTTATGCTGAAAATGAAAATATCGGTATGTTTTCCCCGAGAAGAGCAGAATATGAATATTATAGTATCAATGCTGTTTTTATGTCAAATAGTGATGTTGCCATCAATGAGTTCATGGCTTCCAATGACACGACCGTTAAAGACCAAGATGATGAATATGAAGATTGGATTGAGTTGTATAATAATGGTACAGCAAGTTTTGATTTGAGCGGTTATTTCCTTACGGATGATGCTACTAATCTGACGCAATGGTCATTCCCGCAAGGCACTGTAATAGAGCCTGATGGGTATTTGACAGTATGGGCAGATAAGGACGAGGCGCAAGAAGGACTTCATGCCAATTTCAAATTGTCAATTGTCAACTTCCGGCGAATCGGTCATATTGGTAAATCCGGCGGATACATCTATTGTCGATGTAATAGATTACGCTGAACAAACAACAGATATTTCATACGGTCGTTTTCCCAATGGAATCGGAGCATTTCAAACAATGAATCCAACATTTAATCAGGAAAACACAGTCACTACGGGGATTGAGGATGTGTTGGTTAATAATGATGTTTTGAAGGTCTATCCAAATCCTGCCAAGAATAATTTTTTCTTGGAATATACCAACGATGACTCAAAAGAAAAACTCGTAACTATCTTTAACATCACAGGAACAATCACTTATCAGAATACTGTAGTCGGTAAAACATTGATTGATACTTCGGATTGGAGTCCGGGTATGTATATTATCAAGTCGGAAGGTAGTGCAATGAAATTATTGGTGCATTGAGTTAGGGAAGAGGAAGAAAATAACCTACCCGTTTGAATTGCTCTTTTCCCCATATGTTCCCCCAAATTTTCCTTACGTAGCTCGGCTATGTGCGTCAAATTTGAGAAAATATATGAAAAAAATAGCTGAGTCAATTCGGGTAGTTTATTTTCTTCCTCTCCCCTTATGTGAGTGAAATGAAAGCGTGAAAATACGTTTTCTACGAAAAAAATAAGCGGATGTTTTAATGAAATTAAAACATCCGCTATTATTTATTTTTGAATTATTGCTAATAAAAACGCATTTTATTACAAATTTCTCAAAATAAAGTCCGTCATTTTATCATATAAATGAAGGCGAGTATTGCCACCATAAATACTGTGATTGCGATTTGGATAAAAGTAGGTATCAAAATGCTTGTTTGCTTTGATGAGTGCGTTGACCATTTCGAATGAATTTTGAGCGTGTACATTATCGTCGCCCATGCCGTGTACGAGGAGGTAGTTCCCTTTCATTTTATCGACATGATTTATCGGTGAATTGTCTTCATAACCATCGTTATTTTCTTGCGGAGTACGCATAAATCGCTCGGTGTAAACAGTATCATACCATTTCCAATTCGTGACAGGCGCGACAGCAATCGCCGTTTTGAATACATCTGCGCCTTTAAATAAACACAAAGACGACATATATCCACCGTAACTCCAGCCCCAAATTCCGATGCGTTCGGCATCAACATAAGATTGCTTGCCGAGCCACTTGGCGGCTTCGATTTGGTCGATGGTTTCGTATTTACCGAGTTGTTGATAGGTCATTTTTCGGAACTCCTCGCCGCGCGCACCCGTACCGCGATTATCTACCGAGACAATAATGTAGCCTTGTTGCGCCAGCGATTGATACCATAAATAATTGCCACCGCCCCACGAATCTTGCACCGTTTGGCTGTTCGGACCGCCATAAACGTACATCAAAACAGGGTATTTTTTGGCAGGGTCAAAGTCGGTGGGCTTTATCATCCAGCCGTTGAGTTCTACGCCTTCGCTTGTGGTGAGGTCGAAAAATTCGGGCTTGCTGATGTAGTAATCCAATAATTTAGTACGCAGTGTTTTATTGTCTTCTATCGTTCTAATTAATTCACCATCAGCATTATGTACGGTATATGACGATGGCGTACCAGCGGCGGTATGCGTATTGACCAAGTAATCAAACGTCTTGCTGAATTGAGCGCGATTCGAGCCTTTTTCGCTTGATAATGTTTGTTTTTTCTTTCCTTTAAAATTAATAGAATACACCTCTCGCTGCATCGGCGATTTTTCGGCGGCTTGGTAATATACGCGCTCATCATCCTCATCTACACCATAAAAATTGGTGACATCATATTCACCCTTCGTAATTTGCTTTTTCATTTTCCCCTTCATATCGTAGAGATAAATGTGGTTGTAACCGTCTTGTTCGCTCGTCCAGATAAATTCTTTTCCATTGTCCAAAAAAGTCAAATTATCGTGAATATCAATGTAGTATTTATTTTTTTCGGATAATAATTTTTTCGATTTTCCGTTTTTTGCATTCACTAAAAATAAATCTAATTCGTTTTGGTGTCTATTCATTTGAAAGACGCATAACTGGTTCTCATCTTGCGTCCATTTCAATCGTGGAATGTACATGTCAGACTTGTTATTTAACTTAATAGCGCAAGTTTTTCCTTTTTTCAAGTCATATATATGCAAGGTCACAATCGCATTGTCTTCGCCGGCTTTTGGGTATTTGAAGGTCACGTATTCCGGATATAATTCGCCTTTATACATAGGCATCGTAAATTCTTTGACCTTACTTTCGTCTGATTTCAAAAAGGCGATTCGCCTGCTGTCAGGTGACCATTCAAAGACGCGAACAATGCTAAATTCTTCTTCATATACCCAATCGGTTACGCCGTTGATGATTGCATTATTTTTGCCATCAGAAGTCATGCGTTTTGTTTTTCCTGACGATAAATCTTTGTAATACAGGTCATTATCTTGGACGTAAGCAATTTTGCTACCATCGGGTGAAAGGGTGGCATTGCGTTGTTTGGCATTGTCAGCTACGGGTGTAAGGGTTTTGGTTTTGGTATCCCATACGTGGTAATTGGCGCGACTGGAGCGGCGATAAATTTGTTCGCCTTCGGTAGAAAAAACGATTTTACTTTCGTCGTCGCTAAAGGTGTAGTTATCAAATTCTCCGGTATCTCCCATGTTTTTTCCGTCAAAAATCACGCCTGCGGTTTCGCCTGTAGTAATGTCGTATTTGACGATATTACCGTTTTCTGTGCGAGAGTAGTGCTTACCGTCATTGAGGAAGTTGAAGCCTGCCACGTAATTGGCGCGAAAAGTCGGAGCAGCCCAAATGTCTTGAGTGCTGATGAGTTTTTTCTGTGCGAATGCGCTGACCGTAATTAAGGCAACACAAAATATTAAGCCTATCTTTTTCATTGTATTGAATTGTTTTTCGCTACCCGTAGCATGGTGCTTCCAGCCCGTGCCGCATTAGGAACGTACATAATGTACAAACACGGGCTATAAGCACCGTGCTACGGATAAACCTTATTTTTAAACAAAATGTTTGTAAAGATAAGAAAAAACAAATATTGTGCGGCGATTTGGAAAATTGCATTACCTGCCTACTACTTCTTTCCTAAACAGAAAAATGCTTACACCAATGCCTTCAACACCCTCAATGCGACGCTTCCTACTGATTCTATATTATCTTGTAGGAAGGTTAATTTTTCGTCCATCGTGGTGTCAGCTTCTACTTGTTCCATGAGCGCGACAAAGGCTTTTTTATCTGCTTTTTTGGGTAGTAGTTCTATGATAGAAGTACGGCTCAATTTACTGACCATTGCCAATTCGTTGGCGAGTTGTTTGTTGGTGAGTTGCGTCGCTTCTTTAGCTGCTTTTTCAAAACGATTTGCCATAATTAGCTTATTTTCAATTAGTTACAAGTAATCTAACATATTTATGTCTGAGCATTTAATTAATTTTTATCATCCATCTCTTGTTCTTCTTCCTTTTCATTCATAGATTCTAAATCTGCTTTTAATATATCTATCACACCTTTTATTGGGTCGCCCTCTCCCTTATTCAGTACCCGATTTGCGCCGCTGAGTGCTTTATCGACTTGGGTACTGATGCCCGAAAGTTGTTGCATAATGAGGTCTGGTGTCTTGCCGACACCGAGTTTATCCATCAAAAAATCGCGGTCGCCGGTGCGTTTGCTGGCAGCATCGAGTCGTCCTGTGATGGTGCTTTGTCCTCTGACCAATACTGAATATGCACCGCTCAATTCTGCGATGACGGTCTCCCGCTTGGCTTCCAATGGCGCAAGTAAGGCTTCTCTTTGTGCCTGCATTTCCTCGTGGGCTGCTTCGGCAAATTCGAGAATAATTTGAGCGGCATTGTCAGAGCCGAGTAGCGAACTGATGTGAACAGTTGCTGCCTCTAGGCGGTCGTCTTCTACATAATCGTTTAATACTGAACGCACTGCCTCTTGCTCGCCCTGACGAGAGATATTCAAATTGTCCAAAATCGTTTTGGCAGCAGCTTCTGATTCGGTGGGATCATTGAGGTAGAGTTTGAGTCCTTCCGTGATATTTTCGCGGGTAGTATCTTCGAAAGTCGAGACATTCTGCAGCATTGACAATACATTGGAAGTACCCAGAAAATTCTTCAGAAAAAGTGGTTCCCATGTATTTGTCAGGAAATGCTTAATTTTTTCTCGCTCGCCATCAAAATATCGTTGTACGGTGAGAATATGGAGTGTTTCCATTTCTGCAAGTTGCACGCCTACACGCTCCGACAACTGAACAGTGGACGGATTGATAGAAAAACATCCGGATAATATTAGTGTGAGTATTGAAAGATATATTTTGTACATTTTAAATACTTCTAAAGTTATATTAACTGATTATCAAGGGAGTAGTTGCAATATATTACTTTTTTAAATGGTAAACAAATTATTTCTATTGTCACTTCTTCACAGGTTCGTGTGCTTGGTATTTACTATCGAGCAATTGCTGTCTGAATTGCCCATTACAACCATCTATAAATGCTGCGAAATCTACCGTACTTGAGGTAGAGAATCCAGAATTTAATAAAATACAAGTCTTGGAATCGTAGTCTACAGTATTATTACCACTAATGGTTTGGGTGGATGTTATCGTGCCATCTGTTTCGTAATCTTCGGTGCTATTTAGTGCGCCTTTTAGGGTTATGTTGTCGTTGGTGCAGCCGCTACAATTGAGCGCGGAAGTGAGCGTATAATCAGCTGCACTACTGCCCGTCGGAATGTAGCCAACCTCTATCCAACCAGCGTCTAAAGTAGCGAGGGCGATATTGATAGTTGATAAATTTGCCGATAATGAAGATTTGTTGATTTCCAATTCAAGACCAGAGGTATTTTTTATTGCATTAAGGCTTGCGATGAAATTCCATGACCAATCCACGCCCGTACCTGCGTAAGCAAACAAGTTGCCATTTTCTATCATAAAATTAAAACCTGTCGAACTCCAGTTGGTGTCGGTGTATTCATTACTGCCCGAATTGTCATTATCAGTATCCAAATATACTTGATAATTTGTATTAATATCGGTCGCGGCATGGATGTAGAGCGTACTGTCATTGTCAGCGACTTTGAGGGTATTGAGTCCATTCGAGCCTGTGGTGGAAATGGCACTGATGCCCGACCAATCACTAAAATTACCGTCTATCGTGATACAACTTTGTGTTGGTGCTTCTTGAATCGTAATTGTGTGATTGAGTTGATTAAAACCCGTACTTGCTTCCCAAGTGCCGACATTCGCGAGTTGGATGCTGTACTCTGGGCGATTGGCGATATTCCCGTTATTGGAGGGGTCGAGAATGTGTAAAAATAGTTCGTAAGTACCGAGGGGTAGCGTTCCTGGTAGCATGGCATTTGCGGTCATCGCGATAGTTCCGGTGTGCCACAGACGGGTGTCCGTGTTTGTGCCGCTAATGCTGGCTTTGTAGTCGGTTTGAGTCGTCGTATTTCGTAGTACCAAATTCAAATTACGTTCATTATAAGGCGCCGCGAAGCCGACATTTTCGACATTTATATCGAAAGAAATGCTCGTACCTGCGGATGCTGTCGCGGGATAAATTCCGTTTAACATCACAAAACGATAACCCAATTTCTGCTTGATTTCGTCCATGCAATTATCGGTTTCCCAATCATTATTTACATCATTATTATATTCAGAATTGAGGAAAGAATAATTTAAATCTGCCATATCAGATACCGCTATTCCGCTACAATCGTTTTGTGGACTGTAGCCGTCACCACAGGTTTCGCCGCCAACTGGGACATATTTTCCGTCGGCGGCAGCATAAGGTTTTAGGATGGGTGTTTGGTCGGAAGAACCTGTCGCGGTGGAGCCATAATCCCAATACGTTCCAAAATCATCGGATGCCGCAAGGAAGCAATCGTTGTGAAAACCAAGTCGCGCAATATCCGCCACCGTATGGGCTTGCGCAGCGGTCATTGCTGCCGAAGTCACGGGCGCATTGATGCCGTAGATGTATTTTTGTTTCATTTGAGGGTAGCGAACTTGCACCGCTCTATTCGCCGGAGTTGCATCCAATAATGCCGTCACGACATCAATTCTGTCTTGCCAGTTATTGTCCAATAATTTGAATGGCGACTGAGAGGCATCGCCAAAATAATCGGTATAATATTGCTCGCCCCACACACCAATAAAGCCGTTTTGTACCGTAGCAATCACATCTTCATTGGCTTGAAGAGTGGGTTTGAGTTGGGCAATATGGTTGAGTACCCTTGCTTTCGACGCATCGCCATAGGGCGCACAAGCGGACTGACCGCAGGACACATCAGGAGTAACCGTATAAGCAAATCGTATAATCAAACGCCCACCCGCCAGTCGCACGGCATCAAAATCTTGTTGTAAAAGCGGCGTAAAAGCGGATAAATCATCGGTACTATTGTCGAGTATGTAGTACCTGAAAAATAGCCCAGTACGTATTTGGTAACTGGCACTGAAAGGTGTAAACAGCGTCTGTCGTTTGCTAATCAAATCCGCTGCATCAATCGGCGTAAAATTGTTCATATCTCCTGCTGGAAATATGGGATGATAAAAGCCTCTGTCAGGATTTACAATGTCTTCTTGCGAAGCAGTGTAAGATACTGTTTGTGTTTGTGCATGGAGTGTGAAATTCTGTAAAACAAAAAAGACTAAGAGGATGGTATGTTTTAATTTCATAATTTATCTACCTATTTATATATGTCTATGTTTTATTTCAGTAAGGTAAACATATTTTTCATTTAAATGAAAAATATTATTTATGCCTCATATTTTTATTGTGCAATTTCTTACTTCTCCAATACCAAATACCCCCAAGCATCCATTTCTATTGTCTGATTACCGCCTTCCTCTCCAATGGATGTTTTTTCTCCCGTAAAAATATTCGTATAATCAACTGCTTCTATATTTAAAAAATTGACAGACTGTTTTTTATCGGATAAATTAAGTACGACAAGTATTTCATTATTTGCATCTGCGATGCGACGAAAAGCGTATATAGCGTCGTTTTTATCTGTTTTTAAACGGATGGGGTCGCTGTTGTTCGTGGCATTTTGGAGGGCGGTATTATTGTGTTTTAGTGCCAATAGTTTTTTGTAGAAATCTTCCATCGAAAAATCGTCCCATTCAATCAAATCTTTCTCAAAAAATTTCAAACGTCGCTCTAAAGCATCTTCTTGCCCGGTATAAACCAAAAGCGCGCCCGGCAAAGTGGCAGACAGTACTGCAAGGGCTTTGTGCGCATCGCCCATACGTTCGTACTCGCTACCACTCCACGAGTTTTCGTCGTGATTGGAGGTGAAATATAGTCGTGTGGCATTTGGGGGATATTCGGCGCGGTCTTTTTTGAGGTAGTCGTCGATGGAACTGATGGGCTTTTTGCCCTTCGCCATGTCGTTCATGATGTGGTGAAATTGCCACGCATAAGTTATATCAAAACCATTTTTGTGGTACTCTGGTCCTTCGGATTCTGCGAGCATCACGATAGGTTTCAACTTGCGTACTTCGGGGATAATTTCGCCCCAAAATTCAATCGGAACACCATGCGCGACATCGCAACGGAAGCCATCGACATCGCATTCTTCTATCCAAAATTTTAAGACATCGCGGTGATAGTTCCACAGTTCTTTGTTGTCAAAATTGAAATCAGCGACATCAGTCCAGCCCCACGGTTTGCCTGTTTCTGGGTCTATCGGGTCTACGATTTTACCGTCGATTTGGGTATACCATTCGGGATGTTTTATTAGGAGTGGATTGTCCCAACCGGAATGATTTGGCACAAAATCCAACATGACGTACATGCCTGCGTTGTGTATGGCTTTTACCATATGGCGAAAATCATCAATCGTACCATGCTCAGGGTTAGTGTCTTTATAATCTGCTACTGCGTAATAACTCCCCAAACTCCCCTTACGATTTTTTTTACTAATCGGTGTAATGGGCATAAACCAAAGTATATCTGCACCCATTTCTTTCAATCGCGGTAGGTGAGCTTCGAAGGCTTTGAATGTACCTTCGGGCGTGTATTGCCGTAGGTTGACTTCGTAAATATTGGCATTTTTGAACCAGTCGGGCGTGGCATGTGGCGTGTCTTTTTTTACGCTCTCGGACTTGGTGGTGGGTGTTTGTTGTTTGCACGCTGTGAGGAGGAGTGTTGCGATAAGGAGGTAGTATAGATTTTTCATTGATGTCTTATTTTTTAACTAAGTATCAAGAACAAGTCAAGATGTAGTGTTTATTGTTTTCTCATCCCTCAGTCAACTAGACTTTGGACATTGGGTAATTAGGTAACTGGGAAATTAGGTAATTAGACTGACGAAAGCATAATTCGCTATTTATCAGCATAATAAAAATTGTAATAAAGTTAATTTAAAATAAAATGCAAATTAACGTAAATTATTGATAGTGAGCGATTTACCTAATTAACCAGTTCCCTAATTACCCAATGTCCAAAGTCCAGTCAGTCAAGAAAGCAAATTTATTTATTTTGCGTTCCAAACTTATTTGTCCTGTGTTCCTATCCTAAAACAAAGGTAGAGTATATGACTTAAAAATACAAAAAAACACCGCATATCGTAACATGAGTCAAAGAAGTAACGTATAAATATGTTGATTAAGGGATAAGTTGTAATTATGTATGAGTAAAATTTTAGAATTATTTTTTTGCGTGAGGGATAGGAGGTGTTGTTTGAACGTAATGTAGCGATAGCGGAATGGAGAGAGTGCCGGATAGCCCGACCCCCGACTGATAAGGAGGGGGACACGCCCTAACTAATATACTTAACCACTTACCTTTAACTATACATGGAAATGAATAAGATACGTAATATAATTTTGATAGATGATGATAATGCGACCAATGTGTATCACGGAATTATCATTGATGAGACTGAGTTGGTAGAAAAATATCAGATATTTGACTCAGCTTCAGCCGCATTGGAATACTTGAAAAAGGGAGAAGAAAGACCTCAATACATTTTTTTGGATATTAATATGCCCGGAATGGACGGCTGGGAGTTTTTGGCAGAATATCAACAGCTTGACCAAGCCAATAATCTCGCTAAAGTCATCATGCTAACCACTTCTCTTGGAGCATTTGATAAAAAACTCGCAGAGGATAATCCATTGGTTAGCAATTTTTTCCAAAAGCCTTTGACGCCCGAAATGCTGCAAGAAATAGCTGTTTCTATTTAATGCTATTTTCGGCTACCCGTCTAATATTGGACACCTTGATAATCAGTTATTTATACTTGTCTATACAAAGTCCTGATTTTCAGTATTAAGAGATAAGGCATTTTCAAAATGCCTGTTATCTTGTCCAACCTTAGACGGGTAGCCAAAGTGTAATTAATTTTAAAATTATTTTAATGTAAAATGTATTTATTTCTAAATAGTTACAAATATTTTTAATTTTTAAAATAAATCTGCTTTACTTTACTATCTTATTTAATTTTTGCAATTACCTGTAAATGAATCAATTACGTGATAATGAAAACATACTGAATAGTTATAGCTAAAATAGCTTATATAAAATGCTAACTAACAACAAATTAAAATTAAAAAAAGGAATTGGTTTGTCTATCCTTTTACTTTTGTGTTTTGTTGCCCAAGCGCAAGATTATAATCAAGTCATTGATGATTTGGGGCAAGCACTCCATGCGTATCCTAACAAAGATGAAACGCGAGTTGATTTATTGAATGATATCAGCTACGCCTACCGAAGAAGCGCGCCAGAAAAGGTAGATTCTTTTGCAAAGGAAGCATTTCAATTGGCTGAAAAACTCAATTATCAAAAAGGAATGGGTATTGCCTACAAAAACTTAGGTATTGCTGCATTCAAAATAGGTAACAATATCGATACTTCTATGATTTTTTTTCAGAAATGCTATGACTTGGCGGAGCAAAGCAAGGACTATTATAGTCAAGCCGCTTGTTCTAATAATCTGGGATATGGGTACAGGGCAAATCTTCGATACGATAAGGCACTCAAAGCCTTCCAAAACGGCTACGATATTCATGCAGTGCATTTTCCTACGGATAGATTACAAATGCTCATTATTGGAAATATTGGACAAACATACGTAAATATCAATGATTACGAAAACGCAAAGATATACTTCGACAGAGTCATTACATTGGCTGATAAGCACAATAATCCAGCAATAACAGCTATGTATATGCCAGGCTATGCTTTGGTGCAATACAAACAAGGGCAAACCGAAAAAGCGATCGGAACAATCATCAAATATCTGCCGATGTTAAAAGCTATGGGAGATTATCAGACTTTTGCACAATCCATTACAAGTCTATCGGATATACTCATTCAGGAGCAACAATTTGACAGAGCAGATGCTTACCTCAAAGAAGGCTTGCTATTTATAGAACAGCATCATTTTCCAGCTCAAAAATGTGAATTAACCCTCAATCGTTCTATAGTTTTACTGAATAAAAAAGAGCTAAAAGAAGCCCTAAGACTCGGCAAAAATGCCTTTGAATGTTCAGTAGATAATGATCAATTACAGATGAAGGCAGCCAAAAACCTGTTAAATATTTATTTGTCTACTAAAAATACAGCTAAGGCTAAAGAGTTATTTCCAATATATAATGAGCTCATGGAGCGTCATTTCAACACCGAACAACAAAAAACTTATGCCATACTGCAAGTAGAAAAAAAAGACGCTGATAATGCCTTGCTCGAAATTCAACAACTCGAAAATAAAGCAACTATAAAGGTACAACGCATATTGGCATGGTCTATTCTATTGCTAAGTTTATTGGTCACCGGCGGTGCTTTATACGCCTATCGAATCAAACGTACACAAAATGATTTATTGGAAGGAAAGGTAAGCGAAAGAACCAAAGCCCTCAACGAATCCTATCAAAAATTGGAGCGTTCTAACCAAGAACTTGAAAGGTCGAACGAAGAATTGGAACGATTTGCGTATATCGCTTCTCATGACCTCAAGCAGCCAATCAATACCATCATCAGCTTCTCTGATTTGCTAAAAAAAGAACTCACCAGTTCTGAAGATTCCAAGAGTAGCACTTATCTCGGTTTTATTATCAAAGGTGCCAATCAAATGAAAACTCTTATTGAAGATATTCTTGAATATTCAAAATTGAGTCAGGAAAAAAAAGCACCGCACGCCATTGATTTGAATCTAATCGTAAACGAAGTTCTGGACTCTATTTCAGATTTGGTCGCACGTAAAAATGCACAGATTAATGTAAAAGGAACACTACCCGTTTTGCACTGCGAAAAAACAAAAATGCTGATATTATTTAAGAATCTTATTGAAAACGGCGTAAAATATAATCAATCAAAAATTCCAACAATTGATATACAACAGTCTGAACACGAAAGATATACACGATTTTCTTTTAGGGATAATGGTATCGGTATAGAGGAGCGATATTTCCCCAAACTTTTCAAAATGTTTAGTCGATTGCAAAATCATAAAGACTATGAAGGTACAGGACTCGGACTTTCTCTATGCAAAAAAATAGTCAGCAATATGGATGGTGAAATATCCGTAGAAAGCGAACCGGAAAAAGGCAGTACATTTCATGTGGATATTCCGAGTGATTTGTTTGTAGTGGAGGCTTCTGCTGAAGGTTTGGTGGGGTGATTAGTTTGGTGCTATACTTACACTTGACCTCTTTTGGTCCTGAAATACCCACCTGAATCTCGCTTATTTACTCTTTTATTTTTTGATAATGTCTTTTTTATTTCTGATGCTTCGCAACATTATTTTATCAAAATCAGTTAAACTACTACCAAATTAGCAACTTTATTTATACATTTGAATTTGAATTTGAATAAAACCATTACACGAAATGTTTAGCACCTTTGAAAAGAAACCAACAAGTATGGCTCTATATATTGCTGTATTTGGTGATTTTTCTCCTAATATATTTCAAACTGCATGGTTTGTAAAGCATAATATTATTAGTGACGTTGATGCCGAAAATTTAGAGTCTAATATAAATCGACATCAAGCTATTATAGAGTTTAGTTATTGTAAATTTGAAGCCCGAACAAGGGCATTGATATTTGAGACTGACCAATTGAATTTTTTGGGACAGACACTTGATTTGGTTAGATTAATTTTAAACATCTTAAAAAACCTTCCATGCCAAGGAATAGAAGCTCATATTCTGACTCATTATAATGTCGAAAATGGTCTTTCATTTATTGGAAAAATAGCCAAAAATCAATTTTGGGAAGATATTACCGAAGGAGCTTATGATTGTAGTGAAATAGAAATCAAAATACCTAATAAAGAGAATTCGAAACTCAATTCAGTTGTGTCTTTAGAAGTTTGTCCGAAAAACAATAATCAAATCCATATTAATGTAAGAGATAGTGTTTTTTTAATGGATAACTTATCTTTAATGAAGGAAATAAATACGTTTGCTGTAGAAGATATAAAATCGTCATTCAATAATTCTATCCACTTAATTAATAAAGTTAGAAATTATGATTTTCAGTGATTTTCAAGTAAAAGAATTAGATTGCAAAGATTCCCTTTTGAAAGAGTTAAACCCTCATGTAGAGCGGACTATCCTTTCGTACAATCAAGAAGATGCGGAAGACTGCGACGCAGAAAAGCAATCGATTTTCAATGATATTCACCTTAATAGATTTAAAAGTAGAAATCAATTGATTAATACATGGGAGGGAACTGTAACAGACGTTGATGGAAAAAGTATTTTTGCAAAACTATATGATACGTCCGATGGTACTTTTGATGAATTTGAATTTGAATTTAATGACCTGAAAGATAGTGACCAAAACATGGTCAAAGAAGGCGCATTATTCTTTCTATATTTAGGATATTATACAGATAACAGAGGAACAAAAATGAAATCGTCAAATATTGAGTTTCGGCGTTTTCCTACCAATTTAGATGAGGACGATATTAATGAAAAACTTGATGCAATTAATGCCCTAAACTTTGATGACCTTTGGGAATAAACACCGACCACACGATACCACCTAGCCCTACTCAATTTGAATTTTCACTACTCGGACGAGGAAGTGCATATGGCGAGTCTATAGTACTGCATCTCGGAGATAATAAGTGGGGCATTATAGATACTTGCCTTAACCCTAAAACCAAAATCCCTATTGCTTTAGAATACTTAAATGACATATCAGTTCCTTTCAACAATGTTGTATTTATCATTAGTACTCATTGGCATCAAGACCACGTAACAGGTATAGCTTCACTTGTAGAACAATGCAAAAAAGCAGAAATCTATCTATCTGCGGCATTGAATTGTGCAGAATACAAATGCTTCATTGGATTTAATGGCGATATTCCCTCGCAGTTCAACCCTGCAAGGGCTTTTAAAAAATTAATTGATTACATCAAAAAATCAAATCGCCGGTTAAAAACTGTAGTACAGGACAAAGTACTTTTCAGAGGACAAATAGCTGGGAAAGACTTAATACTAACCGCACTTTCTCCCAATGACGCTACCATAAATTACTTTCAACAAACCCAACTCAAAGAGCTCTACAACATCACAGGAGGAATAGAAAAATCTATCACCAAACCAGAACCCAATTTACAATCAATCGTTTCTTTGCTCACCATTGAAAATTTTGGGGTGTTGTTTGGTGCTGATTTAGAACTGACAAAAGATGCTGAATTGGGATGGCAGGGCGTACTGCAAAGTAAAATGATAAGTCAGAAAGCAAGCATTTTTAAAGTACCTCATCATGGCTCAGAGAATGGATTTGACAAAGATATTTGGAATAGATTACTGACATCAAATCCAAATCTCGGCATTACGCCCATAAAGACAGGACGAACAATACTACCTAACCCAACAATGATAAATGAACTCCTCAACTACGCTTCAAATTCTCACATAACCACTAATCCATATACAGACGATGCGCCCAAACACAGTCATGATGTTCGCAGAGCTATAAAGAGTACAAAATTGAATATCAAAAAATTATCCTATAAACTTGGTCATATTCGTTTTAGAAAGGATTTTAGTGCTTGTACGCTGTTGTCATGCGAATTATTTGGTACAGCATCCCATCTTTCTGAATTAGTTGTTGTTTAATTTCAAAATCTAATACGGATCCACATTCACATTCACTCGCACGCTCGACATGCCTTTTCGCCCCGACAAGTCTACTTGAATTTCGCGTATCCATGCCTTCGTTTTATCAATGACTTCTTTTTTTCGTTCCAATTTAATCAGAATATTCATCACATAATACGAGCGCACACGCGACACGCCCGGTTCGGACGGGCCCAACACTCTACTGCCCAGTTTTTTCTGTAACTCTTTTGCAAAAAAATCAGCCGCTTCATCTACGATATGTTTCTTTTTATGTTTTAATTGCAAACCAATCAAACGATAAAAAGGCGGATATTTAAACTTACGGCGTTCGATTTCCTCGCGTTCAAAAAACGGTTTGAAATCACCGTGAAACACTTCCGTCAACACAGGGTGCGACGTATTCATCGCCTGAATGACGACCTTGCCTTGCTTCTGCTTGCGCCCTGCCCTACCGCTCACTTGGGTCATCAATTGAAACGCCCGTTCGGTTGCTCGGAAATCAGGAAAATACAAGAGCGAATCTGCGCTCATCACGCCCACAAGTCCCACATTATCAAAGTCTAAGCCCTTCGTAACCATCTGCGTACCCACGAGTACATCAATCCGTCTATCCTCAAATTGTGCGATGATGCGTTGGTGGGCATTCTTACCTTTTACCGTGTCCCAATCCATTCGCGCTACGCGTATTTCGGGCAAAAATATCTGCAATTCATCCTCTATTTTTTCCGTGCCAAAACCTTGAATCAAAAAATCATGATTGCCACAAGCCGGACAGTCAGGCGGCTGTTTAGTATGATAACCGCAGAGGTGACAACGCATTTCATTAGAATATTTATGATACGTAAGCGAAATATCGCAATGAATGCATTCGGCTGTCCAACCGCAGGTTTCACAGCGCAAAATGGGTGCGTAGCCGCGGCGGTTTTGGAACAAAATGACCTGCTCTTTTCGCTCCAATGCACCCTTAATTTCATCCAACAAAACACTCGTAAAATGCGATTGCATTGTTCTCTTCTTGGTTTCACTCGCCACATCTGCCACTACAATTTCGGGCATCTTCAAGCTGCCAAATCGTTTGGTCATTTCCACCAAACCATACTTTCCGATTTGCGTATTTACGTAACTTTCGAGCGAAGGCGTAGCTGTACCGAGCAGTACTTTTGCAGCATGTTTGTGCGCCAAATAAATCGCTGTATCGCGTGCATTGTAGCGCGGCGCAGGGTCGTATTGTTTGAACGAAGGGTCATGTTCTTCGTCGATAATAATGAGATCGAGTTTTCTAAATGGCAAAAATAAAGCAGAACGCGCGCCAACGATAATCGGCTTGCCGACGAGTGCTTCGTGCCAGATTTCGACGCGTTCATTATTATTGAGCCGCGAATGATAGACCGCAACATCATTGCCAAATACTTTTTGTAATCGACTGATTATCTGTGTAGTAAGCGCGATTTCAGGCAACAAGTAAAGTACTTGTTTATTTTCTTTTAAGGCTTCAAAAATCAAATCAATATAAACGCGAGTCTTGCCGCTACCCGTCACACCATGTAAGAGTACAGTATTTTTTTCTTCAAAATTTGCTTGTATTTCGATGAGTGCCTTCACTTGTTGCCCCGACAAGTCGAATGCACCGACCAGCTCATCTTCGTAAGGCGTGAGGCGGCTGACTTCCCTTTTATACACCTCCAAAATCCCCTTTTTCTCCAACTCTTTTATGTGATTTTTTTTGATGCCGCTGTATTCGCAGAGTTGATTGGGTGTGATGTAAGGCGAGTCGAGCGGTTCGCGGTTCAATTGAATGTAAGCGAGCAGGGCTTCTTGTTGTTTGATAGCGCGAGTACCGATTTTTTCAAACGCAGATTTTAAGGTTTCCGGGTCGCTGCGGTAGGGTTCTTCAAGGCGAATATAGGTGGCTTCTTTTGCTTTAAATTTCGTTTTTAGCTCTTCTTTCAGCAGAATAACACGTTTGTATAATAAAGAATTGATTAGCGGATGAACCGTTTTCTTGCCCAATATTTTTTGGACATCTTCGATGCTCAATTCTTCCTGAATACTCAATGCTTCTGCAATAAGGTATTCATTATCAGTCAATTCTGAAAAATCATCTTTAAAAATTGGACTCAATAAAACCCGTGTTTCACTTGCCAATTTTAATCCGGCAGGAAGGGCGGCGTTCATCACTTCGCCCGTAGTGCAGCAATAATAATCGGACATCCATTCCCATAATGCCATTTGCGTTTCGGTAGCTATGGGTGCGGCATCCAAGACAGAAATAATGGGTTTGGCTTCGTAATCAGGACGCACCTCACGTATACGCCGCACGAGCGCAGAATAGACACGCGTTTTACCAAATTGTACTTCTACACGCACGCCTGCTTTCACCCGTTCTGCAAATTCGGCAGGTACCGCATAGCTGTATAGTTTGGGCAGTGCCAAGGGCAAAATCACATCTATGTAAGCAGCTATTTCCTGTTCTTTAAACATAAGTTGATTATAAGTTCTCTAAGTGGGAATTGGAGGATTGGGGAATTGGGGAGCATAATTCATTGTTTATTAAAAAAATAATAATTTCAATAATTTCAATTCATAGTAAATAATTGATAATGAGAAATTTACCTAATTACCTGATGTCCAAAATTCAGTTTAGTGAACTTGTCATTTTTTGCTACAAAAATATTATTTTTTTGCTTAAAAACACATTTAATTCGGAAAAGAAATATTGGGCGGTGTTCGAGGAAAATAGGGTGTAGTCGGCAGACGAAGTTTTCTATGAAAATTGGTGGTTTGAATGCCCAAATATGTGTTATTTACGACCGGATTCGTCTGGTGACAGTAGATTTTTTCATTACCCTACTTTTGTCGAATACCACCAAATACTGAGCCTAAGTACATTGTTT
>ENA-ORXU01000459-ORXU01000459.1-marine-metagenome-genome-assembly--contig:-NODE-459-length-47303-cov-13.544679_pt1 | contig 47303 bp, 33 predicted proteins | sample MGYA00237869_ERZ511484 | MGnify/ENA metagenome assembly ERZ511484 | reverse complement strand
AGCTGCTGTGGGCGATGGCGGACGCGGTCGACGGGGAATACGCGGCCGAGATCGAGAGCCATCGCTCGCGCCTGATGGGGCAGAGGAGGTGCCGGCTGCCGGATGAGCCCTGGCGGTTCGAGAGGGTGGAGACGCAGCTGACGCTCGATCTCGGGGACGACGAGAGCTACTGATCGGTCGTCGAGGTTAGGCGGACAGTGCTGCGCGCGACGGACCATCGGATAGCGTGATCGAAGCGCCATCAAACAGCGAGATCACACTCAGTGAACCCCGCGCGCATCCGACCCACCGGCGCTCCGCCCATCGCCCGCCAGGCGTCGGTTCGCCTCGCTCGCGAGCACGGCGGCGGTGACGTTCGCGTACTTCGATCATGGTTGCTCCCGCAGCATCGTCGTCGGCAACGATACACCGGTCGGTATCGCGCCTCCCGGTGCCCGAGGCACGCGCCTGCCCGAACGGGCGAACGGCTACACTGATCATCATGACCGACAAGCCTCTGAAGCGCCGCGGCGACGCGGCCATCGCGCCGTCCACCGATGTCGACGCCTTTCTCGACACCGTCCGGGGACTCGCCCCCGCACCGAACCGCGGAGGCGGATCCGGTCGCCTGATCTTCGCTCTCGACGCGACGGCGAGTCGGCAGCCCACCTGGGACCGCGCCAGCTCGCTGCAGGCGGACATGTTCACCTCCACCCGCGCGCTCGGCCAGCTCGACGTCCAGCTCGTCTTCTACCGTGGTCATGCCGAGTGTCACGCTTCGCCGTGGATCCGCGACGCCACGCGCCTGCTCGCGCTCATGCAGAAGGTCACCTGTCTCGCCGGGCGCACGCAGATCCACCGGATCCTGTCGCACGGGGCGGCCGAGGCACGGACCCGGGCGGTCCAGGCACTCGTGTTCGTCGGCGACGCGGTCGAGGAGGACGTGGACCGGCTCGGGGATCTGGCCGGACGGCTGAAACTGCTCGGATTGCCGACCTTCGTCTTTCAGGAGGGAGCCGATCCGGTGGCGAGTTCCGCGTTCGCGCAGATCGCTCGTCTTTCCGGGGGAGCGCACTGCCGCTTCGACGAATCGTCGGCCGCCGAACTCGGCGCCCTGCTCGGCGCGGTCGCGACCTATGCGGCGGGCGGTCGAGAGGCGCTACGGCAGCTGAGCGGCACGTCGACGCAGGCAAGCCGACTGCTCGAGCAGCTGTCTTGAGGCGGCATCACCCCCTCGTTGTCCTCCGCCAGACCTGACACCACCCGCTCGCCAGCCTCCGTCCGAACCGAATCGCCGTGAGACCTCGCGCACGAGCGCGTACGGGCGCGGTGCGTACCGGCTCCTTCGCGGCACCCGGCGGGACGCTTGCGCGAGTCGCGGATCGCCCACAGACTGACGACATCCCGTCGAATCCGCTCAACGCATGCGCCTCCTGTTCCTCGCCGCCCTCGGCGTCGCGGGCTATCTGGTCTACAAGCTCTACCTTCGCCAACTCCTGTCGCAAGGTGTCGCCGGGCGGATCAAGGTCGGACTGATAGCACTCGGATTCGTGTTCCTCGCGCTCGCGGTGACCGGACGTGCGCCCGCCGTGTTCGCGATCATCGGGGCGCTGATGACCCAGGCGCTTCGCTTCTGGCCCTTGCTGGTACGTTTCGCACCGGGCCTCGCGAAGCATCTCGGAGCGGGCAATCCGTTCGCTCGCGGCGCCTCGAGTCCGGGTACGTCGCAGGTTCGAACGCCGACGATCCTGATGACGCTCGAGCACGGCAGCGCCCGAATGGACGGCGAGGTGCTCGCCGGCGAGCTTGCCGGGCGGGTGCTCTCCGCACTCGCCGCGAACGAGCTGGTGCAGCTGCATGCGTACTGTCGCTCACACGATGCGGAGGCACTCAGACTGCTCGAGGCTTACGTCGCCCGTGAGCGGGCGGCGGAATTCGAGAACGCCGAGGATCTTGGTGGACGCGGTGCCGGCCCGGCAAATGGCGATGCCGCGTCGGGCGACGCCGGAAGGGGCGGCGACGGGAGCATGGATCTCGTCGAAGCGGCCGACGTGCTCGGGATACGGCCGGACGCCGACCGTGAGGTGATCCTCGCGGCGCACCGCACGCTCATGAGTCGGCTTCACCCGGACAAGGGTGGCAGCGATTACCTGGCGACCAAGGTCAACGCCGCCCGGACGGTCCTGCTGGCCGCGCTGGCATCACGCGACCGCTGAGCTTTCGGCGGGCCGCACCGAAAGACATCTCGGCCGGCCGCCGCGCGTCCCGATCCACCCTGGCCGCACCTCGCGATCGAACAGGCGGATCGGCGGGTCGGCGGATCGGCGGGTCGGCGGGTCGGCGGGTCGAGCCGCACCTGACAGCATCGCGCGACGGCGTACCGACCGACGAGCGCGGTCGGACGCGGCCACTCCTCCGCTCACTTCTTGATGGCTACCGCGTCGAGGTTCCCGTGCTTGGCGAGATGCGCCTCGACCCACTTCGGCTTTCGACCGCGACCACTCCAGGTGGTCTTCGGATCATCGGGATTGCGATACTTCGGAGCGACCTTGCCGGTCGAACGACGCGCCGACGCCTTCTTCTTTCCCGTGCCGGCGGCCACCTTGCCACCGATACCGAAATCGGCCAGCAGGTCCTTGACCTCGAACCCGGCCTTGCGAGCGGCCGCCTTGACATCTGCCAGCGCCTTCTTCCGCTCCTTGCCTTCCCTCGATTCGATCACCTTGTCGATCTTGGTCCTTTCCTTCTCCAGTCTCGCGATGGTCCAGCTGGAATAATTGTTCGGCATGCCTGATTCGTCTCCGATCGAAATCGTGCGGAAAGCTTGAAGAGACGGCAACCAAAACCAGGTCACCGAGACGGATAGCGTCCGAGGAGGAACCTAGAGGAATATCGTTTCAATGACAAGGCCGACTCGTGTCACTTTAGAATATTCTTCTCGCCTTCGATTTGGATCGGCCGATCGGCATCGATCGTTAGTGAACGGGGAATGCTTTCCATCACTACCGATCGCTCCTTGATTATTGCGGGGCCGGACGTTCCGACTTTGCGTCGACGCCGATCATCGCCGGCCCGCCATTCGCGAAATCGAGGTCTTCCGCCTCGAAAGGATGCGCGTTCCTCGATCGACGGAGCCCACGAGCTCTGCGCGAGGTCTTCGATGGAACTCCCGGCCGGCGAGCGGCGCTGCCGAATCGAGAGAACACGGAAAGGTCTGGCATCTATACTCGGGGAGTGCTTTCTCCGACCTTGCCGTCATGCGTCTCGTTCTCTCGATCCCTCTTTTTCTCTACCTCCTCGTCGCCGCCAACGTCCTGATGCTCACACCGCACGCGAGTGGCTCGTGGTTGAACGTCGTGCTCGGAGAGATAATGCTTCCTTCGCAGCGGGAGATGGTCCTGACGGTCAGCGACCTGCTCATCGTCATGGGTGTGCTTTCGCTCTACATCGAGACCTTGAAAGCCACACGGACGTCGATCGTCTCGATCGTCGATCACGGTCTCTCGCTGCTGGTCTTCGTGTTCTTCCTGATCGAGCTGCTGGTCGTGCCCGAAGTCGGCAACACGACCTTCCTGATCCTCGCCGTCTGCTCGCTGATGGACGTCGTGATGGGTTTCACCGTGACGATCTCGACCGCGCGGCGGGATCTGGCGGTGGGACTCTGACGAGCCTCGTTCGTTCACGCTCGGTATCGCGCCCGGTTTCGTGCGCGGAGCGCGGAGCGCGCAGTCGTCCGGAAAAGTCCAGCGACGTGCCGCTCGGGAAGTCGCCCGGCCGGCGAGCGGGCGGATCAGTCCTCGGGTATCCGCCCCACGAGATCGTGAGCGTCCGCGCCGACGATATCCACCTCGATCAGCTCGCCGGGCGCGATGTCGTAGCCGTCGACGTCGATCCTCACGACGCCGTCTATTTCAGGCGCGTCACGCGTGGTCCGACCGATCGCCCGCTCGCGGACGAGCGCACCGGCCATGTCCCCGGCAACCCCTCGGCCGGTGTCTCGGTGCTCCGAGACATCACCCTCCACGAGTCCGACCTCGTCCAGGATCACCACCTGCCGCGTGCCGACCCGAGCCTGGAGGATCTCCGCGCTGATCGCCGCCTGCTTCTCCATGAACCTGGCCAGTCGCTCCTCCCCGACCGCTTCCGGCACCGCGCCGTCGAGCGCGTTGGCCGCCGCTCCCGTCACCGGTGAATACGCGAACGCCCCGACCCGGTCGAGCCGCGCCTCGTCGAGAAAATCCAGCAACTCCTCGAACTCGGCCTCGGTCTCGCCCGGAAAACCGACGATGAACGTGCTCCTGATCGCGATCTCGGGGCAGATGTCCCGCCAGGCGCGAATGCGCGCGAGATTGTTCTCGCTCGCCGCCGGCCGGCGCATCGCCTTCAATACCCGCGGGCTCGCGTGCTGGAACGGGATGTCCAGGTAGGGAAGGAGCTTCCCGTCGGCCATCAGCGGCACGATCTCGTCGACGTGCGGGTACGGGTAGACGTAGTGCAGGCGCACCCAGATGCCGAGCTCGGAAAGCGCCTCGCAGAGCTCCTTCATCCGTGCCTTGACCGGCCGCCCGTTCCAGAAGCCGGTGCGGTATTTCACGTCGACGCCGTAGGCGCTCGTGTCCTGGCTGATGACCAGCAGTTCCTTCACGCCGGCATTCGCCAGGCGTTCGGCCTCGGCGAGCACGTCGCCGACGTCGCGGCTGACCAGTCGCCCGCGCATGCTCGGGATGATGCAGAAGCTGCACTTGTGATTGCAGCCCTCGGAGATCTTCAGATAGGCGTAATGACGCGGCGTCAGTTTCACGCCCTGCGGCGGCACCAGGTCGATCAGCGGGTCGTGGGCCGCGTTCGGCGGCAAGTGCTCGTGCACGTGACTCACCACTTCCTCGTAGGCCTGCGGTCCGGTGACGGCGAGCACACGCGGAAAACGCTCGGTGATCTCCTCGCTCCGCACGCCGAGGCAGCCGGTGACGATGACGCGCCCGTTCTCGTCGAGCGCCTCGCCGATCGCGTCCAGCGATTCCTCGACCGCGCTGTCGATGAAGCCGCAGGTGTTGACGACGACGAGGTCCGCCGAGTCATAGCTCGGTACCACCTCGTAGCCCTCGGTGCGGAGCTGGGTCAGGATGCGTTCGGAGTCGACGAGGGCCTTCGGGCAGCCGAGGCTGACGAATCCGACTCTCTGGGGTGCGGGCATGCGGGGCGGGTCCGGGACAGGCAGCCGGCGAGTATAACGGCCACCCGATCGCTCTTTCACCCGCCGAACGATCTACCTGCCCGAACGATCTATCCGGTCACGGCACAGGGATCGCGCACGCCACGGAGGTCGCGCCGCGAGGTCTCTCGCGCGGTTCCATGAATCCACGGCTCCACGGCCCTGCGACTCCGCGAGATCGACGAGCGCGGCTACCGTCGGCGCGATCTCGCATGGTCAGATCCCGCTACCCTCGGACGGCCCGCCGACGCCGCGCCGCCCCGATCAGCGCGAGCACCAGCAGCCCGAACCCGGCCGGCGCACCGCCGCCGCCACCGGACGATCTCCCGGTCTCCACCACCTCGGGCGTGATCGAATCCACGGCCACGCCACGCAGGCTGACGATGCGGAAGACGAACGGCAGGCGGCCGTCGGCGAGCGCATCGGCGTCGTGCGTGCCGCCGTCGCCGATGGCGAGCGCGAGGCAGCGGCGGCCGGTGGCGAGCCCGTCGCGGTAGTTCGGGCTGTCGAAGATCCGCGGGCAGCGTCCGTCGACCACCGGGGCGCTGCGCAGGGTGTCGCCGCCACCGTCCGCGAACGTGACCCAGCGTCCCTCGTCCGGGAGGTAGATCTGCAGGGCCGGGTCGGTCGGCAGGTCGCGCGCCAGCGTGACCCGAAGCGACGCGACGCCCGCGGCCGAGGCCACGAGGTCGAACACTTCGCCGCGCGGCGCGACGGTCGTGTCCGTCATCGGCGCGACGCCGTGAACGCTCGGCGCGAGGCGGGCGAAGTCGTCCTGATCCACCGCGACGCCGCCACGGGCGCCGTCCGCCTCGAGAAGCAGCGCCCGGGCGACGGGTCCGAGCGAGAGCGTGCCGTCGCTCTCGACGTAGCCGCTCGAACCGTCGTCGGCGACGAGCGCGACACGCCGTGCCGGCAGGCGGCTCGCGTCCGAATCGTTGTCGTCGAGCGATAGCGGGTAGCCGTCGCCGTCGCCGTCGGCGTCCAGCTCGCAGGCGTCACCCACGCGATTGCCGTCGCTGTCGGCCTGGTCGGTGTTCGGCACGCGCGGGCAGTTGTCGACGGCGTCGGCGATGTCGTCGAGGTCGGCGTCGACGAGTCGGCCGTCGCCACCGTTTCCGCCGGGAGGTGTGCCGCCGACGCCGGTGGTGGGCTGCTCGTCGCCGTTCTGATCGGTGGGCATCATGTCGCCACCGCCCGTGGGCATGCCGGTGCCGCCCCCGTTCATCTCGCCACCGCCCGTGCCGTCGTCGCGCCGGCCGGCCATGAACAACGTCGCCTCGGTCAGCGCGAGCGTGTCGTGCTGCGTGCCGAAGGCGGGCATGCCGCCGCGCCCCTCGACGGCGCTCTGGACGATCGCCGCGATACCGCCGCGCTCGGCGATGCGGGCGTCCCAGTCGGCCCGGTCGTCGACCTGGGGCGCTCCGGTGGCCGGATTCAGGTGGCAGACCACGCAGGCGGTGCGAACCAGCTCGCGCCCCTGATCGCCGGTGACGTCGGTCGGCAGCGCCCCGCCGTCGGGGGTCGCGTCGCACTCGTTGCCCTCGCCGTCGGAGTCATTGTCGAGCTGATCGCCGTTCGGCCTGTCCGGGCAGTTGTCGCTCGCGTCAGCTCGTCCGTCGCCGTCGCGATCGGAGGCGGTGACGGTCACGGTGGCGGACATCGAGCGCTGGCCGGCGGGGTCCTCGACGCGGTAGCCGAACCGATCCTCGCCGGACGGCGCCTCGCTCCTCCGGTAGCGCACGCCAGAGCCCTCCACCTCGAGCGCGACACCCTGCGTGCTCGTCGCGCTGTCCAGCACGATGCGCAAAGTCTGGCCTTCGGGATCGGCATCGTTGCCCGTGACCGGGATCACCGGGTCCGGACCGGTGAACACGAAGCTGTCGTCGGCCGCCTCGGGCGGCAGGTCGACGACCGGCCGCACGACGGTCACGCCGATTCGCGCGGTATCGACCACGCCACGCGAGTCGGCGAGCGTGATCGTGACGGTGGCCTCGCCCGGTGCGATCGCGCGCAACCGGAACGCGCCGCTCGCGTCGCCGTCCTCGACCGCGAGCACGGCGGGTGCGTCGCTGCTCGCGGAGAGACCCGCGCCGCTGTCCGAACCCGGCGTGAACCGCGCGACGACGGTCGCGGTGGTCTCGACGTCGAGACGAAGCGGGCCTGCGGGCTGAACATCACCGAGGGTCGGCGCCCGGTAGGGCGGCTCGGTCGGCGGAGCCTCGCTGATCACGATGCGGTAATTCGCCGTGGTGCTCTCCGTGCCGTCCATGACGGTGAACACCAGATCGCCGCTACCGACCGTCGCGCCGGGGGTCAGGGTGAACCGGTCGTTGCCACCGGCGGCCGCGACGACGAGGCCGTTCGGGCCGCCGGCGAAGGTGACGTCCAGGTCCCCGACCGGGCCGTCGTCGTCGAGCGTCAGCGTGACGGTCACCGGATCGCCCGAGGCCTCGAGCGCGAGTGGTGCGGCGGGCGCGATCGAGACGATGCTCGGCGCCCGGTTCGGCGGCGGTGGCTCGTCTTCGACGGTCACGCGGACCGTGGTCTCGCCGGTGAGTCCGCCCGCGTCGGTCGCGACCAGCCTGACATCGGCGGTACCGATGGCACCGGCGCGCAGCTCGAGCGCGCCCGCGACGACACTGGCGGCGACGATGGACGAGTCGCTGCTCGTGGGCGTCACGACGACACCGGCGGCGTCCTCGTCGTCGATCGTCAGCGCGAGCGTGCGGGTCTCGCCGGCCTCGAGCGTCACGCTCGCGCCCGACGCGACCGCGATTCGGGGCGGCTCGGGCGTCGTCGGTGGCGTCGTCGGTGGCGTGGTCGGCGGCGTCGTGGGAGGCATCGTCGGAGGCGTCACGACCGTGATCACGTACGCCACGTCGATGTTGTCGAGATCCCCGGTGGCCTCGCTCTCCAGCGTCAGCCGGACGCTACCCTCGGTCGGACCGCTGCCGTCGGGCACGAACGCGAAGCGGCCGTCGCCGAGGGACGTCACGTCGAGCCCCGGACTGCTTCCGGTCGTCCCGAACAGGAGCGACGCCGCGTCCGGCGGGTCGACGGCGAGCGTCACGATCACCGGCTCGGTCGCGTCCTGTCGCATCGAGATCGGTCCCGCCGGATCGACCGACGCGATGGATACCGGCGGCACGGCCATGTCGACGCGGTACGGCACGTCGATCGTCGCGCGCCCGCCCCGACCGTCGTCCACGGCGAGTGTCGCGGTACCGCTGGCCGCGCTCGTCGGGGTGAACGTGAACACGTTGCCCGCGTTCGTGATGTTCACGCCGGTCGTCGTGCCGACCGGGCTGTAAGTCAGGTCGTCGCCATCGGGATCGGTCGCGATCACGCTCACGGTGATCGGGCCGGCGCCCACCGTCAGCACGACGGTCGGGTCGTCCGGCGTGCGTCCCGAGATCACCGGCGGCCGGTTGACCGGCTCCGGCTCCGCGACGGTGATGCTCGCGACATCGCAGCGCACCCGGCGCGCGTCGGCCCCGCCGATCGGGATACCGTCGTCGGCACCGATGCAGTAGCGCACCTCGAGCCCGTCGGGCGGGACGTCGATCGTCACGCTCCCGCCGCTCGCGTCGGCACTGCTGACGAACCCCGCCGCGCCTGTCGTCGCGTAGCGCCAGGAGTAGGACGCGCCGGACGCGTCCGGGGTCAGCGTGACCTGGCTCGATCCGGCGGGCAGCTCCTCGTCAGCGACGGCGAGCTTCGCCTTGCCGGCGATCTCCGGCGGACGCGGCGTCGCGTCGTCGTCGACGATGCCGTGGCACGACGTGCAGTTGTCGAGCGCGTATCCGGTGTCGAACGTCAGCCAGAGGCTGCCGAACAGCTCGGACGTCGCGTGCGCGGCACCCGACCCGAGAACGAGCGCCGTCAGGCACACCGCCCGGGCGATCGATCGCCGCCGGAATCGACCGCGCCCACGTCGTTCAGGGAATCCGTTCATGTGCATGTCTTCTCCATCGTCATGTCGGCGTCGTGACTACCGCGCTCGATCCGGACAGGCCGGCGCGTCGGCGGGCAATGCCGACGACGGCGCGCCGCGCGGGGCGCCGTTCAGGATCCAGGCGAGCAGGTGCGCCGCGTCCTCGTCCGATCCGATCGAATAGCCACCGGCGTGGTACTGGTCAGCGCTTTCCACGTTGCGGCTCTGCGTGCCCTCGAGGTCCGCCAGATCGGTGGCCCCGTTGGTGGGCTTGCGGAAGATCAGGCTGTCCAGCGGCCGGGCGAAATTCACCCGGGCGAGCACGCTGCGGTACAGGAAGTCGTCGTCGCCGCCATCGCCGCGACAGCGTTCGTAATGTATCGGGATGCCGTCGAACAGCCCGTTGTCCGCATGGCAGAGAACGCACCCGGTGCCCGGTGCCTCCACCGGAGCGAGAATGCGCTCGAACACCCCGTTCTCCCCGTGGAACGTCGCCTCGGCCGGCGGCGGTGTCGCGATCGCGTCGTCGGCGACGACCGTGACGGTGAGCGTGTCGCTCGAGCGCTCGTCACGCTCGCTGCCGCCCGTCTCGAGGGTCACCGCGTAGTCCCCCGGCGCCGTCACGCGCAGCGTGGCCATGCCGGGGACGCCTTCGTCCACGATCGTCGCGGTCCCGGCGGGAGACACGCTCCAGTCGAACGTGTCGGCGTCCGTGAACGCGCTGTCGCGCCCGCTCAGCGGGATGTCGTGCGGAGCGCCGCTCGCGTCGAGGCCGGCGACCGGGGTCGGGGCGGCGATGCGCGCGACGGGGCGCCCGGGCGCGGGCGCGCGACCGTCGGCACCGACCCGCTCGGCATGGCCGAGAAGCGTGGCGAGACCGCCGGTGTCCTTCGTCGGGTCGTCCCAGAGATTGGCGTAGTTCAGGAGCCCGAGCGGCATGACGCCGCGATCGAACACGAGGTGATCGCTGCGCTCGGCGTACGCGGCGAAGCGGGCGGCGGTGGCGAAGTTCAGCGCCGGGTTCAGACCCTTGCCACGCATGGCGTGGCACACCATGCAGTTCGGTCCGACGATGTCGCGGTACAGCTCGGGCGCCTCGCTCGCCCAGCCACCCTCGCCGCCGGGCACGTAGGTGCCGTCGAAGACGCCGGTGAGTCGCGTGTCGTCGCCGGTGCCGACGCGCTCGGGGTAGCGGTTCTCGAGGAGCTCGATCGCCAGCGCCGGATCCCAGTCGCCGCCGTTCGGCGTGGTGCGCTGCGCGTCGCGCACTCGCCAGGTCGCCAGCACCGCGTCGTTGATCGCCGCGATCGCCGCCGCGTTGTCCTCGCGCCGGAGACCGGCCTGATCGACGAACTGCAGCGTGTCGAGCTCGAGCATCTGCAGGTTGGCGAGAACGTCGCCGGCGGGGCGTCCCGGAATGGTCGGAGCGAGGCGCAGGACATCGTCGGTACCGCGCACGACGAGCGTGCGCCCTTCCCCGCCGTGGCAGACGATGCACGGCGTCGGCATGGCCTTGAACCCCCGCTCGTCGAGATCGACGACATGCTGCAGCGTCCCGCTCGGGTCGATCGCGCGCTCGCCGTCACCGGCGAAGTTGTAGAACTTGGCGAACTGCGGCGCACCGGGCTCGGTGTACGGGAACGCGCTGAACTCGATGGCGTTGACACCGAAGTTCCAGCGCCGATCCTCGGCGGCGAGCGCCTCGGCGTTGAGCGGACCGTAGGGCAGCCCCTCGATCGCCGAGACGTTGTAGTTCTCTACGTAGACGGCCACGTCGCCGGTGACGCGGTCGCGCCGCATCGTCATGTCGCGGCCGTAGCCGAGGTCCTTGGTGTCGCGGAAGCGCGCGCGTACCTGCTCGCAATCGGGCGCGACGCAAGGCGCGGGCTGCCCGTCGGCGGTCAGGAAGCCGTTGGCGCGCTGCCAGTCCCGGTAGTTCGTGCGGGTGCCGTCCGGATCGATCGTGTTGTAGTAGGCCTCGGGGAAGTCGGCGACGTTGTCGACGCTCGCCCTCGGCATGCCGCTCGCCGGCACCCCGGGGGACGCGTTCAGGAACAGCCCGAACGCGTCCGGGTCGCTCGCCTCGGGAAAGCCGGGCAGCTCCTCGGGGCCGTCGCCGCCGCGACACGCGCCCAGCGTGACGACGACGGCGAACGCGAGGACGGCGCGCGCGGGGCCGGACGCTCGCGCGGGCCCGGCATCCCGGCGACGAACCGCCGCACGGCCGATGACCGCGGAAGGCAGACACGTCGGTGCGATCTCGCCCGGACACTTCATCGTTCCGGGCTCGACGCCGAAGTCGGGCGGCTCGGTCCGGCCTCGCTCGAATGCACGGTCATCTTCTAGAACTCCATGCTGACGGTCAGCTCGGCCAGGCCGCGCCGATAGGCGATGTCGCCGTCCGCCTGCGTGTCGACGAAGCGGTACAGGAAGTTGGTCTGCACGGTCTGCGTCAGCTCGTAGCCGACGCCCGCCTCGAGAATCACCGACACGGCATCTATCAGATAGGCGAAGCGGTTGGCGCGAAACCCGCCGAACGCCGAGTCCGCCTCGATCGCGTCGGCGGAACCGACGATCGCGAGCGTCGGCGTCGCCGTCGACACCTCGTTGCCGGCGATGACGCGCACGCCGCTCCTGAGCACGAACCGCGAGGCCGGCGAGAAGTTCGCCGTGAGGAAGGCGCGCGCCTTGGTGGTGTCGAACACGTCGGTCTCGGCCTGCCGCGACTCGAGGCCGACGCCGAAGGTCGTGTCGAAGAACGGCGACGGCTGGAAGTTGACCGAGCCGGCCACGTCGATCGACGGACCGTCGCGGATATCGGTTTCCGAATCGATCCACGATACTCCGACCCCGACGCGGTAGAACGGCGCGAACGCGCGCGCCTTGGACTCGTGAACGAAGCCCGCCGACAGGCGGTAGACGGACTCGCCGAGCCCCTCGATGTCGAAGTCCTGGCCGTAGCCGAGCGAGACGTCGACCGAGTAGCCGCGAGTGATGCGGCTGGTCTCGGCGAGCGTGTCGCCGAACAGGTTCACCCCGAGGCGCGCGGTCAGCGAGGTCGAGGCCTCGATGTCCTCGTCGAACTCCGCCTTGGCGGGGTTGCTGTCGCCGACGAGCCTCAGATCGAGCGCGGTGAGCCCGAAGGCGTGAGCGCCGCCACCGCCCACCAGCGCGGCGAGCGCCGCCGCCGCGACGAGCGCGATGCGCGGGGACGCGAGAGCCGGCTCGTACGCTCTCTGCCGTAGGGCTCTGCTCACGCGCATTCTCCCGTCCCGGCGCACGCCGGAACGGACATTTCCGAGCGGCACGCGATCTCTCCGGATTGTGTCACCCGGTGAAGCACGCCAACCACTCGCCATTCGGCTAGGCTCTGTTTGACCGATGCCTACGCGCCCACGGGCTCCCGAAGGGCGGGGCTGACAGGCTCGCCGGGCACGTAGGCATCCGTCGAACAGAGCCTAGTGCTGGCCGTCTCGCGAACCGTGAGTCCCGGAAATGCCGCCCCGGTCGCGGAGTTGCGCTATCGTCTCCGGTCCGATTCACGGCGAGCGAGTGAATTGCCTTGCCCTTCCGACGCCCCCTACCGGCAACGGCGACCCGGTGCACGACCGACGTGCCGCGCGCCCTCGCACCCTGCAGCGCAGTCGTCGCGCCGGCCGCCCCCGCCGCCCTCGTCGCCCCCGCCGTGCTCGCCGCCCCCGCCGCCCTCGTCGCCCTCGTCGCCCTCGTCGCGACGGGCGGTTGCGCGAGCGGCGTCCGGGAAGGCGACGAGGCGCTCGCCGAACGCTACGCGCGCGAGGAGGCACGGCTGATCGACGAGAAGGTGTTCGCCCAGGCGCGCGAGCGGGGCCGCGTGCAGCGCGACGCCCGCATCCGGCTCGGCACCGACACCGTCACCGCCGCTCCTCCGCTGGACATCGACCCGAACGTGAACGATCGGTGGCAGTTCGGTACGCTGATCCATCCGCTGCGCGGCGAACCGGTCTGCGCCGCGGTGTCGGGTCATGGTCAGCCGGTGCCCGCGCCGGGCATGGCCGCGACTCGGCTGGTCGTGCTCGGCGACGGCGGTCATGTCGCGAGCGAGTCGGCGCTTCTCGCCGAGCGGACGGAATCGGCGGTGCGAATCGACGGCGGGCTTCCGATCCCGCTCGAGCTCGCCGCCGACGCTCGAACCGCCCGACTCTCGCTCGACCCGGATCGCCTGATCGCCCTGCTCCGGGCCGGCACCATCGCGACGCTGGACATCGCGTTCGAGCCGGCCCCGGTCATCTCGGACACGCTGTCATCGGGGGCGACTGCACCTTCACCCGCGGGCGCGCCGCCGGGGGGCGTGGACGGCGTCGAGCGGATCGTGGAGCTCGACGGACTCCGGCCGATGCTCGACGAGCTCGCGCGCTGCGGCTCGGCTTCCGTCGGCTGACCGGGCGCCGCCGCTCTCACGGTCGCTCCTCGCGGCGTCCTGGATCTCGATCTCTACGGCGAGCGCAGTCCCGGGAGGGTCATCGACGCGGCCAGGGACGCGCTCGCCGGCGGTGGCCGCGCTCGCTCGGCTCGACTGGCGGGGGGTGTGCCATCGGGTGGCGGGGCGTCGGCCGACGAGACGGGGCCCGGTTCGCGCCTCGGCGTCTTCGTCTGATCAGACTCGAGGCTACGGAATGGTGCCGATGAGGTGATAGACGGAGAAGACCCGGGCGTTGGCCACGGCGGTCACCGTCTCGCGAACACCGACCGTGACTCCCTGCGCATAGCCGGTGACGCTCGACACCCGATGGATCCGGGTGTACTCGGTGTTGATCACGCACTCCTTGCCGAAGTCCACCGCGACCGCACCGTGATCGTGGAACGAGTTGACCGCTCCGGGCGCCGCGGGCAGTGCTCCCAGCGTCGTCGCGAACGTCGTGGCGGCGATCTTCCCCTCGATACTGTTCTTGCTCTGCGAGATCAGGTTGATCACCGAGTTCCGGTTTCCCTGCGCGCCGCCGTTGTTCGCTCCGGTACCGACGGGTAGCAACGGTCCGATGATGGGATCGGCCGGACCTGCCGGCTGCGGATTTCCCCGGTACTTCTCGGACCATCGCTGGTTGTCTACGCCCACCACGCCGCCGGCCGGCATGGGTGCTCCGACCGCGGCCACGTGCCCGGCGAACGGAGCCACGTTGGCCCGATGAGCGGTACGGTTCCTGGCCTTGTCCTCGGCGTAGGCGTCGACCTTCGGCTGGACGCCGTACCAGAGGTAGTTGATCCAGTCGGCCGGGCTGTACCAGTCGAACAGTCCCGCCACCTTTCCACCCTTGGCACTGGGCAGCAGCAGGTGCTTTCTCGCGAAGTTGTTCTCGTTGACTTTGACGGTGATCGTGTCGCCGCCCGTGACCACGACCCAGTGGATGGGGCCACCGTAGCCCATCGTGCCCTTGGTCGCTCTGTTGTCGAAACCGAACTCCGTGACCGACATCCGAACCTCCCCGATCTGACATGCAAGTGAGTCGCCGTGACGGCGTGTCGAGCGGCCTGGTGGATCGCGTCCGGACGCAGCCACGGCGGTCGAAGCACCCGGAGAAGCACGGTGGGAGCGATCGTCGGTTCCAGGACGCCCGACATCCGCCTCGTGAGAGCTTCCGCGTCAGCTCATGGCGTAGGCGAAGCCGTCGTCGTCGACGGTGACGGCGATGCGCGAGACGCGCTCGCCGTCGCTGAACTGGCGTTCGAGGAGCTCGCGGCTGATCGCCGGCAGCATCGTGTTGGTCAGGATCGCGTCGATCATGCGCCCGCCGCTGTCGAGCTCGTTGCAGCGGCGGGTGATCAGCGCGACCACCTCCTCGTCCCAGCCGAACTCGATCGCGTGCTGCTCGGCGACGCGGCGCCGGATGCGGCCGAGCTGGAGCGTGGCGATCTGACCGATCATCGCGTCGTCGAGCGGGTAGTACGGGATCGTGACGAGCCTGCCGAGCAGCGCCGGCGGGAACACCTTCAGGAGCGGCTCGCGCAGCGCCGTGGCCATGCCCTCGGCCGAGGGCATCAGGTCCGGGTCCTTGCAGAGCCCCATGATCAGGTCGGTGCCGGCGTTCGTGGTCAGCAGGATCAGCGTGTTGCGGAAGTCGATGGCGCGCCCCTCCCCGTCCTCCATCCAGCCCTTGTCGAACACCTGGAAGAAGATCTCGTGCACGTCGGGGTGGGCCTTCTCGACCTCGTCGAGCAGGACCACGCTGTACGGGCGGCGGCGCACCGCCTCGGTCAGCACGCCGCCCTCGCCGTAGCCGACGTAGCCGGGCGGCGCGCCCTTCAGCGTCGAGACGGTGTGCGCCTCCTGGAACTCGCTCATGTTGATCGTGATGATGTTCTGCTCGCCGCCGTAGAGCGTGTCGGCGAGCGCGAGCGCGGTCTCGGTCTTGCCGACGCCGGAGGAGCCGGCGAGCATGAACACGCCGATCGGCTTGTCGGGGTTGTCGAGGTGGGCACGCGAGGTCTGGATGCGTTTCGCGATCATCTCGAGCGCGTGGCGCTGGCCGATGATGCGGCGGTTCATCAGCTCCACGAGGTTCAGCACCGTCTCGATCTCGTTCCTGACCATGCGTCCGACCGGCACGCCGGTCCAGTCCTGCACGACGGCGGCGATCGCCTGCGCGTCGACGTCGGCGAGGATCAGCGGCGACTCGCCCTGCAGCTCCGCGAGCGCGGCGCGCGCCTCGGCGAGCTCGGCGAGCAGGGCGTCGCGCTCGGCGCCTTCCGGTGCGGCGGCGACCTCGTCGGCGCCGCTCGCGGCGGTGTACTCGGCGACCCCGGCGGTATCGCCGGCGGTCATCGTCGGCGCGTCGCCGCCGTCGATCGCGGCGGTGTCCGCCGGCGCGTCGCCCGTGTCACCCGTCGCGTCCCCCGCACCGTCGCCGCCGCTGCCGGACAGGTCCGATACGGCCGGCTCGCCGCGGAGCTTCTCGCGCGCCTCGAGGATGCGCGTCATCAGCGCCTGCTCCCGCTCCCAGCGCGCGCTCAGCGTCGCTTCGCGCTCGCCCTCGGCGGCGAGCGCGGTACCGACGCGTTCGAGCCGCTCGGCGACGTCCATGCCGACGGCGCCCTCGCGCTCGACGATGCCCCGCTCGCGGGTCAGCGCCTCGATGCGCTTCCTCGCGTCGTCGAGGCTCGGCGGCACCGCGTGACGGCTGATCGCGACCCGGGCGGCGGCCGTGTCGAGCAGGCTGACCGCCTTGTCCGGCAGCTGGCGTGCCGGGATGTAGCGACTCGACAGGCGAACGGCCGCCTCGAGCGCCTCGTCGAGGATCTCGAGACGGTGGTGGCGCTCCATCGTGCCGACGATGCCGCGCAGCATCAGCACCGCCTGCGGCTCGATGGGCTCCTCGACCTTGACCACCTCGAAGCGACGCGTCAGCGCCGGGTCCTTCTCGATGTGCTTCTTGTACTCGGCCCAGGTGGTGGCGGCGACGGTGCGCAGCTCGCCGCGCGCGAGCGCGGGCTTGAGGAGGTTCGCCGCGTCCCCGGTACCGGCCGCGCCCCCCGCGCCGATCAGCGTGTGCGCCTCGTCGATGAACAGGATGATCGGCGTCGCCGACGCCTGCACCTCCTCGATGACCTGCCGGAGTCGCTTCTCGAACTCGCCCTTGACGCTCGCGCCGGCCTGCAGGAGGCCGATGTCGAGCGCCCTGAGATCCACCCCGTGAAGCGCGGGCGGCACGTCGCCGCGGGCGATGCGCTGGGCGAATCCCTCGACCACGGCGGTCTTGCCGACGCCCGCCTCGCCGGTCAGGATCGGGTTGTTCTGACGGCGGCGCATCAGCACGTCGATCATCTGGCGGATCTCGGTGTCGCGCCCGACGATCGGATCGCCGCTCCCCTTCGCCGCGACGTCGGTCATGCTCGTCGTGTAGCGCTCAAGCGCCTCGCGCTGGCCGAGCGCGGCCGGCGCCATCGCGTCGCCGTCACCGCCTGCCGCCCCGCCGCCGGCGCCCCCGACGCCCGAGCCGTCGCGCGCGCCCATCCGATCCTCCGGCGAGCCGGCCACGATGTCGTCGAAGTCGTCGCACAGGCGCTCGAGCGATATCCCGCCGAACAGCGACGAGATGCCCTCCAGGCGGCGCGCGAGGTGCGGCGTCTTCAACGCCCCGACGATCAGGTGCCCGGTACGGATCCGCGAGTCGCCGAACAGGAGCGTCGCGTAGACCCAGCCGCGCTCGACCGTCGCGGTCACGTCGTCGCTGAAGTCCGAGATCGCCGTCGCACCGGTCGGCAGGCGATCGAGCGACGCGGTGATGTCGCTCGCCAGTCGCGACGCGTCGAGCTCGAAGTGACGGGCGATGCGGTGCACGTCGCTGTCCTGGGCGTTGACGATCTGGTCGATCCAGTGGGCGAGCTCGACGTAGGCGTTGGCGCGCAGGCGAGCGACCCGGGTGGCGCTCTCGATCGCCTGGTAGCCGATGTCGTCGAGCTTGCCGAACAGCTTGGCACGGCTGATGTCGGTGCTCATCGGGCGGTCTCCTGGGTCGGTGAGGGCGGGCGACGGACGCGAAGCCTGCGCGCGGGATCGAGACGCAGACGGCAGGTGCCCGCGCGCGCGGACGACGGGCGGTGCAGCCAGCTGTCCCGAGCGAGCCGCGTGCGGCGATCGAGCGACACCGGTCGTGCCGCGCGGGCGGGAAGCGCGAGCTCGAGCGTCCAGGCGAGCTCGTCGCCCACGTAGGTCCGCACCACCTCGTCGAGCGTGTCGAGCGCCTTGCCCGGACGGGTCAGCGCGTCGAGGGCGGCCGCGCCGGCGAGTCGCACGACGAGGCGGAAGGCGCCGTCCGCACACCAGCCGCGCCGGCCGAGGATGCGACGGCCGAGCAGCACGCGTTCGCGCCCGTGCGAACGCAGCACCAGCCGCGACGCCGACGGCAGCGGAACCCAGCCGCCGTCGAGCTCCTCGACACGCGCGGCGAGCCCGAGGTGGCGCTCGAGCAGCGCGACCAGCCCGTCCGGGGATCGCGCCTGGCGGCCGAACCAGGACGCGCTGCCGAGCGCGATCGTGTCGGGCAGCGCCGACCGGCCGCGACTCGCCGACTCGCCGAACCCGCCGATCGCCCCGATCACCGCGGCGAGCGGGTTGTCCGCCGGGCGGTCGCAGGCGATGGCCGGCTCCCCGTCGGCCCAGGCGCGGTAGAACAGCGCGAGCAGGCGGTGGTTGAACAGGTCGATGAACTCGCGCGTGCTCGCGTCGCCGTGATGACGCGCGCGCCGGTCCGCCTCCTCGGTGAAATGCAGCGGCAGGGGTCCCGCATGGCCGAACAGCCCCGGCTGTCGACAGGTCAGGCGCCACGGGCGCGCACCGTCGCCGCGTTCGAGCGTGACCAGCGACGTGCGCTCGAACGCGAGCGACACGCTCTGCGAGATTCGCACGACCTCGTCGGCGACGCGCACCGCCTGCCCGAGGCGCGGGCGCGCCGGATCGCTGCACTCGAGCAGCCGGAGCGCCGAACGCAGGTCCCCGTCGAGCAGCGCGGCGACGTCGAGCGCCGGTCCGCTCGCGGAGGCATCGGGCAGTGGCGGCGACGCATCGGACGGCGACGCATCGGACGGCGGCGCCATCGCGGAGACGGCGGCCGACGGCGGGGCTGCATCGGCCGGCGGCGCGGCAGATGCGTCGGCCGACGGAGTCTCGCGGGGTTCCGTCACGCGCTCACCCGCTTGCCCGGCACGGCCGTCCAGCGCGCGATCTCGTGACGCTGCACGCTCTCCAGCACGGTCTCCGTGAACGAGTTGATGCTCGCGTGGCGGGCGAACCACTGCTCGAGCACGGCGCCGAGCAGGTAGACGCCGCCGCCCTCGAACGCTGCCTCGTCGGCGCGCAACCGGATCTCCAGCCCGTGCGCGATGTCGACGCGGCCGCCGCGGCGTCGCTCGCGCACGACGCGCTCGCTCGAGACGCCGACGATGCCCTCCAGCTGACGGCGCGCGGCGCTGTCGTCCGCCCCGCTCTGCAGTTCGAGGATGCGGCGGAGCAGCGCGGCGCCCTCGCCCGCGTCCGCCGCATCGTCTATCGACAGGTGGTTCAGGCTCAGGGCGCTGACGAGACGCCACGCGTCGTCGGCGCCCGCGCGCGACGGGCGCGGCACGGTCGGGCCGCTCAGGCAGCGGATGCTCGCCACCGGTGCGCCGATCTCGAGCGTGAAGTCGGTGCGACCGGTGCCGAGCGGCAGGTGCAGCGGAAGATCGCGGTTGGTGCACAGGAGCTCGACACCGAGCTGGCGCAGCTCGCCACCGAACGGCGCGCGCGCGCCGTCGACGATCGACAGGAAGGTCTCGCTGCCGATGTAGCTCGAGCGCGGCCCGCGACGGCGACTGGCGCCACCTTGCAGGCGCGGCTCGCGCTCCAGCGTGTAGAAGGCGCTGTCGCTCGCCGATACCGCCTGCGCCGTGGCGTCGCCGCCGAACAGCGGCGCGAACGATCTCCTCTGGTCCGCCTTCGCCCCGAACCCGGTCACGCTCGTGACGCTGTGCACCTCGTAGTCGAGCGGCCGGGTGCGATCGGGCACCACGTGACGGTGCAGCCCGCCCGCGTCGAGCTGGATGCGGTCCGCGCTCTTGGCGAACAGGTTGATCGCCGGCACGCAGTTCAGACGCAGGTTGTCCACGCTGCAGGTGTCGGCGATCTCGCCGAGCGGGTTGTCGAACTGGAACACGAGCGTCGCCCGCCCGCCCTCGACCCGGGCGAGGCAACCGCCGAGACCGGCGACGCGCGCGAAGCGGAAGCGCGCCGGCAACGCGAAGTACTCCTGCAGCAGGCGCTCCCCCTGGAAGCGGCGCGGCGTCACCGGCAGCAGCGCCTCGGCATCGTCGAAGCCCTGACGCTCCAGCCGGAGCGGTCCGCGCGCCGAGCGGCGCGGCGTGCCGTCGGCGACCAGCGCGACGTCGCGGCAGTGCGCGAACAGCTGCTCGTAGAGCAGCGCCCCGGCGCCCTCCGCGCCGTGCAGGAGCAGCCCGAGCTCGTCGAGCGGGAGCTCGGCGAGCGATTGCCCGCCGCTCGTCTCGATCGTCACGGCGAGACCCGAGCGGATGTCCGGTGCGGGGGCGACGCCGCGCGACTCGACCGCCGCGGCCGAGCCGAGCGGGGCGACCTCGACGATCCGCAGCGGCCACAGCGTCAGGTCTCGCGCGGTCACGAACACGCAGTCGCCCTGCCCGTCGACGCGCGGCCCCTTCAGGCGTGTGCCGCGTTCGAGCGTGAAGCCCGCGGCGAGCGAGCCCTCGTCGAGCGCGGGCTCGATCTCGGCGATCAGCATCGACGGCAACGGCGCGAGCGCGTCCGGGCAGAGCGTCTCGAGCAGGTGGCGTGCGAGTGCCGAGCGGCTCGACTCGATCTTCAGCTGGGTGCGGGCGGCGACGAACGCGAACCCTTCCAGCAGGCGCTCGACGTACGGGTCGGCGCACTCGAGCGTCTCGAGCCCGAGACGGCCCGCGATCTTCGGAAACTCGCGCGCGAACTCGGCGCCGGACTCGCGCACGTGCTGCAGCTCGCGCCGGTAGTGGTGAAGCAGGCGCGGATCCACGGGCCTCAGCCTTCGCTGATGCTGACGTCGCCGCGGTCGAGATCGACCTCGGTGCGCAGGAACAGCGCCTCCGGCAGCGGCTGTCCCCACAGCATGCCCTCGATGCGGAACACCATCGAGGAGCCCTCGCCGCTACCCGCCGTGGCGCCGTCCGCGCCGGCTTCCTCCAGGACGACGCGCAGCGTGTCGGCGAGGATGCGCGGCTCGAAGGCGACGATCGCGTCCCGCAGGCGCTTCCTGACGACCGCGCGGTCGGTCGCGTTCGGGGTGTTGCCGGACAGCGCCGGCAGGCCGTAGTTGACGACCGAGGAGCGCAGCTCCGGCACCGCGTCGAGGCTGGTCACCGACTCCAGGCAGACCGTGTTGAACAGGTACTCGAGGTCGCGCCGCACCGCACGGCGCAGGTCCGCCATCGAGAACGCCCGCCGCTCGCGCGCCTCGGCGCGCTCGTGCGGTGCGTCGTCACGGAGCCTGTCCAGCAACGACGGCAGCAATCGCTCGCGCGGGGTGACGGCCATCAGTGGCGGGCGTCGAACGCGATCGAACGGATCTCGAGCAGCGCGTGATCGGCATCGGCGCTCGCGAGGACGCGCTGACCGCGGCCGGTGAAGAAACCGCCACCGAGATCCCGCCACTCGGTGCGGCGTGCCATCAGGCAGGCACCGTCCACGTCGTCGGACCGGCCGCCGGCCGTGGCATCCCGCTCGGCGTCCGGCGCGCTTCCCGATCCGGCCGCCGACGCACCGGGCGTCGCCCCCTCGCCCGTCCGCGGGTAGCGCGACGGGACGAATCCCACCGTCTCGCCGCCGCCGATCCAGCCGAACGTGGCCGGCAGCCAGACCAGGTCGCGGAGATCGGTCGGCGGTTCGAACGTGACCGAGGCGAGCCGCTCGAGCGGCACCCAGTGGTACTTGCCGTCGAGCACCGCCTCGAGCACCGGGCCGAGCCGCATGTCGGCGTCGCCGATCCAGTCGACGGCGACCTCGGCACGGTCGGCGTCGCCGCCTCTCTCGCCCGACGCCACCACGCCGAGCCGCGCGGGACGCGCCTCCGCCCGCTCGAACGCATCGGTCACGGCGGTGGCGGCCGCCTCCCCGTCGCCCGCCGCCGCGCGCGGCAACGCCTGCACCAGGCTCGCGAGCCAGGCGGGCGGCTCGCCGGCGACGAGCGGTGGATGACGCCCGTCGAACACCGCCTCGCGGAACACCTCGGCGCGCAGGAGCTCGCGGTAGGTCTGCGCCATCAGCAGCGTGCCGGCATCGAGCTCGGCGGCGACGTCGAGCTGGTTGCCGGCCCGCCGCCATTCGCCGAGCACCGCCAGCAACTGGAACAGGAACACGCGCGCGGCCGCGTCGGCCGGCCGCGCGCGCACGCGCTCCTGCAGTTCCGCGAGGGCGCCACGCGGATCGCCCGCGGCCAGACGCTCCTCGGCGCCGCGGCTCATCGGCGGCTCGCCCGCGTCACTTCTTGACGTCGTTCGCCGCGATGTCCACCTCGACCTCGACCTCGCCGCCACCCGAGCCGTCCTCCTTCTGCGGCGTGTAGATCTCCTTGAACGCGCCGAAGTTGAGCGTGACGTTCTCGGTCAGCCGATCCTCGCCACCGGAACCACCGGTGGAGATCGACGTGATGATGACGTCCTTCATGTCGAGCTTGATGTACTCGAGCGGCTTGTCGCCGGCCTTGCGGACGACCAGGTTGGCCGTCTTGAAGTGCTTGCCGCTCGCGCAGGCCTGCAGCAGCACCGTGCTCGACTTGTCGACGTACTTGGTCACGGAGAGGTCCTGGTAGTTCGCCTTGCCGGCGCCGCTGCCGCTGCCCATGTGCGTGGTGCCGCTGTTGCTCGCGCCCCAGCTCCACGCGAGCACGTCGATCTCTTCCTTGAACTTCGCGTCCTGGGCCTCCCCCTTGACCCCGTCGATCTTGAGGAACATGTCGACTGCCATCTGCTTTCTCCCTGTAGGTTGACTTCGGTGACGTGGGTGGTTCGCCGGCGTCCGCGATGCACCGACGTCGGTGCTCCGGAGACCGATCCCGGAACGGGACCGGCCGGCGTTCCCGGTTGCCGGCTCAGCCGGCCGCCGACGGCAGCTTCGAGACGAGCCGGAGCGAGACCGACAGGCCCTCGAGCTGGTAGTGCGGGCGGAGGAAGAACTTCGAGTCGTAGTAGCCGGGGTTGCCCTCGACCTCCTCGACCACGACCTCGGCGTCGGCGAGCGGCTTGCGCGCCTTCGTGCTCTCGCTCGAGTTGGTCGGATCGCCGTCGACGTACTGCGTGATCCACTCCTGCAGGAAGCGCTGCATGTCGTCGCGCTCCTTGAACGAACCGACCTTGTCGCGAACCATGCACTTCAGGTAATGCGCGAACCGGCACGTCGCGAAGAGATACGGCAGGCGCGCGGCCAGACGGGCGTTGGCGGTCGCGTCGGGGTCCTGGTACTCGGTCGGCTTCTGCAGCGACTGCGCGCCGATGAACGCCGCGTTGTCGGAATTCTTCCGGTGCAGGAGCGGCATGAAGCCGTTCTTGGCGAGCTCGGCCTCGCGCCGGTCGCCGATCGAGACCTCGACCGGGCACTGCATGTCGACCCCGCCGTCGTCGGACGGGAACGTGTGCACCGGCAGCCCCTCGACGAGACCGCCGGACTCGACCCCGCGGATCCGCGAGCACCAGCCGTACTCCTTGAACGAGCGGTTGATGTTGACGGCCATCGCGTACGCCGAGTTCGACCAGACGTAGCCCTCCTCGCCCGCCTTCACGTCCTCCTCGAAGTCGAACTCGTCCACCGGATCGGTGTTCGCGCCGTACGGCACCCGGGAGAGAAAACGCGGCATCGCGAGCCCGAGGTACTTGGCGTCGTCCGATTCCCTGAGCGAGTTCCACGCGGCGTACTCGGGCGTCGACAGGATCTTGGTCAGGTCGCGCGGGTTGGAGAGCTCGGTCCAGGAGTCCATCTGCAGCGTCTCGGGCGCCGCTCCCGCGATGAACGGGGCGTGGGCGGCGGCGGCGACCTGCATCATGCCGCCGAGCAGCTCCACGTCCGGAGCTCGATGGTCGAAGTGGTAGTCGCCGACCAGGCAGCCGTAGGGCTCGCCGCCGAACTGATCGTACTCGGCGCCGTAGATCTTCTTGAACAGGGGGCTCTGATCCCAGCTCGTGCCCTTGAACTTCTTGAACATCTTGCCGAGCTCCTTCTTCTCGACGTTCATGACGCGGATCTTCAGCTGCTCGTCGGTCTCGGTGTTGTTGACGAGGTGATGCAGCCCGCGCCACGCGCCCTCGAGCTTCGTGAACTCCTCCGCGTGCAGGATCAGGTTGACCTGTGCCGAGAGCTTCTCGTCGATGCCGGCGATGATCGCGGCGATCGTCTCGGCCGCATCCGCGCCGACCACGGCGGTGTCCTCGAGCGCCTGGCGCGACAGCGTGGCGACGGCGCGACCGACCGCGTCGCGCGCGTCGTCCGACTTCGGCCGGAACTCCTTCTCGAGCAACGCCGAGAAGTCGTCGCTCTCGAGCGCCTCTTCCGCGACCGCCTCGGCGGCCTCCTTCTTCGCGGCCATCGTCTCAGCTCTCCCCGTCGGCGGCGGCGTCCGGGGCGGGCGCCGCGGACAGTGTCTTCATCAGGGCCGGGTCCTCGAGCACCTTCTGCAGAAGCTCCTCGGCGCCCGCCTTGCCGTCCATGTAGGTCTTCAGGTTGGCGAGCTCCGTGCGCGCCTCCAGGAGCTTCGCGAGCGGCTCGACCCGCGCGGCGATCGCCGCGGGGGAGAAGTCGTCCATGCTCTCGAACGCGAGCTCGAGGTTCATCTCGCCCTCGCCGGTCAGCGCGTTCGGCACCGAGATCGAGACCTTCGGCTTCGTCGACTTCAGGTAGGCGTCGAAGTTGTCGACGTCGATGTCGCTGAACTTCCGGTCGTCGAGGCGCACCTTCTCCTCCCCGGCGTTGCCGGACAGATCCGACATGACGCCCATGACGAACGGCAGCTGCACCTTCTTCTCGGAGCCGTAGAGCTCGACGTCGTACTCGATCTGGACACGCGGCGCGCGATTTCTCGCGACGAACTTCTGTCCACTGGCCATGCGGATTCTCCTCGGTCGTTGGTCAGCCGTCGGCGACGGGGGGGACGGTGGTGGTGGCGAGCACCTTGCCGAGCGCGTCGAGCACGCCGTCGAAGTCGAGCGGCACGAGCGTGCGGGCACGCGCGAGCACCACCGGCACCGGGCTCGAGGGCTCGCGGACACGATAGAACGCGAGCACCTCGTCGAGCGCGCGGAGGACGTCGTCGCGCGTGTCGAACGTCGCGCCGGACTCGCCTCCCTCGTCGCGGGTCACGGCGTCGCCGGTGCCGGCGAGGTGGGCGTCGAATCCGTCGGCGAGCAGGGTCGCGAGCGGATCCGGCCGCGGCGCGGCGATCCGTTCGGCCAGCGAGCCGCCGCCGTCGCCCGCCGGGTACAAGGTACCGAGCAGCTCGAAGAAGCCGCTTCCGACGAGCTCCAGGGAGCGCGCGACCAGCACGGCCACCGGACTGCCGGGTTCGTGCCGGCGGTAGTAGCCGAGCACGTCGGCGAGCGTCGCGCGGATGGCCTGGTGATCGGCGAGCGTCGGCACGGCAGCGGCCGCGCTCGATGCCGGGGCGCTCGCGCCGCTCGGCAGGCGGGCGACGTCGTGCGCGTCCGCGACCGCCGTCGCGTCGCCCACGCCGGGATGCGCGTCGCCGGTACCGTCGCTCGCGGAAGCGTCCGCTTCCAGACGCGTGCCGGCGCGCTCGACGAAGCGCGCGCGCACGCCGTCCAGGTGCTTCCCGAGCTCCGCCATCGGTACGCCGCCACCGGCACCGATCTCGCGATCGAGCGCGGCGGCGGCGCGACCGCAGGCGGCGATCGCCGCGTCGAGCGCATCCCGGGTCGAGGTCAGCGACTCGAGCGGCGCCTCGGCGAACGCGCCGTCGACCAGGCCGCCCTGACAACGCGCGCGTTCCTCGTCGTCGGCGTCGACGAGACCGTCCGCCACGTCCAGGTCCCGCGCCGAGAACGTGCCGATGCCACGCACGTCCACCAGCGGCGTCGCCAGCGACGCCCGGGCGAACGCGTCGTCGGCGGTGAAGTCGGCGAGCAGGTTGGCACGGGCGTACCACGGCTCGTCGGGATCGTCCTCGTCGGCCACGGGCCAGAGCGCGGACCAGCGCTCGTCCAGCTGCGCGGACAGCGAGCCGAGCGCGTCGGCGAGCCCCGGGAAGCCGTCGAGCGCGAGTGCCGCCCGCGCGAGCGTCAACAGCATCTCCAGATGCGTCGCCGCCGGGTCGAGCTCGGCGGCGTGCGCGCGCACCTCGGCCCAGCGCGGCGGCTCGGCCGGTATCACCGCCGTTCCCATGCTGCGCTCGGGTCGGCCGGCCGCGGCCACGCGCATGGCCTGGAAGGCCGGCAGCAGCTCGGGGTCCTCGATCTGTTCCTGCGGATGTGCGTCCAGTGGAGCCTCTCTCGGCCATCGCCCGCGGGACGCCGGGTCGGGGTCGTCGACCGAAGAACGTCACGCGGTAGGCCGGACGGTACCTCAGCGGAACGGCACCCGGCACGCCCCTAGACGAAAGACTGCGCGTCGCGTTCGGGCGTCGCGTTCGGGGTCGGACCTGCATCGCCCGCCGCACCGTCGTGCCGGGCGCCGGCCTATGCTTAAGGCCAGGCCCGTGCCGCGCGTGCGGCAACATGCGAGGATGCGATTCCGGGTCGCCACACCGCGGGCGAACACGTTTCATCGCCACCTCACGCACAGGCACCCGCCCTCGATCCATGCGATTGCAGCTGACAGTGCGGCAGACGGGAACCATGCCGGGAGCACGCGACGAGATCCATCGCTTCGAGCGATTTCCGCTCGTCGTCGGGCGCGCGGCCGACTGCAACCTCGTGCTGCCCGACGAGAGTCGCTTCATCTCGTCCAACCACGCGATGATCTCCCTCGCCGAGGACGGCAGCGTGCGCCTGCGCGACACCAGCTCCAACGGCGTGTTCGTCAACCATGCCGAGCTGGCGCTCGGGCGTGACAACGAGGTGACGCTGCGCGACCGGGACGTGATCGTCGTCGGTGACTACGAGCTGATGGTCGCGCTCGATGCCGCCACCGGTGATGGCGAGGACCCCGGAGAGGCCGGAGGCGATCCGTTCGCCATCCTGCTCGACGAGCCCCGACCGTCCGACGACGCCGGGGACACGGCGGCGGACGCGCGCGCCGGCCGGACGACGGGCGCGATGGCGGCCGCGGGAGATCCGTTCGCCCCCTTCGCGAGCGACGGCGACCCGTTCGCGTCCGGCGAGGGCGCGGCGGCGGAGGCGGACGCGCGGTGGGACGAGGAGGCGGACGACGACGGCTGGGCGGACTGGCCCGACGCGTCGACCGGTACGCCGCGCGCGGCACCGCCCGCAGCGGATTCCCCGGGCGCGGACGTCGGCGGGCCGACCGCGCACTCGCCGGCGTCCGCCGGATCGAGCGGCGCCCGTCGACCCCCCCCCCCGACCCGCCACCCGCCGGCGTCGCGAGCGGCACCCGCGGACCCGCTCGTCGAGACCCTGCTGTTGCAGTGCCTCGACGGACTGATGGCCTTGCTGCGCTCGCGTTCGGAGCTGAAGCACGCGATGCGCAGCGACGTCACCATGCTGGCCGGCACCGGCAACAACCCGCTGAAGTTCTCGCGCGACGGACGCGAGGCGCTGGCGCGTCTGAGCGCGCCCTCCGGAGCCGGCGAATACCTCGCACCCGAGGCGGCGCTCGGCGAGGCGATCGACGATCTCGCCCTGCACCAGCTGGCGATGCTCGACGGCATGCAGGGGGCGGTCGCGGCGCTGCTCGCCCGCTTCGATCCGGAGCATCTGGCCGAGCGGCTGACCGCCGATCATCCGATCGCGGCCACGATCCCGTTGGCCCGCGACGCCAAGCTCTGGCAGCTGTTCCGCGATCACTACGAGGAGATCGAGTCCACCGCACGCGACGATCTCGAGACCCTGTTCGGACACGAGTTCAGGAAGGCCTACGAGGCGGGACTGCGCGCGCGCGGTCGCGCGCCGGAACCGTGGTGAGCGCCGTGCGACATCGCCCGGCGAAGCGCCGATCGGATCGCCGCCCGGACGAGGCCGCGAGCCGTGGCTCGCGCCGCCGCGCGCTCCTCGTCCTCGCCGCCTCGGGCACGGCGTTGCCGCTCGGCGGTTGCGGGCTGCTGCGCTCGGTCGGCCTGCTGCCGTCGGCCGCCCCCCCGGCCACCCCTCCGGTCGCGCCGGCCCCGCCGCCGCCGGCCGATCGCGCCGTCGAGCTTCGCCTGAGCGCGGCTCCGGACATCAACCCCGACTCGGGCGGCCGCGCCTCGCCGTTGCGCGTGCAGCTCTACGCCGGCGAGCGCGATCCGCGCCTCGGCGAGCTCGGCTTCGAGGGGGTGTTCGGAGCCGACGCCGGCGGCGCGCCGGAGACCCTCGCCACGCTGGTGGTCGCGCCGGGCGGCGCGCTGGTGCAGCCGCTCGTCGTGCCGCGCGCGACCACGTGGATCGGCGTGGCCGCGGCCTACCGCGAACCCTGGTCGGCGCTCTGGTTCGACGCGCTGCGGATACCGGACGCGGCGGACACGGGCGGCGGTGACGTGGTGACGGTCGATGTCCGTCTCGAACTCGCCTCGGTCGAGCTTCTCGCGGGAGGATCGCGATCGTGAACCGTGCCGACCGTCCGCTGTGGGCCGAGGGCATGTTGCTCGGTCCGCACCACTTCCAGCAGCAGGAGCGCTTCCTGCTCGCTGCGGCCACGCACGCGGCGCGCCTGAGCGGACCGTGGCCCTTCGGTTTCTCGTCCATCGTCGTCGACGAGGCCGCGCTCGGCGAGGGCGTGCTCGCGCTCGAGTCGGCCGTCGGGATGTTCCCCGACGGCACGCCGTTCGCGCTGCCCGGGGACGCGCCGCTTCCCGAGCCGCTCCGGATCGACTCCGACGTGCGCGGCACGCTGGTCTCGCTCGCGCTGCCACGCCTCGACGGTGACGCCAAGGACTTCGCCGAGTCGCGCGCGGCCGGCGCGTTCGCCCGCTACGTCATCGACGATCTCGTGGTCGAGGACCGCCACACGCCGGAGCTGACGAGCGAGGAGACGCTGTTCGTCGGGCGACTGTGGACGCGCCTGGTGGCGGAGGGCACGGCATCGGCCTCCTTCCACACGCTGCCGATCGCGCGAGTCGTCGAGCGTCGCGAGGACGGCACGGTGCTGCTCGACCCGGCCTTCTCGTGCTGTGCGCTGACGCTCGGCGGCACGCCGCCGGTGCACCGGCTGGTACGGGAGCTCTCGAGCCTGCTCGCGCAGCGCGGCGCCGAGATCGCCGCCCGCGTCGGCAGGCCCGACGCGGCCGACAGCGCACAGGTGACCCTGTTCCTGCTGCTGCAGACGATCAACCGTGCCCGCGCCCTGCTGGTGCACCTGCTCGAGGTGGAGGGTCTGCACCCCGAGTCGCTGTACCGCGAGCTGGTGCAGCTCGCCGGCGAGCTGGCGACGCTGACGACGCCGTCGCGACTCCCCGGCGACTACGCCCGCTACGACCACCGCGATCAGTACCCCGCCTTCGACGCCGTGGTGGCGGCACTGCGCGAGAGCCTCAACTGGATACCCGACTCGAGCGCCACGGCGATTCCGGTCGTGCACAAGAGGAACGGCATCTACACCGCGACGGTGCGCGACGCGAGCCGTTTCCAGGGCGCGCGCTTCATCCTGGCCGCGCGCTCCTCGCTGACCCCCGCCGAGCTGTCGCGCCGCCTGCCGAGCCTGACCACGATCGCCTCGAAGACGCGGCTCCGGGACCTGGTCGAGGCGCAGGCCGGCGGTATCGATCTCGCGCCGATGACGACGGTGCCGAACAGCATCCCGATGATCGCCGATCACGTCTACTTCGAGCTCGGACGCGACACGCCGCTGTGGCGCGAGATCGCCGCCAGCGGCGTCGTGGCGCTGCACGTGGCGGGCAACCCGCCCGATCTCGACATGCAACTGTGGACCCTCGCGCGGTGAACGACGATCCGTTCGACGTCGGCGACGCGGCCGACGACCGCACGGTGCTGCGTCCGGGGAACGGGACACCGGTGTCGGCGCGCGGGCGATCCGCGACACCGACCTCCGGGCCCCGCTCCTCCACGGCGCTGCCGCTGCTCGGCGGCATCAACCCGCTCGAACGGGCCGCGTCCGGACTGCTGCCGCTGCTCGTCTCGATCGGGCGGAGTCAGGACGAGCCGGACGTGCCGCGCCTGCGCGAGCGTCTGGTCGACGAGCTCGAGACGTTCAGGGAGACGGCCCGCGAGGTGCTCGAGGACCCGAGCCAGGCGACGCAGGCGAGCTACGTGCTGTGCACCGCACTCGACGAGGCGGTGATGCGGACGCCGTGGGGTCACCGCGCGAACTGGGCGCAGCACAGCCTGCTCGAGTCGTTCCACCGCGAGGTCACCGGCGGCGAGCGCTTCTTCACGCTCCTGAAGACGCTCGGGCGCGAACCCGAGCGCAACCGCCCGGTGCTCGAGCTCATGTACGTCGTGCTCGCGCTCGGCTACGAGGGCGCCTACCGGCTCGCGCGTGACGGCCAGGCGACGCTCGCCCGCGTGCGCGAGTGGCTGCACACGCAGATCGCCAGCGGCGTCCCGGCTCCGGCACGGGCGTTGTCGCCGCACTGGGAGGGGACGAGGGTGCAGGAGCGCAAGCTGCCGCGCTTCGCCGCCGCCTGGCTCGCCGCGCTGCTCGCGCTGGCGATCGCCTCGGTCGCCTGGGTCACGCTCCGGGTGGATGCCGGCGCGCGTGCCGAGAACGCGATCGAGCGGTTCTGGCCACTCGGGGCCGCTCCGTTCTCGGCCGCGCGCGTGACCGCGCCACCGCCACGCCCGCGCGCCCCGGAGGCCGCGCCGCGTCCGCCGCTGGCCGAGCTTCTCGCCCCGGACATCGCCGCCGGCGCGGTCGTGGTCGACGAGGATGACGCCGGCGCCCGGGTGCGCATCGTCGGCGACGCGCTGTTCGGCTCGGGCCGGGCCGACGTCCGCGAGGAGCTGACGCCGCTGATCGCGCGTATCGGTCGCGCGCTCGGTCCGTTCGACGGCGACATCGTCGTGACCGGCCACACCGACGGCGTGCCGGTGCGTTCCGGGCGCTGGCCCTCGAATCTCGAGCTGTCGCTCGCGCGCGCCGAGGCGGTACTCGCCGCGCTCGTCCCGTCGCTGCCGCCGGAACGCACGGCGCGGGCCGAGGGGCGTGGCAGCCTGGAGCGCCTGACGGACGACTCGACGGCGGCACTCAGGCGCGAGAACCGGCGGGTCGAGATCACCATCGATCACGCCGCGCGCGGGTGATGAGCGCGCTCGGGCACATCTTCACCGCTCGCCGCCTCGCGCTGCTCGCGCTGCTGGTCGCGCTCGCGCTGCTGATCTGGTTCGCCGGGCCGCTCGTCACGTTCGCCGGTCGCGCTCCGCTGATCGATGCCGGCGTGCGCGGCGCGACGATCGGTGCGCTCGCCGCCGTGGCGGCCCTCGTGCTGCTCGGGCGGGTGCTGCTCGCCCGCCGACGCGAGGCGCGGCTGCTGCGGGCGATGGCGGGCGAGGCGGCGAGCGATCCGGACGACGAGGTCGTGGCGGAGGAGCGCGCCGTGCTCGACGAGAAGATGACGGCGGCGGTGGCGACGCTGCGCTCGCGGAGCGCCGCCCGAGGCCGCGACACGCGGTTCGTCTACGAGCTGCCGTGGTACGCGATCATCGGCCCACCCGGCGCCGGCAAGACCACGCTGCTGGCCAACTCCGGGCTCGAGTTCCCGCTCGAGGAGTCGCACGGCAAGCGCTCGGTCAAGGGGGTGGGCGGCACGCGCGACTGCGACTGGTGGTTCACCGACCGGGCGGTGCTGCTCGACACGGCCGGTCGCTACACCACCCAGGACAGCGATGCGCGGGTCGACGGCGCCGGCTGGAGCTCCTTCGTCGCGCTCCTCAAGGAGACCCGGCCGCGCCGACCGCTCAACGGCGTGCTCGTCGCGCTCAGCGTGCAGGACATCGTCGGGCGGGACGACGAGTCGATCGAGCACCTCGCGCAGCGCCTGCGCACCCGCGTCGACGAGCTGCAGGCCGAGCTCGGCATCGTGCCCCCGCTCTACCTGGTGTTCACCAAGTGCGATCTGCTCGCCGGCTTCGACACCTTCTTCGCCGACGCCGACGCGGACGAACGCGCGCAGGTCTGGGGAGTGACGCTGCCGGCACCGGGGGAGGCCGGCGAGACCACGCTCGCGGCCGAGCTCGACGCGCTGCTCGCACGGCTGCAGTCGCAGACGCTCGCGCGACTGCACGCCGAGCGCACGGTCCCCAGGCGCGAGGCGATCTACACCTTCCCGCTGCAGGTCGCCACGCTCCGCCACGGCATCGGCGTGTTCGCCGAACGCTTCGACCGGCGCTCGCGACTGATCGACCCGATCCTCCTCCGCGGCGTGTACCTGACCAGCGCCACGCAGACCGGCGGGGTGCTCGACGAGGTGATCGCGCGGGTCGCGGCAGGCGTCGGCCTGCCGGCACGGCACGCGGATGCCGCCCCCGGCGAGGGCCGCGCCTACTTCGTGCGGCGCCTGCTCGAGGATGTCGTGTTTCCCGAGTCCGGACTCGCGGGCACCGACCCGCGGGCCGAGCGTCGGCTCGCGCGCGCGCAGGTCGGCATCGCCGCCGCCGTGCTGCTCGGGCTGAGCGCGCTGCTCGGCCTGTGGGCGTACGTCTGGTTCGACGAACGGGCACGGCTCGAGCGCGTCGAGGCCCGGGCCGGTGCGCTCGAACGAGCGCTCGCCGCACTCTCTCCCGACCGGCTCGACCTGGTCGAGACGACGCGCGCGCTGAGCATCGCCCGCACGCTCGCCGACGGCGCGCCGGACGCGGGGGGAGCCTCGAGGGTCCCGACGGCGCTGGCCGGGTTCACGTCCGGCGGCTCGGTCTCCCGCCTCGCCGACGACAAGTACGCGGCGCTCCTGGTCGACGTGTTGCTGCCGCGCCTGATGACGCGACTCGAGCAGCGCCTGCAGGCCGAATCGGACGACGACGACTTCCTGTTCGAGGGGCTGAAGACCTACCTGATGATCGGCACGCCCGAGCGCTTCGAGGCGGCCACGGTGGGCGGCTGGTTCCGCTACGACACCGTCGCCAACCTGCCCGCCGACACGCCGCCCGCCACACGCACCGAGCTCGCCGCTCACATCGACGCGTTGTTCGCGGCCCCTCCGGCGCGGCTGCCCCGGCCACTCGACGCCGCGCTGATCGCGCGCCTTCGCGAGATCGCCGCGAGCGTGCCGAGCGCCGGACGCGCCTACGCGCGGCTGAAGGGCGGCGCGCGGGACGCCGTCGAGCGCCATCTCGCGTTGAGCGCGATCGCGCCCGAGCTGCCGCGCCTGTTCACCTTGCCGGACGCGCTGCCGCTCGACCGGGCGGTGCCGACGCTGTTCACCGTGGACGGCTACCGCGAGGCGTTCGTTCCCGCCGTCGGCGACATCGCGCGGCGCCTCGCCGACGAACGCTGGGTGCTCGGCGAGGGCGCCGCGGCGGCGCCGGGCGCCGGCACCCCGAGCGGCGACGACGCGGCGCTCGCCGCCGCCGTGCGCGGACTCTACGAGGACGAGTACGTGGCCACCTGGCGCGCCTTGCTCGACGGCCTGACCCTGCGCCCGCTCGACGGGCTGGACGGCGCCGCCCGCGCCGTCGCGCAGCTCGCCGCGGCGGACTCCCCGCTCGCGGCCCTGCTGGTCGAGGCGGCCCGGCAGACGGCGCCGGTACGCGCGTTCGTCGCCGGCACGGACGCGGCCGGCACCGCGGTGGCGGGCGACGAACCGGAGCGCGACGCGCGCGCCGTCGCCGATACCGCGGCGGCGGCGCGCGCGGCCGAGCTCGCCGCGCTGCTCGGCGGGCGCGACACCGGATCGGGCGCGGGTGCGCCCTTTTCGGGCGAGGTCCGCGCCTTGCCCGCCGACCCGATCGCCGAACGCTTCGCCGAGCTGCACGCCCTCGTGGCCGGCGCCGACGGTGGCCCGTCGCCGCTCGACGGCGTGCTCGCCGAGCTGGCCGGTCTGAACGCGCAGCTGCTGGCGATGACGAGCAGTCCCGGCGCGGCGGCCGATCCGGTGCTCGCGCGCGAGCTCGCCGCCGGACTGCAGGCGCTCGGCTTCCGTGCCGAACGGCTCGCCGAGCCGCTCGCCTCCGTCGTCGTCGAGCTCTCCGCCGACATCGGCGACGCGGCCGGCAGCGGGCTCTGCCGCGAGCTCGAGAGCGCCTGGCAGGCGGACGTGCTCGGGTTCTGGCAACGTGCCCTGCGCGGTCGCTATCCGCTCTATCGCAAGGCGTTGAGCGACGTCGCGCTGGCCGACTTCGCCGCATTCTTCGGTCCCGCCGGGCGGCTGCAGCGGTTCGTCGACGCGCGCCTGGCGAGTCTGGTCACGCGCACGCCGGGGCAGTGGACCTGGAACGGCGGCGGCACGAGCTGCCTGTCCGACGAGACCTTGCGCCAGCTCGCGCTCGCCGACGACATCCGCGACACGTTCTTCACCGGTGGCGCGCCCGGTCCGTCGTTCACCTTCGATCTGGTTCCCGACCTGATCGCCGTCGCCCCCGAGATCACGCTCGTGCAGCTGCAGGTGGGCACGTCCCGCGCCGACTACTTCCACGGCCCGGTGAGCGGCACCACCTCGTTCACCTGGCCCGATCCCGGCGGTGCCCTGCAGGCGGCGCTGCGCGTCGAGCCGGTCGTCGCCGGCGGCTCCTCCGGAATCTCGACCAGCGGGCCGTGGGCGATCCTGCGTCTGTTCCAGCAGGGCGTGCGGGCGCGTCGCGACGGCGGCCTGCAGGTCGACTACCGCTTCTCCGGTCGCGCCGTCTCGCTCGGGTTCGCCACGAGCAGCTTCAACCCGCTCGACTCGCGCGCGCTGGCCGGCTTCCGGGCACCGGAGACCCTGTGAGACAGCTCGGCTACACCGGCAAGGTTCCCCACCGCGGCGACTTCGTGCGCCACAACGTGCCCACCCTCCTGCACCGCGTCTGGAACGACTGGCTCGCGGCGACGCTGGCGACGATGGTCGACACGCTCGACGACTGGCCGGCCGGCTACGACGCGGCACCCGTCTGGCGGTTCGCTCTGTCGCCGGACATCGCCGGCGAGGACGCGCGCGCCGGCGTGCTGATCGCCTCTCGCGACGGTGTCGGCCGTCGCTTCCCGTTCGCGCTGCTCGCCACCCTGCCGCCGGACGCGACGGCGCTGGACCCGTTCGCACCCGGTGCGAAGGCGCTCGACGCGCTCGAGACGCTCGCCCGCCGGGCGGTCGACGACGCGCGGGCGTTCGACACGCTGGCCGAGACGCTCGAGTCGCTGCAGGGCTCGCTCGTCGACGCCACGCCGACCGGAGAGTGGCCACCGTTCCGTGCCGGCGCCGTCGCCGAGGAGGCGGAGCCGGCCGTGTTCTGCGAGGACGCGACGCTGCTCGCCGATCGCGACGGCGCGTGCCGGCTGCTCGACGCCGGCCTGCGCCAGAGCACCGGGCCCTACAGTGTCTGGCAACGACGCGAACGCGCGCCCGGCGAAGGTCGCCTGCTCGTCACCGGAGGGATGCCGAGCGGCCCGACGGCGCCGGTGCTGTTCGGCGCCGACTGGCCGGCACATGCCGGTGGACGACTTCTCGCCCGGATCGGTGCGCCGGACCGATCGGCGTCGATCGACATCGACGTGCCCGAAGCGCGGTCGCCCGCCCCGCCGGACACTCGTACCGCCTCCCCCGCGCCCGCGTCCGCTCCTGCACCCGCGGCCGCTCCGGCAACGCTCGACGATCTCGACACGCTGGCGACGAGAGCCCCGAGCGACACCGACACGGTGCCTCGTCGCAGGTCGTCGGCAACCGATTCGCCACTCGACCCGCCCACCGATCCGCCCACCGATCCGCCTCCGGACTCGGCGCCGGGCACGGTCACCACGGCGGCCACGTCGCCGCCATTGTCCGAGCCGCTCCGACCGCGCGACGCGGCGGCCGCCGTGACCACGCGCTCGCGAGCCACCGATCCGCCCCCGATCGCGCCGCAAGATCCCGAGGCCGAGCCGCTCGAACTCGACGACGATCCCGGCGACGCGCCCTGGGATCGACCGTGAGCGGCGCGTGGCACAGTCACGCGCGCACCGATGCCGGTCGGGTGCGCGAGCACAACGAGGACGCCGTGCTCGAGCTCGCGGACGAGCGGCTCTGGTGCGTCGCCGACGGCATGGGCGGTCATCACGACGGCGCCCACGCGAGCGCGCTGACCGTCGCGACGCTGGCCGACTACCGCGCCTCCGCGCACCGCGGCATCGCGACCGCCCGCCTCGGCGAACTCGTCGCGCGATGCCACACGGCCCTGCAACGACGGGCGCGGGAACGCGGCGTCGATACCGTCGGCTGCACGCTCGCCGTGCTGACGCTGCACCGGGGCTCGGCACTCGCGAGCTGGTGCGGCGACGCGCGGGTCTACCGGGTGCGCCGCGGGCGGCTGCTCGAGATGACGCGCGATCACGCCGTCGGCGTCGAATCCGACGACCGCGATCGACACCTGTCGATCCCGCCGATCGAGCACGGACGCGCCGCGCTGACCGCGGCGATCGGGGATGGCGGTGCGTCGCCGCGGCTCGAGCACGCCTGGTTCACGCTCGACCCCGGAGATCGATTCGCGATCTGCACCGATGGCCTGACCAAGGAGGCGAGCGATCGCGAGATCCTCGACGATACCGCGACCGCCGACTGCGTCGAGGATCAGGTGGCGAGGTTGTTCGGGCGCTATCTCGAGCGCGGCGCGCGCGACAACATCGGCGTGATCGGCGTCGCCGCCGATGCCTGAGCATCGTCCACCATTCCATTCCCGGTCACACCCCGAGCGCGCCACATGACCCGTTTCCCCACTCGCCATCGGATCGTCGCGACACTGGCCGTGCTCGCGCCGTTCACGCTCGCCGCCTGCGCCTCGCTCGTGCAGCGCGACACGCCGAGCATCTCCCACGTCCACATCGGTCACGCCATCACCGCATGGCCGCTGACGCCGAATCGACAGGGCCTGCTCGTCACCGCCGAGCTCGACAGCGTCATCGCCACGACCAACGCCGAGCTGATGCTCGAGGCCGCGCGCGAGGGCGATCTCGGCAACGCGCAGCGCTACCTGCGCGAGGTCGTCGCGAGCGTCGACCCGGAGCTGCTCGATCCGCTGCGCGACCCGGACGCGCCGCCCGCGCCGCACACGCACGGCGGGAGCGGCACCGGCGGGGTCGACCGGAGTCGAGACGGACGCTACGGTCTCCGGCGCGCGACCGCCGAGGCGGTGACGCACCTGAAGCTCGCCAGCGAGGTACCCGACGCGTCCGCCAACGTGCAGCGCACCGTCGCGCGCGGCAACGTGCGGGCGCAGCGCATCGTCGATCGCGCCGACGAGCTCGTCGCGTTCATGGACGCCGGCCTGCGTTCCACCGATCCGGCCGAGATGGAGGTCATCGCCGAGGAGATCGCGCTGGTGCTTCGCCAGATCGCCGGTGGTCCCGAGCTGCCGAACGTCTACGGGCTGTACGAGTTTCGCGAGGACATCGAGGCGATGGTCGAGCGCGAGGAGCCGCCCTACCGCACGGTCGACTCGTGGTTCCTGTTCAACCTCGTCAAGCTGCCGAACGGTGAATGGTCGTTCGCCAGCCGCCGCAGCCGCGGCGCCGCGGGTGCGGGCTACTGATGCGTGCGCTCGCGCCGCTGCTCGGCGCGCTCGCGGTGCTCGCGATCGGGAGCGCCGCGAGCGCGCCGGCTCGCGCCCAGAACGTCGACGACTGCATGCGCGCGTCACCGGCGCGGGCGGTGTCGCTGTGCCGGGCGGTGATCGACGCCGGTCACGCGAACGCCGATGTCTGGACCCAGCTCGCGCTGAGCCTGGACAAGGCCGGCGACGTCGAGGGCGCCGAACGCGCGATCGCCGACGGGCTGCGACGCTACCCGAGGGATGCCGACCTGCTGGAACTGCGCGAGCGTCTCGCCACCGACCTGCGCGAGGACGAGCAGCTCGATCGCGCGCTGCGACGCAACGACTCGGCGATGGCGCGCGGCCGGCTCAAGCTCGAATGCAAGGTGGGCAAGGGACAGGCCGGCATCGAAGCCTGTCGCCGCTACCTGGAGATGACCGACGTGGACGGGGCGGAAATCCGCGAGAGGCTCGCCGGGCTGGAGCTGGCGAACGCGGCCGAGGGAGTCGGGCGGTCCGTGCCGGCGCCCGTGCCTACGCCCGTGCCGGTACCCCCTCCCGTGCCGCCGTCGCAGGCCGATGCCGGCAACGCGCCGGCCGACGGCGGGCCGACCGCCGTCGGCGGGAAGTCGGCGTCGGACGTCGGACCCGGAGCGATTCCGGACCCGCCCGCGACACCCGCGCCCACGCCGGCTCCCGACCCGGCGCTGCTCGCGCGCCGCGCCCGTGTCACGGCGATCCAGCGAGCGCTCGACGCGCTCGGTCTGCCGGTCGGTACCGCGGACGGTATCGCCGGTCAGCGCACGCTGCAGGCGCTCGATCGATTCGAGACGTCGACCGGACGGGACATCGGTCGACGACTCGACGAGCGCACGCTCGCGGCGCTCGAGGACGAACGCGTCCGCCTCGACGAGGCGCGTGACGCGCTGGCGGCGAGCCGCCGGGCCGCACGCGACGGACGCGTCGACGAGGCGCGTGGGCTGCTCGCCGGCGCCGAGTCGTCCAGCGCGCTGCTCGAGGTGCCGCCGAGCTATCGTGCCGAGCTGGACGCGGCGACGGATGCCGCGCGCGCCGCACCGCCCGACACCGCCGAGCGGCCACCCGTCGCCGCCCGGACGTCCGGTCCGACGTCGGTCCCCGACGCGGCCGACACGGCGCCGGCACCCGACGATCCGATGGCGGAGCTGCTGACGCGCATCGGTGTGCTCGAGCGCGAGCTCGCCGACGCGCGCGCTCGATCGCTCCGGAATGCCGAGCGAGTGCGGGACGAGGTGGCGAAGGCGCTCGCGCGGCGATGACGCGTCGTCCGGACGATGGCGGGACGTCCGGCGGGAGAGCTCCGCGCGCGTGACGCGCGAGAGCGGATGTCCGCGCGACGGGCGGGTCGCTCAGATCCTTCCGCCGCCGAGATGATCGCCGAGCCGGCGCATGAACGGCTCGTCCGGCTGCAGTGTCAGCGCGGCCCGCACGAGCAGCGAGGCGCCGTCGAAATCGGCCGCGCGCACGCGCGCGAGCGCGTCCCGACCGAGCGTCCCCATCATCGAGCGCCAGGCCGGCGTGGCGACGAGCGCACGGTAGTCCTCCTCGCCGAGCACCGAGATCCGGTCGATCAGGGCTTCCCCGGCCGGTTCGACGACGGCGCCGCGCTCGAGCAGCGCCCGTATCGCGTCGAGATCGGAGCGCGCGGCGGCCGACGCGATGGTCGCGTCCAGCGCCGCCCGCTCGGCGACGCGCTCGGGCAACAGCGTGACGACGCGCTCGAGCTGCCCGATCAGCGCGGCGTGTCGAACCGGGTTCCACTGCGCGGCCAGGGTACCGAGCTCTTCGCGGATCGCACGCGCGTCGCTCTCCACCGAGACACCGGACGCGCCGGCCGCCTCCACCCGGCGGTACAGCGAGGCGAGTTCCTCCAGCGTTCCGAGCCGATCCCCGATCTCGGATTCGCGCGTGGCGAGCGCGATCGGGGCGGGAGGCATGGGCAACGCGTCGACGAGCGCCGGATCGGGTGCGACGATGACCGCTACGTCGCGAGCGGGCGTCAGCGACGGACCGCCGAGATACCACCACAGACCGCCCGTCAGCACGCCGACGAGCGCCACCGCGGCCAGAGCGCCGCCGAGCCAGCCGCCGCGCCGCGGTCGTTCGACATCGACGGGTTCGCGGATCGTGCCGGACTTGCGTCTTCCATGCAAGCCGGATGCTCCCGGAGAGATGTCGGCGACCCGTGTCATGTCGTCCGGATCGAACAGCTCGACCGATCGCGGTGCGGCGGCCACGGCAGGCGGCGGACGAATCCGCGTGCGATCCTCGTCCGGCGGCGGAACCGCCGCGCGATCTTCCCGGGTCGGCGGTGCCGCGGGCGACGCGGGAATCCGCCCGTACCATTCCGGCATGCCGGTCTCCGGACTCTCCTCCCGCTCCGACGGCGCTTCCTCGTCGAACCACGATGTCGTGCCGTCCTGGCGGATCCGCGTCGCCGCTTCCGCCTCGACGCGCGCGTCCCGCGCCGCCGGCGACGGCTCGCCTTCACGGAACAGCGCGAGCCAGTGATCGAGATCGACCGGACGGGCCTCGGGCTCCGGTGCGAGCGCCGCGTGGAGCGCATCGAGAAAGCGCTGATCGAAGCCCGGCCACGACGCGCTCGACAGCGCCGGGACCGGGTCGGGACGTTGCCTCGTCAATTCCCCTGATCTGCGCAGCGCGTCGGCCGGGCGCTCGCCGACGACACCTTCGCGCATCGTCGCCGCGAGCGCGTAGATGTCGGTCCAGGGTCCCTGCTCGCCGTAATCGGCGCTGTACTGCTCGAACGGCGTGTAGCCCTGGCTGACGAGCGAGGTCATCTCGCTGGTGCGCTGCTGCAGGATCCGCCGCGCCGCGCCGAAATCGAGCAGCACCGGCGTCCCGTTCGAGCGGATGTAGATGTTCGCCGGCTTGATGTCGCGGTGCACGAAGCCGAGGGCATGGATCTCGGCCAGCCCGTCGAAGATCGGAAAGAACACCCGTTCGAGCGATGCCTGGTCGCGGTACTCGCGGCGGCGATAGAGCTCGAACAGGCTGTCGCCCTCCTCGTAGGGCATGACCATGTAGGCCGTGCGGTTCTCCTCGAACACGGTGTGCACGCCGACGATGTTGTCGTGCCGGAATCGCGCGAGCGTGCGCGCCTCGCTCAGGAAGCTGTCGAGTCCCCACTCGAAGTCCTCGCGGCGGCTCTCCGAGAGCGGTCGCACGCTGCCGTCGGCGTGGCGGCCGGCGAGCGAGACCGGCAGGTACTCCTTGATCGCGACGCGCCGGTCCAGGTTGGTGTCGTGCGCGAGATAGGTGATCCCGAACCCGCCGTCACCGAGCGACCTCTCGATGCGATACCAGTCGTGGACGACGTGTCCCGAAGCGAGCTTGATCGTGTCCAGCGGGTCTCTCCTGCGACGACGGGCGGTCGACGCGACACGCGTTGCGTCGCACGATCATAGGCGTTTCGCCCGCGCGACCCGGCTCGAACCGTGCCCGACTAGCCTTAAGTTCTGCCGGTGCTCGCCCCCCGCCGCGCGATGCCGGCGGTCCGGCGGTCCGGCGGTCCGGCGGCCCGGCGGCCCGGCGGATCGGCGGCCCGGCCCGGCGGCCCGGTCGAGACCGCGTCAGGCCGCCACCGCGCTCGCGGTCGTCCCGAGCAGCTCGCTCGCGATCGCGTGGGTCGGCGACGACTGGTTGAGCGTGTACAGGTGGAGCTCCTCCACGCCCTCCCGACCGAGCGCGCGACAGAGCTCGATGCACTGCTCGACGGCCAGCGATCGACGCTCCGCCTCGCTCGCGGCACGCTCGAAGCGCGCGATCAGCGCGGGCGGCACCGACGCGCCGCAGCGGGACGCGAACCGTTGCACGCGTCCGATGTCGTGCACCGGCAGGATGCCGGGCACGAGCGGCTTGTCGATACCGGCGCGCACGGCCCGGTCACGCCATCGCAGGAACGTCTCGGGCTCGAAGAAGAACTGCGTGATGGCACGCGACGCGCCCCGCTCCAGCTTGCGGGCGAGCCAGTGCAGGTCGTCGTCGCTCGAGGGGGCCTCGGGATGGGTCTCGGGGTAGGCCGCGACGCTGATGTCGAGATGCGGCCGCTCCGTCGCGATCAGCGATACCAGCTCGGAGGCGTGGCGGAACGCGTCGGGAGCGGCGGCGCGAGCGTCCGGGGCGTCCCCGCGGAGCGCGACGATGCGCGAGATGCCGAGCCCTTCGAGCGTGTCGAGCGTGGCACGCAGCTCGTCGGCGGTCTGACCGATGCACGAGAGGTGTGCCGCGACTTCGAACGACGTGTCGCGATCGAGCAGCGCGAGCGCGTCGAGGCTGGCCCGGCTGTCCGACCCGAGCGCCCCCCAGGTCAGCGACACGTAGCTCGGCGCGAGCGGCTCGAGCGCGCCGACCGTTCGCCAGAAGCGACGGGACTGGGCCTCGTCCCGAGGCGGGAAGAACTCGAACGACAATCGAGGGCAGGTGCTCATCGGATCGGTCTCCGTGAGACGCCGCGAGTCGGCACGGGCGTCGGACAATGAAAAGGTGCGGCGGGGCTAGTGAGTGACCGGGCGCGTGCCCTGCCAGATGTTCACCGTCAGCGGATCGCCGGCGAGCGAGGCCATCGGTCCGGGTGCGAGCCCCGCGCCGACGATCAGCCCGGTGAGCTCGTCGTCGGAAAACCCGAGCCGCTGATGCTCGTGCTCGATCCGCAATCGCTCCTCGCCGTGCTCGGCGAAGTCGACGACGACGAGCCGCCCTCCGGGGCGCAGCGTGCGGGCCGCCTCGGCGATGACGAGATCGGGTTCGAGCGAGTAGTGCAGGACGAGATGCAGCGTGGCGAGATCCACGGAACCGTCACCGAGCGGCATGTCGTACATGTCCCCCTTGCGCAGGCGCACGTGGTGATGCCCATCGCGCTCGAGCCGGGCGCGCGCGAGGGCGAGCATCTCGGCGCTGTTGTCGAGTCCGACGCCGCTGCGCGACTGCGGGGCGAACAGTTGAAGGATGCGGCCGGTACCGGTGCCGATGTCGAGGAAGGTGTCGACGGTCGCCGTACCGACGATCTCGGCCAGACGCGCCTCGACCTCGGCCTCCGGCACGTGCAAGGCACGAATCTGGTCCCAGTCGGCCGCGTTCTCTCGAAAGTAGGCTTCGGCGGCGGCGACGCGGCGGTCGCGCGATCGCTCGAGCCGGCCGAGATCACGGTTCAGTTCCTCGTCGCCACCGGGCAGGAGATCGACCAGCGTGCGCGCGAGCTCGGCCGAGGCACCGTGACCCGCGAGTCGGTAGTAGACCAGCGAACCTTCGCGATGGCGCTCCAGCAGTCCCGCCTCGACGAGCAGCTTCAGATGTCGCGAGACACGTGGCTGGCTCTGCCCGAGGATCTGCACCAGCTCGCTGACGGTGAGCTCGCCGTGCGCGCAGAGCGCGAGCAGCCGCAGCCGGGTGGGCTCGCCGGCGGCGCGCAGACCTGAGAGCAACGGCTCCATGGCATAACGATATCTTTATATCTTGATACCGAGTCTGCCTCAGTCCGGTCCGGACTGCAAGCGCCCACGGCACGCCGTCGAGCCTCCGCGCTGTCCGGCCTTCCGTTCTTCCAGGCTTCCGTTCTTCCAGGCTTCCGTTCTTCCAGGCTTCCGTTCTTCCCGGCTTGCGGCTCCGGCTTGCGGCTTGCGGCTCTCAGTCTCCCCGACGGCGTACCGATACCAGCGTCCACAGCGCCGCCGAGCCGGTGACCAGCAGTGCCTGCACGATGTTGAGCAGGCCCGTGCCGCGAGTCTGCTGCAGGTACCAGTCGACCCCGACGAGCAACAGGAGCAGGATGGCGGGCACGGCGGAGAGAGCGCCGATTCCGCTCTTGGTCACCTTCTCGATGTCGTCCTCCTCATCGTCGACACCGATGATCTCGGGGGTCGTCGGCACGGGTCGCTGCAGGGACAGCAGGTACGTCACCCGGAGGCTGTCGAGATCGGGAAAGGTCTTGGCGGTCAGCTGCCGGATGCGACCATTCGGCCAGACGCGGTAGAACTGCACCTGCTCGGCATCGCTGCTGCCGTTCGGATCGACCCGGATGACGAACCCCTGGATCATCCGTCCACCGATACGCCGCGCGTAGTGACCCACGCGATCCGCCGCCAGCTTCAGCTCGTCGCCGTCGACGGTGCCGACCACGTCGATGACGGCCAGCCGATCGGCGGTTTCCGGATCGACGATCGCGTAGGTGGTCGCGTCGTCCGGCGGGGTGCTGTCGCCTCCCGGTGAGAACAGGGTCGGATCGACGACGATCGACGCACGCGGGAAACCCGCCTGCAACAGGAACTGGTAGATGAGTTCATCCATGAGAGGGGTGTTCAGCGGCAGGCGTTCCGAAGGCGCCAGAGTAATGACGCCGGCACGGGACGTCAATTTGCCGTCACGATTTGGTGGCGTGGATCGCAACGAAGACGATCGGCCGCCGTGATCCACAGCCTGCCGGACGATGCGAACCGCCCGGTGGCCAGGTCCGTGTCCGGCGGCGCGTTCAGGCCAACAGCACGCCCGCCTCGACCCCGAGCGAGCCTTCGATCCGCGCCATCGTGGCCCGCTCGGCGTCGCTGATCCGCTCGCCGCCGAACCCGAGGAATCCACCCTCCTTGGCCGCACCGGCGACGTCGCGGGCGATCGACACGCACCAGATCTTGTACGCGTTCGACTCGCTCGCGGGACAACGGGCGTCGATCAGCGCGGCGACTTTCCCGCAATCCGCCACCACCTGATCGAGCAGGGTCTCGCGCGACGTGATGCCGGCCTCCTCGAGACGACCCTTCGTCCGCTCACGGTAGTCCGTCGCCCTTTCCCTGGCCTCGTCCCAGTTGGACGCCTTCTCGAGCAGCGTCGTGATCAGCTCGCTGTCCGCGTGCTCACGGCGCCCTTCGACCGTGCCACGCATGCCGGCGATCATTTCCCGGATCGCCCCGCCCGGGGACGCGGTGCTCATCGCCGCGGCGATCATCGCCGGCAGGGATCCGAGCAGAAACCACTCGTCATCGTCGAACTGCTCGCGAATGCTCATCGGGGCGGACTCCTGATTCTGTCGCGACAAGTGTTGACCGCGCCGCGGAGGTTAGCAACGACCCACCGGCGTAGCAATGCAAGACCGCCCCGACGAACGTACAGCTCGCATCTGCCGACCGGAGCGCTTGCGCGAAGCGCTTCGCGTGTCGACGGACCCGACCGTCGGCTTCCCGGACTCGACGAGCCGAGCCGAGCCGAGCCGAGCCGAGCCGAGGACATTCTCACGACACGCGTCACACCATGCCGGCAGTCGCGGCTCGGCGCATGACGCATGGTGCACGAGACACAGTGCGATACACGCGATGAAGGCGTTCGTCGGCGGCCCCGTAGTAGACTGTGACCCGAGGCGGCGATTCGACGACCCGACCGTGCCGCCCGTTTTTACAAGGGCCGGGGCCTGCGTGCGAGGCCGGTGCGAAGCTCTGCCCGTCCTCGCGCTCGTGGACTGCCTCACTTGCCACAACCGCCACGTCAAGCCATGTCTTCCGATCTCGTCGAGCTCGTCGACGATCACCTCAAGGGGCCGGTCGCCGCCCGTGTGGACGCCCTGCTCGACGGCACGTCCGTCGAGTCGCGTTCGCTCGCCCGCGCGAGCGTGGCGGCCCTGCTGGACGGGCTCGTGCGCACGACCGCGACTCCGGGTGGCGCGGAGACGGTGTACGCCGTGGTACAGGCGCAGGACAGCGCCCTGCTCGACGCGCGTCCGGAGTCCGACGCCACGGAAGCGCTCGCCGCCACCGGCGACACCGAGCTCGGATCCCTGTTCGGAGAAGGCGGGCGCGACGCGTTCGGCAGCGCGCTGGCGGACTTCGCCGGAATCGACGAGGAGCGTGCGCTCGCACTGCTCGCCGTGCTCACACCCGTCACCATCGGGGTCGTCAAGCACAAGGTGATGAGTGGCGGATTGAACGCCGCGGGACTCGCGACGCTGCTCCACGAACAGCGACCCGACGTCGGTGCGGCGCTGCCCGACGAACTTCGTGCCGGACTCGTCGAGCGGGGCTTCATCGGAAGACTCGAACCGCTTTCCCGTGCCGAAGCGGATTTCGCCGCCGGCGACGCCGCATCCGGGTCCGATTCGTCCGCTCGGCGGCCTGATGCGGGCACGACCGGTGTCGGTGGTCAGACGGAAGCGGCCGCTCGCGCGTCTTCCGGCCTGTCGGGCAGCGCGGCTGCCGCTCGGGCGGCAGGCACCACCAAGAATGCGAATTCGGCGTCGTCTCGCGCCGTTGATGTAGATAGCGCCGGAACCGATGCCGATCGTGGTGGTCGGTCCGGCAACCCTCACGACAACTCCTGGAGTGGCTGGACCATGTGGAAGAAACTGTTGCCGATTATCGGCATCCTGTTGCTGGGCTGGATAGTCCTGAACCTGTTCAACCGCGGCGACGATCCGGATACGGTCGCCGGTGTCGAAGCGGAAGCGCCCGACGTCGTCACGGCGATCGATGGCGATGCCGCGGGCGAGGTGGATGCCGACGCGGCCGACGCTACCGGCGAGACGGTCGCCGACGCGGCCGATGCCACCGGTGACGCGGCAGCCGATGCGGCCGACGCCACCGAGGAGACGGTCGCCGACGCGGCCGATGCCACCGGTGACGCGGCAGCCGATGCGGCCGACGCCACCGAGGAGACGGTCGCCGACGCGGCCGATGCCACCGGTGACGCGGCAGCCGATGCGGCCGACGCCACCGAGGAGACGGTCGCCGACGCGGCCGATGCCACCGGTGACGCGGCAGCCGATGCGGCCGACGCCACCGAGGAGACGGTCGCCGACGCGGCCGATGCCACCGGTGATGCGGCAGCCGATGCGGCCGACGCCACCGAGGAGACGGTCGCCGACGCGGCCGACGCCACCGGTGACGCGGCAGCCGATGCGGCCGACGCCACCGAGGAGACGGTCGCCGACGCGGCCGATGCCACCGGTGATGCGGCAGCCGATGCGGCCGACGCCACCGAGGAGACGGTCGCCGACGCGGCCGACGCCACCGGTGATGCGGCAGCCGACGCGGCGGACGCCACCGGTGACGCGGCAGCCGATGCGGCCGACGCCACCGAGGAGACGGTCGCCGACGCGGCGGACGCCACCGGTGACGCGGCAGCCGATGCGGCCGACGCCACCGAGGAGACGGTCGCCGACGCGGCCGACGCCACCGGTGAAGCGATGACCGATGCGAGCGATGCCGTCGCCGAAGCGGGCGACGGAGCGGCGGCAGTGGCCAACGACATGGCGGCCGACGCACTGATGGATGCCGAACAGGCGGGCACCGATGCGGCTACCGATGCGGCTGATGCGGCCGAGGGTGCTGTTGACGCCACCGGCGACGCGGCGACCGATTCGGCCGACGCCACCGAGGAGACGGTTGCCGACGCGGCGGACGCCACCGGCGACGCCGCAACCGATGCGGCCGACGCCACCGGTGACGCGATGACCGATGTGGCCGACGCTACCGAGGAGACTGAGACGGTTGCCGACGCGGCGGACGCCACCGGCGACGCGGCGACCGATGCGGCCGACGCCACCGAGGAGACGGTTGCCGACGCGACCGACGCCACCGGCGACGCGGCGACCGATGCGGCCGACGCCACCGAGGAGACGGTTGCCGACGCGGCCGACGCCACCGGCGACGCGATGACCGATGGGGCCGACGCTACCGAAGAGGCGGTTGCCGACGCGGCGGATGCCACCGGCGACGCCGCAGCCGATGCGGCCGACGCCACCGAGGAGACGGCCACCGACGCGGCGGATGCCGCCGGCGACGCGATGACCGATGCGGCCGACGCTACCGAGGAGACGGCCACCGACGCGGCGGATGCCGCCGGCGACGCGATGACCGATGCGGCCGACGCTACCGAGGAGAC
>ENA-ORXU01000458-ORXU01000458.1-marine-metagenome-genome-assembly--contig:-NODE-458-length-47336-cov-7.184854_pt1 | contig 47336 bp, 40 predicted proteins | sample MGYA00237869_ERZ511484 | MGnify/ENA metagenome assembly ERZ511484 | reverse complement strand
AACGCCTGACCCAGGTCATCGCCAACATCTTGAGAAACGCCGTCAAGTACATGGAGCCCGGCGGTCGCATCGAGGTCGGCACGACCGTCGAGGGTGCCGAAGCCACCGTGCGCGTGCGTGATACCGGGTACGGCATACCGCCCGATCGTCTGGACAACATCTTCGCGATGTTCCGTCAGGTACCCGAGCACCGGCAACTCAGCGAAGGCGGTCTGGGCATCGGTCTGGCGCTGTCGCGCCGGCTCATCGCGCTGCACGACGGTTCGGTGGAAGCGTTCAGCGAAGGGCTCGGACAGGGCAGCGAGTTCGTCGTGCGCCTGCCCGTGGACATCACCATCGTCTCCCGTCCGGATCGACGCCACGGTTCCGGTCACGGTGCGCCCGAGACGGCCAGCGGACCGAGCCGTGGCATCCTGATCGTGGACGACAACATGGATGCCGCGGAAGGGCTCGAACGCCTGCTGACGCTCAAGGGCCATGAGGTGGCGACCGCTCACACGGGCCGGGACGCCCTGGAGAAGCTGGAGCGCTTCGATGCCGAGCTGGTGCTGCTGGATCTCGGACTGCCCGGCATGGACGGGTTCGAGGTGGCGGTGCGCATGCGCGCCATGCCCGGCGGCTCGGCACGGCGCATCGTCGCGCTGACCGGCTGGGGGCAGGCGGAGGACAAGGAAAGGACGCGCAGCGCAGGCTTCGACGATCACCTGACCAAGCCGATCAGGGCGGCGGAAATCTTCGCGTTGCTCGCGCGGGATGCCTGAACGGGCTCGGTCCGCCCTCGCAAGCTGGTCCGGCGACCCGCACCGACCTGGATTTCCACCGCCACCACCAGAGCGAATCGCGGGCGCCAGACCGTGAAGACCGGGTGATCGCCACACCCCGGGCAGCCGTGCTCGCACCGGAACGCAGAACTTTACCGGCGCGTCCGCATCGCGCTCCAACGGCCCGTCCCTTGCAGGCATCCGGGTGCCGCGTCGGTAAACACTCGGGCACCTCATGCAGCCGGTTTCGACCGAATATAATGGACTGCCGGGAACACCGGCGCGGCACCTGTTCACTGTCCGGTCCAGGGTGCGCTCGATGTCGGGCACCTGGCCGGGCACCGCCCTGCTCGGCTCTCTGTCGGCCTGCCTCCTGGCCAGCCTGAGTGCCTGTTCAGGCGATCCGTTCGGCGATCCCTCCGGCAATCCCTCCGAGGCAACCGCCGGACAATCCGCCATCGAACGGCCGGTGGCGGCCAGCGCACTCGCCGACGAAGCGGCCGGATCGATCGCCAACACGCTGACGCTCGGCTGGCGCGAGGGCCAGCTTCGCCTGGACTGGCGATTCGACGCAGCAGCGGTTCGCAACGCTGGCGCCGGTGCACGGCTGCACCTGGAGCTGCTCGACGTGCAGCGCGGTAACGTGCTGGTCGACGAACTGCGTCCTGCCCTGGACGGTACGCCGGCGCGGGGCAACGCCCGCCTGTCGGTCGAGGCGCATCGGCTGGCCTGGCATTCACTGGCGCTGCGGGCCCGGGTCAGCGATACCGACGGCGCCACGCTCGCCACCGGCGAACCGGTCCCGTTGGCTGCAACGCTGGCGCAGGGTGCCCGCTTCGTGGAGCTGCCGAACGATGACCAGCGCGCTGGATCCGCGGTGGCGTTCAGCCACGATGGCACCACGCTGGTGGTGGCGGACCCGGACGACGCCCGGTTGCGGCTTTACTCCTTTACACAGGCCGAGCCCGGCACGGTACCGCTCGACGCCTTGTTCGAGCGCATCCCGATCGACGGATTGGCAGCGGCCACCCCTGGTTCGATCGTCATCGCCGCCTCCTCGTTCGGTGCCACCCTTGCGCTCGTTTGGCGCGATGCCGACGGCCGGTACGTGCAGGCGATCGTGGAGGCGACACCGACCGGCTTCACCGAGTCCGTACGGCACCGCTTCGATACCCTTCGATCCCCCGAACTTGCGCTGTCGAGTGATGGACAGCGGCTCGATCTGGTCGACGCGACGGGTGCGCACGAACGCTTCGTGAAGAGCGGTGCGACCTGGCAGCACCGCTCGCTGCCCTCGCACGGCCCGGCAGCGGCCGCATCGGTCGACGGTGAGGGGGTGGTCACCCGGTTGCAGCTGACGCCCGGACAACCGGCCACGATCGAGACGCAAGGCCGCGGGTCGTCACTGCCGGGCACCGAATCGCTGGCGGATCGAGCGCTGCCCCGTCCGCTCACTCTCCGGCTGGACCCGGAAGGGCTGCAGGTCGCGCTGGCAACGCTGGAACCGGCATCGGACAAGCCATCGAGCGCATCCCCCGCTCGCTACCTGGCGACGTTGCGATTGTTCTCGCGCATCGACGACACGTCGCCCTGGCGGCAGGACACCATCGATCGGCGAGCGGTCACCTCCGTCGAAACCCGATCGACGCTTCGCTTCGGCCGACGATCCTCGGCGCCGGTGGACACGCTGCTGTGGCACTGGGGGTCGCAGCAGGGTGATTCGTCGTCGAACGGCTCCGGCAGCCCGGGTCTGGCCATGTTGACGACGCGTGAGCCGGCGAGCGGATTCGGCATTGCAGACCGTAGCGACCGGCCGCGCGGCCGTTGGCGTCTCGCGTTCTCGATGCCCGCCGATGGCGCGCCGCCGGTCGGACCGATCGGTCCGAAAAGCGCCACCCTGTCTGCGGACGGCACATCGCTGGTGTTCGTGCAGCCGACGGTGTCCGGGCACCGGGCGGTGATGATCGACTAGTGGTCCAGGAACCAGCGACTCGGGTCAGGCTTGGCCGGATTCGCGACCGGACGACGGATACACCGACAGGATGCGTCGCGGGTTCAGCAACAACGCCTGGTCCAGCCCGCGCGCTTCCACGCGCACCAGCATGTCCAGGCAGTGCTCCATCAACGTGACCGCGTTCTCGGAACCTGTCGGCAGCAACTTCAGCACACCGCTGCTGGACAGCCGGTGACCCTCTTCCGCGGCGTGCGCTTCATCGATCATCTGCATCAGCTTGCGCGTCAGCAGCCAGGATTGCGGCTCGTCCCGATGACGCAGGACGAACCCGTAGCGCCCGTCGCCCAGTTCCGCCACGTGATCGGCACGACGGTACAACTGCATCACCTGCGGCGTCAGCACGCCCGCCAGTCGCGGGCGCTCGCGCAGCGGCACCGCCTGCCCGTCGGCCGACACGGACCAGACCCCGACCACCAGCAGGCTCGCCTGCGACTTGATCTCCTCATCGCCCGACAGGCAACGCTCCAGCAGTCCGATGAACGGTGCCGCCCCCGGCGGCGGCTGCGCATCCGATCGCCGAAAGACCACGCCGCCGGTGTCGGTCCTGACCGCCACGCCGGTCGCCTGGACCTCGATGGCCAGGGTGTCGTCGGACATCATCCGCTCGTCCTGCTCGGGCAGCACCGTCTCGGCGAGCGCGAACTGCAGCACCGATCCCATGCGCCGCTCCAGCGGGCGACGTTCGACCAGCATGTCCAGCTCGCGCCCGTCGGCCAGGATGAAGTCGCGCCGGTGCACGCCGCCGTCGGCCTGCGGAACCGGCAGCGGACCGGTGCCGATCACGTCGATGAACGGCATGCCTTCGAGCGCGTGCGAGGACGGCTGGCCGAGCAGTTGCAGCGCATCGCGACTGACGTGCCGGATGGCATCGTCCTCGTCGAGCACCAGCGCGGCCCCGGCGACGACATCGAACACCTGGTCCATCAGCTGCCGCTCCTCGTCCAGCCGGCGGCGCTGGCGAACGAAGCGCGACAGGGCGTCGATCCGGTTCAGCAGCAGCTCGCTCGACTCGTTCTTGAACAGGCACTCCAGCGCCCCGGCCCGCAGGCTGCGACGTATGATGTGATCCGAGTAGCTGCCGGTCAGCACCGCGCACACGACATCGCCGGTGGCCGGGTCCTCGACCAGGTCGCGCACCACCCGGTCGCCGGTTCCGTCGTCCAGGTAGAAGTCGACCACCGCGACGTCGAAGCGCTGCCGGCGCGCCATCTTCAGCGCCTCTTCATGTCCCGAGGCCAGCGACACGGTGTAGCCGTGCAGGCCGAACAGATCTTGCAGCGAGCGCCTTATCGTGGCGGAGTCGTCCACCAGCAGCAGATGGATGTCCGCGTTGTCGAACTTCGGGGCACCGCTTGCATCCCGGACTCCGACCTCGACCGCGTCCATGACCGTGGCGGGCAGAGCGCCGGGCGCTCCGGACGGGGTGCCGCGGGGCGCCGACGGCCCGCTCTCGTGCGCCGGTCGCTCCGCGCTCGCACCGCCCGCCTTGCCTTGTCCGGATGACGGAATGGTCAGGTACGCCGTTCGACCGTCCGCACCGCGCATCAGCAGACGCGACAGCAGCCCGGCGATGTCGCGATAGCGCTTCCACACCAGCATGGCGGTGCGGTCGCGGCTGGCCACCCACGCTCGGGTGGCGGCGCGCTGGTCGGTGGACATCACCACCACCGGCATGTCGATCAGGTCGTCGCGTTCCAGCCGGTTGACCAACCCCTCGACCGCCGCGTCGCTGGCCGCCGGCCAGCCCACGATGACGCCGGCGTAGTCGCCGTGAAACGCCTCGAAACGTCGATCGAGCCGTTCGACGGCTTCGGCGTGGCGTGGCGTATCATCGACCTCGTAGCCGAGCGTGGACAGATGCTCGCCGAGCACCTGGCGCATCGTCGCCGAACTCTCCACCAGCAGAAGGCGGTTCGTCATGAAGCGCGGACACTTGTCATGGAAGGACTCATCGAAGGGGTGGAGCGGACCGCACGCATGATCGACCCTAACGCGCCACTTGTCCGCAGTCGACCGTGAGTTCGGTCACAGAATCGCCGGCCGTGCAGGCGCCGATGACGCATCCGGCGCCCGATCGGGTCTGCGAGCAGGGTACGAGCGCCCGTCCGTTCATCGATGATCCCTGGTCGTTGTACCGCCGGCTGCACGCGACGCCCGGTCCGGTGTGGTGGAGCGCCTATGGATTCTGGTGCCTCAAGGAGTATGCCGATGTCGATGCGGCCCTGCGCGATCGTCGCCTGAAGCGGTTGCCGCCTCCGGCCGACACGCCGCCCGCCTGGCCGGCGCACCTGGCCCGGTTCGCCGACACCGAACGCCATTCCCTGCTGGCGATGGAAGGCCGTGCCCACACCCGGTTGCGCAAGTTCGTCACGCGGGCGTTCGTCTCGCGTCAGGTGATGCGGCTGGAACCGGGGATCCGCACGCTTTGCCGACAAACGCTGGATGCGCTGCTGGCCACGGCCGGCGACAGCCGTCGGGCCGATCTGCTGGCAGGCTACGCCACCCCGATCCCGGTCACCGTCATCGCTCGTCTGCTGGGTGTGCCCGACGAGGAGATCGACGATCTGCGGCGCTGGTCGGCGGCCATGGTGACGGTCTATACCCTGACCCAGACCCGCGCGCAGGAGGACGCCGCCGAGCGTGCCGCCGCCGAGTTCATCGATCGCATCGAGCGACTGATCGAGCAGCGGCGCCACTCGCCGCGCGACGATCTGATCTCGCACCTGCTCGCCCTGCATGCCAAGCCCGATCCTCTGCTGGACGCCGAGATCGTCTCGACCGCCATCCTGCTGCTGAACGCCGGCCACGAGGCGACGGTGCACCAGCTGGGCAATGCCGTGCTGACGCTGCTCGAACCCGGCAGGGCGCCACCGGGCGGGCTGTTCGCCACGGCCGCGGGTCGCGACGCGGCGGTGCAGGAACTTACCCGCTTCCGTGCTCCGCTGCACCTGTTCATCCGCTACGCGCAGCAACCGCTGACGCTGTCCGGCGGCATCCGGATCGACGAGGGCGAACGCATCGGCCTGCTGCTGGGCGCCGCCAACCGGGACCCGGCCCGGTTCGAGGCGCCCGATCGGTTCGATCCGTCACGCGGCGACGGCGGCAGCCTCGCGTTCGGGGCCGGCGTGCATTACTGCCTGGGCGTGCAGCTGGCTCGCCTGGAACTGGGCATCGCGCTGCAGATGCTGTTCGAGCGACTGCCGACGCTACGCCTGGTCGATACGCCGCGCTTCGCGGACACCTTTCACTTTCACGGCCTGGAACGCCTGGACGTGAGCTGGTAGCGCCGCGCGTGGGCGACGAGCGATCTTTCAGGGCAGCAGGCCGTGCAGCAGCTGCACGCCGACCCGGTCGCCCGGTTCGACGCGGGCCACGTCCGGATCGATGACGATCAGGCAGTTGGCGGCCGCCATCGACGACAGGCGCCCCGCTCCCTGGGGACCGGTGGTCGAGACCACCAGTCGACCGTCATCGTCCAGCGAGGCGATGCCGCGCAGGTATTCGGTACGCCCCAGCGCCTTCTTCATGGGCGATCGCGCCCGCGCCGGCAGCACCGGCGGGGCCGACGCCCGCTCGCCCGCCAGCACGCGCAGTGCCGGCTGCACGAACTGCAGGAAGGTGACCATCACCGCCACCGGGTTGCCCGGCAGGCCGAAGAACACGGCATCGTCGATGCGACCGAACGCCAGCGGCCGACCCGGACGCATCGCCAGCCGCCAGAAGCCGATCTCGCCACGCTCGTGGAAGATCGTTCGCACGTGATCGGCCTCCCCGGTGGAGATGCCACCCGAACTGATCACCAGGTCCGCTCGCGAGGCGGCATCGAACGCCGCACGGGTCGCCGCCGGCGTGTCGGCGACGATGCCCAGGTCCAGCAGTTCGACATCCAGCCGCGACAACAGGCTGGCCAGCGTGAACCGGTTGCTGTCGTACAGCAGGCCCGGACCCGGCGCTACCGGCAGCGCATCGCCATCGCCGGCCTCGCTCAGCGAGACCAGTTCATCCCCGGTGGTGAAGCAGGCGACCCGCAGCCGCGGCTGCACGTCGACCCACGCCACGCCGAGCGAGGCGAGCACGCCGATGTCGGCCGCTCCCAGCCGCCGCCCGGCGGCGAACACCGTCTCCCCGGCCGCCACGTCCTCGCCCGGCGCGCGCACGTTGCGCCCGGGCACGACCGAGGCATCGATCAGGATCCGCTCGCCGGCGGCGTCCGTCTCGCTGTCCACCCGTTCCTGCATCACCACCGTGTCGGTGCCGTCCGGCATCACCGCTCCGGTGAAGATGCGCGCCGCGTGGCCGGGCGGCACCCGGTGCTCGAACGGTCGACCTGCCCAGGCGGATCCGACCACACGCAGCGCCGCCGTGCCCTGCGAGGGAATGTCGCTCGCCGCCAGCGCGTAGCCGTCCATCGCCGAGTTGGCCAGCGTCGGCACGTCGAAGGCGGCATCGATCGAATGGGCCAGCACCCGCCCGGTGGCCTCCCCCAGCGCAAGCCGCTGCGCGGCTCCACCGATCGGCGACAGCGCAGCCAGCATGCGGGCCCGCGCCTGCTCGACCGGAATCAGCACATCGACCGGATCGGCGCAGGACGGATCGCGCTCAGCCATGGGCCAGCCCCTGCTCGGCCGCCAGGCGCTCCTGCTCGGTATTGATGTTCACGAACGATCGCGTGTGGGCCCGGCAGTCGACCGGCACGAACCCCGCCTCGGCGTACCAGGCGTCGATCTTGCGCCGCCCGCTCGCCAGCCAGTCGTGCAACGAGGTGCGGCACTCGCGCCGCACCAGCGCGAAGACCGGCTGCAAACGTTCCCCGTCGTGGGCGCAGGCGATGGGCACGTGTGACTCGGCGGCCGCCAGCCCACGGGCCAGCGTCCGGACCAGGGCGGCACTGACGAAGGGCGAGTCGCAGGGGCACATGAACACCGTCGCGGTGTCCAGCGCGTCGATGCCGGCTGCCAGCCCCGCCAGCGGGCCGGGAAAGTCGGCATGCGCATCGGCCACCACCGGTACGCCGAACGCGGCGTACCGCTCGGCATGTCGGTTCGCGTTGATCACCGAGCCATCCACCGCCGGTGCGATGGCATCGAGCACGTGCGACACCAGGGCGCGCCCGTCCAGCAGCAGCAATCCCTTGTCCCGCCCGCCCATGCGTCGCGCCAGACCGCCCGCCAGCACCACCGCGCCGGGACGCGGGGCCACCTCGTCGAGCTCGTCCGCACCCTCGGCGCGCGGCCGGTTCACGGGTTGGCCTCCGCCTCGGCACGCGGAGAACCGGTCAGCTCCGCCCCATCGGCAAGCTGCGAGAAGTAGTCGGCCAGGTAGTCGTCGAAGCTGCCGGTGCTGGCCGCCTCCATGGCCGCCTGCGCGACACGCGAATCCTGCACCTCCTGCTCCAGCGCACGCTCCTGCCCGGCCGAAGGTGGAGCCGACGTCAGCATCTCGTGATGGACCAGCGAGCGCCAGGCGGTGAACTCGGCGAACGAGCCGGCCTCCTGCACCCCGGCCAGCACGCGCGCCGACGGCAACAGCGCCGGATCGTCCAGCTTGGCGAACTGCTCGTCCAGGGCGGCCCGATAGAGGCCGTCGCCGCCACCCGCGTCGAGCCAGTCGGCCAGCGCGTTCATCGGCGTCAGGATGGCGCGCACCCAATCGCTCAGCAGGATCGACCCGTTCGCCGAACGCAGCGCAAGGCCCGGTTCGCGTCCGCGGTGCGCCACCCGCTTCAGGTTCTCCTTGGTGCGCTCCATGTCGGCATCGTCCAGCGGCAGCGGATCGGCCAGCCAGGCGAACAGCATCATCATCTCCAGGAAGGCGATCGTGTGCAGCGACAGCCCGGACGGCTCGAACGGATCGACGTCGAGCGAGCGCAGTTCCAGGTAGCGCACGCCGCGTCGTTGCAACGCCAGGATCGGCATCTCGCCCGGTTCCGGTATCTGCTTCGGCCGCACCGTGCCGTAGTACTCGTTCTCGATCTGCAGGCGCGAGGCGTTGAGCTGCTGGCGCTCGCCACGCTCGTCGAACAGCCCGATGTCGGCGTACGGCGGGTGGCGCTGGGTGACGTGACCGATCACGTCGTCGATCCAGCAGGCCAGGCCCCGATGATCGACCGACAGGTCGATGGCCTGATCTTCGCGGTACCGGTAGCCGATGTTGCCCATGCGCAGCGAGGTGCCGTGCGGGGCGAACCGGGTCGAACCGCCGAACTCGTCCAGGTCGCTGACCGTTCCGGGCACCAGGAAGGTGCGGCAGATGGCAGGCGATGCACCGAACAGCCACGGCACCAGCCAGCCGATGCCGATCAGGTTCTGCATCATCGCGAAGTATCCGTCGGACACGCCGGTCCGACCGCCGCCGTTCGCCGCTCGCCACCGCCAGGCATCGTCCGGCAGCGAGAAGTTGAAGTGGATGCCGGCGATGGCCTGCATGCGGCGTCCGTACCGCACGCCCAGGCCCCGCCGGTACGCATGCTTCATGCGACCGGCGTGCGAGCTGCCGTACTCGCCGATGCGGATGCTCTCGTCGCCCGACAGCACGCACGGCATGGAGGCGCTCCACAGCGTCTCGTCGTTCTCCAGGCGCTCGGCGACGAAGCGGTGCACATCGTCCAGCGCCCCGAGCGCAGCGGCGGCCGAGCGCATCGGCGGTGTTACCATTTCGACCAGGGCTTCGGAGAAGTCGGTGGTGACCGAACCGTGGCACAGCGCCGAGCCCAGCGCCTCGGGATGATCGGTCGATGCGATGGCGCCTTCGGCGTCCACGCGCAGGCTCTCGCGCTCCAGGCCGATGCGACGACCGTCCAGCAGCGTCGGTGACGACCCTTCAACAAGCGTCGCCATGCGGCGTTCAACCTCGGGATACACGACGTGAGCGTTACCGGCGATGGGCGGACGAGTGTACCGCCTGGAACCTTGCAGCTGCCGCCGAGCGCCGTTCTGTTGCACGGGCTGTTCGGCGATGGCGACAATCTGAAGGGACTGGCCGCCCGGCTGGGCGACGAGCGTGCCACGCTGCGCCCGCACCTGCCGGCGCACGGCGACGTGCCGGCCACCTCACCCCTCTCGTTCGACGCCATGGCCGACGACCTGGCCGCGCGCATCCACGCGCAGCTTGCGCCCGACCGAGCGATGCACCTGATCGGCCACTCCCTGGGCGGCAAGGTGGCGATGACCCTGGCGGCCCGCGATGACGCCTTCGCCCGTCGCGTCCGCAGCCTGTGCGTGCTGGACATCGGCCCAAAGCGCTACCCTCCCCACCACACCGGGATCATCGAGGCGCTGCTGGCGCTGGATACGCAGGGCCTGGCGAGTCGCCGCGAGGCGGACACCGTCCTGCGGCAAGCCATCCCGGAGGCCGGAGTACGCGCCTTCCTGCTCAAGGCGCTGGTGCGCCACGACGATGGCTGGCGATGGCGGTTCGACCTCGACGCGATCGCGCGCGACTACGCCACGCACCTGGCCGACGCGGTACCGGTGAGCTGGCCCGTCGTGCTGCCGACCCTGTTGCTGGGCGGCCAGCGCAGCGACTACCTGGACAGCGCGAATCGCAAGGCCGCAGCCGATCTCTTCCCGCAGGCCCGCATCGACACGATCGCCGACGCCGGGCACTGGCTGCACGCCGAGCAGCCCGATGCGGTCGCGGCCGCCGTGCTCGATCACCTGCGAACCGTCGACGCAGCGGCCTGATCGCATGAGCCGATCCGACGCCGTGCAGAGCTTCTACTGGTTCGACTACGAGACCTTCGGGCGCTCGCCGAGGTGGGATCGTCCGGCCCAGTTCGCCGGGCAGCGCACCGACCTGGACCTGCAGCCGATCGGCGAGCCGGACAGCTTCCATTGCCGCCTGAGCGACGACTACCTGCCCGATCCGGGCGCCTGCCGCATCACCGGCATCTCCCCGGACACGGTCCAGCGTCACGGCCTGTGCGAAGCACGCTTCATCGAACGGGTGCAGCAGCACCTGGGTGCGCCGGGCACCATCTCGGTGGGCTACAACAGCATCGCGTTCGACGACGAATTCACCCGCCACACGCTGTTCCGGAACCTGCACGATCCCTACGCCTGGGCCTGGAAGAACGGCAGCTCGCGCTGGGATCTGCTGGACGTGATGCGCCTGACGCGCGCGCTGCGCCCGGAGGGCCTGCAGTGGCCGACGGATGCACAGGGCCGGCCGGTCAATACCCTCGAGGCACTGGCCGCGGCGAACGGGGTCGGTCACGAACGCGCGCACGATGCGCTGAGCGACGTGCAGGCGACGATCGGCCTGGCGCGGGCGGTGCGGACCGCCCAGCCAAGGCTGTTCGACTGGCTGCTCGAACACCGCGGCAAGCGCGAGGCGGCCGAGCTGCTGGACCTGACACGGCGCAAGCCGGTGCTGCTGGCATCCGGTCGGATCCCCCGGGAACGGCACCACCTGGCCGTCGTCGTGCCGATCTGCCCGCATCCGACCAAGGGCTCGGGCACCCTCGTGCTCGATCTGCACACCGACCCGGACGAATGGGTCTCGCTGGACGTGGACGCCCTGCGCCACCGGCTGTTCTCGCGGCGGGACGAGCTGGGCGAGCAGGAGCGCATCGGCCTCTTTCCGGTAAAGCTCAACGCTTGCCCGGTGCTGGCGCCGCTGGCGACGCTGGGCGATGCCGACGCGCAGCGCCTGGGCATGGACAAGCGCGGCATCGCGCACCGGCACGCCCGTCTGCTCGAACTGCTCGACGGCGCGCCGGGCGCGTCGCTGATCGACCGGTTGCACCAGGCGCTGGTGCGCGAGTGGCCGGCCGACTCGGCCGATGTGGACGGCAGTCTGTACGGCGGGGGCTTCCTGTCGTCGTCCGATCGCCAGCGCCTGGAGCAGCTGCGCGAGCGGTTGCCGGACGAGGCCGGACCGATGCCCGCGTTCGACGATCCGCGCCTGCCCGAGCAGGTGTTCCGCTACCGGGCGCGCAACTGGCCGGAATCGCTCGATGAGCCCGAGCGCGCCAGGTGGCACCATCAGGCACGCGCGCGCCTGATGGAGGAGCCCTCTCCGTGGCTGACGTTCGATCGCTTCGAGCGTGCCGTGGACGAGACCGATTGGTTGCCGGATCAGGCGCCGCTGGCGCGATCGCTGCGCCGTTGGGGCGACGCGCTGGGCGAGCGCGTCGGCCGGCGCCGCGCGGACCGTCAGGCAGCCGACACCACGGGGTGAACGGGCGCATCGAGCCATCGGTCACCCATCCGCCCTGTCCTCTCGTAAACGAGGTGTGTCCCGGAGCTCTGCTAACATCGCCCGCGGTGGACGATCAACGCATCAAGCTGTATCAGGGCTCGGTCAGCGAGTGCAGCTACCTGAGCGAGCGGGAGGCGATCAACATCTACGCCGATCCGCATCACCCGCAGCCCAGGCTGGTCTACAACCAGCTGATAACGCGCGGCTTTCGTCGCTCCGGCGAGTTCGTCTACCGGCCCGGCTGCACCACCTGCCGTGCCTGCGTCCCGGTGCGCATCCTGTGCGAATCGTTCACGCCACGCCGCACCGATCGCCGCACGCTGTCGCGCAATGCCGATCTGAGCGTCGATTTCAGGCCAGCGCGCTACACCGACGACTATTTCGCGCTGTACACCCGCTACCTGAGCGCGCGTCATCCGGACGGTGGCATGGACGATCCGGAGCCTGCGGACTTCGAGCGCTTCCTGCTCAATCCGTGGGGCGAGACCCTGTTCGTGGAAGCACGCCTGCACGATCGCGTGGTCGCGGTGGCGGTCACCGACGCGGTCTCGGACGGGTTGTCGGCGGTGTACACGTTCTTCGATCCGGAGGAGGAGCACCGCGGCCTGGGACGCTTCAGCATCCTGCAGCAGATCGAGCTGTGCCGCACGCTCTCGTTCCCGCACCTGTATCTGGGCTACTGGGTCGATGGCTGCCGCAAGATGCAGTACAAGACCGACTTCAGGCCGCAGGAGCAGTTCGACGGACAGCGCTGGGCGCGAGTGGAACCCGGTGACGAGCTACCGTGCACCGCCTCGCGCGGCGGCCAGGATGCCACCGCCGCCGCGCCGCTGGTCCGTCATCCGCGCTGAGCCGACGCCGCTCGCTCGTCCGGCTCCCCGGACACCTGATCGATGCCGTGCAGGTACAGCTCGTACATGCGTGGCGGGCCCCATCGATCGCGCAGTTGCTCGAACCCCTGCCGGGCCAGCGCCCATTCGCCTCGCTTGCCCGCCTCCATCGCGGCGCGGTGCGTGTGCAGCAACGAGACGGTTTCCTCGTCCACCTCGTCGCGCAGGCCGATCGGCGCGTACAGCGTGACCGGTGTCGACCGGCCCTTGACCACCGCGGTATCGATCTCGCGGAACAGCACGTCCGGCAGCGCGTCCGCGGTGCTGTCGGCGACGATGATCGGCACGCCGTAGTTGCGGGTCAGCTTCTCCAGCCGTTGCGCCACGTTGACCGAGTCACCGACCACGGTGTAGTCCATCCGGTACTCGGATCCGAGCGGACCGACGTTGACCTCGCCGGTCGACAGCCCGATTCCGGCGGTCAGTTCGGGCAGTCCCCGCTGCCGGTACTCGGCGTTCAACGACTGGAGCTCACGCTCCATGTCGATCGCTGCCCGCACCGCATCGAACGCGTGCGTGCGCGATCGCGCCGGCGCTCCCCACACCGCCATCACGCTGTCGCCCATGAGCTTGTCGATCGTGCCGCGATGCCTGACCACCACCCGGCTCACGCACTCGAAGAAGCCGTTAAGCCAGTCGGCCACCTCGCGCGGCGCCAGCTGCTCGGACACCGCCGAGAATCCGACCACATCGCAGAACAGCACGCTGACCTGGCGCGCCTCGCCCGACAGGCCCATCGTCTCCGGGTGTCGCGTGAAGGCGGCGGCCAGCTCCGGGGGAACGTACTGTCCGCCGAGCAGCCGCGAGAAGCGCTGCCGATCGTGCAACTCGCGCGTCCAGGTCACCAGCGCCCAGATCGCGGTCAGCAGGCCGATGCCCAGCAGCTCGAATTCCAGGGGAATCAGCGGCGCCGCATCGCTCATGCGAACGTGCAGCAGCGTGATGCCGGCAGCGGCGAGCGCTGCGGCCAGTGCCCCGGGCAACACCGTCATCCACGGCAGCGCGAGCGCCAGCACCAGTGCCAGCGCCCGACCGATCCAGAACAGCTGACCGAACGGCTCGGCGGCCAGCGGATCGAACAGCGACGCTGCGCGCAGGGTGAACTCGAACAGACGACCGGACGCATCGTCGCCGTGTGTCCAGCCGCCATCGATCGATACCCGAAGGATCCCCAGACCGGTGCACACCAGCACCAGCAGCGTGGCCAGCAGCAGCAGCGTCATCGTCAGCGCTCGACGACTCGGCTTGTAGTACGGAACCTTCACCATTCGGGTCGGTTCAGCCGCCGTGCGACCGGGCGCGGCAAGGGGTGTCGCATGCGGCAAGGTCCTTCATGAACGGGCGGGATTATGACAGCATCCCCGGGGCCGGGGTCGGTCGCCATCGGGAGACGTGATCGACGTGCGCCATTGCACGGGCACCGGCAACCCGGCCCCGGCGTGCTAGGTTCGCCGGCATCGACCACTCGCACCCCGGATCATGAGCAACAGCGGCTACCGCATCGACAGCTTCCGCATCGGCCCGATGGACAACTTCGGCTACCTGCTGGTCGACACCGCGACCGGTACCGCGGCCACCGTCGATCCGGCCTGGGATGCCGGCATCATCCGCGAACGCGCCGAGGCGCTGGGCGTGCGCATCACCACCGTGCTGCTGACCCACTCCCACCACGATCACGTCAGCGCGCTGGACGCGTTCCTGGATCTGCCGGTGCACATCTCGGCGGCGGAGGCGGCGTTCTGGCCGGATACGCCCGAGCACGCCACGCGGCACGAGGACGGTGACACCGTGATGATCGGCGAGACCTCGCTGACCTGGCGTCTCAGCCCGGGGCATTCGCCCGGCTCCTCCTGCCTGGTGCTGGCGCACGACGTGCTGAGCGCGGACACGCTGTTCGTATACGGCTGCGGACGGTGCGACCTGGACGGCAGCGATCCGCACGTGATGTTCGCCTCGCTGGAGCGGCTCAAGACGTTGCTCGATCCTGCGTTGACGATCCATCCGGGCCACGACTACGGCGTGGCCGCCACCTCGACGATGGCCGAGCAGCTGGCCGGCAACCCGTTCCTGATGTTCGACGATGCCGAGGCCTTCGTGCGCTACCGGATGCACGATCACGGCACGCTGCGCAGCCAGCCGTACGGTCCGGAAGCCGCGCCCTATCCGGACCGGTAGCGCGACCGGGAGACGAGGGCACGCAGGCGCGCCCTCGCACCCGTATCAGATTCCGCCGCGTACCGGCCAGACGAACAGCTCGAAGTTCGAGTCGTTCGGCGATACCGACAACCTCTCGACCCAGCCGACGCTCATCGAGACGCTGTACACCCCGTCGGCGCCGGAGCCTGTCGAGGTCGACGTCCAGTAGCTGGCCGGTCGGCTGGTGATTCCCGCCGTCTGCACGTCGACGAACGGATGGCCTGCGCTCAGCAGCGGCTCGGGAAAATCGTTTCCGTAGTCGATCAGGCTCAGGATCTCCTTCACGTTGGGCAGCCTCCAGTCACCGGCCTGGCTGCCGTCGCTCAATCCGCAGTTCGACAGGCCGTCCGCGGCCAGGGCATTCACGTCATCCATCGCCTGGAACCAGCCGCGCTCGCCGAAGCAGTTCGCGTCCAGCAGCCAGGTCAGACCGGTCAGCTCGTCGGTCGCCGTTCCGTCGCAGGTCTCGCCATCGTCACAGACGCCGTTCTCGTTCAGATCGTTCGCCGCGTCGACGTTGACGATGAAGCGCGGATCGGGCACCGGCACGCCTGCCTGCCGATCGCCGTCGTCACCGGGCCGGATGCTGACCGTCTGGCCGGTGCGCGGCACCGGTGCGCGAACGTCGCCGCTCGATGATGATTCCAGATCTTCTATCCGTTGCTCGAGGGTGCGAATCGTGCGCTGCAGGGAGGCGAGAGTGTCCTGGCTTCGCGGTGGCCGAAGCGTCACGGTCGATCGTCCGGAACGCTCCCCGTCAGCACCCACCGCGGTGATGGCGTAGGTGTAGTCGACACCTCGAACCAGGCTGTCGTCGAAGAAGCTGAGCGAATCGAACTCGCCCAGCACTTCCGCGTTCCTGGATATCTCGTAGCCTCGCACCGGAACGTTCGTCGTCCGGTCCCAGAAGAGTTCGGCGGCCGTGGCGGAATAGATCTCGTAGCGAAGATTGTCCGGCGTGACCGGTGGTGCCGCACTCGATATCGACGAGAATCCGGCCATCAGCAGGCAGGCCAGCGAGCAGGACGGAAGGCGGGGTATCGAGGTCATGACGTGGTCTCCCGAGAGTCGGTGATGCGGCCGTCGGACGTGAAGGGAATAAAGTAGTGCTGGTTCGCAAGTTACACTTTGGTCACGTTGAACGCACGCCCTCGTTCCGATTACCGAACGGCCGTCCTGCCCCCTGTCGGGCACCCGTGCTGCGCGAGACTCACCGCTCGCCCCACGCCAGCGCGTCCAGCGCCTCGGCGTGCAGCGCCTCGGTGCACGCGGCCAGTACCGAGGTCGTGCCCGGCCCGATCGGCTCACCCAGAAGATCGGTGATGGTGCCGCCGCTCTCGCGCACCCCGACCGTGAGCGCGGCGATGTCCAGGATGTTCACGTCCGACTCGATCACCAGGTCGCAGTGCCCGGCGCACAACTGATGGTAGTGAGCGAAATCCCCGTAGCCGCGCGTGCGCCGCACCCGCGAAACGATCGCGCCGAAACGCGCCCAGGCGGCCGGATCTCCGGCCAGCGACGCCAGGTTGCCCGATGACAGGAACGCCCGGTCGATGCGGGTGACGTCACCGCTCGATACCGCCTGCCCGTTCAGCGTCACGCCCTCGCCGCGCACCGCCACCAGGCGCTCGCCCGCACCGTACGCCGGTGCGTTCGACACCCCGATCAGCAGCTCGCCGTCCTCCTCCAGCGCGATCTGGGTGGAATAGAACGGCATGCGCCGCACGAAGCTCTTGGTGCCGTCGATCGGGTCGATGCGCCAGACCAGCCCGGCGCTCGAGCCCTCGTGCGCGTCGGCATCGTTGCCCAACTCCTCGCCGTCCAGGGCCGCCTGCGGCAGCGCCTCGTGCAGGATCACGCGGATGGCGCGCTCGGCGGCCACGTCCACCTCGGTGACCGGGCTCTCGTCCGCCTTGTAGCTGACCTGCCAGTCGTCGCTGGCAAGGTGTGCCGCGATCACCTCGGCCGCCGCCGTCGCGGCGCGTTCGGCCGCCTCGCGCGCCGCGTTCAGATCCACCATCGTGCGTCTCTCCTCGTGTTCGACGAGTATGACCGAGGCCGGACAGGCGATCGACGGCAAAGGCACGAGTGATCTTCCTCGCAACGCCTCGTCGCGCACACAACCCGCCGCCTTTCCCCTCTAGACTCACGGCCCGTTCAGCCCGCAGCCCCCATGCGCCTCAATCCCCAGCAGCTCGCCGCGGTCACCCACCACGAGACACCGTTGCTGGTGCTGGCGGGTGCAGGCTCCGGCAAGACCGGCGTCATCACCCAGAAGATCGCCTGGCTGATCCGCGAGAAGGGCTACGCGCCGGACTCGATCGTGGCGGTGACGTTCACCAACAAGGCCGCCACCGAGATGCGCGAGCGCGTGGCCGCGATCATGAAGGACCGGGCCGATGGCTCGGCCCCCGGCAGGCGCCGCTCCAGCGAGACGCGCGGACTGACCGTGTCGACCTTCCACCGCCTGGGCATGACGATGCTGGGCCGCGACGGCGCGGCGATCGGGGTGCGCAAGGGCTTCACCATCCTCGACCAGTCCGATTCGGCGTCCGCGCTGCGCGAACTGATCCGCGAGGCCAACGCGAACCTGGAGGAGCGCGAGGCGCAGTCGCTGATCTCGAACTGGAAGAACGACTTCATCACGCCGAAACAGGCGCTGGACAAGGCTGCCGACGATCGCGAGCGCGCCACCGCGCTGATGTACGGGCGCTACGACGAGCTGCTGCGCGCCTGCAACTCGGTCGACTTCGACGACCTGATCGGGCTGCCGGTGCGCCTGTTGCAGGAAAACCCCGAGATCCGAGATCGCTGGCGCGGCAAGGTGCGCCACCTGCTGGTGGACGAGTACCAGGACACCAACGCGGCGCAGTACGCGCTGGTGCGCGAGCTGGTGGACCGGTTCGGCGCGCTGACCGCGGTCGGCGACGACGACCAGTCGATCTACTCCTGGCGCGGCGCACGGCCGGAGAACCTGGGTGCGCTGAAGGAGGACTATCCCAACCTGAAGGTGGTGAAGCTCGAACAGAACTACCGCTCCAGCCAGCGCATCCTGCGGGTGGCCAACCAGCTGATCGATCACAACCCGCACGTCTACGAAAAGCGGCTGTGGTCCGACCTGGGACTGGGCGAGGAGCTGCGCGTGTCCACCTGCAGCCACAGCATCGACGAGGCCGAATGGGTGGCGGCGGACCTGATGACACGCCACTTCCAACGCGGCTACGGCTTCGGCGAGTTCGCGATCCTGTACCGCAGCAACTTCCAGGCGCGCGCGTTCGAGAAGGCCCTTCGAGAAAAGCAGATCCCGTACACCATCTCCGGCGGCCGCTCGTTCTTCGACAAGCCCGAGATCAAGGACCTGCTGGCCTACTTCCGCCTGCTGGTCAACCCGGACGACGACACCGCCTTCCTGCGCATCGTCAACACGCCGCGCCGCGAGCTGGGGCCCAGCACCTTGCAGAAGCTGGGCGGGCACGCGCGTGAGCGCCGCTCCAGCCTGTTCGCCGCCTGCCACGACTTCGGCCTGGAGACCGCATTGACGGGACGCGCCCTGCATCGTCTCAGGCAGTTCGCGAACTTCATGACGCTGAGCGCCGACAACGCCGAGCGCGGCGACCTGATGAGCGTGCTGCGCGGACTGGCCGACGAGATCGACTACGATGACTGGCTGGAAGCCCAGGCCGACAGCCCGGCCAAGCTGGAGCGCTCGCGCGCCGACGTGGCCGAGCTGTTCGCCTGGATCGAGCGCATCTCGGTCGACGACGACCAGAAGGAGCGTTCGCTGGCCGACATCATCGCCCAGCTGTCGCTGCACGACCTGATGCAGCGAAAGGACGATGGCGAGCAGGCGCGCGAGGTGCAGATGATGACGCTGCACGCGGCCAAGGGCCTGGAGTTCCCGCACGTGTACCTGGTCGGCATGGAGGAGGAGCTGCTGCCGCACAGGAACAGCATCGACGACGATGCGATCGAGGAGGAACGACGGCTGGCCTACGTGGGCATCACCCGCGCGCGGCGCACGCTGACGTTCACCCGCACCCGATCCCGGCAACGCTTCGGCGAGACCTCGGCGGTGGAGCCGAGCCGCTTCCTGGACGAGTTGCCGGCGGACGACCTGCAGTTCATCGGCGGCATCGACACGACGTCTCCGGAGAGGAGAAAGGAGACGGGCAAGGCGGCGTTGAAGGGGTTGATGGACCTGCTGGCGGACTGAGCCGTCAGACCGCTCGTGGCCGAGGCAACCGGTCGAAACGGGCATCGGCCCTTCCCGCCCCTCCTCTCGACCAGTTCATCGCAGCTCGGGCCGAGTCACAGCCGCTCCAGCAGTTCCAGCTTCTTGGCAGTGAATTCCTGCTCCGTCAGAAGGCCCTGCTGATGCAGCTGGCCCAGACGCTCGATCAGCCGGAGAGGGTCGTCCGTGGATGGCGTAGCGCTCCTGGCGAACGTTTCTTGCCTGTCGGTGGGCGGGGAACGGCTGTCGTCGCCTTCGGACACCACCGGCAGCGTCGCCAGATCGACCGTGCCGTGCTGGCTCGACATCGACAGCCTGCCGGATGCGCCCTGCCGCTGCGAGAATCCGCCGATGCGATGATCCAGCGTGTCATGCACCCGGATCGTCCCGCCGGCGTCCACGGCCAGGCGAGAAGCGTTGCCGAAATACGCGTAGCGCATCGAGCCCTGCGAGCCCGTCGCCGATGGCGTGCCGAGTCCGGACGGCCACCAGCAACCGGGCGATTCGATCGAACCGGCCAGTTCCGGCAACTCCGTGCTCAGCTCCATGCACAGCGCGTTCACACGGCGCTTCAGCTCGTGATCGAACATGTCACCGAGCATCAGCATGCCACCCGACATCCATTGCCCGCTGCCGCCGAACTCGGGGTGGGAGAACTGGGCCATGCGCCCATGACCTGCCGCCAAGGCCTGGAGCAGGTGCGAGACCGCCTCCTCGCTGAAACCGTGGCGACCGGCCAGCTCCTGCACCGCTTGCTGATCGTGAGGGGACGACGTGGGCATGCAGGCGTGTTCCAGAACGGGGGGGGGCAGTCAAGGTAGACCGGGCTCGGCCAGGGCTATCCGGGCCGGCGCCGGATGCTACCAGCGGATCGTGGCGGACGTACCGACCGGATGCACCTGTGCCCGTTTCCTCCCTGTTTTACGCACCTGGAGTTGCGTGATCCACCCGGTACGCGCGCCTGGCTCAGAGGTGGCGAAAGACGATTTCGCCTCCCTTCCCGTAGCTGAGCATGTCCAGCATGAAGCGGGCGGACGCCCCCCCCTCCAGCGCGACAGGCGGCGCACCGACCCCCACCTCGACCAGTCTCAGGTGGCTCGACCGCTCGTTCATGAGCAGACTGGAGAAGATGTTCATCACCTCGTAGAGGTTGGCGTTGGCTCTCTCGGTCAGTTCCTTGTCCTCGATCATGGCCTCCGCGCCGCCCGGCGGGATCATCGACAGAGCGCAGCCGAGGTTGGCCGCGGCTATCAGGTTGCAGCTGCAGGTCGCCACGGGTACATCGTCACGATCGCTGAACATCGCGTGGTGGCTTGTCTGGAGCGAGTCACCCCCGCTCGGCGATGACGTCGCCCCCTCCCCCACCACCATGGCCAGCATGTCGTCGAGGCCAGCCACGGTCGGTGTGCAGTAGGCGCTCACCGGCCGAGCACCGCATCGATCGCCGAGCCGAAGCTTTGCGCGTTGAACGGCTTGGCGATGAGGAAATTCGCGCCGGCCTCCTTGGCCAGGGCGCGCATCTCGGGAGTGGACTCTGTGGTGACGAAGCCGAACTTCACCGCATTCTCCTTGGCTCGAAGGTTCTTCAGCACATCGATGCCGTTCATGTTGGGCATGTTCCAGTCGCAGAAGATCAGATGCGGGTCGTAGTCGTCGACCTTGTTCAACGCATCGACCCCGTCGACCGCCTCGCATACCTCCCAGTCATCGTGGCCGGTCTGCTTCAGCGTGCGCCTGACGATCATGCGCATCGAGGCGCTGTCGTCGACAATCATGACTCTCATGTGGACTCCTCCCGTTTCCGGCCTGCGGCCGTGTTCCTGCTGATCGAGGTCGAACCGGTGTGTCGATCCGCACGCGTGCCACGCCCCGGACCGGCCGAACGCTCGGCCGGACTCGCGACGCTGTTCAGGCCGCCTGGCGGAGCGCGACCACGTTCTTCGCCTCGACGCCATCGAACGTGAACATCGACACGATCTCGCTCAGCCTCTCGGACATGGCGGCGAGCTCGGCGGCGGTCTGCTGCGCGCAGGCCACGCTCTCCAGGTTCTGCCCGGCGGAGCTTGCGACCTGCGAGACGTTCTTGGCGATCTCGGCACTGCCGCGCGAGGTCTCGGCGATCGACTGGCTGATGTCGGAGGTGGTCGCGCTCTGCTGCTCTACCGCTGCGGCGATCGTCGTCTGGAAATCGCTGATTCGCTCGACGATCTTGCCGATGCTGCTGATCGACTCGACCGCGTTCTCGCTGTCGCTCTGGATGGTCGAGATCTTCTGACTGATTTCATCGGTCGCCTTGGCCGTCTCCTTGGCCAGCTCCTTGACCTCGTTGGCCACCACCGCGAAGCCCTTGCCCGCCTCGCCCGCACGCGCCGCCTCGATGGTGGCGTTCAGCGCCAGCAGGTTGGTCTGCTCGGCGATCGAGTTGATCACCTTGACCACCGCGCCGATATCGGTCGAGGACTCGGACAGCTTGCGCACGGTCGCATCGGTGTTGCTCGCCAGCGACACCGCCTGGTTGGCGACCTGGGCGGCCTCGGAGGAGTTCTCGGCGATTTCCCGGATCGAGGCGGACATCTCCTCGATGGCCGCCGCCACGCTGTCGACGCTGGTGGAGATCTCCTCGGCCGCCGCGGACACCATGTCGGTCTGGCTGGCGGTCTCGGTGGCCGCATCGCGGATCTCCCCATTGACCGTCGTCAGCTGGTTCGACGACAGATTGAGGGTCGTCGCGCTCTCGCCAAGCTGCCCGAGCACGTCGGCCAGACGCGTCACGGTGTCGTTGATCGCATCCTTCAGCGGCAATAGGTCCGGTCCGTAGTCACCGCTCACCTGCTGGGTCAGATCACCCTCCGCCAGCAGGCCCATGACGCGGGAGGCCTCCTCGCGCATGTTCTCCAGTTCCTCGGCGGCGCGCTTCTCGGCGGTGATGTCGGTGGCGTACTTGACCACCCTGGACAGTTGCCCGTCGGTGCTGAAGATGGGGTTGTAGCTCGCCTGCAGCCACAGCTCCTTGCCGGCCTTGCCGAAGCGGTGGAATCGACCGGATTCGAACTGACCGCGTGCCAGCCTCGACCACAGCTCGCGGTACTCCTGCGAAGTGCTCTCCTGCGGATCGACGAACAGGCGGTGATGTTGGCCCACGATCTCCTCAAGGGTGTAGCCGGTGATGCTCAGGAAGTTCTCGTTGGCGGTGCGTATCGTGCCGTCGACGTCGAACTCGATGATGGCATTGCCCTTGTCGATGGCCTCCATGTACCCCTGGAGGTCGGCGAACTCGGCCTGCGCACGGCTCTGCTCCGTGATGTCGGTGGCGTACTTGACCACCTTGTACGGCTTGCCGTCCGGGTCCAGGATCGGGTTGTAGGTCGCCTGCAGCCACAGCGTTTCTCCCGTCTTGCCGATGCGGCGGTACTTGCCGGCATCGAACCTGCCCTGTGCCAGACCGGCCCAGAAGGCTCGGTACTCCGGGCAATCGCGCTCTGCGGGATCGACGAACAGGCGGTGATGCTGGCCCACGATCTCGTCGAGGGTGTAGCCCACGGTGTCCAGGAAGTTGCTGTTGGCCGTGCGTATCGTGCCGTCGAGCTCGAACTCGATGACGGCGTTGGCCTTGCAGATCGCCGCCAGCCGTCCCTCGGCATCGGCCTGCCGGACGGTCTGCTCCGTGATGTCGGTGGCGTACTTGACCACCTTGAACGGGTTGCCGTCCGGGTCGAAGATCGGGTTGTAGGACGCCTGCAGCCACAGCGTATCGCCTCGCTTGCAGATGCGGCGGTACTTGCCGGCGTCGAACTCGCCGCGGCCTAGCCTGGCCCAGAAGGCGCGGTACTCGGCAGATTCGCGTTCCGTGGGCTCGACGAACAGACGGTGGTGCTGCCCCACGATCTCGTCGAGGGTGTAGCCGGTGGCGTTCAGGAAATTCTCGTTGGCGGTGCGTATCGTGCCGTCGAGGTCGAACTCGATGACGGCATTCGCCTTGCCGATCGCCGCCATCTGGCCTTCCAGATCGCGGCGCCTCAGCTCGGCTTCTGTAAACGACGGCGCATCGGCCTTCGATTCGCGGGACGATGGCATGCAGGCGGTTCCTGTATCGAGGGGGGAAAAGAAGATCTCGCGAGCGGATACGGACGCTGACCGCGCCGTACGCCCGACATCTCGAGCATCTGTCCCTGGATACCCACGACTTGGGTAACGACCGGTTCGGCCCCTCCTTGAGTCCCCGTCGGCCCGCGCGAGTGCGCGCACCACGAACGTGGGCATCGTCTCGCTGCCATCGCTGATCGCGACTGCCACGTTCCCTGCCGGCGGTGCCGACCGGCGGCCCGATTCGTTCGGACCGGGGTCGACGGTGGACGTGAACGAGTTGCGCGTGCCCGACTACCGCAGGCGGTCGATACGACATCAAGATCGACCCGCCGACGTCGATACACCGGTACGGGATCGAATCCCGTTCGATGTCGATCCGGACAGCGGACGATGACGGTTGGATGACGACCTGCCGGCCCGAGCCGGGACCGTGCGCCGTGCAGTTGAGGAACCCAGACCGTGGACGATGTGCTCATAGAATTCATCACCGAGAGCCGCGAGGGTCTCGATCGGCTCGATGGCGACTTCGTCCAGCTCGAGCACACGCCGGACGCGCTGCACCTCCTCGCCGCTGTGTTTCGAACCATCCACACCATCAAGGGCACCTGCGGCTTCTTCGACCTGAAGACCCTGGAAGGTGTCGCCCACGCCGGCGAGAACCTGCTGGTCAGGCTCAGGGACGGCGAACTGCGGCTGACGGGCGAGATGACGAGCACCCTGCTCGACATGGTCGATGCGATCCGGACACTGCTGGACCGCGTCGAGAACGAGGGAGTCGACCGAGGTGACTACGCCGGCTTGATCGCCGAACTCGATGCGCACGTCAGCCGCGAGCAGACGCCTGACGCGATCACCGGGGAACCGGACCTGCCGGTGTGCGCCAACGTGACCGTGTTCGACGATGCGCCCGCGCCGCCGACAGCGGTGCAGACGTGTGACAACGTCATCCTCTTCGACGAACCGCCGTCCGGATCGGCCACCGCCGCCCTGACGCAGGATGTCGACGCGACGAGCGTGCCCTCGACGGCAGAGCCGGAGGAGTCCGGATCCACCGAAAGGGCCGGCGAGCTCTGGAAGGTGATCCGGGGCCGCCTCGAACACGCCGCTCGGCAGCTGGCCGAGCTCGAGGGCGACCCCGACTGGCAGGCCCCGCTGGTCAGCCTGTCGAGAACGGTCAAGGCATGCGGCAATGCCTGCGGACAGCTCGGCTTCGACAGGCTCGGTGCACTGAGTCGCGAATGCGAAAGCCTCGTGGCGAGTCTGGGCGACGGTAGCGTCCGCATGAACGCACGCACGGGCGAGATGTTGCTGCGCACCGTGGAGGCCGTGCTGTCGATGGTGCGCTCGATCGAGACGCGCGGTCATGACGGCCAGGACACGTACGAGGAGCTCAAGGAGGAGCTGTCACGAACGACGCGAGATGCCGCGCGGGTGCCGCCGGTGCCCGGACCGCCCGCCACCGGCGGCGCGTCCGGCCCTTCCGAGGACGGGCCTGCGCAAGGCCCTGCGCCGGTGTTCACGCAGGCCGGGCCCGGGCCGGCCGCCGACACGGTGGTGACGCCGGTCGAGACGGTAGGGGGCAAGGCAGGCACTGGCGGGACCGGAGACGACGGTGCGAAGCCGGTCAGCGCCTCTGCCGGCGCTCGATCACCGGTGGAGACCTCGGTACGCGTCGACGTGTCGCTGCTGGACGCACTGATGAACCAGGTCGGCGAACTGGTGCTCGCGCGCAACCAACTGGTCGAGTACGCCAGCGGCTACGAGGACTCCGCCTTCATCGCCTCTACCCAGCGGCTGAACCACATCACCAGGGAGCTGCAGGACGGGGTCATGAAGACGCGGATGCAGCCCATCCACAGCATCTGGGCAAAGCTACCTCGCGTAGTGCGCGACCTTTCGCGCAGCGTCGGCAAGCAGATCCGTGTGGAGATGGAGGGAAAGGAGACCGAGCTCGACAAAAGTCTGATCGAGGCGATGAAGGATCCGCTGACGCACCTGATCCGCAACTCGGTGGACCACGGCATCGAAAGACCCGAGGTGCGAGTGGAGGCCGGCAAGCCGGCCGAGGGAATCCTGCTCCTGCGTGCCTACCACCAGGGCGGCCAGGTGCACATCGAGATCCAGGACGACGGTGCCGGCATCGACCCCGAGCGCATCTGCGACAAGGCCATCTCGAAGGGGCTGGTTACCCCGGAGCAGGCGGCGCTCATGTCGCACGCCGACAAGTGCAAGCTCGTTTTCCATCCCGGATTATCGACTGCCGAACAGGTGACCAACATTTCCGGGCGGGGCGTGGGCATGGACGTCGTGAAGACCAACATCGACGCCATCAGCGGTTCGGTCGACCTGGAGAGCGTTCCGGGCCGGGGCACGACCTTCAAGATCCGCGTGCCGCTGACGCTGGCCATCGTGCCGGCGCTGGTGATCACCAGCGGCGGCGAGCGGTTCGCCATCCCGCAGGCGAACCTTCTCGAATTGATCCGCATCGACGGGTCCAAGGAGGTGCTCGGGGTGGAGATGATCAGCGACTGCCCCGTGTACCGGCTGCGTGGCAAGCTGCTGCCGCTGGTGTATCTCAACGAGCAACTCGGGCTGCCCAAGACCTGTGCGAGCACGCTCAACCTGGTAGTGCTGCAGGCGGGCACCGGCTGCTTCGGGCTGGTCGTGGACGGGATCAACGAGTCCCAGGAGATCGTGGTCAAGCCGCTTGCCGAGGTGGTTCGCTCCGTTCCCGTGTTCGCCGGTGCGACGATCATGGGCGACGGCTGCCTGGCCCTGATCATCGACGTGCCGGGCCTGGCCGAGCGAGCCCACGTGCTCTCTTCGCAGAGCCGGCAGGAACTCAAGCGCTACGACAACGACGAGGATACGTCCGACGATGCGCGTCACTCGCTGTTGCTGGTCAAGTCCGCGGGCGGCGGGCGTGTGGCCATTCCGCTGAACGACATCTCCCGCCTCGAGCAGTTCTCCGTCGCGACGCTGGAGTCCGTCGGCGACAGTCAGGTGGTGCAGTACCGGGGACAGATCCTGCCGCTGGTGGAACTCACCGACGTGCTCTCCGAACGGTGCGCGGACAGCGCGGACAGCGCGGACGACGGGGTGCGGCGGGTGGTGGTGTTCGGCGAGAGTGGCCGGCAGGTCGGGCTGCTGGTGCGCGAGATCGTCGATGTGGTGGAGGAATCGCTGACGATCGTCGGCGACTCGAAACGCGATGGCGTGCTCGCCACCGCCGTCATCCAGGAGAAGGTCACCGAAATGCTCGATGTCAGCCACTTCCTTGGCTTCGCCGAACCGGCGGACGCGACGTCGAGACTGTGCGCATGAGCGGCTCGCAGCAGTTCTGCACCTTCTACATCGGTCGGCAGATGTTCGGCATCGAGGTCGAGGTGGTCCAGGAGATCATCCGCTTCCAGGAGATCACCCGGGTACCGCTCGCGCCGGCTCTGGTGCATGGCCTGATCAACCTGCGCGGCCAGATCGTGACGGCGATCGATCTGGGCACCCTGCTCTGCCTGCCCTCCGACACCTCGGAGCGTCCGCGCATGAACGTCATCGTACGAGGCGAGGAGAACTCGTTCAGCCTGTTGGTCGACCGGATCGGAGACGTCCTCGAGCTCGACGAGTCGACGTGCGAGATGCCGCCCATCACCCTGGACGGGGGAGTGAGCGAGGTCATCGATCGTGCCTACAAGCTCGAGGCCGAGTTGCTCCTGTCGATAGACGTGGCGAGGCTTCTGAGCAGGATCTCCCAGGCCGCTGTCGATCGGGCAGCCTGAAAGCTCCGATCGACGCCCTGACTCCCTCCTGCATTCGGTGAAAGGATTGACCACACGATGACCGACCTCAGCGGCGCGACCAGCATCGACACGCACGCACCACCCACGTGCCGGGCACGCTTGCTGATCGTGGACGACTCCGCGGTCATGCGGCACATGCTTCGTCGCGCGCTCGGTGCCGAATCGACGTTCGAGATTGCGGGCGAGGCCAGCAACGGGCGTCAGGCGCTGGACTTGATCGAGCAGGACGTGCCCGATGCGATCCTGCTCGACGTCGTCATGCCGTCGATGGACGGGCTCGAAACGCTCGTGGAGATCCGCAAGCGACACCCCGCACTGCCCGTCTTCCTGTTCGGCACGCTCAGCGGACAGGACGACACCTCGACCGCGCTCGACGCCCTGGACAAGGGAGCCAGCGATTACATGGCCAAGCCGGTCGCGGGAGATCCGGACGCCATTCGCGTCATGACGCAGGCGCTGATTCCGAGACTCAAGGCCCTGATCGAGGCCGCCGCGCCGTCCAGGAACCCTTCACGCATCGCCCGTACACCGTCCTGCGCACCTCTGTCCTGCGCACCACCGACCAGACGCGGGGACGCACCGGCGCGCACGCCCGGTAGACCGGACATCCTGGTCATCGGCTCCTCCACCGGCGGTCCCAGCGCTTTGCTCGACATCGTCTGCGCCCTGCCCGCGAACTGCAACGTGCCGGTGCTCATCGTGCAGCACATGCCGCCGGTGTTCACCCGCCAGCTCGCCGAACGGCTCGACTCGCGCGGCGTGCTGAGCGTGGAGGAGGCGACGGACGGGGTGGAACTGGCCGCCGGCGGGGTCTGGGTGGCGCCCGGCAACTTCCACATGGTGGTGGAGCGCACCCCGACGCGCGCCGTCCTCCGGCTTCATCAAGGACCCAAGGAGCAGGGATGCCGCCCGGCCGTCGATGTGCTGCTGCGCAGCGTGGCCGAGGCATACGGCGCCCGAACCCTGGCGGTGATCCTCACCGGCATGGGCCACGACGGGCTGAGCGGCTGCCGGCAGCTTCGCAAGGCACGAGCGCAGATCGTGATCCAGGACGAGTCCACGTCGGTGGTGTGGGGCATGCCCGGCGCGGTGGCGCGCGAAGGCCTGCACGACGCGATGCTGCCGCTGGGCGCCATCGGCAAGGACATCGCCAGTCGACTGACGACGCCGCACATACAGCTGGTCAGCCATTCACCGAGAACACAGTCATGACATCGAGAACGGGAACATGAACGGACTATCGGAGCGCTCCTTCGAGCTGGTACGCCGATTCGTCCATGACAACGCGGCGATCTCGCTCGCGCACGACAAGGCCTATCTCGTGCACGCGCGGCTTTCCAAGCTCGCCATGCGGGAGAACATCGACTCGCTGGAAGACCTCGTGGCGAAGCTCGAGGATCCGAGCGAGAAGCACCTGCAGGTGAAGATGGTGGAGAGCATGACCACCAACGAGACTTCCTTCTATCGCGATGCCGGATCGTTCGAGGCGTTGCGCGAGCACGTCCTGCCGGAGATCGCAGAGCGCTCGACCGGGTCCATCAACATCATGTGCGCGGCCTGCTCGTCCGGTCAGGAGCCCTACAGCCTCCTGATGCTGATCGCCGAGCACCTGCCGCACTTGCTGCCCCGGGTGAAGATCCTGGCGGTGGACATCTCGAGCGAGATGGTCGAGCGGACCCGTTCCGGGACCTACAGCGATCTGGAAGTCAACCGGGGGCTGCCGCAGGAGTTGCGCTCCAGGTACCTCGACCGAAAGGCAGACCGATGGGTGGTGAAGCCCGCCCTGCGGGCCTGCCTGGAAACACGTGTCCAGAACATCGCCCGGGCGTGGCCGAACGCAACACCGCCCATGGATCTGGTGTTCGTGCGCAACGTGTTGATCTACTTCGACATGCCGACCAAGAAGCGCGTGCTCCAGGAAGCGGGACGCGCGCTCAAGCCAGGGGGTTACCTGATCCTCGGGGGATCCGAGTCGCCGTTGAACGTCGACGACTCGTACGAGCGCGTCAGGCTCGGGCGCAGCGCCTTCTTCCGCCGCGCCTGAAACGACCGGTCCGGCACGCGAGCCGGACGGGGCCGCGGGGCCTATCGCCGGACTTCGCGTCCACCGCTGCAGCGTGAACGTCCGGCCCGTTCTCGCCGCGAGCGGCGCCAGCCGTCCTGAAATGACGTAGGCTCGCCAGTTCCGTCAAACATTGGCGTTCGTGCGCCGCAAGGGATGTCTATGACCGCCAATTCGGTTCTCACCCACCGTAACGTCGGGGTGCTGACCGTCGCCGCCATCGAAGCCCCCGAGATCGTCACTTCGGCCTGGATCGACGAGCAGTTGGCGGAGACGTACGCACGCAACGATCTGAAGCCCGGCATTCTCACCGACCTGGCCGGCATCGAGGCTCGGCGCTGGTGGCCCGAGGAGGTGACCTTCCAGGAAGTGGCCTCGCGTGCCGGGCGCAAGGCGATGGACGAGTCGGGCGTCGATCCCGCTCGCTTCGGCATGCTGATCTCCACCTCGGTGTGCAAGCATCATCTGGAGCCCTCGATCGCCTGCGCGGTGCATCACGAGCTGGGGCTGTCGACCCACTGCATGAACTTCGACCTGGGCAATGCCTGCCTCGGGTTCATGAACGGCATGCAGGTCGCCGCCACCGCGATCGATGCCGGTGCTGTCGACTACGCGCTGATCGTCGACGGTGAAGGCAGCCGGGTCACGCAGCAGGCGACCCTGGAACGGTTGCAGCATCCCGAGGCGACGGCGGCCGACGTGTTCGACGAATTCGCCTCGCTCACGCTGGGCTCCGGTGCGGCCGCCGCGGTGCTGTGCCGCATGGACCGGCATCCGGATGCCCATCGCCTGGTCGGCGGTGTCTCGCGCAGCGGCACCCGGCACCACGAGCTGTGCATCGGCGACCTGGACCGGATGAAGACCGATTCCCACGGACTGATGGTGGCCGGGCTGGATCTGGCCGAGGCGGCCTGGAGGAACGGTGCCGACGATTTCGACTGGTCGGCCGGCCTGGACCACTACATCGTCCACCAGGTGAGCCAGCGGCACACCAACCTGATGTGCGAGCGCCTGGGCATCGATCCGGAACGGTGTCCGCGCACGTTCCCGCAGTACGGCAACGTCGGTCCGGCCGCCATCCCGATCACGCTGGCCGTGCATCAGGATCGGATCGCGGCGGGCGAGCGCGTGCTGTGCATGGGCATCGGTTCGGGGCTGAACACGACCTTCACCGAAATCGTCTGGTGACGCCCGAGCCGCCGGACGAGGCGACGTGGCGCCGATGGGGCATCGAGCCGTCCTGGTCGCGACGGCTCGAGGTGAGCGATGGCCAGGGCGGCTCGCACCGCTGGCACGTGCTGGACACCGGCTCGCCGACATCCGATGCCGGCACGGCCAGGTCGGCGAACCGTTCCTCGAACGCTCCTGCGGCCACGATCGTGTGCGTACACGGCAACCCGACCTGGGCCTACGCGTGGAAGACGTTCCTGGCGCGCTTCGCCGGTCGCCATCGGGTCATCGCGATCGATCAGCTGTCGATGGGCTACAGCGAACGTGTCGGCCTGCGACGCTACCCGCGACGCGTCGCCGATCTGGACGATGTCATCGCGGCGCTCGACATCGATCCGTCGTCACCGCTCGTGCTCGCCGCACACGACTGGGGCGGCGCCATCGCCATGGGCTGGGCGGTCGATCATGCCGAGCGCATCGCGGGTCTGGTGCTGTGCAACACCGGCATCGGCGTGCCCGAGGGCCGGGCCGCGCCCGGCATCATCCGCCTGGCCGCCTCGCGACCGCTGCGCGACTTCATCTGCCGACGCACGTCCGGGTTCGTCGAAGGCACGGTCCGGCTGTCCGGCAAGCGCATCACCGACATCGATCGCGAGGCGTTTCGCGCCCCGTACCGCCATGCCGGGCACCGTCGATCGATCGAGCAGTTCGTCGGTGACGTGCCGCTCGTACCGGCGCATCCGTCCGAGGCGGCCCTGGCCGACGTGGCCGCCCGACTCGGCACGATCCAGACACCGGTCCTGCTCGCCTGGGGCGCCCGCGACATCGTGTTCAACGACGATTTTGCCGCCGACCTGGCCGAACGGCTCCCGAACACGCAGCTGCACCGCTTCGCGCAAGCCAACCATCTGGTGATGGCCGAGGCCGATGTGGCGGCCGCGGTCGACACCTGGCTCGGCGATGTCCTCCCGGTCGCAACCGATGCCTCGAACGAGACGGTGCTCGCGCCGTCCGCGACTCCGCCGGACGGATCCACCGCTTCGCTGTTCTCGGGTCTGGAGCGTCGGCGTGTCAGCCAGAGCGTGGCCATCAGCGACCTGGCGTCGGGCGAGACGATCGACTTCGCCTCGTTCGTCTCTCGCGTGGACGCGGTGGCCGTGGCGCTGGCCGGGCACGGCCTGCGTCCCGGCGACCGGGTCGCGATGCTCACGCCTCCGGGCATCGACCTGATCGTCGCCGTCTACGGGGTATGGCGCGCCGGCGGCGTGACCGTGATCGCCGACCGTGGGCTCGGCCTGCGCAGGCTCGGCGCCGCCATCTCCTCGGCCCGCCCGTCGTGGTCGATCGGACCACGGCCGGCACGCATCGCCAGCACGCTGATGCGCTGGGCGCCGCGCGCGGAGCATCTGGACGTGACAGAACTGATGCGCGAGGCCCAGGCGCCGGTCACGCCGCCTGAACATCGCCCCGGTCCCGATGACGACGTGGCGATCCTGTTCACCTCCGGTGCGACCGGCCCGCCCAAGGGCGTGCGCTACCGCCACCGGCAGCTGGCCGCGCAGCGCGATGCCCTGGCCGCGACCTACGGGATCTCGGACGATGATCGCCTGGTGGCGGCCTTCGTGCCGTTCGCGCTGTACGGGCCGGCGCTGGGCGTGCCCACGGCGCTGGCCGATGCGGACGTGACCCGACCGGGCAAGCTCACCGCCCGCGCGCTGGACGATGCCTGCCTGGCGGTATCGGCAACGATGGTGTTCGCCTCGCCTGCCGCCCTGGCGAACGTCGTGCGCACCGCACCCGACGCCGGTGCGGTGGCAGGTCTCGCCGCGCTTCGGCTGATCTTCAGCGCCGGCGCGCCGGTGCCGTCCGAAACGCTTCATGCGGTGGCGGCCCTGGCGCCCGCGGCCTCGTTGCACACCCCCTACGGCATGACCGAGGCGCTGCCGGTGGCCGATATCGACCTGGTCGGCATCGATGCGGCCCGAGCCGCGGACGAGCTCGGCGGCGTGTGCGTCGGCCAGCCGGTGTCCGGTGGAGAGGTGCGCATCGCGGCGCTCGATTTCGACGCCGCGGCGGGAGCCATCGACGCGGTGCCCACCGGGACCACCGGGGAGATCCTGGTGCGCGCCCCCTGGGTGTCGCAGGGCTATCTGGGGCGCTGGCACACGCAGCGGCTCGCCCGCCCCGGCGATGGCTGGCACCGCACCGGCGATGTCGGTCACCTGGACGACAGCGGCCGCCTGTGGGTGGAGGGGCGCCTGGTCCACATCATCGACACCGTCGACGGACCGGTCACCTCGGTGCCGCTGGAACGGGCGGTGGAGCGAGCGCTGGTGCCGGTGGACAAGGCGGTCGCCGGCCGGGTCGCCGCCGTGGGTGTCGGGCCGCAGGATTGCAGCCAGATCGTCATCGTGATCGAGGGGTCGTCCTCGGGCCTGGCCGACGCCGAGACGAGCGCCGCGGTGCGTGGATCGGTCGCTCGTCCGATCGCGGCCGTGCTGATGATGGCGGACATGCCGGTCGATATCCGCCACAACGCCAAGATCGATCGCGGCGCGGTGGCCCGATGGGCGTCCGCGCTGCTGGCCGGCGGACGGCTGCCGCGATGAAGGTGCTGATCACCGGCGGTTCCAGCCTGATGGGGGTCGGGGTCACCGAGTCGCTGCTGCGCCGGGGTGACGAGGTGGCGGTGTTCCAGCGCTCCTCCGGCGCATCGGTACCGGCCGGTGTCGAACAGATCCTGGGGGACGTGCGCGATGCCGACGCGGTGCATCGCGCCGTCGCCGGTTGCGAAGCGGTGATTCACCTGGCGGCCAAGGTCGGCGTCGTCGGCAGCCTGCGCGACTACGAATCGATCAACGTGGACGGCACCCGCAACGTCGTCGAGGCGATTCGCCGCCATGGTGTCCGGCGGTTCGTGCACGTCTCGTCGCCATCGGTCGCGCACGGCGGAGAATCGATCGTCGGCGGCGGTGCGGACCGGGCGATCCTGGACCACGGCACCGCCTGGTACCCGGCCACCAAGGCGATCGGCGAAGGCCTCGCCCTGGCGGCGGCATCGGATGCCTGCGGGGTGGTGGCGATCCGACCGCACCTGGTCTGGGGCCCGGGGGACACCCAGCTGGTCGGTCGCATCGTCCAGCGGGCGCGCGCCGGTCGGCTCGCGCTGGTGGGCGGCGGGAGAGCGCTGGTCGACACCACCTATGTCGACAACGCGGTCTCGTCACTGGTGGCCGCCCTGGATGCCGTCGCGCCGGGGGCGCCCTGCTCGGGAAGACCCTACGTGATCGCCAACGGCGAGCCGCGCCCGATCCGCGAGATCCTCGAAGGCATCTGCGCCGCGGCGAAGGCGCCGTTCGCGCCGCGCGATGTTCCGCTGCCGGCCGCCCGGGTCCTCGGATCGATCATCGAGCGGGTCTGGCCGCTGCTCGGTCGTGACGACGAGCCGCCGCTGACCCGGTTCCTGGCCGAGCAGCTGGGGACCGCGCACTGGTTCGATCCGCGGCCCGCACGTGACGATCTGGACTGGACGCCGCACGTGACGATCGATCAGGGATTCGCGGCCCTGGCCGAGCGGTTCGCGTCCAACCCGGACGGCTGACCGGACGATCGAACCGACCGGGGCGACGCGTTCGTTCCAGCGTTGATCAGGCCGGCGCCCGATGCGTGGACACGTCCACCACCATGATGCCGGCGATGTTGCCGGATGCGGTCTCGAACGGCAGTACCAGCAGCAGATCGGAGGTCTCTATCGCGGTGATGCTGGACTCTACCTCGAACAGCCGCGGTTCCCGGCGATCGAGATTGCAGATGCCGTCGGTGAACAGGAAATCGCGCACCAGGCCTTCGCTGAAGCGGTTGGTGGCCTCGTCCGGTGCGTAGCGGATGATCTTGCCTTCGTAGCCGATGCAGAAGGCGGGAAGGCCCAGCGAGGTGAACGGCGTGGCGTCGTCGACCGTCTTGTCGGCTCGTCTCATCCACGTGTCCAGGGCACCGAGCACTTGCTCGTCGACGTCGCTCTCGATCCTCTTCTCGTCGACTCGACTGACCGACATGCCGTCGGCAGCGTGCGCCGGATCCTGGAAGCTGCTGTTCATGTGGCGTTTCCCGACGCGAGCGCCACTCGAGCGGAGCGCCTCCCTCGCCCCGACCCGGCCGGGCCAGCGCTGCGGTACCCCCGGCACCGCCCGGAAGACTGGTCGATCGACTCTACCCGATCAGGCGCGCGGACGGTCCATCGCACCGGGGAGTGCCCGGGCCTTGCAACCGGCGTGCTCTCGTTCCGTCACCGCTCCCGCTCGACCGGGCTTGCAACCGTCGCCCGATAGGCGTGCCACGTGGCGTGCCCCACCAACGGCCCGGTCAGCACCAGCGGCAGGAATCCGGCCAGCAGGGAGAGGCCGATCACCGCCACGATCACCGATGCCCAGACCAGCATCGGCAGCGGGTTGGCGATCAGTGCCCGTACGCTGGTGAAGACGGCGGTCAGGGTGTCGCTGTCGCGATCCAGCATCATCGGCACCGCCACCACGGAAATCGCGAACACCAGCGTGGCGAACAGCGCACCGACCGCGGCCCACAGGCCGAGGAACGGCAGGTTGTCGAGCGAGACGATCAGCCAGAGCATGTCCTGCACGGTCGGAAAGCTGGTGTTCGAACTCAGCGCGAACAGGATGACCGAGACGCGCGCCCAGACGATCATCACGAAGGCCAGGATCACCGCGAACAGAGCGATCGAGCCGGGGTTCCTGCGCCAGCAGGTCAGCGACGACACCAGGCCGATCGACTCGCCGGCCTCGCGCCGGCGCGACAGCTCGTACAGTCCGGTGGCCACGAACGGGCCGAGCAGGAAGAACCCGCCGATCAACCCCATGGTCAGTTGCCAGTAGGTGGCGTAGACGATGGAGATGGCGATCCCCATCGCCGCGAACACCACGCCGTACACGATCCCGGCGAAGCGGGTCGCCACCAGGTCGCGCCAGCCGGCCGCGAGCCAGTCGAACGCAGCGCCCGGCATCACCCGCTGCAGAGCCGGAAATTCCGGTGCCCGATCGTCACTCGCCAGCTCGCCCGTCATGCGATTTCCTCCCGATTTGCCGGGTGCCTCGATGCCGGCCTTGCCGGCACGGTGCCGAGCGACATGCGCCGCGCTGCCCGCTGCGCATCGTGGCGGGTGATCCACCAGGTGACACTGCCGGCTGCGGTGTACAGCGTCCACAGCAACACGAAGCCTGCCGTGTAGATGCCTTCGCGCTGCTCCATCACCGGCATGTCGAACAGGGTGAGCGTGCGAGGATCGATGGCCGAGAACACCAGACCCGAGCTCAGCGCCGCGGCGGCGAACGCCGGCCAGAGCACCTGCATGAAGAAGCGCACGGCACGCGAGCGCTCGTAGCGGATGGGCCGCGATTCCGGCCGGGCCGCGTTCGGCCGGGCCGCGTTCGGCCGGGTCATGAGCTCGGCTCCGGCGCCGGTCGAGGCGCGCGCGCCTCGATCGTGAAGGTGCCGGTATCCGATAGCACCAGCACCGGGCTCACCAGCCGCCAGTCACCGCCGAACGGTTCGATGTGGATCCGGTAGCGCCCATCGTCGGGAAACCCGGGCGACGGGTCGTCCGGTCCGCCGGGCGAGGCGTAGCGTCCGGCCCCGACCGGACGCAGTATCGCCTGGCCATCACGCGTGTCCTGCGTGACGTGCGCCCAGCGCAGCAGGATCTGCGGTGGCAGCATCGGCGCCGAGGCCGCCTCGCCGTCGCGCCCGCCGATCACCAGCGCCAGCTCCTCACCGCCCGTCTCGACCCGGGCGACGACACCGAGTTCGGCGGCCCGCCGATCGCGCTCGATGCGCTGGTTGATGGCCTTGCCTTCGCGGTAGTAGTCGTCGACCACCAGCGAGTTGTTGGTACCGAGCGCCAGGCTCAGCATCAGGAAGCCGAACACGACCGAACTGGCCGGAATCGCGATCAGGATCCACGGCCAGGGTTCGCGGTACCAGGGGCCGGTATCGAGCGTCTGCACGGTCATCGGGATCCTCGCGGGGCGGGCAGGAAGAAGGTGGTCGTCGCGCTCGCACCGACGTCCGGATCGTCCAGCGCCCGTACGCCGATACGGATGCGGTTGCTGCCCGACTCGCCCGCATCGGGCGGAACGCGCAGGCGTACGCCAAGGGTGCGACGCTCGGTCGAGGCCACCTCGAACTCCGCGTCCGAATCGATGGCGAGGCCGGGCAGCCCGGACGCCTCGATCGCAAAACGGCGTGGCCGCTCGACGCTGTTGGTGACCTGCAGGCGGTAGACGTTCTCGATCACGCCGTTCTTGACCTCGCGCAGCAGCGAACCCCGATCGCGCACCACGTCCAGCTTGACCTTCGAGCGTGTGGCGATGCTGGCCAGCAGCGCACCGCAGACGACGAGCAACACCGCCGAATAGATCAGCACCCGTGGCCGCAACAGCGTGCGCCAGCGCGAGGCGCGTGCCGTGGAGGGCGTCGCACCGGGCGCTTCGGCCAGCGTGGAGGCCGCCGTCTCGATTCCTCGCAACGTGTCGTAGCGGATCAGCCCGCGCGGACGGCCCACCTTGTCCATCACCTTGTCGCAGGCGTCGATGCAGGCCGCGCAGCCGATGCACTCGTACTGCTGGCCCTCGCGGATGTCGATGTCGGTCGGACAGACCTGCACGCACAGCCCGCAGTCGATGCAATCACCGACCGGTGCGAGCGGTTCGGCAGCGGCGCGTCCGGTCGGCCGGCCGCGCGGCTCGCCGCGACCCGGATCGTAGGTCACCACCCAGGTGTCGCGATCGAACATCACCCCCTGGAAGCGGGCGTAGGGGCACATGTACTTGCACACCTGTTCGCGCAGAAAGCCTGCGTTGCCCCAGGTGGCGAAGGCGTAGAAGCCGATCCAGAACAGCTCCCAGGCGCTCGGCGTGAACGTCGCCAGTTCGTGCAGCAACGTGCGGATGGGCGTGAAGTAGCCGACGAAGGTGATCCCGGTCCACAGCGATACCGCGATCCAGGCGGCCTGCTTGGTGGCCTTGAGGCGGGCCTTGCGCACACTCCAGGGCTCGGCATCGAGCGCCATGCGCCGACCCCGCTCGCCCTCCACCTTCCTCTCGATCCACAGGAATATCTCGGTGTAGACGGTTTGCGGGCAGGCGTACCCGCACCACACGCGGCCTGCCACCGTGGTGAACAGGAACAGCGACAGCGCCGAGACCAGCAGCAGGGCGGTCAGGTAGACGAAATCCTGCGGATACAGCACGACACCGAACAGGTAGAACTTCCGCACGCCCAGATCGAACAGCACCGCCTGACGCCCGCCTTCGCCCCACAGCCCGGCGAACGGTGGCCAGGACAACCACGGCAGTCCGTAGAACACCGCCTGCGTCAACCAGACCATCGCCCAGCGCCAGCGGGCGAACGTGCCGCTGACGCTGCGCGGGTAGACCTTCCTGCGCAGCTCCAGCAGCAGGTCCTGCTCGGGCACGACCTGCTCGCGGGGCGCGTTCATTCTCGAGAGGTGTCCGCCGGGCCGCTCAGTCTTCGCCGACCGCGGACCGGGACGACAGCGGCTCCACCGGTGCGTTCGACAGGCCCCACACCCAGGCGGCCAGCACGTGCGCACGGCCCTCGCCCAGCAGTTCGCCGAACCCGGGCATGTGATTGTTCAGCCCGTTCTCGATCGCGTACTTCACCGAGTCCAGGGAACCGCCGTACAGCCAGGGGTCATCGGTGAGATTCGGCGCACCGATCGCCGGATCGCCGGCCCCGTCGGCACCGTGACAGGCGGCGCACACCGCGAACTTCGCCTCCCCCCGGGCAGCCGCTTCGGCATCGTGGTCGCTGTCCGAGAGCGACAGCGTGTAGTGAGCCACGTCGTCGACCGACTCGCCACCGCCCACGGCCGCGGCCATCGACGGCATCATCGCCTGACGCCCGTTCAGGATGGTCGTCTTGATGTACTCCGGCGTGCCCGCACCGAGCCAGTCATGGTCGGTCAGGTTCGGGAACGAGCGCCCCCCGGCCGCCGTGGAGCCATGGCACTGCGAGCAGTAGGTCAGGAACAGGCGCTCGCCCATGGCCTTCGCGTCCGGGTTGGCCGCGACCGCCTCGATCGGCTGACCGAGATAGCCTGCGAACAGGGGCGCGACCGTCTCGTCGACGGCCGCGACCTCGGCGCCGTACTGTTGCGCCGCCGACCAGCCGAGCAATCCCTGAAAGCGACCCAGCCCGGGGTACAGCAGCAGGTAGACCAGCGAGAAGATGCAGGTCAGGTAGAACAGGTAGAGCCACCAGCGCGGCAGGGGGTTGTTGAGCTCGGCCAGGTCCCCGTCCCAGACGTGACCGGTCGTGCCGATCGAGCCGTCCGGTTCACGCGGCACGCGCGCCCGCGAGGTGTTCCAGGCGAGCCAGCCGCAGGCCGCGATCGACAGCGGCACCACGATGGCGATGAAGATGCCCCAGCCGGAATGAAGGAAATCGGCCATCAGCGAAGGCTCCTCTGCCCGGTGCTCGATCCGGTGCTCGATCCGGTGGTCGGTTCGGTGGTCGGTTCGTCGCACGACTCGTCGGCCTGATCGGTGCCCCCTCGCTGGCCGCCGCGCTCGGCCGCCAGCGTCGCGGCCTGCATCCGTTCGTCGGCGAACGGCAGGTTGGCCGCCTCCTCGAACCGGTCCTTGCGGCGCGAGCTCCAGGCCCAGGCGACGATCGCCAGGAACACGATGAACGAGACGAGCGTGATCACGGCGCGCACCAGGTCGATGTCCATCAGCGCACGCCGCCGTGAATGCCGAGCCCCTGCAGGTAGGCGATCAGCGCATCGAGCTCGGTCTTGCCCTCGAGCATCGCGGGCGCAGCGGCGATCGCTTCGTCGGTGTAGGGGTCGCCCAGCTTTCTGAGCCCTTCCATTCGGTGCGCGGTCCGCTCGCCGTCCACCGGCGTCTCGGCCAGCCACGGATAGGCCGGCATGTTCGATTCGGGCACCACCGAGCGCGGATCGTCCAGGTGCACGCGGTGCCATTCGTCGGAGTAGCGGCCTCCCACACGATGCAGGTCCGGCCCCGTACGCTTGCTGCCCCACTGGAACGGGCGGTCGTACACGAACTCGCCGGCCACCGAGTACGGCCCGTAGCGCTCGGTCTCGGCGCGGAATGGCCGGATCATCTGCGAGTGGCAGTTGTAGCAGCCCTCGCGCACGTAGATATCGCGCCCGGTCAGCTGCAGCGCATCGTAGGGCTGAAGGCCCGCGACCGGTTCGGTGGTCGAGCGCTGGTAGAACAGCGGCACGATCTCGACCAGGCCACCGACCGAGATCGTGAGCAGGATCAGCACGATCAGCAGTCCGGTATGGCGTTCGATCAGGTCGTGTGTGAGTTTCACGCTGATGCCCTCAGGCCGTGGCCGGCACGGCAGCGCCGGCAGGCTTGCCGGCGCCCGGCAGCTCCGGGATGAGCGCTTCGGCGCGCTGACCGGTGCGGATCGTCATGATCATGTTCCACAACATGATGAACATCCCGGACGTGTAGAGCGCTCCGCCCACCAGACGGATGACGTAGTAGGGCTCGGTCGCCTTCACGGCCTCCACGAACGCGTAGGTGAGCGTGCCGTCCGGGTTGGTGGCGCGCCACATCAGCCCCTGCATGACGCCTGCGATCCACATGGCGGCGATGTAGGCGACGATGCCCAGCGTAGCGACCCAGAAGTGCACCTCGATCGCCTTCACCGAGTACATCCGCTCGCGTCCGAACAACCTGGGCAGCAGGTAGTAGATCGAACCCATCGAGATCAGCCCGACCCAGCCGAGCGCCCCGGAATGCACGTGACCGATGGTCCAGTCGGTGTAGTGCGACAGCGCGTTGACCGTCTTGATCGACATCATCGGTCCCTCGAAGGTGCTCATGCCGTAGAACGACAGCGAGACGATCAGGAACTTCAGGATCGGGTCGGTGCGCAGCTTGTGCCACGCACCCGACAGCGTCATGATGCCGTTGATCATGCCGCCCCAGCTCGGCGCCAGCAGTACCAGGCTGAACACCATGCCGACCGACTGCGCCCAGTCGGGCAGCGCGGTGTAATGCAAGTGGTGAGGCCCTGCCCACATGTAGGTGAAGATCAGCGCCCAGAAGTGCACGATCGACAGGCGGTAGGAGTAGATCGGCCGCCCGGCCTGCTTCGGAATGAAGTAGTACATCATTCCCAGGAAGCCTGCGGTCAGGAAGAAGCCGACCGCGTTGTGCCCGTACCACCACTGGATCATCGCGTCCTGCACGCCGCTGTAGGCCGAGTAGGACTTCATCGCGCCGACCGGCAAGGCGGCACTGTTGACGACGTGCAGCACCGCCACGGTCAGGATGAACGCCCCGTAGAACCAGTTGGCGACGTAGATGTGCGGCGTGCGCCGCTTCACGATGGTGCCGAAGAACACGATCGCGTAGGAGACCCACACCAGCGTGATCAGTAGGTCGATCGGCCATTCCAGCTCGGCGTACTCCTTGCCCTGCGTGAACCCCAGCGGCAGGCTGATGGCGGCGGCCAGGATCACCACCTGCCAGCCCCAGAAGGTGAAGGCGGCGAGCGGCCCGCCCCACAGTCGTGCCTGGCAGGTGCGCTGCACCACGTAGTAGCTGGTCGCGAACAGGGCCGAGCCGCCGAACGCGAAGATCACCGCGTTGGTGTGCAGCGGACGCAGCCGCCCGTACGAGAACCACGGCGTGTCGAAGTTGAGGGCCGGCCAGGCGAGCTGGGCGGCGATGATCACGCCCACCAGCATGCCGACGATGCCCCACACCACGGTCATGACCGCGAACTGGCGCACCACGGTGTAGTCGTAGGTCTCGGCCTTCGTCGTCGCCACAGCCGGCGCGGCGCGCGATCCGGCGGCCCGTCCGGCATTCGCTCCGATGCCTGTCGCACTCGTCATCTTCTGTGATGTTCCCTGGCCATTGCGTGGACTCGTCTCGATCCCGCAGCCTCGCACGCGCATCCGGCGCGTTCGTTGACATGAATCAACGTCGGTCGTGTTCGTCGTGCTCGTCGCGCCCGGCCGGGGCGGTATCGTCATCCATCAGCACGCGGTAGGCGGGACCCTCTCCTTCGTCGAACTGCCCGTCCGAGCTCATGCGCAGGAACAGCCAGGCGGCCACGCCGAGCGCCGCGACCGACAGGGGAATCAGGAGGAAGAGGGCATCCATCGCGTCGGTACCGGCGTGGGAGTGGAGAGCGGCCGGTGCAGCAACCGCGATGCATTGAGCGAGACCAGCAGGGAACTGGCCGCCATGCCCAGCGCCGCCGCCCATGGCGGCACGAACCCGCAGGCGGTCAGCGGGATCGCCAGCACGTTGTAGCCCAACGCCCAGGCCAGGTTCTGCCGGACCACCCGGGCGCTCGCGCGCGCCACCGCGAGCGTCTCGGCAACCGCCTCCAGACCGTCGCGCAGCGACACCGCATCCGCTGCGGTGCGCGCCAGGTCGGTGGCCCGCCCGACCGCGAGCGATACGTCGGCCAGCGCCATGACCGGCGCATCGTTGATGCCGTCGCCGATCATGAGCACGCGCGCACCGTCACGCTGCAGCCGGCGCACCACCTCTCGCTTGTCCTCGGGCGCAGCGTCGCCACGCACCGATTCGATGCCCACCAGAGCGGCCACCTCTCGCGCCACCGGTTCGCGATCGCCGGACAGCAGGTGAACGCGACAGCCCTGCACGTGCAGCGCGTTCACCAGCGCGGCGGCCCCCGCGCGCACCGGATCGTGCAGCGCGAAGCGAGCGAGAACGACAGGCCGCGCCTCGTACGTATCGTCGGACAGCGCTCGACGACTCAGGAACACCTCGCTCGCCCGTTCCGCGCGCTCGGGCGCCAGCGCGCGCCAACGGTCGGCTTCGCACTGCTCGATGCCGCACCAGGCGGCCGAACCGAGCCGCAGCACGCCATCCTGCTGCCCGCCCACTCCGGCCATCAGTGTGGCTCCGACGCCGGCACCGGGCACGTGCTCGACGCGTTCGAACGCCACGCCGCCTGCCCGGAATCGCGGGCAAGCCGTGTCGACGTTCCGCTCGTCGGCCGCTCGACGCAGGGCGCGCGCATGCGGATGGTCCGAACCGCTCTCCATCGCTGCGGCCAGCGCGAGAGCCGCCTCTGTGCCGGTTCCCGCACCGGTGCGCACGTCGGCAAGCTCCGGCTCGCCGGCGGTGAGCGTGCCGGTCTTGTCGAACACCACGTCGGTGACGCGCGCGATCGTCTCCAGCGCATGGCCACGGGTGATCAGCACGCGCGCACGCAACAGCCGACCGGTGGCCGCGGCCAGGGCCGCCGGGGTCGCCAGCGACAGCGCACACGGGCAGGACACCACCAGCACCGCGATGGCGATCTGGGGCGCACGGGCCGGGTCGATTCGCCACCACAGCGCGAAGACCGCGGCGACCACCATCAGCAAGGTGGTGACGAACACCCGGGCGACCCGGTCGGCCAGTCGCGCCGCGGCCGGACGCTCGGCAGCGCCTCGATCGACCAGCCCACCGATCACCGACAACGTGCTCGCCTCGACCGGACGCTCGACCTCGAGATGGATCGGCGCGCCCGCGACCAGTGCCCCGCCCGGCACGCTCTCGCCGGCACGCACGCTGGCCGGTACGCTCTCGCCGGTCAGCAGCGACCGGTCGATCGAGGCATCGGCATCGAGCAGCCGGCCATCGACCGGCACCCGCTCCCCGGCCGCCACCACGACACGGTCTCCGACGATCAGGCGCGCCGCCGGCACTCGCTCCTCGCGGCCATCGGCCGATACTCGCCGCGCGGTCTCGGGCGCGATGGCCAGCAACGCATCGAGCGCACCGCGGGCCCGCCGCCGGGTCGACCATTCCAGCCAGCGCGCGGCCAGCAGCAGGAACACGAACATCGACACCGAATCGAACCAGACCTCGCCGCCCCCGCGCCACGTGTTGATGACACTGGCACCGAACGCGACCAGCAGGGCGATCGTCACCGGGACGTCCATGCCCGGCGCGCCGCCGCGCAGGTCGCGCCATGCCCCCGCGAAGAAGGGCTGCGCCGCGTACAGCATGACCGGTGCGGTCAGCACCAGGCTCGCCCAGCGCAGCAATTCGACGAAGCGCGGTTCGATCCCCGCCTCTCCCGACAGGTACGCCGGCAGCGCGTACATCATCACCTGCATCGCCCCCAGGCCGGCCACGAACAGTCGGCGCAGCAACGTGCGCGAGCGTGCGGCATCGGCCGCCTCGCGCAGGCCGGCATCGAACGGCGCGACACGGTAGCCGATCGCCGCGGCACCGCGCAGCAGCGCCGACAGCGGCAGCGCGTCCGCATCGAACACCACGCGGGCACGCTCGCTCGCGTAGTTCACCTCGGCCACGTGCACGCCGGGCAACGCACCGAGCCTGCGCTCCAGCAGCCAGACGCAGGCACCGCACCGCATTCCCTCCACCGCCAGGTCGACCTCCCGGGCACCCGGGGGCGGCCTCCCGCGCCCACGGGCACCGCTACCGGCATCGTGCACGTATCGCTCGCGGACCTCGGGCGCATCCCAGACCGCGAACGCGTCCAGCTCGCCCGCCAGATCGGGCGGCAACAGCCCGAACTCGACAGGCTCCGTGCGAAAGCGGTAGTAATCGCCCAGCCCGGCCTCCAGGATCGTCGCCGCGACGGCCTCGCAGCCTGCGCAGCACACCGCGTGCTCTGCCCCGTCGAAGCTCACCGTCCAGCGATCGCGTTCCGACTCGATCACCTGTTCGGTGCAGTGAAAGCAACGCATCAGCGTGGCCGGAAGCACAGTTCGCCGAGCAACGGCAGGTCCAGCACGGCATCGATGCGCAGCAGCCCGACCAGAGCGAAGAACACCAGCACCGCACCGAATGCCCGTCGCAGCCCCGGCTGGCGCCGGACCCGCGACAGCCATGCCGCGGAGGTACCCATCAGCACCAGGTTGGGCAACGTGCCCAGCCCGAAGGCTGCCATCAACAGGGCGCCATCGAGCGTCCGGCCGGTCGTGAGCGCCGCGATCAGCACGGTGTAGACCATGCCGCAGGGCACCAGCCCCCACAACGCTCCCGCCGTCACCAGACCGCCGCGTCCCCCCGTGCCGAGCGCGCGGGAAGCGACCGGACGCACCCGCCGCCACAGCGGCGCGCCGAGCGACTCGACGGCCATCACCAGACGCCGGTAGCCGGCGACGTACGATCCCATGGCCAGCAGCATCAGGTTCGCCACGACCAGTGCTGCCTGCTGCACCGGCAGCATCCGTTCCATGACAAGACCCAGGGAGCCGAGCGTGCCTGCCAGCGCGCCGAGCGCGGCATAAGTCGACACGCGCGCCAGGTTGAACGTCAGCACGCGTCCGGAGAGCCGCGCCGCCGCGCCGGCGCCTACGCCTACGGGTCCGCCGACGGGCCCGCCTGCCGGGGCGCCGGTCAAGCCGCCGACCGGACCACTGACCGGCACGCCCGCACCGCCATGTCGCGACGCGGCGAGCCCCAGGGCCGCGACGATGCCGCCGCACATGCCGGCACAGTGAACGCCACCGAACAGGCCGATCAGGAACACCGCCAGGTACGAGGTCTCCACCATGGCCTCAACGCTCCAGCCACCATTCGAGCACCGCCTTGGCCACGAAGCCTGCCATGCCGAACGACAGCACGAAGAACAGCACGATCGTTCCCGTGCGCCCGGCCTTCGACTCCCGCGCCAGGCGTGCCACGATGAACAGCATGTACAGGATCAGTCCGCCCACCCCGAAGGTCAGGCCGAACGATGCGATCTGGGGTTCGCTCAGCCCGAACATCTACATCGATTTCCCGGCGGAGAGGTAGTGGGCTTCGTCGAACAGGGCTACCGAGCGTGGCAGGTAGACCACCAGCACCGAGATCACCATGCCCGCCAACGTGGCTTCGCCTGCCAGCAGCAGCAGCCCGTAGCCGAACGCCTCGGCGAACCCGCCCGCCACGACGACATCACCGGCGCCGAGCCGGTCGAGCGCGAACCCGGCCGCCAATTGCAGTGCACCGACCGCGAACAGTCCGAAGAAGCCCGGACCGAGCAGGAACACGAACAGGTTCGGCGGCGCGAAGCGCCGTGTCAGCGACACCAGCGCACCGATGCACCAGACAGGAAGCAGCGCATCGACCAGCATCGCACCACCCCAATGCAAGAGCGGCACCGTCAGCGCCAGCACGATCGCCAGCGACAGGATCGCTCGGCAGTAGCCGAGCACGATCGCCAGGAAGGCCGCCCCCTGGTAGCCGAGTACCGGCAGTCCCGGCAGCGCGACGCTCATGCTCTGGGAGCCCAGCAACGCGACGCCCAGCAAGGCCCACAGCGCACGGTCCACGCGATCCAGAGAGCGCCACTCCACCCGACGGGCCGCATCGGCCACCACCGGCAGGGCCAGGATCAAGAGCATCCACGACAGGATCACGATCGAGACGGCTGGGCCTCAGGGCACCGGATCGCCGGCGCACTGCACCATCGCCTCCAGCGCTTCGATGTCCTGCAGCCGGATCTCGCGCCCGCTCACCGTGATCAGCCCGGCGTCCTGCAGGCGGGAGAACGCGCGCGACACGGTTTCCAGCTTGAGCCCCAGGTAGCTGCCGAGTTCCTCGCGGGTGGCGCGCAGGCGAAAGGCATCCGCGGCATAGCCGCGCGCCTCGAAGCGCCGCGAGAGGTTGACCAGCAGCGCCGCCACGCGTTCGCCGGCCTTCATCGTACCGAGCAGGCGCATGACGCCCTGCTCGCGCACGATCTCCCGGCTCATGACCTTGTGCAGCTGCCGCTGCAGCGCCACGTGCTCCCGGGACAGGCGCTCCAGCTCGTGATAGGGCAGCACGCAGACCTCGGTATCCTCCAGCGCCACGGCGTCCACCGAATGCACCTCTTCGGCGACGCCGTCGAGCCCCAGCAACTCGCCGGCCATCTGGAAGCCGATGACCTGCTCGCAGCCGTCGGCACCGACGATGCGCGTCTTGAAGAACCCCGAACGCACCGCGAACAGCGCATCGAAGGGGTCGCCGTGCGAGAACAGCGTCGAACCGCGGGCCACGCGGCGCCGGTCGTCCACCATGCCGTCCAGCTCGGCCAGCTCGCTGTCGCTCATGACGCCGGTCAGGCAGAGCTCGCGCAGCTTGCAGTCGGCACAGGCCACGCGCAACGCGTCGACCCTGCCGCCTTGCCCGGAATCCGACAGCGCGGATCGACGCCCGAGCGGTACGGTTCGTGGTCGTTCGCGTTCCATCTCCCACCTCCCCTTCCATCGCGTCTTGCCTGAACCGACCATACCGCGTGCGGAGAAGCCGAACCGGCATCGCTCGATGGATCTGCCTTCCCTTGATCTGGATCAAGGTCGAGGGTCGTTCGGCGGCACATCATCCGGTCCTCGCCGTCGCGGGTTCCCGCTCACCATGCCTGACGTCGTCCCTCGCTCGCGCCTCGAACCGCGCTGCGACGACCTGCCCGCCCGAAGCCTGTCGATCGGTTCATCCGCTGCACCCTCCCCCTACGAGGCGTCCCGCGACGATTCGCTCGACGGGCAATTGCCGCACTACACGTTCTACCCGACCGCCGATCGCATGGACGGACGCTTCGCGGCGAACGACTACGCACACGCGCTGGACGCGCGCCGGATGGGCGCCACCGGCCGGTTGTCGCTGCAGGCGCACCTTCCGTCCTGGCCCTCACCGTGTCGGCATTGCGCCTGTGATCGGTCGGCCACCGCGGCCCGGGAGCACGGCGAACGCTATCTGGACGCGCTCGAACGCGAGCTCGACCTGATCGCGGCACGACCGGCCGCGCAGTGCGTGGTCAGTGGCCTGCAACTAGGGGGCGGCACACCGGCCTGGCTGGACGAGGCGCGGTTGTCACGTCTGGTGCACGCCTTCGATGCCCGGTTCGATTTCGACGAATGCACCGTATTCGGTGATGTTCGT